>Ga0326727_10000101_pt1 | contig 366021 bp, 323 predicted proteins | sample MB2enrmetagenome_FD_207643 | JGI IMG/M metagenome (GOLD analysis project Ga0326727, IMG submission 207643) | Lab enriched peat soil microbial communities from McLean, Ithaca, NY, United States - MB29MY | ecosystem: Environmental > Terrestrial > Soil > Wetlands > Peat | place: USA: New York...
GGCATTCAGTTCCAGAAACCGGGAGCGCTGCCCTACTCGATGATATCGGCGGATCTGAATGGGGACGGCCACCCGGATCTCATAGTCGGCTATGTCAATGCCCCCGGCGTGATTTACTACAACGATGGAACAGGCAGAAAATTCTACGCACGCCCTTTTGGCGATGGACGGGGCACAATATATGGGATGGCCGCGGGCGACCTCGATGGAGATGGAAGGCTCGACTTAGTGGCCGCGCGGAGTGACGCACCTTCGTTCATCCTCTTCAACCGCGGATCGAAGTGAAAACCTGATCGCTGCCCTTACTCTACCGGCGTCTTCTCGCGCACCAGCCGGCTCAGGTCGGCGATGAATTCGTCCACCGGCTTCACGCCCTGATCGGCGTGCTTGCGGTTGCGCACCGATACCGAACCCGCCTGCGCCTCGCGATCGCCCACCACCAGCATGAACGGCACCTTCTGCAACTGTGCCTCGCGAATCTTGAGGTTCACCTTCTCCTTGCGATCGTCCACCTCGGCGCGCAATCCCGCCTCGCGCAAGCGGCCGCAGACCTGATTCGCGTATTCGAGATGGCGGTCGGTGATGGGCAGCACGACGGCCTGCACCGGCGCGAGCCACACCGGGAACGCGCCGGCGTAGTGCTCCAGAAGAATGCCGAAGAACCGCTCCACCGAGCCGAACAGCGCGCGATGCACCATGAGCGGCTGATGTTTCTTTCCGTCCTCGGCGATGTACTCGAGGCCGAACCGCCGCGGAAGCGTGAAATCGAACTGCACCGTGGAGAGCTGCCACAGACGGCCGATGGCATCCACCAGCTTCACGTCGATCTTCGGTCCGTAGAACGCGGCTTCATCCGGCATCACCTTCGCGTCCATCTTCAGGCGATCGACAGCCTTGTGCAGAGCGCCCTCGGCGAGCTGCCATTGCTCGGGAGCGCCGTCGTACTTGCCGCTGGCGCCGCCGTCCCAGGTGGAAATCTCCGCCTGGTAGCTTTCGAAGCCGAACGTGCGAAGCACGTCCACGGCGAATTCGAGGCAGCTTACGATCTCGTCTTCAATCTGCGCGGGCGTGCAGAAGATATGCGCGTCGTCCTGGGTGAATCCGCGGACGCGCATCAGGCCATGCATCACGCCGGAGCGCTCGTAGCGATACACCGTTCCCAGCTCACCCAGGCGCACCGGCAGATCGCGATAGCTGCGCAGTTTGTCGGCATAAATCAGAATGTGCCCCGGGCAGTTCATGGGCTTGAGCTGATACTCGGCGTCGTCCAGCTCCATGGGCTTGAACATGTTCTCGCTGTAGAAACTGGCGTGGCCCGAGGTCTTCCACAACTCGCGGCGCATGACGTGCGGCGTGAACACCAGCGAGTAGCCGCGCGCCAGATACTGATCGCGCATCCAGTCTTCCATCAGCTTGCGGACAATGCCGCCTTTGGGATGAAAGAAGATGAGCCCGGGACCGGCCAGCTCCTGCACGCTGAACAGATCCAGCTCCTGGCCGAGCTTGCGGTGATCGCGCTTCTTCGCTTCCTCGAGGCGATGAAGGTACTCGTCCAGCTCTTTCTTCGAAAAGAACGACGTACCGTAGATGCGCTGGAGCTGGGGGTTCTTCTCGTCGCCCTTCCAGTAGGCGCCGGCGATGGAGAGCAACTTGAACGCCTTGATCTTCCCCGTGGAGGGAACGTGCGGGCCACGACAGAAATCGATGAAATGCGGCCCCAGCGTGTACTCGCTGAAGACCTCGCCCGCCTTTTCGGTGATCAGCTCGCGCTTCATCCAGTCGTCGGCGTACTTGCGCAGGCCGTCATCCTTACGGGTCAGCTTGCGTTCGTACGGAAGGTCGCGGCTCTGCAGCTCGCGCATGCGCTCTTCGATCTTCTCCAGGTCTTCGGGCGTGAAGGGAGTTTCACGCTGGAAGTCGTAATAGAAACCGGAGTCCGTGGGCGGACCGACGCCCAGCTTCGTTTCCGGGAAAAGTTCCAGCACGGCCGCAGCCAGCAGATGGGCCGTCGAATGGCGGTACACGTCGAGAGCCTCGGGATTCTTCGGCGTCAGGATTTGCAGCTTCGCGTCCGTTTCCACGGGCCGGGTCAGGTCGTAGAGCTCATCGTTCACGCGGGCGACGACGGCATCGTCGGCGAGTCGAGGCGAAATCGCGCGCGCAACGTCGATCGGGCGGACTCCCTGCGGATAAGGCTGCGAGCTTCCATCGGGAAGAGTAATGTTGACGTTTCCACTCATTTGTAAACGGGATGTAAACCAGTATCCAACAGCGTAACAGACGCGACAGTGCTTGTTTGCCGCGATGTTGGTTGTGCTGCGCGGACGAAGACCCCATAATATCGCTGAATTCGCTCGGACCTTTTGAGCCGCCGCGCGCTGCCATCTAACGTGGCTTCAGGATTGCTTCCCGCACTACGATTCGTCAGCGTCTTACACCGTTCGAAACGTATTAGGTCGCGAACGTTGTTTCTTTGCGTATACGCCCGCAGAATGTTGCATAACGTCACGGCGGCTTCGGTTTGCCCGTAGTCTCCGTCACCCCTGCCGGTCACTCGTCCGAAGGCCGGCAGGTTTTTTTTCGACACTCTCGCGAGGAGGAGAAACGAAATGGACCTGTTACTTTTTCTGGCGGTCCGGCTGATTGTCCCCGGAACCGCCCCCGAAAGCGCCAATGTTCCGCAGCCCGCCCTCGCGAACCCCACAACGGCGCCTGCCTGTTCGACGATGATTCAACCCGAGGCCCGCGTGCGCTGTCTGAACCGCCGGGCGCTCGACGAGGAATCGGGTGGGGATTTCGCCGCCGCTTCGCGCAACCTGGAGGAAGCTGATCGGCTCTGGCAAGCGCAGCCGCCGCCACCGGATGCGTTGCGTGGGATTATCCTCTCGAATCTCGGTGAAATGTATCAGCAACTGGGACGCTGGCGCGACGCAGGAGACTGCTTCCAGCGCGCAATGGAGGTGAGCGAGCGCACACTCGGACACGATGACGTGCATGTCGCTTACGCGATGGTCAGACTGGCGTCGGTTGAGAGCATGCTGGGAGACCCCTCCCGGACCGAGGAGCTCCTCACCACGGCGATCTCCATGGAGCGCCGCGCGATGCCCGGCTCCGCCGTCGAACTCGCCTCCGCGCTCGGGTTCATGGCCATGCTCGAGCTGCAGAAGGGCGATCATGACAAGGCCCGGGCTCTGGCCGCCGAGGGCGTGACGGTCGCTGAGAGAAAGAGCGCGAATACGCCGGAATATGCCGCCAACCTCACCACTCTGGCAGGCGTCTACATCGTTGCGAAAGACTCCGCGCGCGCGCTGCCGCTGTTGAATCGGGCGATAGAGATGCTCGAACGCCAACTGGGGCCCGAACATCCGCGCCTCGCGCAGGTGTTGATGGACCGTGCGCTGATTTACGACACGGACGGAAAGTGCGCGCTCGCGGAGGCCGACGGGCTCCGCGCGGTCGCCATTCTTACCCGGGAAGGCGGGCCCAACGGAATCAATACCGCGTGGGCCAAGACGCGGCTATCCGGTTTCTATCTCGATGACGGCCGGATCAACGAGGCCGAAGAGATCCTGCCCGCCGCGGTGGAGACGCAGCGCCGTTTCTACGACCGTCCAAACTGGCGCGTAGCGGCGAGCATCGCGGAGCTGGCCCGCCTTCGCGCCGTGCAATCGCGGGCCGCGGAAGCCGAGTCTCTCTATCGTGAATCGCTGGCCATGTTCGATGAGAGTGCGCCGAGAAATCCAGAAGCCGCCCGCGCCATGAGAGGCTACGCTGACCTGCTTCGAGCGCGCGGGGCCTCGAAACGCGAGATCAGCCGCCTCATGTCAAAGGCAAGATCGATCCAATCCACCGACAATTGATTCTTAACTTTAGAGAACTCTGCAGGTTCGATGGCCGTAACCTCCGTTAGGTCTCTTACGTCACAACCTCACAGTCGCGACGTGCCAGGTCGCCGGTATGGCCATGGACTGTCCGCGATGACGAGGGTGATTGGTGCTGTCTTTTCCCATGTTCGCGATGTTCGTACTGGCGGTGTCCCCAGCCGACTTCAGCGACATTGCTGCCCGCGCCGCCGCGGCCCGTGAGGCAAATAACGGTTCCCAGGCCATCGCGCTGTACCAGCAGGCGGTTCAACTGAATCCGCAGTGGGCCGAAGGCTGGTGGTATCTCGGTAATCTGTCGGCAGACGCGGGCCGCTTCGCCGAGTGTCGTGATGCTCTGCTGCAGTTCGTGCGGCTGGAAGACAAGCAGGCGCAGGGCTGGTCCACGCTGGGCCTGTGCGAATTCGAAACCGGCGACTACGCTGCATCGCTCGAGCACATCCGTCACGCTCTCACTTTGGGATCGGGAATTCCAGCGGATATGATGGACGTTCTCCGTTTCCACGAAGCCCTGATCCTCACCCGTGAAGGACAATTCGATCTCGCCCTTCGCAGCTACTCGGCAATCGTGCGCGGCGGGCCCCGAAGCGAGACGTTCGTGGCCGGGCTGGGTCTCGCGGCCCTTCACAAACCTCTCCTGCCGAACGATATCCCGCCCGCCGAGCAGGACCTTTACCGGATCGCCGGCACCGCCATGGGTAAGTCGATGGTTGGCGATAACGATGGCGCTCAGGCGGAGTTCCGCGACTTGCTGGCCCGCTATCCCTCGAATCCCGACGTTCAGTATTTGTATGGAGCCTGGCTGCTTCCGCAACATCCCGACGACGGGATCAAGCAACTCGAGAGTCTGCTGGATTCCAATCCGCAGCGGGATGACGTTCGTGCGATGATCGCCTACAATCTGGTGCAACGCGGAGACCTGAATCGAGCGCTGCCTTTCGCGAAGAAGGCGGCCGAAGACGCTCCGGGGAATCCGCTCGCTCAGTATGTTTACGGGCGAGCGCTCGCGGGAACGGGAGATCTCCAGACAGGCATCGCGCATCTCGAAGCAGCCGCGAAGCTCGACCCCAGCAGCCTCGACTGCCACGTGGCTCTGGCGTCGGCTTATTCCCGCGCGGGCCGGCCGGTGGATTCCCGCAGGGAGCGCATGAAATCGATTGCCTTGGCGAGGGCCAGTGGCGCGGGCAGTTAATGGTCCATGGGTCATTCTCGTCCTGTTGAGCGCAGGCGTGGCGCGAGCCGATTCGATCACCTGCGCGACTTGTCACGTTGAAGGCAAGTCGCAGCCTCAAACCCCGATGGCCCATGCCATCGAACTGCCCCCGCATCAGACCGCCCTCGAGAACCATCCGCTGCTCCGATTCCGCAAAGGCGGATATGAGTGGACCCTGGAGCGCCACGGCGACGCCAGCACCTACACGGTGAGTGACGGCACGAACGAACTGAAGCTCCCCATCCGCTACTCGTTCGGCATGCATTCCACGACTTTTGTCCTCGAGTACCAGGGTCGTCTTTACGAGAGCATGGTCAGCTATTTTGCGCCCATCGCCGGGCTGGACATCACGTTAGGCGATGAAGTCATCACGCCGCACAACCTGGAAGAAGCCATGGGCCGGCGGATCGACAACGCCGAGGCCACCGCTTGTTTCAATTGCCACGGATCGGCGCCGGCTGCGGAGGGCCGGCCGGTTCTGGAGTCCCTCACTGCGGGAGTGACCTGCGGCCATTGTCATCAGGGCGCGGAAACCCACCTTCGGGAGATCGTGCGCGGAATCACCACGTCGATTCCGGAACGGCTCGGGCACAAGTCGGCTGAAGACATGTCGGATTTCTGCGGAGCGTGCCACCGCTCCTGGCAGACGGCCATTGCTCTCGGTGTGTGGGGGTCACGAAACGTGCGTTTCCAGCCCTACCGCCTGGCCAACAGCAAATGTTTCGACGGCGCGGACAACCGGATGCGCTGCACGGCCTGTCACGATCCGCATCAACAACTGGTGAAGGATTCGGCCAGCTACGACAAAAGCTGCCTCGCCTGCCATGCGGCGGGCCGATACGAAGCCACGGCGGGCAGGGACACGGCGAAGTCGTGCCCGGTTGCTGCGAAGGACTGCGTCACCTGCCACATGCCCAAAGTGACGCTGCAAGGAAGTCATCAGGTTTTCACCGATCACTACATACGCATCGTTCGCCCTGGTGATGCGTACCCCGACTGAGCGTTAGCGCGGCTGGATTGGCGCGGCGGACACTGGGCGCCCATCGACGCCGCCGCGTCCTGTGCGCTGCTGGCGCCGTGCCGCCCCTCTGGCAGCCGAATTATGCTAACCTGGAATTTCGGCAATTTAATTCATTTTCAGGGAGATATCTTACATGCCACTCGTGTCAATGCGCCAGGTCCTCGATGAGGCGGCCAAAGGCGGCTATGGCGTTGGAGCCTTCAACGTCAACAACATGGAACAGATCCAGTCGATCATGGAAGCGGCGCGCGAAACAAAGTCGCCAGTAATTGTTCAGGCCAGCCGCGGCGCGCGAGCGTATTCGCAGGATCGCTTCCTCTATCACCTGATGATGGCGGCCACCGAGCTCTATCCGGAGATCCCCACCGTGCTCCATCTCGATCACGGCAACAGCGTGGAAACCTGCAAATCGGCCATTGACATGGGCTTCACCAGCGTCATGATGGATGGCTCCCTGATGCCCGACGGCAAGACACCGTCGTCGTTCGAGTACAACGTCGATGCGACGCGCAAGGTCGTCGAGATGGCGCACGAAAAGGGCATCACCGTGGAAGGCGAGATCGGCTGCCTCGGCGGCATCGAGGATGGCCACGGCGCGGGCCTCGGCGGCCTCGAACACCTGACCGATCCCGATCAGGCGGTTGAATTCGTGGAGAAGACTGGCCTCGATGCGCTGGCCATCGCTATCGGAACCAGCCACGGCGCATACAAGTTCTCCAGCAAGCCCACCGGCGCAACGCTCAAAATGGATCGCCTCATCGAGATCCACAAGCGGCTGCCCAACGTGCACCTGGTGATGCATGGGTCTTCGAGCGTGCCGAAGGATCTGCAGGACATCGTCAATCAGTATGGCGGCAAGCTGAAGCCGACGTGGGGCGTGCCGGTGGAAGAGATCCAGCTTGGCATCCGCAACGGCGTGCGCAAGATCAACGTGGACACCGACAACCGTCTGGCCATCACCGGCGCGATTCGCAAGGTATTCGCCGAGAAGCCGGAAGAGTTCGATCCGCGCAGCTACATGAAGCCGGCCCGCGAGGCGATGAAGAAGGTTGTCGCCCTGCGCATGACGCAGTTCGGCCAGGCCGGCCACGCCGGCGACTACGCGCCGATTCCGCTGTCCGAGATGGCGAAGCGCTACGCTGCGCAGCCGGTGCTGGCGTAAGCCACAGCGCAACACTGGGAGTGCTCGGAGGCTTCTCCCGACCCGCACGGGATAATTGTTCCCATGTCACTCGCTCCCGGAAATGAAGGTGATCGTCAGCGGGGAGTGTAGTTGCCGCCGTTGCGGTGGAACCAGCGTGGCGGCCTGGAGAAGGAGCACCCCTGTGAGCATGTTTGACTTTCTGACATCGACATGGTCGGCGGGCGTGCCCACCCTTGCGCTGGCGGTGAGAGCCTTTCGGGGACAGAGTCAGAGCGTCGAGTTTGGGAAGGCGTATGCTTTCACCGAGACGTTGGCCCCGGGGCAGGTCTACAACTATCGTTTCGACACGAGTGAGATCAAGAAACCGCTTCACGAAGCGGTGACCAGTTGCGGCTGGACCTGGAAAGGCGTGGCCTTCGGCAAACTGTAACTGTCTCCTGCGGAGCGGCTGGAAGTGGCATGGGATAATCGTTCCCATGTCACTCGCTCCCGGAAAAATCAAACATATGAAAGCGCTGGCCAACGCCGCGGGCGTGATCGCCGCGGCCGCCATGGATCAGCGCGGCAGCCTGCGGAAATCCATCGCCTCGGCCAAAGGCATCGACACGAAGCAGGTCACCGACGAGATGATGTCGGAGTTCAAGGTGGCGGTGTCCAGGGTGCTGACGCCGCACGCCAGCGCGATTCTGCTCGATCCCGAGTGGGGCCTTCCTGCCGCGAAAGCGCGGTCGTCGAATGCCGGGCTGCTCCTCGCCTACGAATTGAGCGGCTACGACAATACACAACCCGGCCGCCTGCCCGATCTGTTGCCGCATTACTCGGTGAAACGCATCGTGGACGCCGGCGCTGACGCGGTCAAGATCCTCATCTACTACACGCCCTTCGAGGACGAGAAGATCAACGACATCAAACACGCCTTCATCGAACGCATCGGCGCGGAATGCGAGACGTACGAGATCCCGTTCTTCCTGGAGTTCGTCGGCTACGACCCGCAGGGTGGCGATGAGAAGGGATTGGAATTCGCAAAACGCAAGCCCGACGTGGTGAAGGGCTCCATGAGGGAATTCTCGAAGCCGCAATACAAGGTGGACGTGCTGAAGGTGGAGGTGCCCATCAACGCGAACTACGTGGAGGGCTCCAGCGTCTACAAGGGCCAGAAGGCGTATTCGCGCGCGGAGGCGCTGGCTCATTTCCGCGAGGCGGCGGACATCGCCACGAAGCCCTTCATCTATCTGAGCGCCGGCGTGAGCAACGCCCAGTTTGTGGAATCGCTGAACATGGCGGGCGAAGCCGGCACCGACTATTCCGGAGTTCTGTGCGGCCGCGCCACCTGGAAGGAAGGCATTCCGGTCTACGCGAAACAAGGCGTCAAAGCGCTGGAAGACTGGCTCTCCACCGAGGGTGTGAAGAACATCGAGGCGGTGAACGCCGCGATCCACGGCGCGAAGCCGTGGTACACGAAGGCGGGCTTGGCCGCGCAGGGCACCTCGGCACAATCCTGATCCCTCGGATTCCTACCGAGCTAAGCGGGGCCTCCGCCTGGCAGAGACCCCGCATGCTTCGCACAACTTCGCCGTTACACTCGCGGCGTCGAGGATTTTTGTTCTTTCAAGGGTTTAGGTCGTTGCTGGAGAGTGATCGCCAGCGAAGTGGCGGGCTTATCTCAGCACCCGTCGGGGGCCCATTTGAGGACGCCGTTACAATTGGCAATGTCGTATTTCAGCTTACTTTCGACCCACGTTCCATCGATTTTCTGACATTGCGCAACCAGGACGTGACGGCCCTCCTCGGCTTGTTCGAACCTGATATTTCTGCTGGTTTTCTCGTACGTTCCGGGCGGCGGCGTGGCACTTGCCTTCGGTGTCATGGTTATTTTCCTCCTTTCAGGAAAAACGCAGATGTAGTATACGCCCCTTTGTCCGCGAAATTCAATACCGAAAAATCCGCGAGCAAACGTGAATATCGCGCAAACGACGTGGCCGGATATTGGCAGTTCCCGTGCTCGGGTTTGGTGGTGTCTTGGCGGGGTCCTCCGTCGATTCGCAGGAGCCGGTTTCGTGGACCGGTGCATGTGACAACGTGGCCAACGTTGCCCGAGCCGGGCCGAACCACCGGTTGGCGCGATCGAAGCGAAAGGCGGGGCCGCTGTGATAATGTACGACTACACCTATGGCTGAAACCACCCCTGTAGCTGGCAAACCGCAGTACGGCCTCGCCACGGTCGTCGGCTTTGCGGTCTTCTTCATCATTGGACTCGTCACCGTTTCCAAGGATCCGCTGGTGCCGCACTTTGAGGGCATTTTCGGGCTGAGTCATTTCCAGAGCAATCTTGTGCAGTTCATGTTTTTCCTTGCGTACCCGATCATGGGCATTCCCTCGGCGCGGGCGATTTCCCGGTTCGGCTATCAGGGCGGCATGGTGCTGGGTCTGGCCGTGACCGGGCTGGGCGCGCTGCTCTTTGTGCCCTCGGCGATGGCGGCGTCCTACATCATGTTTCTGGCGGCGCTCTTCGTGCTGGCTTCGGGAATCACGCTGCTGCAGGTTGCGATCAACCCGTACGTGGCTTCGCTCGGATCGCCCGATCAGGCGTCCAGCCGGCTCAATCTGGGGCAGGCGATCAACTCCGTCGCCACGACGGTTGGCCCGCCGCTGGCTGGCGTTCTGATCCTCTCCGCCGTGCCGCTGACTGCTGCGGAGATCAGCCGCCACAGCGCAGAGTGGTTGCAGACCTATCGCACCGGCATCCTGTCTAAGATCATCGGCCCCTACACCGGAGTGGCCGTCGGCGTGTTCATACTGGCTTTCATCATCTCGCGTCTCAAGCTGCCGAAGCTGTCCATCGAAAAGACGGATAAGACGCCCGAGCCGCCCATGTCGGCCGTGTTCGGCTACCGCCATGCGGTGCTCGGCGCGGTGGGAATCTTCGCCTATGTCGGCGCGGAGGTGGCCATCGGCAGCAATCTGTACAAGTACCTGACGCTGCCGCAGGTGGGGGTTTCCAGCGTGCAGATCGCCACCCGGTACGTGGCCTTCTACTGGGGAGGAGCGATGATCGGCCGGTTTATCGGTTCCGCGGCGCTGCGCAAGATCTCGCCTTCGAAGGCGCTGACGTTCGTGTCCGTTGGCGCGATTCTCCTTGTTGCCATCAGCATGTTCACCAGCGGACCGGTGGCCATGTGGACCATGATCGCGGTCGGCTTGTTCAACGCCATCATGTTTCCGACGATCTTCGCTCTGGGCATTGCCGGCATGGGCTCGCTGACGGGCAAAACATCGGCACTGATCAATATGCTGATTGTGGGCGGCGCGCTCATTCCGCCGGCCCTCGGCGCGGTGGCCGACATTTCGTGGGTCGGACTGCAGAGGGCGTTCGTCGTGCCCATATTGTGCTACCTGTTTATCGCGTACTACGGCGCCAGCGGATACCGGCCAGTGAAAACGGTGGTGCCGCTCGGGGCGTAGTAATCGGCTGGACTTGCTGGGGCAGGGGATATCGGTAAAGACCGGCACGGGTCCCGGAGCATTCGAGCACAGACTTTTCGGATTCAGTTTCCGAAAACCCCGTTTTTCGGCCGTCAAAGGCGCATGAGTGCTCGGCGGATCGCTGCAGTTGTTCGCGCCCGGACTTTTCCGTAGAACGGACCTGCGTTCACCGCGTACACATGAAGCGAAGTAGAGGCCCCGGTTGGATTGAAGCGCAACCCGGTCACCAGGAATCTCGGAAGGAGCTGGATCGCCACATGCGCCCGATCTTTCGCGGAAGACTCGGCCGGCGACCGATGCCTGTTCCGATTTCGCAGATGTGGACCGCGCTGAAGGAGCGCAGCTACTAGCGGCCGCTCCACGACAGACTGAAGTCGCCGTGCTCCTCCATCACCGTGTAATCGGACGGAATCTGAAAGAGTGCGGCTTCCGGCTCGTTGCGGACGATGTTGATCAGCTTGTCGATTTGTTCCCCGATCTGCGGGCCCGTTCTGCGCTGGAAAACGAGCAGCCTGAGCTCCGGCGATGACCACCGCTCGTCCACTTCCGTCATGGGATGATCGTTGCCCATCTCGCCCACTGCCCTGATGGTGGTGTGGCGATTGCCCTCGACGATCAGTCCTTCCATCGAGCGAGTTCCCAGATCTTCGTCGATGATTTCAACCTTTCCCGTGCTATGTGTCGTCCGCGGAGCGGCCGGCTCGGCTGTCTCGATGGGACGGGGACGGAGCAGTGTTTCAGACACTGGAAGCTCCTGACGGTGAGCGACCTTGTTGACGGGATCGAGCACGTACAGGACATGTGCAACCGGATCGCTGATGTGGACCATCAGCAGCGTCGACTGACTTTCCGGATCGGAGGAACGCAGAGGCGCTTCCGCACGAACGCGGCCGGCGGAATCCCGGTAGAGCTTCGTGGTTGTACTGTGGCGAATGTGCGTGCCGTCAGCCAGCGACTGATCGGTTTCCGTGACCCGATCGCCGGAGTATGGCGCGCCGACCACCACCTGCATGGGAAATCTCGGGGCAGCGATCCGCACGCCTCCGCGGAATGGCCTCTGGTCCTGCGCGAAAACGGCCAGCGCACTGAGCAGCAATGAAAGAGATAAGCAGCGATGGTTGTTCACCAAACACCTCCCTGGCAGCGGAACAATGAACAACTCAACGATACTCCTTTGCTGACTGCCCGACTTCGCGGTCTCTTTGGTTGCCGCGGAAATCGCATTGGTAACCCGAGCGATAGGCGCGATGAGGTCATTTTCCGATAAGGCTGTTTTCCGGCCAGAGCACATGTTCGAGATGGCGACTGCCCCGCCATGTGGATTTCGGAAGCCCGCGGCACTTTTCCAATCAACGCTTCGCATTCACGTTGCTCGCACTCTGATCTGGATTCATCGGCGCAGGGTTGAATCAGCGGCCGAAACGTGAGCTTCTCGGAAGCCAGCCCCGTGCGGCCACTACTTCGAATCTTTCCAGAAAAGCTCGGCGTCGGAGCGCCGCACGTAGTTGGCATCGAGCAGAGCGGGATCGCCCGCTTCTCCGCGCTGCAGCCGCTGCCAGGCGATCTTTCCAATAGCGGCGGCGAGCTCGCGCGGGGCCTCACGCAGCGCAATGCCGGGGAATGTCTGGTTCGAGACGAACTCGATATTCTCTTTCGGCAGCGTGGCGACCCAGTCGTCCAGCTTCATGACCACCTCGGGCCTGACGATCTCCAGCGCGTCATTGTAAACCGCGCCGAAGATCTCGCCGCGGCGCGCGTCCAGCAGGGTGGCGCGAAGCGGAAGCTCGCCGAAATAGGCCAGCGCCTGAAGATTCGAGACAGCGGTGGCCGGCTTGCCGGTTGCCTCCGCCAGACCCTTGATAGCCGCCATGCCCACTCGAACGCCCGTGAACGATCCCGGTCCCGCGGCGCAGGCAAAACAGGAGATGTCGTTCAGGCGCAGTGCGTGCGCATCCAGAAAGCTGCGCAGACGACCATAGAGCACATGGGAAAAGCCGTCCGGGGATCGCACCGGCAATTCGCCGGCAACGCGTCCGCTCTCATCGACGAGCGCCATGCTGCCGAATTCGGAGGTCGTGTCAATTGCCAGAATCACCTGGGTAGCTGGAAGACCTTGTCCAGAAGATACGCCTTGCCGTTGGCGTTCAGCGCGGTGACGCGAACCGTCAGCACACCCGTGGTGTCGCCCTGCACCAGAACCTGCGGCACCTGGAACGTGCCTTTGGGACCAGTCCCGAGCACGCGGAAGCCCTCGGGGCCGCCGGCGATCTCCCCGGTCCAGTAGTACATCATGAGGCGTGTGGCGCGGGTGGGTTTGCGGATCTTCACCGCGTAGGGCACGGGAACGCCCGTGGGAAGCGAATCGCCTGGCGGGTCGATGATTTCGAACGGAATCTTCTCGATATTCTGCTCGACCTCCTGCATTAGCAGCGGCCGCGACTCGAAATACCACGACTTCAGCATCGATTCCTTGCGCCCTTCGCGCGAGATGTGCAGCACCCAGGGATGATTCGTGTCGGGCGGGGTGGAGGTGAAATGCTCGCCGTGGTACTTCTTCTCGGCAATCTCCTGGCCGGTGAGTGGATTGAACCACGAGACATCGTAGTTATGCTTCTCGATGTCCACCTCCACCGGCGGGCCTGGTTTCTCAACGTACACGATGTATTCGACGCCTTCGAGCGCAACAGCGCGCCCGCCGTCCACGTCGTAGAACGGCTCCAGTTCCCAGTGCCGCGTGTCGGAGATGAAATCGAACCAGTTCTTCGCCTCGAATTCGTTGCTGCCTTCGAAGGTCACGTACTGGCCGTCCATGGTGCTGCTCCACAGGCGCGCCGCGGTGGTAATGCCGACGAAGGGAACCGGGTAAAGCTGGTGTTCCACCGAACCCATCTCGTCGTCGCCCGGCTGCGTGCTGCGGCTGATCACGAAGTTCATCCAGCCGTCCGCCAGCAAAGGCGCGGAAGTCATGCGCGCGTTGGTGGAGCGCGGGTGCTGGTACGGGTCCATCTTCTTCAGCTCGAGGCCGACCTCTTTCAGCACGGCTCGCGCGCCGGCGTAGTCCTCGAACTCGCTGACGCCCTGCCATGTGATGTTCATGGGAGCGTAGCGCGCCACCAGAAAGCGAACCAGATGCTGGCGGGACTGCCAGTCGGGAAAGAGCGATGTAATCACATTCGGATTGGCGGCGATCACCACATCGGCGACGATGCCGCGCTTGTTGATCTCGCGGATGCGGCGATCCAGTTCGGCGAAATACGCTTCATCGGGGCGGCCATTCGGGAAGATGCGGTGGGCGTCCGCGTCGTCGCCCAACAAAGAAAGGCGCAGATGCGTGAACTTGTTCTGGACCGTGGTTTGCAGCTTTGCCTCGAAGCCGGCTTCGGGCAGGAAAGCGAGCCGGTCGGCGACATCTCCAAACCAGAGATGCGGCTTCTTGTTTTCGGTGGCCCAGTGATGCACGTTGGCCGGCACGACGAACCCGGGCGAATCGGAAGCCGCCGCGTTGAAGCTGCCTTCCTTTTCGTCCAGGCCGGGAAGCGTGCTGGTGATTTTGTAGATCCACTGGCCGCCCTCGGTTGGCGTAAAGCGCACCACCATTTGGCGCCCGTCATAGTAGCCCGGCATCAGAAATGTCTTGAAGTGCGGCGAGCGGAACTCGATCTGGATCAGCGACGACGTGAACGGGTCGCCACTGCCGGCGGCCAGATCGAAACGCAGTTCGCAGGGGGAGTATGCCGGAGTGCCATCGCAACCGGATTGCGCGTGGAGGCCGGCCACGAGCGCGGCGGCCAGCGCGGCCACACGAAAAAGGCGCACGAGCATTCTTCTTCAGTATCAACCATGCTGTGCGACACTGGAGCTTGTTGAAAAGCGCCGGGAACCGCTTGCTGGCGCGCGCGGCTCAGTTTAGCAGCTCGTCATTGCAGGCAGCTACCGAGCCACGACCGCCAGGGAGTGGTGCGAAAATGGCGCTTTTCAGGAAGCTCCTGGATGGCGGAAAGCGTGCGGACGATTCTCGCGGTTGCGATCATGGCCCTGGCAATGGCCGCCGATGCTCCCTGGCAGCAGCAGATTGAACAGTGGCGCGCTCGTCGCGAAGCGCGCCTGAAAGCCGACGACGGCTGGCTCAGCGTGGCTGGCTTGTTCTGGCTGAATGAAGGCGACAACACGATCGGAACAGCCTCTGACTGCGCAATGGTGCTGCCCGCCGGGTCCGCGCCCGCGCACGTTGGTGTCCTTCATTTTCACGCCGGAAAGACGAGCTTTCGTGCCGCGCCCGGAGTTGCCGTGGCGGTGAACGGAAAGCCTGCCGAGTCCGCCGAGCTGAGGTCCGACGACGATAAGGATGGCCCCGATGAGGTGGCCGTCAACGCCCTCACGATGTATGTGATTCACCGCGGCGACAAGTTCGGCATCCGTCTGAAGGACCGCAACAGCGAATATCGCCGCAGCTTCACCGGCCTGCACTGGTATCCGATTCGTCCCGAGTATCGGGTGACCGCGAAGTTCGTGGCGTGGCCGCAGCCGAAAGAGATCCCGATTGCGAACATCCTGGGGCAGACCGAGCCGACGCCCAGTCCCGGCTACCTGGAGTTCACGCTGAACGGCGTTGCGCTGCGGCTCGACGCGGTCACCGAAGACAATACGTTGTTCCTGATCTTCCGCGATCGGACCGCCGGGAAGACCACCTACGGCGCAGGCCGATTCCTGAACACGGACATGCCGAAAGACGGCGCAGTGGTGCTCGACTTCAATAAGGCCTACAATCCCCCTTGCGCGTTCACTCCCTATGCGACGTGTCCGCTCCCGCCGCTGCAGAACCGGCTGGCGGTGGCGATTGAAGCGGGCGAGCTGAAATACGGCGATCATTGACCGTGTCTTGTCCGGCCCGCGAAATCGGCCTTATCCGCCCAATGGAAAAAATCGATTGGCGCGGCAGCCGTGGCATCTCGTAGATTAGTGGTTACTCGTAGTGTCGGCTTTCCGTATGCAAGCGCAAACGCCACAGGCCGTGAGAGATGACCTTTTCCGCGGCTATCAGACCAGCGCGTTCTTCGACGAGATGTTCGCCGCCGACGGCCAGTTGCGCCCGCACTATGCGCGCCTCCACGAAGAACTTGCCAGCCTTCTGCCCGCGGAATTCGAGGAGCGCCGCCGCCTCGCCGACTCGGCTTTTCTTCTGCAGGGCATCACGTTCACGGTCTACAGCGACGGCCAGGGCACGGAGAGGCTGTTCCCCTTCGATCTGGTTCCGCGCATCCTTCCCTGGCACGAGTGGGACCGCATCGAACGAGGGCTCACCCAGCGAGTGACTGCGCTGAACCTCTTCCTGCAGGACGTCTACGGGGCGCAGCGCATTCTGAAGGACCGCAAAATCCCGCGCTCGCTCATTTATTCCTGCCGCCATTTCCGCCGCGAGATGATCGGCGTCGAAGTGCCGCGCGGAATTTACACGCACGTGGCCGGCATCGACCTGATCCGCGATTCGCGCAGCGGTGATTTTCTGGTGCTGGAAGATAACGTTCGCACGCCCAGCGGCGTTTCCTATGTGCTCGAGAACCGGCTGGTGATGACGCGGATTTTTCCGCACGCCTTCCAGGTGCATGAAGTGCTGCCGGTGGATCATTATCCCAGTGAGCTCGCGCAAATCCTGCGCTCGCTCTCGCCGCGGCCGAAGGACCCGGTGGTCGTCGTCCTCACCCCCGGCATCTACAACAGCGCCTACTTCGAGCACAGTTTCCTCGCGCGGCAGATGGGCGTGGAACTGGTGGAAGGCCGCGACCTCATCGTCGATGGCGACGTCGTTTACATGAAGACCATCACCGGCCTTACCCGCGTGGACGTCATCTATCGCCGCGTGGACGACGAGTTTCTCGATCCGCTGGCGTTCCGCTCCGAGTCGCTGCTGGGCGTGCCCGGGCTGATGGGCGCTTACCGCGCCGGCAACGTGGCGCTGGCCAACGCCATCGGGAACGGTGTCGCCGACGACAAAGCCATCTACGCCTACGTTCCCGATTTCATCCGCTACTACCTGGGCGAGGACCCGATCCTCGAAAACGTGGAGACGCGAATCTGTTCGCGCCCGCAGGATCTCGCCTATGTGCTGGAGCATCTCGGCGAGCTGGTGGTGAAGGCGGTGGGCGAATCGGGCGGCTACGGTATGCTGCTGGGACCTTACTCCACCCACGCCATGATCGAGGATTTCCGCAAGCGGCTCATCGCCGATCCGCGCAACTACATCGCGCAGCCGGTAATCTCTCTTTCCCGTTGTCCCGCCTACGATGGAACGGCCTCGCGGATGGCCGGCCGCCACGTCGATCTGCGGCCCTATTGCCTTTTCGACGGCGAGAAAGTGATCATCGTGCCAGGCGGGCTTACGCGAGTCGCGTTGAAGCCCGGTTCGCTGGTGGTGAATTCGTCGCAGGGCGGCGGCAGCAAAGATACCTGGGTGCTTCGCGGAGAGAAATGATGCTGTCGCGTATCGCCGAATCGCTGTTCTGGATGTCCCGCTACATGGAGCGGGCTGAGGACACCGCGCGCCTGCTCGACGTGCACTATCACATGCTGCTGGAGCACTCCTGGCAGTCGTACGAACTGCGCTGGGAAGCGATTGTGGCCATCAGCGGAGAGGCGGACCGTTTCTTCAAGCTCTATCGCGAGGCGAACCCGCACACGGTTTTCGAGTTTCTGGGATTCCGCGAGGACAATCCCAACTCCGTTCTTACCTGCATCAACCGCGTCCGCGAGAACGCCCGCACCATTCGCGACCGCATTTCGCGCGAGATGTGGGAGGACATCAACAGCCTCTATCACCGCGTCCGCGAGTTTCGCCCCGAGAGCGAGATCGCCGTCGGCCCGCACCGCTTCTGCAACGAAATCAAGTTCGCCAGTTTCCGCTTTCACGGCGTGTGCGACGACACGCTGCCGCACGATGAAGGCTGGCAGTTCCTGCAGGCCGGTCGCGCTCTGGAACGCGCCGAGACCACCGCCCGTATCGTGGACGCCGAATATCATCAGCTCCTCACCAGCGCGTCCTCGGAAGCCGATGTCAACAACCATCAATGGATGGCGGTGCTGCGCTCGGTGGCCGCGTACGAAATCTACCGGCGCGAATATCACGGCCGCATCGAACCCCAGAAAGTGGCCGAATTGCTGTTGCTGCATCCGCGCCACCCGCGCTCGGTTCGCTTCAACATCGCCGCGCTCCACTGCGCTTTGCAGGCCATCAGCGGATCGGGACCGAACACCTACGCCACCGAAGCCGAGCGCCTTGCCGGCAAAATGCAGGAGAGCCTGCTCTACGACCGCATCGAAGACGTTTTCGCGCGCGGTCTCCATCCCTTTCTCACCCACGTGCAGAAGACCTGCCGGGCCATTGGAGAGCAGATCGCGCAAACGTATTTCTACTACGCGGTGGTGGCCTGATGAACCGCTACCGGCTGGTTCACGTCACCGAGTTTCAGTACGACGGCGTGGTTTCCGAAAGCTACAACGAGCTGCATCTGCGCCCCCGCCAGGATGAGAACCAGAGCTGCCTTTCGTTCCGCATCACCACCGATCCGGCCAGCAACGTCTCATATCACGTGGACTATTTCGGCAACTGGGTGCATCGCTTCAACGTGACCGGCCAGCACACCAGCCTGCACATTGAATCCGATTCCGTGGTGCTGGTGCATCGGCCCAACGAGCTGCCGAAAGAGAGCATCACGCTGGCGGCATTTGATGCCATGGCCGATGAAATGGACGAATATTACGATCTGCTGACCTCCAGCCAGTACGCGCCTCACGTCGAGCTTCTGGGCGAGATGAAAAAGGGCGCGGAGGAGCGGAGCGGGGGAACTCTGGCGGGCTTTGTGCTGGCCGCCACTGAGCTGGTCCACTCCGCGTTCCGCTACGAAAAAGGCGCCACGCACGTGCACTCCTCCATTCTCGATTCGCTGGCCAGCGGCGCGGGCGTCTGCCAGGATTTCGCGCACATCTTTCTCGCCGTCGCGCGCATGCGCGGCATCCCGGCGCGCTACGTCTCCGGGTATCTGGTGCCGCGGAGCGCGGCAGAGGGCGGCAGCAACCTCGAGGAGGTGATCGGCGGCCAGGCCTCGCACGCCTGGGCCGAAGTTTATCTTCCTGGCACGGGTTGGGTGGGCATGGACCCGACTATGGGACAAACGGTCGGACCGCAGCATGTGCGCGTGGCTTATGGACGGGACTACGGAGATGTTCCTCCCGTACGCGGCACCTACAAAGGCCACGCCGGGCAGCAGCTATCGGTGGATGTCCGGGTCCGGCCCGCGCTCGACGACGAAGGCACGGAGCATCTTGAGAGAACCGCCGCGGCCCCGCCGAAGCCACGCGTCGAAGAGCCCGCGCAGCAGCAACAACAGCAACAGCAGCAATAAGCCGCAGGTTGGCGTCCTCGGATATGATGGCCGCAGCCAATGGACTGGTATTACTCAGATGGTGGGCGGCAATTTGGTCCGGTGACGCACGCCGAACTCGACGAACTCGTTGCCTCGGGCAGGATCGGCGGCAGAACGTTAATTTGGCAGACCGGGATGGAAACGTGGTTGCCTCTGTTTGCCGCGCTTCCGATTGCCTCGCCTCCCAGGGCGAACGCGGATACCGGCCCTTCATCTGACCAATGCGAGGATCTCTCCCGCTGCAGTGAATGCGGAAACCCCATTCGATCGGCAGATCTGCTTGATGTTCGAGAAATGTGCGTCTGCGCGTCCTGCAAGGACATCGCGATACAGCGGCTGCGCGAGGGCGTTACGGTGGCATCGGAGCGGCACGATCAACGGCACCGATATGCAGGGTTCTGGATCCGCTTCGTCGCGTGGCTGATCGATGGATTTATCGTTGGCGCTATGACCTCCGCTCTGGAATGGGCATTCAAGAGAGCGCTCGGGCCGGTGCCTGACCCGGAAGCTGTCGCTGGACGGCTGTTCCTGCTGAGTGGCATCGTTTTCGCCCTTGAGCTCGTCATTGCCTTGCAATACGCATCCTGGTTTGTCGCGGAGAAGGGCGCAACGCCGGGTAAGTTGCTCCTTTCCCTGGAGGTCATTTGCGTGAATGGTGATCGCCCAAGCTACGAGCGTGCGCTGGCCCGTTACCTGGCGACCTGGCTTTCTGCGGTTCCGCTTTTCCTCGGATACATCATGGCTGGGTTCGACGATGAGAAACGCGCACTACACGACCGTATCTGCGATACACGCGTCATCCGACGCTGAGACGGCGCAGACTTACCCCGCGGCTTTTCTCCTCGCGACAGTGCGCACCCGCTTGGGCATCTCCACCGTCTGCGAATCGGCCTCGGTCGCCGTTGACGCCGGCTTCTTGGCGATTGCCAGGCTCTGCTTCAGCGCCTCCATGATGTCGATGACCCGCGCCGTTTCCGGTTCCGGCGGCGCCACCACTTCCTTCCCCTGGATCTTCGCGTCGATCATGGCGCGCAGGTTGTCCCGATACGAATCGTGGTATTTCTCCGGCTGAAACTCCGCCGCCAGCGATTCGATCAGCATCGTGGCCAGCGCCAGCTCCTTCTCCTTTACCAGGCTCTTGTCCGTGCGAAACTCCTCGCTCGCGCGCACCTCGTCGGCGTAGTACATGGTGTGCATCATGAGCCCCTTCGGACCGGGCCGGAAGAGGGCGATGTGCTCGCGGTTGTGCATGGTGATCTTCGCGACGCCCGTGTAGCCGGTCCGCTCCAGAGCCTCGTACAGCAGCGCGTAAGGCCGTTCGCCCGCGTCGTCCGGCGCCATGTAGTAGGAGCTCTCGAAGTACACCGGGTCCACTTCGGACGATTTCACGAATTCCACGATTTCCATGGTCTTCGCGCTCGCCGGGGCCATGCGCTTGATCTCTTCGTCGTCCACCACCACCCAGCGGCCCTTCTCGTACTCGTAGCCTTTGACGATGTCCGTGCGGGCGATGGGCTTGTCCTCGGCCTGGCAGTATAGAACCTGCTTGACCCGGCTGTGGTCTTCCTTGTGTAACTGATTGAAACTAATGGTCTCGCTGCGGGCGGCGGTGTACAGCTTCACCGGAAACGACACCAGACCGAACGTAACATGGCCTTTCCAGACGGTGCTTGCCATAGGATCTCCAGCTCCGGCGACCGGCGGCGTTGCAGCCGCCTCTACAAAGGTCGCGCTCGACCAGAATAACCCGCGGGCACAAACATTTTCAAGTAGTTGTGTAGTTTACCTGGACGCCGCGACCGCGGCCGCAGGTCTCAGGTTCCGTGCTCCGCAGCGGGAATGCGCTGCGCGATCCAATGCAGCGTCATGCTGGCAATCTCGAGGGTGCCTTCCAGTTGCTCGCCCTTCAGGGTTGCGCGCAGCGTGTAAGTCATGATTTTCCGGCCGGACACGGTCAGACGACTTCCGCTGACTTCGCCGCGCACCTGTAGGTCTCCTCCCGCGGTGTGAAGCGTGCCGGACAGCTCCGCGCCTTTCTGAGCCAGGGAAAGTGTCGTGTCACCCTTGAGCTTTTTGCCTTCCGGGAAACTCAGACGCCAGTTTCCGGCAACGTTCGCCGTGCTCGCGCTGACGGGAGGGGAATCGGCGGCTGTGTCCACCGGGACACACAGAATCCCCGCACTTATGACGACTGCAGGCCACCTCATAAGGCGTCTCCGTCGAGGGAATGAGCTACTCGACGTCGTCCGGCTTGACTTCCTTCGTCGAACCGTTAGCGGCCCACTTCAGGAAGGCAATGATGTCGGCCAGTTCCTGCGACGTATAGCCGGCGCCCGTGGGCGGGTGGGCCCATTTCTCGGTCCGCACCATCGAAATGACGTCCTTCGCCGCCAGCGTCTTCAGAACCGGCGGTGTCTGGCTCAGGTCGAAGACCTGAATCTCGTCGCCTTCCTTCTGTTTGAGGATGCCCGGAAAGCTGCCCGCCGCCGTCTTGACCTCCTGCACGTTTTCGGTCATGTCCATTTTGATGGCCATCACCAGGCCGCGCGGCGGCACCACCGATGCCAGCGGCTTCAGATCGGGGCCGACGGCGTTGCCCACGCCGGCCATGGTGTGGCAAGTCGCACAGGGCGTGCCTTTGGGCGAGTTGAGGAAGAGTTCGCGCCCCCGCTCCACCTGCTTCGGGACGGGCTTGTTCTGCGCCGCCGCCGAAAACGCCATCGCTCCGCATACGAGAGCGATACCGCATTGCTTCAGCATGATCGCCTCCCAGCCGGACTGATGCTATCACAACTGACGGGCGCGGGCGCAAGCGCGGGCAGGTAGGTGGGTGCGGCCGCGGGGACGGGCGTGGGTTCGGGGAGTTGGACTTTCACGAAACGAGGGAAATAAATGCTCATGTCGGTGGCGAGGCGCTCGTCGGAACCGTTGGCCGTGTAAGTGATGACAAGGTCGGCTCCGCTGAGTTCGGGATGGCTCTTCGCTCCATAGACGAACGGGCTCGGGCCATCGGATTCCGGTGGACGGTAGATCTTCCGAGGCTGGCTCCATGGACCTTCCAGGCGCGGGGACTGGCGCATCACAATGTCCGTGGCGCCGAATCCGGCGGATTTCACCTCCATATAGCCCGAGCCGCGAGGATCGCGCTGCACGCTGAACTCACTGCCGGCGTCCGGCATTACCACCTGCCGATGCGCGGGATTCGATGTCCAGCTTTCACCCGGGCCGCACCACCACTCCGGCGCGGTCAGCCGTCCCGCGGCAGCATCACGCACCGGCCAGCGCAGCAGATACGCGTCGAACTTCAGGTTGTCCAGAGCGAAGGCGTACACGAACTCGCCGTCTCGAATCACCGACATGCCCACCAGCATCTTCCCCTGCGTTTCCGGCCCATCCAATCTGCGCGGTTTCCAATCGGGTGGTTCGGCGTCGGAATTGTCGACGATGAACGCATCCCATCCGACGGATTGAAATCCCAGCGAAGCTTTGCTCGAATCGCCGGCCATGCGCATGAAGAAGAGCAGCAGCCGGTTCCCGAGGCGGATGCCGTGCATCGGCCAGTACCAGTTCCCTCCGCGGCACTGTACAAAGTCCGCGGGCTTGCCGTGCCTGCGCTGGCAATAAAACCGGATGCTGGCGTGTGACGGATCGTAGCCGGTTTGAATCGCCACGCTGTTGCGGATGAAGGCCGCTTGCCGGCGGGTGGAGTTTGGTTTCTCGGCAATGAACGAGTCACCGAACATCCACAACACGCGGCCGCCGCCCAGATCCACCGAGAACGCCGCGTCGCCGCCCAGCCAGAGTGGGCCGGAGCGGAAGAGCCGGTCAGCTTCGGGCCACGGGGTGCCCGTTTGCCCCACGGCGATCGGCGGAAACGCAATCGCCAGAGTTAGAGCCAACGCCCGCGCGCTCACTTCGCCCGCGCCGAAAAGTCCGGCCGCAACAGATCGCGAATCTCCGAGTACGGAATATCGAGCCGCGTCGGCCCGGCCATAGAGGAGTCGATCTCGTACTCGTTAAAGCAGAAGAGCAGCGATTTGTCGCCGATGCCGTAGTTATCGTTCAGCTCGAAATGGCCATGTGGAAAGGCGAAGCCGCTGAGATCGTCGTTCGGCCCGAGTTCTTTCTCCTTCCGGAAATACTTTTCCGCGATCACCGTCAGTGCGGGCATCGATCCATCCTCGAGGATCAACGTGAGCTTCACCGGGTCGCCGGTGGCCGAATCGAAGTTCAGATCCTTCGTCTCGTGGATCGGATGCGCCCCGCCGACATACCCCTCCCGATAGCACTCGACGCCGAAAACCGGCGGCGCTGCCCGCGGCACACCGACGTTTTCGATGACGTCCCATTGCTGGCCGTCGGACACGGGCTGGTATTGCTTGTTCAAGTCATTTGCGTACTGCACGGGTGTGAACTTCTTGTCTTCGGCGAGATACGCGAGGATCGCGGCGTTGATTCGTCCGCGCGCCTGTGCGGGACCGGACATGACTTCGACATAGTCAAGGGTTGCCGAAGAGCAGCCGGCTTTCGGGTCGCCGCAGCCGGGAACGACGCGGGAAACGTGCCGGGGTGCGGTCCGCACCGGCTGAGCCAACGTCTGTGCGATGGCTAAAGTCGCGATCAGAATGTATCGGGTCATGCGCTCATAACAGATTGCACCGGTCCGGTGATTTTGACAAGCCGCCTGATACACTCACACGCATGGCCAGCGGCGTCCGCCTGGACGAAACCCCGGCGAACAACACGCGCCGCCAATGGACGGTGCTGGCCCTGTTGGTGGCCTCCGTCGCCATCAATTACATCGATCGCGGCAATCTGTCCGTGGCCGGCCGCGACCTCAGCGCGGAGCTGCGCATCGCACCGGACCGTCTGGGGCTTCTCTTTTCGGCGTTTTTCTGGACCTACGCGCTGTTTCAGATTGCCGCCGGCTGGCTGGTGGATCGCTACGACGTTCTGCGGGTTTTCGCCGCTGGCTATTTGGTCTGGTCGGCGGCGACCGTGTGCACGGGTCTGGTGTCCACCGTGGGCGCACTGTTCGCTGTGCGGCTGCTGCTGGGGATGAGCGAATCGGTAGCGTATCCATCGTACGCGAAGATCATCGCCGCCAACTTCCGGGAAGAACGGCGCGGCATCGCCAATGCGCTGATCGATGCCGGGTCGCGCGGCGGGCCATTCGTTGGTGTGCTGGCCGGCGGATTGCTTCTGGAGCACTATGGCTGGCGCGTGATGTTTCTGGCCATCGGCGCGGCGAGCTTTCTATGGCTGGCGCCGTGGATGATGCTGGCTCCGAAGTTGCCGCGCGCGCCCGTCGAACGTCACACCGATGGTGTCGCCAGCTTCGGAGAGATCCTCCGGCACAGGGAGGCCTGGGGCACGTTTGTCGGTCTCTACGCCGGCAATTACGCCTGGTATTTTCTGCTCACCTGGTTGCCGCCGTATCTTCTGATGGAGCGCCACTACAGCCGCCATTCGATGGCCATCTACGGCGGGTTGCCGTATCTTGCGGCGGCGCTTTCGTCTCTGGCCGGCGGCTGGTTCTCCGACCGGCTGATCAGGCGCGGCCTTCCGCCGACGGTTCGCCGCAGATTCGCCACGCTCGCCTTTCTGGCGTCCGCGCTACTTCTTGTTGCCGCCTGCATTTGCCGCGACGAACGACTCGCCATGGGCCTGCTGATTCTCGCCTGCATCGCGCTCGCTCAGTGGAGCGCCCAGTGCTGGGCCATTACGCAGACGCTGGCGGGGCCGGCCCGATGCGGGAAATGGGTCGGCCTGCAGAACGGATTCGGCAATGTCGCCGGAATCACGGTGCCGTGGATTACCGGCGAGATCGTCCAGAGAACCGGCTCGTTCTACCCGGCGTTCATTGCGGTCGGCGCTGTGCTGGTGGTGGGCGCGGCTGCTTATCATTTCCTGATTCCGTGCGTCGCGCCCGTCCGCTGGAATCCCAGCGACTCCGGCCGGATGTGACAAACCAGCCGGCACAAGGCGGAGCCGCCCACAGTACGAGCTGAGTGCAGCCGGCGGTCCGCTCCGTTGTACCGGCTGTGACACACTAAGCCGGCACAGGGCGGAGCCGCCCACAGTGCGAGCTGAGCAAAGCCGGCGGCCCGCTCCGTTGTGCCGGCTGTGACAAACTAGGAAACTAGTGGCCTGGTTCACGCGAAACAAACCTCCTGGTGAAACGCCGCCCGAAGGGGAGCACCGTCTGCGTACCGAGGGGTTGTGGCAGAAATGCGAGCACTGCGGCGAGATCATCTGGCGCAAGGCGCTCGAGGACAACCTGCAGGTGTGCCCCAAGTGCGCATGGCATTACCGCTTCGACGCGCGCGCGCGGCTGGCCACGTTGATGGACGACAACCAGTACGAGGAGCTGGACGCCGATCTCGTCTCCACCGACCCGCTCGGTTTCGTCGATTCCAAGCCGTATTCCGAGCGGCTGGCGGCAATGCAGGAGGCCACCGGGCTGAAGGACGCGGTCATCTCCGTGCGCGGAAAGCTGAACGGGCGCACCGTGCACGTGTGCGTGCTGGAGCTGAAGTTCATCGGCGGCAGCATGGGAGCGGTGATGGGCGAGATCATTACCCGGGCCATCGAGCGGTCGCTGGAAAATCGCGCGCCGCTGATCATCGTCTCCTCCTCCGGGGGCGCGCGCATGCAGGAAGGCGCGGTCAGCCTGATGCAACTGGCCAAGATCTCCGCCGCGTTGATGCGGCTGGATGAGGCTCGCGTGCCATTTATCAGCGTGGCCAGCGATCCCACCACCGGCGGCACCACCGCCAGTTTCGCCATGCTGGGCGACCTGAACGTCGGCGAACCCGGGGCGCAGATCGGCTTTGCCGGCCCGCGCGTGATCGAGCAGACCATCCGCCAGAAGCTGCCCGAAGGCTTTCAGACCAGCGAATTCCTGCTCTCGCACGGCTTCCTTGACGCAGTGGTCAAGCGCGGCGAAATGAAAGCATTTCTGGCGCGGGCGCTGGACTTCTTCGCTGGATAAGCGCCACGCGACCGTGCGGCGTCCGTTGGCCGCGTCACCGTGTTACGCCGTCCAGCCGCCGTCCACAATGTGAACCGCGCCGGTGGTGAAGCTGCTTTCGTCCGACGCGAGATAAACCGCCAGCATGGCGACTTCGCAAGGCGAACCGAGCCTGCCCGACGGCTGCCGCGCCTCGAATTCACGCCAGACGGCCTCCACGGGTTTGCCCGCCTGCTTGGCCTGCGCGCGAACCCGCTCCTCGAGCGAGGGGGTCACGACGGTGCCGGGACAAATCGCATTCGCGCGGATGCCGTGGCGGACAAAATCCGCGGCAATGGACTTGGTCAGGCCGATTACGGCCGCTTTTGTCGCGGCGTAGACGTAGCGGTTCGGAACGGCGTGCACCGACGACGCGACCGAAGAGATGTTGACAATCGATCCGCTGCCCTTCAGCAGCATTCCCGGGAGGAAAGCGCGGATCGTCCGGTGCATCGACTTCACGTTGACGTCGAAGCTGTGATCCCAGTCGGCTTCGGAGCAATCGAGGATCGTTCCGCTGTGCACGAAGCCGGCGACGTTCACGAGCACATCGATGCTGCCGAGCGACTGCGCGAGCCGTTCGACGGCAGCCGTGTCCGTGACATCGAGGCGCCGAATCTCCGCGCCCTGGAAGCCGCCCATCTTTTCGATCTCGATATCCGTGGCGATCACCCGCGCCCCGGCTTCCACGAATGCCTCGGCGATGGCCCGCCCGATGCCCTGCGCGGCGGCGGTGACCAGCGCGACCTTCCCGGCAAGCCGATCGCTCATCGCGCGACGGCCCTGAGTTGCGCGGCCCTCGAGAAGTGCCCCTTGCGGCCGTCCGCGTGGCAATCCGAACAGGCCACGGTGTGAATGTTGTGGCGGCTGTTGGGTGAGGCGAACGTCGTATCCATCTTCTCCACGTTCAGCCCGCAGTTGGACATCCTCGGATGGCAAGTGGCACACGAGGCCCGAGCGCTCTGATTGTGGCCCTGGTGACAGGCGATGCAACCGATTCCTTCGTGGACGCCGCGCGGGGTGCGATCGTCGCCCGACCAGTCCTCCAGCGATGCACGCGGCGCATGGCACTGGTAACAGAGGCCGTCGCGCGGATCGGGACTCATCGCCAGCGGCCCCTTGGCATCGTGCACCTGCGGAATCTGCAGAGAGGCCGCCTGATAGTGCACGTGAGACCGCCGGTCGAAGAAGCTCAGCGAAGGCGGCGCCACCGGACCTTCCACCGACGCGCGTTTCAGCTTCGATGCCGGCTTGCCCTCGCGGTGAATCTCGTGACAGGTCATGCAGGGCATGGTCGGCGCGTTCTTCAATTCCGGCCGTACCAGCCGCCAGGGACCTTTGATATCGACAGGCACGACTACATCCTGAATCGGACCGTCGAAGTGCATGCCGTGGCAACGCATGCAATCCGTGGTTTTGTGCTCGGTCCCCGTGAAGATGCGGGCGTAGCTGGCGCTGTGCGGCCCGGCCTGCCATGAGGCGAACTCCTGCTGGTGGCATTTCCGGCAGCGCGCCATCATGCGCAGCACGTCGTCGGTGCGCAGCACTACGCGCTCGGGCACGTCGCCACTGAGATGCCGGACCACGCGCCGGACGTTGCCTGTCACCGTGCTGTCGTGACATTCGGTGCACGCGATATTGCGATGCGTGGACACCTGCCACAACTCGACATTCCCTCGAATCTCGTGGCAGCTCGCGCACGCCGCGCCGTCGCCGTGATGATAGTATCGGTCCGCCCCGAAGATGAACGCGGCAATCGCCAGGAGCACGACGGCTCCCGCGATCGCGAGACGCTTCACGAGCGTAACCCCGTTCCCCGCCACATGCGCAGAATGCCCGCCGAAGCGTAATAACCGATGGTCATGATCGTGAGCGCCGGATTGAATCCGCCGTTGTTGACGTGCACGCTTCCGTCAACCACGAAGACGTTGTCCACATCGTGAATCTGACAATGCCGGTTCACTACCGAAGACTTCGCATCGTCGCCCATGCGGCACGTGCCCGCCTGATGCTGCCCACCGCTCACGCCACGCCCCGGCAGCATCGGCCACGTGCGCACGGCGCCGGCTTCCTTCAGCCACATCGCGGCTTTGTCGCACATAGCGCGGCCGATCTCCAACGTGTGCGGATGCCGGTCGCCGGAGAGCCGGGCCACGGGAATGCCCCAGCGGTCGCGCACCTTCGCATCCACTTCCACGCGCGACTCGGCCATGGGCATCTCCTGCGTCGGCCCCATGATCACCATGGTGCGTTTGTAGTAGTGCCTCATGGCTTCCTTGTGTGCCGTGCCCCAGCGCGGCGTGCCCGGCGGCAGCATACCGCTCACGTGGATCGGCAGGCGGATGAACTCGTTGGCCAGCATCGCGCCGCCGCGCAGGCCCGGGTTGCCGTGATTGAAATCGCTGATGGCGACGCCCGCACCCGGCCCCACGTCGTCGTACACCTCGAAATCGAACGCGCCGATCGCGCCCGTGTAGGTGTGGCCCTGCAGATTGCGGCCGACGTTATCGTAGCGATTGCCGAGGCCGCGGGGGTGCAGCCGGCTCTTCGAATTCAGCAGTAGCCGCGCCGATTCGATGGCGGCGCAGGAAACCACGACGAAGTCGGCGGGCTGTGTCTGCAGACGCCCGTTTGCATCGAAGTAAGCGACGCCGGCGGCGCGCCCGCGATCGTCCAGGAGAATCTCCTTCGTCATGCAGCCTGTGCGCAGCTCGCAGTTGCCGGTGGCCAGCGCCGTGGGGATCACCGTGTTCTGCGTGCCGTTCTTGGCGTCCACCTCGCAGGCAAACCCCACGCACCATCGGCAGCGCATGCACGGCGCGCGGCCGTTGTACGGGACGCTGTTCCGCGCCATGGGAATGTCGAACGGATGGAGACCGAGCCGTTTCGCGGCGGGCAGCAGGATCTCGTACTCGCGATTCGGCGGAAGCGCGGGCATGGGCAGCGGCCGCCGGCGCGGAGCCTTGAAAGGATTGCCGTCGTCGTTGCCGGAAACGCCGATTTCCCATTCGGCCTTCTCGTAGAACGGCTCCAGATCGTCGTACCCGATGGGCCAGTCTTCCAGCGTGCTGCCCTCGGGCGCGCCGTAGGTGGAGCGCATGCGGAAATCCTGACGCATGAACCGCCACGCCTGCGCGCCCCAACTCAGCGTGCCGCCGCCGACGCAGGCCGCGTTGTTCGAGTACCAGCCCTCGCTCGGGGCCACCACGTGCTCGCGTCCGCCGAGGTCCACCACGACACGCGGGTTGCCTTCGTCATCGGGGCCGAACGCGTTGCCGAGAACCGTGGTGCGCTGGTTGCGGAGGTCGTCCTTGCGATCGTCGGTGGCGCTTTGCCACTGGCCGCGCTCCAGCAGGACCACGCTGAGCCCGCCGGTGGAGAGCTCTTTCGCGACGACACCTCCGCCCGCGCCCGCGCCGATCACCACTGCGTTGACCTTTTTCACGACCTCGCGGGTCCTCCGCCATCGAACTGCGAGCGCCCACGCACGGGCGGCTCCGGCACCCCGAGCATGCGCCAGCTCACCGCGTCGCGATTGCCGCCGTGGCGTGGCGAGCCATAGAAGCTCTGCATGGTGTGATTGAGAAGCAGGTCGAAGAACGGCCGCCGCTGCCCTTCCAGAACATGCACGATCTCGGTTTGCTGCGCGAAGGCGAGGGAAGCGAAGGGGTGGCCGAACGTTCCGATGCTGATTTGATCCGTCTCCGCGAGCCCCTGCCGGTAAGCCGCGCGATGTTTCCGGTAATGCCGCATCAACTGGCGGTCGATGAATTCCACCGCGCCGGCCCGGGCCGCGCCGGGATAATCGTCGGGCGGCACGATCTGATCGCAGAGGGCGGCCAGCGTGCGCCCTTCGGGATCGCTGAAGAACCGCCAGCGTGGCTGCGAGCTGCGGCACGACGTCGCCGAAAGCACACCAGCCGCGGCCGCGCCAGCCTGCAGGAACCTGCGCCGATCCATGACGCTACTACTTCTATGTCATGCGGCTGGGTCTGTCAAGCCGCGGTTTGCCGAAGGAGCTATTCCTTAGCGGCTTTCGCTGCGGCCATATGCGCCTGAGCGGCGGAGCTAAGCGTTACTGTATCCCCTTCGGTCTTGCCCGATGCGGGTTTCGATTGTTGGGACTTGTGCGATGCCTTCGATTGTTGTGTCGAAGACGTGGGCTGGGCGGATTGCGCGTGTGTCGCGCATGATATCGAACTGATCATGGTGGTCCTCGATCATTCTCATCGGCCAGGAAGCGGAAATCTTCTGCCCGAATCGAGGGAAAATGAACAAACAGCATTGCGCGCAGGCGGGGATGGCCGGTCTGCTCAGCGACCGAGCAAGCCAAAAGTACCGTTCGCGGGAGATCCCTGCGGTAAGGAGGTGGTTTCCGTTGGCGAAGGCCGGAATTGCGGAGTACATGGAATCACCATGGCCAGCGCCCGCCCATTCCTCTGCTGATATAACTGTTATATACTCCGTGCGCTTCAGGTTCGACAAATCGAAGAGCGGGGCCGTCAAAGCAAAGCACGGAGTCGGCCTGAAGGAGGCACAGGAGATCTTCGATCAGGCGCACCTGATCGACCAGAAGAACGACGATCCGGAGCAGTTCCGCGCCATTGGCTGGTGCGGTGGTCGTCTTTGCTCCGTTATCTTCGAAATCAGGCATGATATGGAAGGCGAGTACTACCATCTGGTCACCGCATGGAAAGCAACCAGGGAAGAAGAGCAGAGCTATGCCGAAAACGTCTAAGAAGGCGCCGACCGCTGACGAGATTGCCGAGATGGCATCGCGCGGAGAAGATATCTCCGCTTATTTCACCAACAGGTTCACCGTCGTCCGGCCCGTCCGGCGCGTCAATGTCGATTTGACTCAGGGCATGTTGCGCGAACTCGACGAGCGCGCGGCTCGCCTCAACGTCAGCCGTCAGGCCGTTATAAAGACACTGCTGGACAGGGCACTGCACGAGGAGCATTCCGCCAAAACGCGACCGGGAAGGAAGGCGGGTTAGCGGCTCGGGACGCGAACCTGCGGTCGTAGACTCACACAAATTCCGCCACGTATCGGCCAGCGACCGGCGTAGAATCGAGTTGTTCCGGGTCAATGAAGGCAAAAACAGGAGCGCAAAATGGCCAGGCGCTATCAGGTATTCGTCAGTTCCACTTATGAGGATTTGCACGAAGAGCGGCGTGAGGTGATGCAGGCGCTCCTCGCCCTCGATTGCATACCGACAGGGATGGAGCTATTCCCGGCGGCCGACGATGACTCGTGGACTATCATTCAGCGATTCATCGAGGAGTGCGATTACTACGTCGTCATTGTCGGGGGCCGTTACGGATCGCGAGGACCTGCGGGCAAGAGCTTCACGGAAATGGAATACGATCACGCTGTACAGGCCGGACTCCCCGTGCTGGCCTTTCTACACAAGGGACCTGTGATCGCGGTGAGCGAGAGTGAGACCACCGAAGACGGTACTCTGCTCGGGGCGTTCAGGGCGAAGATAGAGGCGGCGCGACACGCCAAGTACTGGAGTTCCGCGGCTGAGTTGGCCAAGGTCGTCACGCAAGGCATGTACTCACTCATGCGGAGCAAGCCGCGAGTTGGCTGGGTGCGTTCCGACTCGGTGCCCGAGGGCGCCAAAGACGAGCTCCTTCGACTCCGAAAGGAAATCGATTCTCTGAACGAAGAACTCGCGACAGTGAAGAGCAAGTCGGCCCCTGAGGGCGTCGAGGATCTGGCTCAGGGTGCGGAGACGACGCGTGTCACGATTGAGCTGGAATCGAATGAATGGGGACCTCAAACATTCAGTCTCGACGTCCGGTGGGACAGTTTGATGCAAGCCGTGCTCCCGCAGTCGTTCGGCGGCGGCGCGACTCCAGAAGCAGTCGCGAATGCCGTAGCGAGTCTGGCGCAGCGGGAGGCGCTGGCCAGACACTTGCCGGACGCCAAGGGTCTCAGCTGGCAACACTCCATCGCCTGCCGAAGCGATTATGGCAAGATCACCAATCAGATGGTGGCGTTGGGTCTGATTGAGGCGCGCCCGGATCCTATGAATAGAGTATTCACCCGATGGTTTGCGACACCTTATGGCGTCGCGACCGGAACTCGCCTCTTTGCCGTGAAGCGCGCACAGCCAGTGGAAGCTCCTTACCCTCGCAGCGCCCCGTCCACCCCCACCCGGCAGCGCTCGCAGAACGAAGTCGTCCGAATGTCCAGGCGCTCCACGCTGTTGCTCGACGCCATCACGCAGGTCCAGTCGTCGCAGTGGCGCAGGCCGAAGGTGTGGCCCAGTTCGTGTACCGCTTCCTTGGTCAGGCGATCCAGCAGCAGCGCCCCGTCGCCGGGCAATCCGTACAATTCCTCGCGCAGCCGAAACGTGGACACCACCGCCGAGAGCCCGCTCACCTGCGCTTCGCCGAACACGAACGTCAGCACGGGCACGAACAGATCGTGCGAGGTTACGCCGAGAATCCGCACTCCGGTCGCGTACTCGCGCGTGAGGCGCTCCAGCAGGCGCGTCGAGTGATATTGATTGCGCTCGCCATCCCAGGCGAACGCCGCATCGAGGCCCGTTTCGGCCACCGCGCAGCGCAATCCCAGAGCCCGCGTGATCGACGAGCACAGACGGTCCAGCGGAACGGACGCGTCCACCGTTCCCACCGGCACAATCAGCAGTAGTCCGGGAGACGTCACACCGAGGGGACTTCGTTGTCGGTGGCGCGGTAGCGCTTCAGTTTGTGGTAAAGGGTGGTGCGGTCGATGCCCAGTACGCGCGCGGCTCGCGACAGATTCCCATCGCACTCGCTCACCACCTTCTCGATATGCGTCCGCTCCACCTCGTCCAGGGTCCTCCCCCCGCTGCCGAGAGCCTCGCCGCGCACGCCCAGCGCAAAATGAGCCGGACCGATCTCGCCGTTTCGGCCAACCACCAGCGCGCGCTCCACCGCGTTTTCGAGCTCGCGCACGTTGCCCGGCCAGTCGTGCGCCATCAGCGAGTCGATCGCCGCCGGGCTGATTCGCGGCGCTTCGCGATTGGTGGAGGCGCAGAAACGGCGCAGGAAATAATCCGCCAGCAGCGGAATATCCTCGCGCCGCTCGCGCAATGGCGGAATATTAATTGCAAACACGTTCAGCCGATAATACAAGTCCGGCCGAAATGTCCCGGCTTTTACCAGGTCCTCGATACTGCGGTTGGTTGCGGCGATGCACCGGAAATCCACCTTCACCGGCTGCGCGCCGCCCACCCGGACGATTTCCTTCTCCTGCAGGACCCGCAGCAGGTCGGACTGCGTGCGCAGGCTGATGTCGCTGATCTCGTCCAGAAAAACGGTGCCGCCGTCGGCCACCTCGAACTTGCCCTTACGGCGGAATTGCGCGCCGGTGAAGGCCCCGCGCTCATGACCGAACAGCTCGCTTTCGAGCAGGGTCTCGGTGAGCGCGCCGCAGTGAATCACCACCATGGGCATGTTGCGCCGCGGACTGTTCGAATGGATCGCGCGCGCCACCACCTCTTTGCCCGTGCCGCTCTCGCCGGTGATCAGCACGGTGGCCTCCGCCGGCGCCACCATCTCCACCAGCTCGGTCACCCGCTTCATCGCCGGACTGCGCCCAATCAGCTCCGTCTTCGGGAAGATCTCCTGCATGTTCTCGCGCAGCCGTGTCACCTCCCGGCGCGCGCCCCGATGGTCCAGCGCCTTTGACACCAGGTGCACCAGCTCGTCGGGATCGATGGGCTTGACGATGTAGTCCCATGCGCCTTTCTTGAGCGCTTGCACCGCGGTCTCCACCGTGGCGTAGCCGGTCATGATGACCACCATCAGCTCGGGGTCGGCCTGACGCAACCGCTCCTGCAACTCCATGCCGTCCATGCCGGGCATGCGAATGTCGATCAGGGCCAGGTCGAATTCGCCGGGCCCCAGCCGCTCCAGCGCTTCGCGCCCGCTGGCGGCCGCTCGCGTCTCAAAGCCTTCGTCGGCGAACAGGCGGTTCAGAGAATCGCGCACCACCGTCTCGTCGTCGACGATCAGGATTTTTCCCTTCATATCGAAACTCCCGCCGTCCGCGGATGCGTGTCCGCCTGTTTCGCGGCCTCCACCGGGAGGCTCACGATCATTTCCGTTCCCGCGCCTTCCCGCGCCTCGGCCACGATCGTGCCGCCGTGCTGCTCCACAATGCTGCGCGCGACGGCGAGGCCAAGTCCGGTGCGGTGCACGTCCGGCTTGGTGGTGAAGAACGGCTCGAAAATCTGCGGCAGCACCTCGGCGGGTATGCCGGGGCCGTTGTCGCGGACGCGGATCTCCACGGCATTCGCGCCGCGATCGGGCAGAGTGGTTACGTCGATTCGGCCGCCGCTGGAGAGCGCCTCGGCGGCGTTCACCATCAATCCCAGCACTACCTGCTGAATCTGGTTGGCGTCGCAGGCCACCGCGGGAAGATCGGGCGCCAGATCGAGTTCGAGCGCGGTTCCGCTCAGCTCCAGGCGGTGGCGCACCAGGGTCACGGCGCGGCCGACGATCTCATTGATATCCGCGGGCTCGATAGAGCGCGGCGATTGCCGCGCGAACATCAGCAGGTTGCGCATCAGCTCGCCACAGCGCCGGCTCTCGTGCTCGATGATCTGGAGCTGCTCCACCATGCGCGCTTTGTTTGGCGGAGCCGGCTCCGCGCGTTCGACGTCCTTGCGCGTGAGCCGCGCATAAGTGAGGATTCCGAACAGCGGATTGTTCACTTCGTGCGCCACCGTTGCGGCCAGCCGCCCCAGCGATGCCAGGCGCTCGCTGGTGGCCATGAATCGGTGCGCTCGCTCCAGCTCATGCGCCTTCTGGTCCACCCGCTGCTCCAGCGTGCGCGTCCAGGCAGTGACTTCCTCGTTGGCGGCGGCCAGCGCGGCAGCCATGCGATTGAACGCCTCGGCCACTTCGCCCAGCTCGTCGTGCGATCTCACCTCCACCCGCTGATCCAGCTTGCCGCTGCCGATCCGGCGCATTCCTTCCACCAGCTCGCGCAACGGACTGGAAACCAGCCGCCAAACGAAAACCATGCTGATGCCGCATACCAGCGCCAGGGCCAGCGCCGTGGCCTGAGTCAGTTGCGCCAGATGCTGCGCCACGCGCGCGTCAATGCGAGCCAGCGACAGGTGCGTGTCGATCACGCCGAGCACGCGCTGGCTGGGCGAATGGAAATGGCAGTCGGCGGTCCAGCAGGAGGGCTCGTTGTCGATGGGCCGAATCACCCCCAGCACGCGCACATCGCCCACCTGGAAAATGCGCGAGCGGTTCCGTCCTTCCAAATGCGTCAGCGGCTTGCCCTGCTGGTGACAGGCGTAGCAGGCCTCGCCGGCCTTGTCCACCACGCGCCCCGCCTCCGCCGGATCGGTCGAGAAACTGATGCGTCCCTCGTTATTGAAGATGCGAATGCGCTGGATGCCCGGTTCGCTGCCGATCTCGCGAATGGTCTGGAACATCGCCTCGCGGTCGTTGTGCAGCATCTGATAGCGCGTGCTGCGCTGGATGATGTCACCGATGCGATCGGCGCTGTCGAGTGCGGTTTCTTCGAGGTGCCGTCTCTGCAGGCGCAGGTTGAGATAGCCGAAGCCGGTAAAAATCACCGCCGCCCCAGCCACCAGGCTCAGCGTGAGTTTGCGCGCCAGGCTCAGGCGCATACGTCAGGACTCACCCGCCTCCTTCTGCTCGAATGCAGGCCTCTGTTGGAACACGGGCTTCTGTTGGAACACCGGCAGGTTCAGCACCGCCCAGCGGAATACCGCGAAGCCGAGGGCGCAAATGGCCAGCGTGATGGCGACTTCGGTCCAGCGCGGCACATAGTGCACACCCGATGCCGCCTCCATCCCGGTGACGCTGACGTTCAGCCGGTTGGCGATGAAGCCGAACAGCACCAGCAGCGCCATGAAGTACAGGGACACCGGGTTGTGGCGGATGCGCCGGCTGAACAGCAGCACCGTGGGTACGGCGATCAGCGCCGATTCGAGCCAGAACAGCCAGGTTTCCGTGCGGTTCACCAACACCAGGCCGAGCGCATCGCGATGCAGCAGGTCGAGAAAGCGAATGGTGAGGAACACCGCCAGCAAAACCGCCAGCAGACGGGCCATGCCGTTCAGCAGGGGCATTTCGAGCTGGCGCCCGAATGACCGGCTGCTGTGCCAGGATTCGAAAATCGTCATGGCCAGGCCTGCGCACACCGCGGAGATGAAGAACATCACCGGCAGCATGGGCGAGTACCACAACGGGTAGAGCTTGTTCGGAACGATGAGGAACAAACTGCCCAGCGACGACTGATGCAGCGTGGAAAGAATCACCCCGGCGATCACCAGCGGCACCGAAATCACCCGCAGCCAGGCCAGCGTACGCCGCCACTGCAGCTTCTCCAGAACCGCCGGCACGAACTCCAGGGCCAAAACCGCGGAATAGAGGGTGACGCACCACGCCACCTCGAACATCACCGAGCGCGGGTTCCACATGATCAGCGGGTGCCAGATGTTCCATGGCCTTCCCAGATCGAACAGCAATGCCAGAACCACCAGCAGATAGCCGAGAAAAGCGGTGAGCACCGCTGGACGCACGATCGGCTTGTAGCGCTCGATGTTGAAGATGTGAACGGCGGCCACCAGAGTGAAGCCGCCCGCCGCCAGACCGACGCCGCACAACACGTCGAACCCCACCCAGATGCCCCACGGGAAGCGGTCGCTCAGGTTGGTGACGCCGCCCAGACCTGTCGTAATGCGCAGCCAGGTGGCATACGCGCCTGCCGCCATGAGCGCCAGAAAAACGAAACGCCAGAAATACCATGCGGCGGAGCGGAACCTTGCCATTGCGCCGGTCCGCGGAAGCGTCATTACGCCCTCGCTCATGATTCCCGTTCCCCCTCAGGCCCCTCTGCCCGCGCCACTGCTTCGCGCCGATGCGTGATCCACCAGATGCCGCCCAGCAGGACTGATCCCACCGAGACCACATCGGGAACGTGCGCGAGCGCCGCCCAGGTCAGGCCGGGCAACGGCTGTCCGGGGAGATCGGTGCGCAGACCAAGCTGCTCGAAGGGGACTGCGGAGAGCATCAGGACGGAGGTGCCGCCCACTTCGTGAATCCCGTAGACTCGCGGATAGTAGTCGCCGGGATGATCGGAAATCCGCTTGCGCGCCTCGGCAATCAGCGCGTCGCGCTCGCCGCACGAGGTCGCGCCGGTGGGACAAGCTTCGGCGCAGGCGGTGAGCTTACCGGCAAGCTGCCGATCCCGGCACATGTCGCACTTGCGCACGCGTGGAATGCGCTTGCTCCACTCATACACAGGCACCTGGAACGGGCACGCCGTCATGCAATATCGGCAGCCCATGCACTTGCCGGCGTCGTACACCACCGGCCCCTCGGCCGTCTTCTGCAGGGCGCCCACGGGGCACACCGAAACGCAGGTCGGGACCTGGCAATGCATGCACAGGCGGCGGCTATACCTTCCGTCGTGCGTGGTAATGGTGGTCAGCTTATGGGCCGAGAGCCGTTCCTCGTTCCCAACCGCTTCATTCCAGGGGAGATTCCAGCGCTGGGCGCACGATTGCTCGCACGCCCGGCAGCCGATGCACATGGTGCTGTCGTAAAGAATTGACCTGCTCACTGGTTTTCAACTTCCCGACCAGCAATTCGCTCGCCGAGAAGGCCCTGCTTGAGCAAGGTTCAGCGCGTCAGGAAGAACTCTCGTGTCAGGTCGCTCCAGGCCTCGTGGGAGAGACTGGCGGAGAGGTCGTTCACCGGCCGCCCTCCGTCGGCCGCCGTTGCCCCGGCAAGCTGAGGCTGGCGGGCATACAGAGCCTCGACCGCGCTGCGCATCCAGGCCGACACCATGCCCTTTGGAATGAGGTTGCGCGCGGTGTTCTCGGGGTCGGGAACTTCCAGCGTCATGAGCCATCCGGCGCCGTAGGGATCGCTGCGCAGCAACGAGGGATCGCGGAGCACTTCCTCGTTTGTTTTCAACACTTCGCCCTCTACCGGGGCGGCCATCTCGGTCTTCTCGCCGTTGCGCGTGAACGACCAGGCTTTCTGGCCCTGGCGCAGCCACTGGCCGGGCCGAGGCAGTTCAATCGAGTCAATCCGGCCGGCGAGCCGTGCGGCAAAATCATCGACGCCGACCCGCTCGACGCCTTTTCGCTCGGTCAGGCACCAGGCGTGGCCGGGATGGTAGCGCATCCGGTCCGGGACCGCGAAGCCATCCACGAAGCTGACGTTCGGTTCGGTGATCGGTGCGCGAGCCAGTTCGGGAGCCGCATTGTGGGGTTTTTCAACCACCTGCCGAGGGAATTTGCCCCTGTTGAGGGCGTAATCGATGATGGCGAAAGCCAGGAAGGTGAGCAGAACCAGTATGACAGTCATGGCATTGTCCTCAACCTCGTTAGGGCATGGGAACAGCCATGAATAAGTTGTTTATTTTCCTAAAGATGCAGTTCCCGGCGACGTTGCAGACTGCAACACCCGCGCATGTCGCACCGTCCACGGGCTGTTGATTCAGCAAGTTGGCCCGATTGTTGGTAATCGCAACAGGTGTGGGGATTACCTGCAGCTTACTTCCGGCCCTGCATGGCGGCGATAATCGCATCCGGCACGCCGGCCTGCTTCAGCTTCGCGACGTCCTCGTCCGCAAGCGCGAAGCGGTTCGGTTGCGTGGCGATCATCTTCAGAATCTCGTCGTCGGCGACGTTGCCCTGGACAAGGCGAATCACCAGATCGTTGGTGAACAGGATGCCGGTCTGCACTTCCTTGCCCGGCTGAGTTGGCGCCCGCTTCACCCAGGCGACGATGTGCCGCGCCAGCGCCTGGGCCAGATCCTTGTTGGTGCGGCATTCGGCGATGGCATCGGTCACCATGCGGTTGTCGTGAAGCCTGCCGGTTTTCTCAAATGCCGCCAACGCACCGCTGTAGTTCTGCACCACCATGCTGGCAACGCCATAGTCGTACCACGCCGCGGGCGCGCTCTTCGCGCTGGTGCAGGATTCGGCGTTGGCCTTCGCCGCGGGCAGCAGCCCTTTGTAATCGCCCGCCTTGAACAGCTCGAACTCCTGACGGAGGTTGCAGTCCTTGTCGTCCAGGAAGGCGATCTCCCGATTGTCCGACCACGCTTCGTACAAATGCCGTGTCTGACCGAGGGCCTGCAGCCGTGCAATTTCGATCAGATCGGATGGCGCGGGATATTCGGGCATGGTGGTTTGCGCTTCGTTCTGTTTTGCCGGGTCGGCGCGGAGAGGCTGGGCAACCAGTTCCTCGCCGCTGGCCGCGTCGCGCACGTGGACGGTGGCTTCGAAATGCCCCTGCGTGCGCGCGATGTGCGGCGCCGGAATGCCCGATCCGAGCATCGCTTCCAGAGGCAGCGCTTCGCATTTCGAAATCTCGACGGAGATCACGACTTCCGGCGCGCCGTCTTTAGCGTCCTGATCCTCTACGGGAATATTGTGCGCCAGCAGATCCTGGCGCAGCAGCGCGGAGAACTCCTTCGAACAGCGTCCGGTCATCTCCCCGAGAATCACCCGGGCGCCCGCCAGCCCTTCACCGAGAATCGGCGGGTGCGGCATTTTGACCTGCAGCTTTTTTTCGCCGAACAGCGGAAAAGCCGCGATCAAAGCCGCGAAAATCAGACACAACTTTCCCGATGCCATCGTCCATCCTGAGTCCACATTGGACTGTGTCAAACTGAAAGACGTTGCCGATGCCGCTGCGGTGGAGTTTTCTGGCAGGTTTTTTTGCGCTCGGCGCTGCTGCCCAGTGGCATACGACAGGCCCCTGGGGCGGCGCCGCCGAGCTGGTTCGCATTGCGCCCGGCAATCCCGATCTGGTGGTTGCCGCGACACGCAACGCGCTCTTCTATGTCTCCACCAACGGCGGCGCGTCGTGGACCCCACAGGCATTCCCGGGCGAACAGGCGGGAATTCTTCATGCCCTCGAGCTTGATCCTCGCGTCGACAGAACCTGGTACGCAGGCCTCGAAGGCGAAAACGCGTGGAACAGCGGGGTGTACAAGACCACCGATGCGGGCCAGACCTGGACGCTGCTCGCCGGCATGAAAGGCAAGGCCATCTGGTCGCTGACCATGTGGCCGAAGGATCCCCATGTGATCGCCGCGGGGGCGGGCGACGGCGTGTACCTCAGCCGCGACGCGGGTGAGACATGGTCGCGCATATCCCCGGCGAGCAACGCCGAACTGCAGCCGGTGGTTTCGCTGGCCTTCCACCCAACCGACGGCCGCATCCTCTATGCCGGGACTCTGCACCTGCCCTGGCGCACCACCGACGGCGGCGCAACCTGGGAATCGATTCACGGAGGCATGCACGACGATTCCGACGTCTTCAGCATTCGGGTGGATCCGGCGAACCCCGAACGCGTGTTCGCGAGCGCCTGCAGCGGGGTGTACCGGAGCACTAACGAAGGCGTGTTGTGGACGCGCCTGCCGACGCCGCTGGGGGCATTTCGAACCTACCTGGTTTCGCTCGACCCGCGCCACTCGGGCGTGCTCTTCGCGGGCACCAGCGCCGGCCTCGTGCGATCCGAAAACGACGGCGCATCGTGGGTCAAAGTCACCACGCAACAGATCAAATCCATCGCCTACGATCCCGTTCACGATGGCCGTATCCTGTTCGCGTCCACCAGTGGCGGAGTGCTGGCCAGCGGCGACGAAGGACGCACCGTCCACGAATCGGATCTGGGCTTCGTGAACCACAGTTTCACGGCGCTGGCCGGGACGGGAAAGGTTCTGTACGCCTCCAGCGTCTATGAACCGGGCGCCGCGGGATTGTGGCGCAGCGACGACCTTGGCGACACCTGGACACCCCTGGCCGCGCGGGGAATTGGCGGCAACATTCTCGCGCTGGCGGTCGCTCCGAACCATTCGCAGACCGTCTATGCCGCGGGCTACGGGACCCTGTGGAAGTCGTCGGCAGGCGGACGATGGATCGTGATCCCCGGAGCCCACATGGCCGGCCGAACCACTACGCTCCTGGCGTTGTCGCCCGAAAGATTACTGGCTGGAACAACCAACGGATTGTTCGAGCGTTCGGCGAAAGGCGTGTGGAAGATGGTCCTGCCTGGGGGGGGCGCGCGTCGAGTGGATTTGCTGCAGAGATCGGGCGAGAAGGCGATCGCCGCCATCACCTCGGCGGGCGCATTTGTAAGCGAGGATACGGGCGGGACCTGGAAAGCCTGCGGACCGCTTCCCGAGTTGGCACAGTGGTACGCGCTGGCGGTGAATCCTTCGGAAGACGGCACTGCTCTCGCGGCCACTTCCAGGGGTCTTTTCCGTTCGGCGGATCACTGTGCCTCCTGGACCGCGGTACGCGGTGTGGAGGGTGGCACAGTGAGTTTTGTTGTATTCCATCCCACAGAACGTGGCGTCGCCTTTGCTTCCCAGTATGGCGGGATTGTATCTTCGGCCGATGGCGGTGTACACTGGCAACCTGTTGACGTTGGAGAACGTCATGGGTCCTGGCCGTCCACCCTGCTGGTTCTTGCTACGGCGCCGGAGCGGCTGTTCGCGCTCCAGCCGCGCCGTGGAGTCATGTATTGCAGCATCGGACGAAACGTGGCCGCGACGCGCGCCACCGGCGGCCGCTAGCTGCATGGCATTTTCAGGAGGATAAGAGAGTTCAATGACGAACAGATGGTGTTACTCGATATTTCAGCGGCGCAGCGGCGTGGTCGCGGCAATCGCGGCTCTGGCTATGGCGGTCCCGGCGCTCCCGCAAAGCAAGTCGTCGGACGAGGGGACCACGGTTGACCTCGGCGTGTTTGCGGGCGCCCAGTGGTTTCGGTCCAGCGGTGTCCTCAAATTCGACAAGTCGCCCCTGTTTGGCGTCCGCGTCGACGAGGATTTCACGAACTACTTCGGGTTGGAGGAGAGCTTCACCGCCGGCTTCAATCAGGGGGAGCTGCTTCCCTTCGAAGAAAACACTTACAGCGGCTTCAGCGAACGCAACTATCAGCTCGCCGTCGATCCCATGATCTACTTCACGGCGCGGGATGAGAAGTTTCGTCCATTCGTGACCGTCGGCCCCGACTACGTCTGGTTCGTGCCGTCGGCTCCCAAGCCGTTCGAGGCGAAGAACTCCCCGGCTTTGGTGTATGGCGCGGGTTTCAAGTACAAGGTGACCGATAATGTCGGGCTGCGATTCGATGCGCGCGGCCTGCTGACCCGTGTGCCGCACTTTGGGCTGCCCACGTTCGGCGTGAATCCCGGTGACCTCTACGTTCCCGGCGGCGGCAGGGAATGGGGTGTGCAGGTATCCGCGGGAATCGACTTCGCTTTCCGCCATCCCGCGCCGCCACCCCCGCCTGCGCCGGCTCCGCCACCACCTCCGCCACCGGCGCCCGTCAACATTACGGTCGGCGGGATCGAGGGCGCGCACGACGTGTGCCCCGGCGAGGATGAGCGTCTGAGCGTCACCGCCAGCGGCTGGGCAGCCGACAAGACCGCTGCTTATCAGTGGATGGTGGACGGCCAGCCCGCGGAAGGCGCCACCGGCGCCAGCTTCAGTCTGCCGACGGCGGGCGCTTCCGGAACGAAGTCGGTGACGGTGAAGGTTACGGCCGGCGATGCGACCGCGACCTCGACTCCGGTGACCGTGAGAATCAAGGATTACCACGCTCCAACGGTGCAGTTCAGCGTTTCGCCGACCACCATCGCACTGGGTGGCAAGGCGGAGCTGAACGCGACAGCGAACGGTTCCGAGTGCGGCGGCGCCACCAGTATTACCTACTCGGCCAGCGAAGGCAGCATCAGCGGCAACACGTACGATTCCACCGGTGTGCAGTTCGACATGAGCAACCGCTCCAAGTCTCAGACCAAAGTGGTGCACCTGACTGCAACCGCGACCGACGCGAAGGGCGGAACGGGCAGCGCCACGGCGGATCTGAACGTCACGCTGAACCCCGAAGCTCGCCGCCTCGACGATCTGGTCTTCCCGTTTGACAGCGCCCGCGTGAATAACTGCGGCAAGCGCCTGCTGCTGGAAGAGCTGACGCCGATGCTGCGCGACGATCCCAACGCCACGGTCGTGCTGATTGGCCATCGCGACACTGCTGAAAAGGGCAAGGCCGCGGCGAAGCTGGATGAGATGCGCGTGATCGACGCCGCCGCCGTGCTGAGCGCCGGAACGGGCATCTGCCCGCAACTGGAGCTGAGCCGCGTGAAGGTGAACTGGGTGGGCGCCGACCAGAGCTCGACCCCGCGTCCCTCGCTGTGCGGCGAATCGACCAGCGTGAAGGAAAAGGCCGGCCAGGCGGTGAAAGCGTCCGACAAGCGGGCGCAGTACCGCCGCGTGGAAGTCTGGTTCGTTCCCGGCGGCGCGGAGATGCCGGCTGGGTTGACCGGGCTGAAGGACGCTCCGGCGGGCGAGATCAAAGCCAAGGGCTGCCCGAAGTAGGGGCGGCTCGGTTATTCCTCCGGAGGAGCGGGCGGCAACGCCCGCTCCTCACCTTCCTTGTAAGCCCGGCGCGAAGCTGATCCTGCCGTGGACCATCCCCGCGCTGCGTGTCCTGCCGGCGCTGGGCGGACACCCGCTCAGCCTGCGAGTTCCGCGACCGGTGAGTTGCGCAGTCCTCTCCATGCGCTTGTCGAACACATCTCGGGCGAGCAGGACCGCTTACTTCCTGGGTCGCTTCACGGGCGCCCGTTTCCTGCCTGTGCCCTTCGCGGCGGCGGGCGCAGGATTCGAGGCAGATCCGCCGCCCGAAACCGTGCCGGCCTTCAGGGCCACCGTGAAGCTGTCCCCCACCCCGGTCTTTCCGCTGTTCGGGTCCACCGTCACGAATACTCCGCTGATGGAACTCGGCGACACGGTCATGCGCAGAAAGCCAAACGTGGTGTCGTTGTAAACCTCCAGCGTAAGCGGGTTGCCGCTGGCATCCGTGCCCGAAGCGGGAGTGGAAGGTGGCGGCGTCTTCTTGCCTGTCTTCAGGCCCGGCAGATTGTAGTAGCCGCCCATTCCCGCCACGATATAGGGAATCTGTCTTCCTCCCACGGTCCGGGTGTAGCGCTCATAAAGGTGGGCGTGGCCGGACAGATGTAGATCGGGCTGAATGCCGGCCGCGGTGCACGCCTGGTCGATCTGCTTCAGCATAGTGGGGCTGGGCACGTGCTGCGGGCTGCCCGTGAAAGGCGGATGGTGAGTGGCGATCACCAGCGCCCGCCACTGGCCGCTGGCGCGTTCGCTTTTCGCCGCCGCCAGTTGCTGTTGCAGAAAATCCAGTTGCGCGTTTCCCACCGTGGGACCGGCGATCACTCCCTCGGTGCCGCCCTCGCTGGTGTTTGAATACAACCCAATGAACTTAACGAAAGGAGCGTTCAGCGTGAAGTAAACGCCGGGCTGATCCATGGTGGTTCGCACCACGCCCTGACTATCCGGGTTTCGCCCCGGCTGGGGCGCGCAGAAGTTCTCGACGAAGGCGTCAAGCGACTTGGCGTCTTCGCCGCTGAAGACTGCGCCGTCGTGATTGCCCGGAATGGCGAGAATTGGTGCGTTGTAGTTGCGGTAAGGGTCGTAGAACTGTTCGTAATAATACTGTTCCTGGCCGCAATAGTAGACGACATCGCCAAGGTGATACCAGAAAGCGGCGCCACTTTCGGAGTCGTCGGCCATCGCCTCGGCGACGGCGAACTGAAACTCGGGCTTTTGAATGCCGCCCGTGTCGCCCACGGTGTGGAAGACGATCTGGCCGGCCTTCTCGATGGCGTCGGTGGCGTTTGAGCCCAACACCCACGACAAATCCATCGGGGCTGTGCTCCGCGGGACCGGGATCGGCTCCAGTTGCTCCAGCGCCCGGACGGCGGCATCGGCGGAGATTTCCTGTTTACTGAAACTGCTGAAATCGGCGGGTGTTAAGTCGGGATCGGCAAACGCGCGAACTACGGCCATGGGTTCTCCTCCCTGGAATCAGGACATGGTAGCACACATTTTGCCGGAAATCTCCGAATTTATGGACAGTAGCGCGGCGAATATTTCGCCGGACAGGGGCCCGAGCGGCCATCGCTCCGGCCCGCCTCCCTGCGGCCGGATGCCGAGGCGCGGACGCTTAGTGCGCGTGACCGTGCGAAGGGGGGACGTACCCCGGCGGGAAGGCGGCGCCTTCGCCGAAGAAGTACTCCTCCATCTGCTTGATGAGGAACTCCTGCGCTTCCTGCGTGCCGAGGTTCAGGCGGTACTCGTTCATGATCATCTTCATCTGTTCGACCCAGAGCCGCCAGGCTTCCTTCGACACGTTGTCATAGATGCGCTGGCCGAGCGGGTGGCCTTCAAACGGGATCTCGTCGAGCCCCGGCATCTCCCGCTGGAACTTCGCGCAGAACACCATATGCTTGCCCGGCTCGATCTTTGATTCGCCGCCCGGCGCTCCACATCCGCAACCCATTGGATTCGTTTCTCTCCCTGGTTCAGGATAGCGCAGCCGCTTCAGGCGGAGCGATTCTAAGGATGGCCCAGCCGGTTCAGGCGGAGCGACTCAGGATGGCCCAGCCAGTTCAGGCGGAGGCCGATTCGCGTTCACGTCGGCGAGCGCGCAGCGACTCGAGGTACTCGGAGAGCTTCATCGGGGTGCTGGAACCCTTGTCCATCTGTCGCTGGACGGCGCGCTGGTAGCGGCGCAGGGTTTCGCGGCGGTTGGAGTCCCGGATATCGCACGCCTCGATATCCAACAGGATGTCGATCTCCCACGGACGGAAGGTGTTACGGTTCACATTGCCGCGGAGCAGCTCGTGGATCAGGCGGTTGAACTGTGCGAGCACAGTCTCCGCATCCACTTCATGTTGGTGGTGCAGAGAGGGCATCCTCTTAGACATATCGGCAAATAGACGCTGGAGATTAGGGGGGCTGGCGCCACCACGCCAGCTAGACGCTGAACTGGCGGCGGATGGGGATGCCGAATCGTTGCAGCACGGCTTCGAGATCCTTCTCGCTGAGCCGGGAGGCGTCGTACTCCACCGTTACCTGATCGAGGCTGGGCGCCGGCCGGACGCGCAGGATGCCATACGAACCGTGCACATCGGCAATGGCCTGCGCATCGGCGTCTCCCAGCGGGCGCACCAGCGGATACTCGAGCTGTACTTTGGTCACGTCGAGAATCAGGATAGCATCCGCACCGGACACCACAGCGTCGCGTCTTGTCACCCGTTTGACAACTCCCCGGCCCTCCTTGCTAAGATAGGAGGGTTTGGCGAGTTGAGCTATCTGCTCCCGCGCTACCACTGTCCGATAGGGATGCGATCATCCTGCGGTAGGTTGGACAGTCCGGCCGGGGGCCGGCCCCGCTGCTTCGGGCGAATCATCGCTTTGGCGCAAGGGCTTGTCCAGGGTAAGTCCCTCGCAAAGTAGGGGAGCGGCATTCGGTAACACGCTTCCCGGGCTAATACAATAAGGCAACTTTCGTGCGGTTTGGCGTGCGCGCGCATTTAACGATGTCTGCATCGCCGTGTCGTGCGGAAGGGGCGAGCGGCAAAAACGCGTAGAGAGGAAATCTGTGCCGACGTTCAACCAACTGGTGCGAAAAGGCCGCCGGCCCACCAACTACAAGACGGCGAGTCCGGCGTTGCAGGCCTGCCCGCAGAAGCGCGGCGTGTGCACCCGCGTCTACACCACCACTCCCAAGAAGCCCAACTCGGCGCTTCGCAAGGTGGCGCGCGTGCGGCTCACCAACAGCATCGAGGTCACCACGTACATTCCCGGCGTCGGCCATAACCTGCAGGAGCACTCCATTGTGCTCATCCGCGGCGGCCGCGTGAAGGATCTGCCGGGCGTTCGTTATCACGTGGTGCGCGGCACGCTGGACGCGGCCGGCGTCAGCGACCGCAAACAGGGCAGGTCGAAATACGGCGCCAAGCGGCCGAAAGGACCGCAGAAGTAGGAACGACAGCGATGCCACGCAGACGAAGAGCGGAAGTTCGAGAGATTCTCCCCGATCCGGTGTACAACTCCACGCTGGTGGAGAAGTTCGTCAATTCGATGATGTGGGACGGTAAGAAGAACGTCGCCCAGGGAATCTTCTACGCATCCATGGAGAAGATCCGGGAGCGTTCCGAGGACGACCCGCTGAAGCTGTTCAAGAAGGCGGTGGAGAACGCCAAGCCGATGCTCGAGGTGAAGACCCGGCGCGTCGGCGGCGCCAACTACCAGGTGCCGGTGGAGGTTTCGCAGAACCGGCGGACCAGCCTCGCGCTGCGCTGGATTATCGGCAACGCGCGTACGCGGCCGGAGAAGAGCATGTCCGAGAAGCTCGCCAACGAGCTGCTGGACGCCGCGAATCTGCGTGGAGGGGCGATCAAGAAGAAGGACGATGTTCACCGGATGGCCGAGGCCAACAGGGCCTTCGCGCACTACCGGTGGTGATTCTGGACGCGGAGGAGGTCCCGATCCGCGGTTGCGGTGGACCGAGAGGCACTGAAATGGCAAGAACAGTACCGATCGAGAAAATGCGGAATATCGGCATCATGGCGCACATCGATGCCGGTAAGACCACTACAACCGAACGTATCCTTTATTACACCGGCCGTACGCACAAGATCGGCGAGGTACACGAAGGCACGGCCATCATGGACTGGATGGAGCAGGAGCAGGAGCGCGGCATCACCATTACCTCGGCGGCCACCACCTGCGAGTGGCGCGACATCACCATTAACATTATCGATACGCCTGGGCACGTGGATTTCACCGCGGAAGTGGAGCGCAGCCTGCGAGTGCTCGACGGCGCGGTGGCGGTGTTCGACGCGGTGGCCGGCGTGCAGCCGCAGTCGGAGACGGTGTGGCGCCAGGCGGACAAGTACGGCGTTCCGCGTATCTGCTTCATCAACAAAATGGACCGCGTGGGCTCGGACTTCTACCACTCCATCGATACCATCGTCGATCGCCTGCAGGCGCGGCCCGTGGCGATTCAGATTCCCGTCGGCGCGGAAGAGCACTTCAAGGGCATCGTCGACCTGGTGAGCATGAAGGCGATCATCTGGCGCGACGAAACGCTGGGCGCCGAGTACGACGAGATGGATATACCGGCCGATTTGCTGGACAAGGCAAAATCCTATCGCGAGCAGATGATCGAGGCGGTGGCCGAGCACGACGACCATCTTTTCGAGAAATTCGTGCATGGCGAGACGATTTCAAACGACGAGATCATGGCCGGCATCCGCAAAGCCACCATCGCCCAGAAGATCTTCCCGGTGATCTGCGGCAGCGCCTTCAAAAACAAGGGCGTGCAGAACATGCTGGACGCCGTGGTGGATTATCTTCCCTCGCCGGTGGATGTTCCGCCGGTGCAGGGCCAGCGTCCGGACAATCACGAGATTGTGGAAGAGCGCGCCACCAACGACGAGGCGCCATTCTCCGCTCTGGTATTCAAGATCATGACCGACCCGTTCGTCGGCCAGCTCGCGTTCATTCGCGTGTATTCGGGCCGGCTGGGAGCGGGCGAGAGCATTTTCAACGTGGCGCGCGGGCGGCGCGAGCGCGTCGGGCGTCTGGTGAAGATGCACGCCAACAAGCGCGAGGAAATCACCGAGGTGCTCGCCGGCGACATCTGCGCGGCGGTGGGGCTGAAGAACGTGGCGACCGGCGACACCATCTGCGACGAGAAGGCGCCGATTCTGCTGGAAAAGATCGATTTCCCCGAGCCGGTGATCCAACTCGCCATCGAGCCGAAAACCAAGGCCGACCAGGAAAAGCTGGGCGTCGCCATTCAGAAGCTGGTGCAGGAAGATCCCACGCTGCGCGTCTCCACGGATGCCGATACCGGGCAGACCATTCTGGCCGGCATGGGCGAACTGCATCTGGAGATCATCGTCGATCGCATGCAGCGCGAGTTCAACGTCGGCGCGAACGTGGGCAAGCCGCAGGTGGCCTACCGCGAGACGATCCGCGCGATCGCCGAATTCGATTACACGCACAAGAAGCAGACCGGCGGCAGCGGCCAGTACGCGCGCACGAAGCTGCGCGTGGAGCCGTTCCCGGCGGGCGGGTTCGAGTTTCTCAATGAGATTCACGGCGGGAATGTCCCCCGGGAGTTCATTCCGGCGGTCGAGAAAGGCGTCAAGGAGGCCCTGGAAGGCGGCATTCTCGCCGGCTATCCGATGGTGGATGTGAAGGTGGCGCTCTTCGACGGCGCATACCACGAAGTGGACTCGTCGGAAATGGCCTTCAAGATCTGCGCCTCCATCTGCCTCAAGGAAGCGTGCCGCAAGGCGAAGCCGGTCCTGCTCGAGCCGGTGATGAAGGTGGAAGTGGTGGTGCCCGAAGAGTACATGGGCGCGGTGAACGGCGATCTGAATTCGCGCCGCGGCCGCCTCGAAGGGACCGAGATCCGCGGAACCACGTACCTGATCAAGGCCATGGTGCCGCTGTCGGACATGTTCGGTTATGCCACCGAGCTGCGCTCGCGCACGCAGGGCCGGGGCAGCTTCACCATGCACTTCGGACAGTACGAGGAAGTGCCCAGAAACATTTCGGAAGAGATTGTAGCGAGAACGCAGGGCAAGGTTACCAGATGAGCTGAGCCGCGGCCAGAGGGCGCGGTAAGTCCAGGAGACATCACAATGGCGAAGGAAAAATTCGATCGCAGTAAACCGCACGTAAACATCGGGACGATCGGGCACATCGATCACGGCAAGACGACGCTGACGGCGGCGATCACGCGGGTGCTGGGCAAGAACAACCCGAAGGTGAAGTTCCGCAGTTTCGATTCCATCGACAACGCGCCGGAAGAGAAGGCGCGGGGCATCACCATCGCGGTGGCGCACATCGAGTACGAGACGAAGAACCGCCATTACGCGCACGTGGACTGCCCGGGCCATGCCGACTACATCAAGAACATGATCACCGGGGCGGCGCAGATGGACGGGGCCATTCTGGTGGTGGCGGCCACCGACGGGCCCATGCCGCAGACCCGCGAGCACGTGCTGCTGGCGCGCCAGGTGGGGGTGCCGTGCATCGTGGTGGCGCTGAACAAAGTGGACATGGTGGACGATCCGGAGCTGCTGGAGCTGGTGGAGCTGGAAGTGCGCGAGCTGCTGACCAAGTATCAGTTTCCGGGCGAGGAGCTGCCGGTGGTGCGGGTGAGCGCGCTGGGGGCGCTGAACGGCGAGGAGAAGTGGGAGAAGACGGTGGAAGACCTGATGGAGCAGGTGGACAAGTACGTCCCCATGCCCGAGCGGGCCATCGACAAGCCGTTTCTGATGCCCATTGAAGACATCTTCTCCATCCAGGGCCGGGGCACGGTGGTGACCGGGCGCGTGGAGCGGGGGATCGTGAAGGTGGGCGAGGAAATGGAGATTGTGGGCTTCCGGGACACGCGCAAGACGGTGGTGACGGGCGTGGAGATGTTCAAGAAGCTGCTGGATCAGGGGCAGGCGGGGGACAACGTGGGGCTGCTGCTGCGCGGCATCGAGAAGGACGAGGTGGAGCGCGGGCAGGTGATTGCGAAGCCGGGCTCGATCACGCCGCATAAGAAGTTCAAGGGCTCGGTGTACGTGCTGAGCAAGGAAGAGGGGGGGCGGCACACGCCGTTCTTCAAGGGGTACCGGCCGCAGTTTTATTTCCGGACCACGGACGTGACGGGCGTGGCGCAGTTGCCGGAGGGGATGGAGATGGTGATGCCGGGCGACAACGTGACGCTGGAAGTGGAGCTGATCACGCCGGTGGCCATGGACAAGGGGCTGCGCTTTGCGATTCGCGAGGGTGGACGCACGGTGGGCGCCGGCACGGTGACGGAGATTGTGGAGTAGCCGAACGGAATCGGGGGCCGGGTCTTCAGGAAAGGCCGCCGGCTCCCGGAGTGAACAAAGATGAGCTTAAGAGAACGCATCCGCATCCGCCTGAAGGCGTACGACCACCGCATACTGGACCAGTCCACGACGGAGATCGTGCACACGGCGAAGAGGACCGGCGCGCAGATAGCGGGCCCGATCCCGCTTCCCACGGTGAAGAATCGCTATACCGTGCTGCGCTCGCCGCACGTGGACAAGAAGAGCCGCGAGCAGTTCGAGATTCGGACGCATAAGCGGCTGCTCGACATTCTGGAGCCGACTCAGGACACCGTGGATGCGCTGATGAAGCTGGATCTGCCGGCCGGCGTGGACGTGGAGATAAAGGCGTTTGGCAAAGGGCGCTGACCGCGCGGCGCATGCCGCCGCTCGATGCTGCCAGTGAGGTTTTGATATGAGCCCAGGGATTCTAGGCAAAAAGATCGGTATGACGCAGGTGTTCGCGAAGGACGGACAGGTAGTGCCCGTCACCCTGCTCAAGACGGGCCCCTGCGTGGTGGTGCAGCGCAAGATTCCGGCCACCGATGGCTACGATGCCGTGCAGCTTGGCCTGGTGGAGTTCACCAGGGCGAAGCACACCACGAAGCCGATGGCGGGTCATATGAAGAAATCCAACGCCGAGGGTGTACGGTTTCTTCGCGAGTTTCGGCTGGAGGGCGGCAACGGCGACCTGAAGGTGGGCGACCGCGTTCTGGCCGACGAATTCAAGCCCAGCGACAAAGTGGACGTGATTGGGATCAGCAAGGGCCGCGGGTTCGCGGGTCTGACCAAGCGGCATCATTTCCGCGGCGGTCCCGAATCGCACGGTTCCATGTTTCATCGCGCGCCGGGCTCCATTGGCGCGTCGAGCTTTCCCAGCCGCGTTTTTCCGGGCACGCGCATGGCCGGGCACATGGGCACGCAACGGGTGACCGTCCGCAACCTCGAAGTGGTCCAGGTGGACGCCGAGGACAACGTCCTGATGGTGAAGGGCGCGGTGCCGGGCCCCAACGGCGGCTACGTGCTGGTGCGCCGGGCGAAGAGGTAACGGACGATGCCCAACGTTGACATTATCGATCTGAACAATCAGAAGGTCGGCGAGATTGAGCTGGCGGACGAAGTCTTCGCCGCGGAAGTGAACGAGGCGCTGATCTACGAGTCGGTGCGGCATCATCAGGCCGGCGAGAGGCGCGGCACGGCGGCCACCAAGACCCGGCATGAAGTATCCGGCTCCGGCAAGAAGCTGTGGCGTCAGAAGGGCACGGGCCGGGCGCGCATGGGCTCGATTCGTTCGCCGCTGTGGCGTCATGGCGGCACGGTTCACGGACCCCAGCCGCGCGATTACAGCTACAAGCTGCCGCGGAAGATGGAGCTGGGGGCGTTGCGCTCGGCTCTTTCCGGCAAGCTGCGCGACGGCGAGCTGAGAGTGGTGAAGGCGTTCACGTTCGAGGGTCCGAAAACGAAAGCGGTGCGCGCCGCCCTCGACAAGCTGGAAGCGAAGCGCAACGTGCTGCTGGTGGACGGCGAGAATCGCAGCCTCGAGCTGGGATCGCGGAATCTGGAGGGCGTCAAGCTGGTGCCCTCGCGCGCGGTGACCGTGTACGATCTGCTGGCGCATCAACAGGTGCTGCTGTCGGAAGCGGCCGCGCGGAAACTCAGCGAATCGCTGTCCACGAAAAAGGCGGTGGCGTAATGGACGTTTATCAGGTGCTCAAGAAGCCCATCGTCACCGAGAAGGCGGTGGAGAAGAAGGACGGCGAGCGGACGCTCTGCTTCGAAGTCGCTCCGGCCGCGAGCAAGACGGAAATCCGCGCCGCGGTGGAGCTGCTGTTCAAGGTGAAAGTCGAGGAAGTGCGCACCTCCATGGTGGCCGGCAAGATGCGCCGGCGCGGCCGTTTCTCGGGTTACCGTTCCGACTGGAAGAAGGCGTACGTGCGCCTGAAGGCCGGCTCGAAAGTGCCGGAATACGCGGAGATCTAGCCGATGCCGATCAAAAAATACCAACCCACAACCGCGTCACGCCGCTTTATGACGGTGGTGACGCGCGAGGAGATCACCCGGCAGGCGCCGGAGAAATCGCTGACGGCCGGCAAGAAGCGGACCGGCGGGCGGAACAGCCTCGGCGAGATCACCATCTGGTGGCGCGGCGGCGGACACAAGAAGTCGTATCGCGAAATCGATTTCAAGCGCGACAAGGCGGGCGTCCCCGCGAAGGTGGCGGCCATCGAGTACGACCCGAACCGCTCGGCGCGCATCGCGCTGCTGCACTACGCCGACGGCGAGAAGCGCTACATCATCGCTCCGGCCGGGCTGGCCGTGGGCCGCACCGTGGTGAGCGGTCCGGAAGCCGACATTCTGGTGGGTAACGCGCTTCCGCTGAAGAACATTCCCGCCGGCACCATCGTGCACAACATCGAGCTGAAGCCGGGCAAGGGCGCGCAGATGGCGCGTTCGGCGGGCGCGCAGGCGCAACTGGTTTCCCGCGAAGGCGGCGTGGCGCTGCTGAAACTGCCTTCCGGCGAAATCCGGCGCGTGGCGGTGGAGTGCATGGCCACTATCGGCCAGGTGGGCAACCTCGATCACGAAAACGAATCGCACGGCAAGGCGGGTAAGTCGCGCTGGCTGGGGAAGAGGCCGCACAATCGCGGCGTGGTGATGAACCCGGTGGATCATCCGCACGGCGGCGGCGAAGGCAAGACTTCGGGCGGACGGCATCCGGTAACCCCATGGGGCCAGCCGACGCGCGGATTCAAGACGCGGAACAACAACCGGACCGACAAATTCATCGTGTCGCGCAGGAATGTGAAGAAATGACGGAATTCACTGGCGGCCTGAGGGGCCGCCGCAGGCTGGGAGCCTGCCCCACGGGGATGAGGGACTAAGGCATGAGCAGATCGCTGAAGAAGGGGCCGTTCTCCGACGAGCATCTGGTGACCAGGATCGTCGCGCTGAACGCGAGCAACGAGAAGAAGGTCGTACGGACGTGGTCGCGGCGCTCCACCATCCGGCCGGAATTTGTCGGTCACACCGTGGCCGTGCATAACGGCAGGAAGTTCATCCCGGTGTACATCACCGAGAACATGGTGGGCCACAAGCTGGGCGAGTTCTCGCCGACGCGCACGTTCAAGGGGCACGCCGCGAAGGCGGCCACGGAGAAAACGGCCAAGCCGGCTTAGCCCCTTCCGGGGCCTTTATTGGCGCGTGGAGAGAACGTGGGATGTGGATTGAATTGGTTGGCGGAGGCTGCTGAAGAACGCAGGAACACGACATGGAAGCGAAAGCGGAAGCCCGATACATACGAACTTCGCCGCAGAAGGCACGGCTGGTGATCGACCTGATCCGCGGCCGCCGCGCCGGCGAGGCGATCAATATTCTGCGCGCCACGAACAAGCGCATGGCGCCGGCGATTGAGAAGGTGCTGCGCTCGGCCATCGCCAACGCCGAGAACCGGAACAACGACGTGGATGTGGACGCGCTGTTCGTGACCGCGGCTTATGTCAACGAAGGCCCGCGCATGAAGCGCGTGCGGCCCGCCCCGATGGGCCGGGCCTTCCGGATTCAGCGGCGGCTGGCGCATATCGTGGTGAAAGTGGGCGACCGCGTCGCCGATAGCGCGGGCGAGGGCGAGGAGTAACGAATGGGTCAGAAGGTTCATCCCTACGGATTTCGGATCGGCGTCACCAAGACGTGGCGTTCGCGGTGGTTCGCCAGGACCGATTACGCGAAGCTGTTGCACGAGGATCTCGACCTGAAGAAGTCGCTGCTGGAGCGTTTGAAGGCGGCGGGCGTCAGCTCGGTGGAAGTGGACCGGCCCGGCAACAAGCTGCGCGTCACCATCCGCACTTCGCGTCCGGGCATTATCATCGGCCGCAAGGGCGCGGAGATCGAAAAGCTCAAGCAGGAGCTGGCGCGCAGCACCAAGCGCGAAGTTTTCATCGACATTCAGGAAGTGCACAAGCCCGAGCTGGACGCGCAGCTGGTTTCGGAATCGATCGCGCTGCAACTGGAAAAGCGCGTGGCTTTTCGAAGGGCCATGAGGAAGGCGGTGGATTCGGCGCTGCGGTTCGGCTGCAAGGGAATCAAGGTGCGCGTGTCCGGCCGTCTGAACGGAGCGGAAATCGCCCGCAGCGAATGGTACCTGCAGGGGCAGCTTCCGCTGCACACGCTTCGCGCCGACATCGACTACGGATTCGCGCAGGCGTACACCACCTATGGCGTGATCGGGATCAAGACCTGGGTGTACAAGGGCGAGATTCTGGAAGGCGCGCGGCGCAACGGATTGCGCGTGCCCGAGCCGGAGCCGCGCCGGCGCGACCGGCGCGAACGCGGAGACCGCGGAGACCGCGGAGAACGGCGCGGACCGGTGACGCAGCCGGCGCCCGCGGCCGCGCCGGTCGAACAAACCCCAATTGTGCAGGCGCCGCCGCCCGCCGATTTGCCGCAACCGGCGCGAGCGGCGACGACCATTCTTCCGCCGATGCAGCCGCCTATGCAGCCGGCCTGGAAGCAGGAACTGAAGGAAACCGCTCCGGAAGCGCCGGAAGTGGAAACGCCTGAAACACCGGCGGCCGAAACCGCTCCGGAACCGGAGAACAGCAGCGAATAGCTGGTGGAGACTAAGCCATGTTGATGCCCAAGAAGGTCAAGTACAGAAAGCAACAGCGCGGTCGCATGGCCGGCAAGGCGTGGCGCGGCTCCTCGCTGGCTTTTGGCGATTACGGGCTGAAGTGCATGCGCTGCGGCTGGATCACCGACCGGCAGATTGAGGCGGCGCGCATCGCCATGACGCGTTTCATCAAGCGCGGCGGCAAGGTGTGGATTCGTCTGTTTCCCGACAAGCCGATCACCAAGAAGCCGGCCGAAACCCGCATGGGTAAGGGCAAGGGCGCGCCCGAGCAATGGGTGTGCGTGGTTCGTCCGGGCAAGATCATGTTCGAGATGGAAGGCGTGCCCAGAAACGTAGCGGAAGAGGCCATGCGTCTGGCTGCGCAGAAGCTGCCTCTGCCCACCAGGCTGGTGTCGCGCGAGGACGCCGCGTAGGGGAGATTTATGGCGAAGAGAGCCGAGAACATTCAGGATCTTCGGGGTCAGGACGACGCGGAGCTGGTTGGTCGCGACAAGCAAGCGCGCGAGCAGATCTTCCGCCTGAAGTTCCAGTTGGCGATGGGCCAGAGCGACGGGATCAAAAAGTACCGCGCGCTGCGGAAGGAGCGGGCGCGCCTGCTCACCGTCGTCCGCGAGCGCGAGCTTCATCCGGAGCTCGTCCCGGCGCCGAAGCCGAAGAAGAGGGGGAAGTAAGCCATGGCCGACCAGCAGAAGGGCGCGCAAACGCCGGTCACCCGCCGCAACGAGAAGGTGGGGCTGGTGGTTTCCGACAGGATGCAGAAGACCATCGTGGTGGAAGTCACCCGGCGCGTTCCGCATCCGGTGTACAAGCGAGTGGTCACCAGGCGGAAGAAGTTCTACGCGCACGATGAGCAGCAGGCGGCGAAAGTGGGCGACACGGTACGGATCGTGGAATGCCGTCCGATGAGCCGCCTGAAGCGCTGGACGCTGGGCGATGTGATCCGCCGCGCCGTGCAGGTGGGGATTGAGCCTTCGGCGATTGGTCTGGATACGCCGGCGACGGTGCTGGCCGAACCCGCCAAGAGGAAACGCTCATGATCGGGATGCGAACGATTCTCGAGGTGGCCGACAACAGCGGCGCCCGGAAGCTCTCCTGCATTCTGCCGCGCGGCGGCGACAAGGGCCTGCACGCCGGCCTCGGCGACGTGGTGACGGCCTCGGTGAAGGAAGCTGCGCCGGACTCGGCCATCAAGAAGGGCAAAGTGGTGCGCTGCGTCATCGTGCGCATGCGCAAGGAAACGCGCCGCAAGGACGGCACTTATATCCGCTTCGATTCGAACGCGGCGGTGCTGGTGACGGAATTGAACGAGCCGGTGGGCACGCGCGTGTTCGGTCCGGTGGCGCGCGAGCTGCGCGACAAGCGCTTCATGAAGATTGTGTCGCTGGCGCCGGAGGTGATCTGAAGTGGCCAAGAAGAAGAAAGCCGATCCGCCGGCGAAGATTCGCATTCGCAAGAACGATTCGGTGAAGGTGATTTCCGGCCGCGACAAGGGCAAAACCGGCCGGGTGATCGAGGTGGACCGGTCGACGGGGCGGCTGATTGTGGAGGGCGTCATGCTGAGCAAGCATCACACCCGGCCGAATCCCGGCAAACAGATCAAGGGCGGCATCGCCGAGCGCGAGAGCGGCATTCACGTGTCCAGCGTGATGGTGCTGGCCTCCGACAACAAGCCCACGCGCATCGCCGTCAAGGTGGAAGGAACCGGAGCGTCGGCGCGGCGCGTGCGCATCGCGCGGCGTACCGGAGAGCCGCTGGACAAGAAGTAGGCGGAGAGAGCGTAACCCATGGCGGAGAAGAAAAAAGGGAAGAAACCGGAAGCGGCGGCAGCGCCGGAGACGCCGGCAGCAACGAAAGCAGCCCGTCCCGCGGGAAGCAAAGGCGAAGCTCGCCTGAAGGGTCATTACAAAAAGAACGTCGTGCCTGCACTGACCAAAGAGTTCGGGTACAAGAACACCATGGCCGTGCCGAAGCTGGAGAAGGTTTCGATCAACGTGGGCCTCGGCGAGGCCACCCAGAACGGGAAGCTGATGGACGGCGCGGTGAACGAGCTGACGCAGATTGTCGGGCAGAAGCCGGTGATCACCAAGGCGCGCAAATCGATCGCCGCGTTCAAGCTGCGCGAGGGCATGTCCATCGGCTGCATGGTGACGCTGCGCGGCGACCGCATGTACGAGTTTCTGGACCGGCTGATGAACGTGGCGCTTCCGCGCGTGCGCGACTTCCGCGGCGTCTCGCAGAAGTCGTTCGACGGCCGCGGCAACTACACGCTGGGCATCCGCGACCAGTTGATTTTTCCCGAGATCGACTACAACAAAGTGGAAAAGGTCAAGGGCATGAACATTTCCATCACCACCACGGCAAAGACGGATCAGGAGGGGCTGGCGCTTCTGCGGCAACTGGGAATGCCGTTCCGCCAGCAGTAGAGACAGGGGAACTGAATGGCAACAACCGCGAAAATCGCGAAAGATCAAAGGCTGCTGAAGGCCAGAACCGCCAAACTGCAGAAGCTGGCCATCCGCCATCGCAATCGTTGTCTGCGTTGCGGACGTCCGCGCGGATACATGCGCAAATTCAATCTGTGCCGGATCTGTTTCCGGAATCTGGCGCTGGCCGGAGAGATTCCGGGCGTGACCAAGGCAAGCTGGTAGCGAGGGAGATATGCCGACATCCGATCCCGTTTCCGACATGCTGACGCGCATCCGCAACGCCGTGGCCGCGCGCCATCCCAAGGTCGACGTGCCCGCCTCGAAGCTCAAGCAGGAGATCGCGCGCATCCTCAAGGACGAAGGCTATATCGCCAACTTCAAGCTGACCGAAGACGGCGCGCGGAAGTCGATTCGCATTTACCTGAAGTACACGCCGGGCAATGTGCCGGTGATCTCGCATATCCAGCGGGTATCGCGCCCCGGATGCCGCGTCTACGTGGGAAGCCGGAAGGTGCAGCGCGTACTGGGCGGGCTGGGAATCAACATTCTCACCACGCCGAAAGGCGTCATGACCGGCGGCACGGCGCGGAAAGAGAACATCGGCGGGGAGGTTCTCTGTCAGGTCTGGTAGCCGGACCGAGCGAGGAGTCTGAACTATGTCGAGAGTTGGAAAAAAGCCGATCCCGCTGCCCAAAGGCGTGAAGGTCACCATCGGCGACGAGTTGCTGGTGGAAGGGCCGAAAGGGAAGCTCACCGTTCCGGTGCCCGCCGGGGTGCACTTGCAGCAGAAGGACAGCACGCTGGAACTCACCCGCGACGGCGATCAGTACGCCGCTCTGCACGGTCTGACGCGCGCTCTCGCCGGCAACGCCGTGCAGGGTGTTTCCACTGGATTCACGCGCGAGCTGGACATCGTGGGCGTCGGTTACCGCGCGGACGCGAAGGGCAATGTCGTCACCTTCACGCTGGGATATTCGCATCCCATCGAAGTGCTGTTGCCGAAGGGCATCGAAGCGAAAGTGGACAAGCAGACGCACATCGTGCTGACCGGATACGACCGGCAGGCGCTGGGGCAGGTGGCCGCGAATATGCGGGCGCTGCGCCCGCCCGACCCGTACAAGAACAAGGGCGTGCGCTACACCGGCGAGGCGCTGCGCAAGAAGGTGGGCAAGACCGGAGCGGGAGGCAAGTAATGGCGCTGACCAATCGAAACGACGTTCGCATTCGCATTCACAAGCGCATTCGCCAGCGGCTGAGCGGCACGGCGGAGCGTCCGCGTCTGGCGGTGTTCCGCAGCGTGAAGCACATCTACGTTCAGGTGATCGACGATCACAAGGGCACGACGCTGGTGTCGGCGTCGTCGAACGAGAAGAACGCGGCAACCAAGAGCGGCGGCAATGTCGCCGGCGCGAAGGAAATCGGCAAGCTGATCGCCGACCGCGCCAAAGCCGCCGGCATCACGAAGGTGGTATTCGACCGCGGCGGATATCTGTATCACGGACGCGTGAAGGCGCTGGCCGAAGCCGCGCGCGCCGGCGGACTGGAGTTCTGATCAAAATGGCAGCGACTACGGCAAAGCAGCGGATCGACGCCAACAGCCTGAGCCTCAAGGAACAGGTGGTGTCCATCAACCGCGTCACCAAAGTGGTGAAGGGCGGCAAGAACCTGAGCTTCTCGGCGCTGGTGGTGGTGGGCGATCCGGGAGCGAAAATCGTCGGTTTCGGCACGGGCAAGGCGAAGGAAGTGCCGGCGGCCATCAAGAAAGGCATCGAGGCGGCGAAAAAGAACCTCCGCAAGGTGCACGTGCTCGGCACCACGATTCTGCACCCGGTGCTCGGGCAGTTCGGCAGCGGCATGGTGCTGCTGAAGCCGGCTTCGGAAGGAACGGGCGTCATCGCCGGCGGACCGGTGCGCGCGGTGATTCAGGCGGTAGGGATTCCCAACGTGCTGACCAAGTCCATCGGCTCGCACAATCCACACAACGTGGTGAAGGCCACCATCGCGGCGCTGGAGCAGTTGCGCGACAAGGCCGAGGTGGCCGAGTTGCGCGGTATCGATCAGGGAAGGCTGCGCTAGTAAAGGAACGAATCGCATGGCCGAAGGAAAGATCAAAATCAAGCTGATAGGCAGCCCCATCTGCACGCCGGAAAAGCAGAAGGTGATTGTGCGTTCTCTCGGGCTCCGCAAAATGAATCAGGTGGTGGAGCGGCCGGACACGCCGGGTTTCCGCGGCATGGTGAAGAAGGTTCCGCATCTGCTGCAGGTGGTGGAGGAGGCGAAATGAATCTCAGCGGACTGAAACCGCCGGCCGGACAAAAGCAGAAGAAGCAGCGCATCGGCCAGGGCATGGGGTCCGGGCGCGGCAAGTATTCGGGACGCGGCGCCAAGGGCGCCCGGTCCATCTCCGGTTACAGCATGATGCGCGGATTCGAGGGCGGCCAGATGCCGCTGCATCGCCGTCTCCCCAAGCGCGGCTTCACCAACATTTTCCGCAAGGAATTCGCCATCATCAATGTTGGCCGCCTCGAACAGCTGGAGGGCGACACGTTCGATCCCGGGCGTCTGCTGGAGCTGGGTGTGATCCGCAAACTCGGCGACGGCGTCAAGGTGCTGGGAGGCGGCGAGCTGAAGCGGCCGATCAAAGTCAGCGCGCACGTGTTCTCGAAATCGGCCGAGGAGAAGATCGGCAAGGCGGGCGGCGCCGTAACCGTGATTGGAGCGTAGAAGTCACGCGAGGAATCAGCCATGAAGTTGCTTGAGGCCTTTGCCAACGTTTTCAAGATCCCCGATCTGCGCAAGCGCGTGTTCTTCACGCTTGCCATGCTGGCGGTGTACCGGCTGGGCGGGCATATTCCCACGCCGGGCATCGACGCGAACCGGCTGTCGGATTTCTTCGCGCGCAACTCCGGCGGCATGCTCGGTTTCATCGACCTGTTCAGCGGCGGCATGTTCCGGAGGCTGACCATTTTCGCCCTCGGCATCATGCCGTACATCACCGCGTCGATCATTCTGCAGTTGCTGGCGGTGGTCATTCCCACGCTGGAGAAGCTGCAGAAGGAAGGCGAGCTGGGCCGCCGCAAGATCACGCAGTGGACGCGTTACCTGACCGTCGTTCTGGGCGTGATTCAGTCGTTCACCATCGCTCTCGCGCTGCAGAAATCGGGCGATTTCGTGATCCATCCGGGCCTCGGCTTCATCGTGATGACGGTTCTGAGCCTGACCTGCGGCACGGCGTTCATCATGTGGCTGGGCGAGCAGATCACCGAACGCGGCATTGGCAACGGCATGTCGCTGATCATTTTCACCGGCATCGTGGTTGGTCTGCCGCGAGCCATGAACGAGATCTATAACAATGTGTTCGTCACGCGGCAGTGGCCGGTGCTGCAGCTCATTATCATTCTGGCGATTATGATCGCGGTGGTGGCGTTCATCGTGCTGGTGGAGCGCGGCGAGCGACGCATCCCGGTGCAATACGCCAAGCGCGTGGTGGGCCGGAAAATGATGGGCGGCCAGTCCACGCATCTTCCGCTGAAGGTGAATGCCGGCGGCGTCATCCCGGTGATCTTCGCCTCGTCGCTGCTGGCCTTCCCGCAGACGTTCATGCAGGTTCCATTCATCAAATCGAATCCATTCCTGAGCGGGCTGCTGACCTCGATGGGCGGGGCGTCGCCGCTGTACTACCTGCTGTTCGTGATTCTCATCATCTTCTTCTGCTTCTTCTACGTATCGATCATTTTCAATCCCAACGAAGCGGCGGACAACATGCGCAAGTACGGCGGGTTCATTCCGGGCATACGGCCGGGACGCAACACCGCCGAGTACATGAACCGGATTCTGACCCGTATCACGGTGGTGGGCGGTCTGTATCTGTCGGTGCTGTCGCTGATTCCGCAGATCATGATCGCGGGCATCAAGCTGCAGCGCCTGCCGCTGGTGGGCAACTGGATCGATCAGTATTTTCCGCGCTGGCTGCTGGACGGCCTGGGCGTCAACTTTTACTTCGGCGGCACTTCGCTGCTGATCGTGGTCGGCGTGGCCATGGATACCATTAACCAGATTGAGGCGCAGTTGATTATGCGCCATTACGAGGGCTTTACGCCGCGCTCCGGACGGATTCGCGGGCGCCGAAGCTCCGCGGCATAGGGTGAATTTCGAGGCCGATTCGGCAATGGGTTACAATGAAAGGAGCCTTACGTGCTCCCGCCTGCCGATTCCGGTCGTGAGAAAGAACCAGGGTGACTCTCGGTCTGCTGCAAATGTTGCCGGGCGCTGACCGGGCTCGCATGATTGTTCGCAAGAGCCCGTCGGAACTGGAAAAGATGCGCCGAAGCGGCCTGCTGGTTTACCAGATCCTGAAGGAGCTGGAAGCCATGGTCCATGAAGGCGTCAGCACGCAGGATCTGGAAGCGGCGGCCGAGCGAATGGTGCGGGATGCCGGGGCAAAGCCGGCATTCAAAGGTTATTTTGTGCCGGCGGCGGGAGCGAGGTTCCCGTTCGTGCTGTGCACGTCGGTGAACGAAGAGATCGTGCATGGAATGCCGTCGGTGAAGCGAAAGCTGAAGCGCGGCGATATTCTTTCGATCGACACCGGCGTTCAGTTGAATGGCTACTACGGCGATTCGGCGATCACGGTGCCGGTGGGCGAGGTGAGTGAAGAGACAACGCGCCTGTTGAAGGTCACTCGGGATTCGCTGGAGCAGGCGATCGGTCTGGTGCGGGAAGGGACGCGGTTGCTGGAAATCTCGGGAACCGTGCAGAAGCATGTCGAGGAGAACGGTTTCTCGATCGTGCGCGAGTTTGTGGGTCATGGAATCGGGAGCAGCCTGCATGAGGAACCGCAGATCCCGAATTTCGTGGACCGGCGGAATCCGAATCCGCGGCTGAAGGAAGGCATGGTGCTCGCCATCGAGCCCATGGTGAACGCCGGAAAGCCGGAGAGCCGGGTGAAGCCGGACAAGTTTACCGCGGTGACGAAGGACGGTTCGTACTCGGCCCACTTCGAGCACTGCGTGGCGGTGACGGCGAACGGCCCGTGGGTGCTCACGAGGCCGTGACCGTCGAGGGTGAAGTCGTCGAGCTGTTGCCGAGCGCGGTGGTGCGCGTGAAGCTGGCCAACCAGGATCTGGTGCTGGCCCACGCCGCCGGCGCCTCGAAGCTGAATTTTGTGCGGGTGCGGCCGGGGGACCGGGTGCAGGTGGAGATTTCGCCGCACGACCGGACCCGCGGACGAATTACGAAACTGGTGAAGTGAAAAATGAAAGTGCGAGCTTCCGTCAAGAAAATGTGCGACAAGTGCAAGATCATCCATCGGCACGGGGTGGTTCGCGTGAGCTGCGTGAACCCCAAGCACAAACAGCGGCAGGGATGAGGAACTGAGATATGGCGCGTATAGCTGGCGTGGATTTGCCTAACAAGAAGCGGGCCGCCATCGGCCTGACGTACATTTACGGCATCGGGCGCACTCGTGCGCTCTCGCTGCTGCATCGGGCCACCGTCGATCCGGAGAAGAAGGTCGCCGACCTCAGCGAGGACGAGGTCAACCGGCTGCGTACGCTCATCGAGAATGAAGGCGCTATCGAGGGCGACCTGCGCAAGGAACTCTCGATGAATGTCAAGCGCCTGATCGAGATGGGCTCATATCGGGGGTTGCGGCACCGCCGCGGCCTGCCGGTTCGCGGGCAGCGGACGCACACCAACGCGCGCACGCGCAAGGGACCGCGGCGCGGCACGATCGCCAACAAGAAGAAGGCGACGTCGAAGACGTAAAGGGGAATCCGGCGAATGGCAAAAGCGCAACAAAAGGCGGCGGGCAAGCCCGCTGGCAAGAAAAAGACGTTCAAGAAACGCGAGAAGAAGAGCGTCCCGGTGGGTGTCGTGCACGTGCAGGCGTCGTTCAACAACACGATCATCACGTTCACCGATCAAACCGGGAATGTGATCGCGTGGTCGAGTTCGGGTTCGCTGGGTTTTCGCGGGTCGCGCAAGGGCACGCCGTTCGCCGCGCAGCAGGCGTCGCTGACGGCGGCCAACAAAGCGAAGGAAGTGGGAATGCGCACGGTGGAGGTCCGCGTGGCCGGGCCGGGCGCCGGGCGTGAATCGGCGGTGCGCGCGTTGTCTACCGCCGGCATCGATGTGCGAGGCATCAAGGACGTGACTCCCATCCCGCATAACGGTTGCCGGCCTCCGAAGCGCCGCCGCGTTTGAGAAACCGAGCCGCGACCACAGGGGGAGCGGTTCCCGACTGTAAGCAGGACGAAGGCGCTTTGCGCCGTAAACTGCACCTGATCGTAAGGAGAGGGTATTGAATGGCTCGTTATAACGGCCCGGTCTGCCGGCTTTGCCGCAGAGAGGGCATGAAGCTTTTCCTCAAAGGCGAACGCTGCCACACGGAGAAGTGCGCCATCGAAAAGCGCAACTTCGCTCCCGGGCAGCACGGCAAGGACCGTCGGCCCAAGATCGTCGGCTACGGATTGCAGCTTCGCGAGAAGCAGAAGGCGCGCAGGTACTACGGCGTTCTGGAAGGCCAGTTCCGCAATCTTTTCGAAAAGGCCGCCAGAGCCAAAGGCGTTACGGGCGAGCACATGCTAAGCCTGCTGGAGCGCCGCCTGGACAACGTCATTTATCGCATGGGCCTCGGCACCAGCCGCGCGCAGGCGCGCCAGATTGTCCGGCACGGCCACATTCAGGTGAACGGGCGCAAGGTCAACATTCCTTCGTTTACGGTGAAGGTCGGAGATCTGGTGGAAGTGCGCGAGGGAAGCCGCGAGAATCCGACCATTCTCGGCGCTCGCGACGCCACCGCGCACGCCCCGTCGCCGAACTGGATTGAAGTGGATCGCGAGAACTTGAAGGGGCGCGTGATCAGCATGCCGCGCCGCGACGAGCTGGTGCAGATCCAGCTCAACGAGCAGCTCATTGTGGAGTTGTACTCCAAGTAGTGGGCTGTAATTCCAGGCAGCTTTACGAACGAAAATACCGGTGGAGTACGGGAATCAGGTATGTTCAAAGGTTTTCAGAAGCCAAAGAGACTGGTAGCGAATACGGAAACGCTGACCGAGCGTTACGGAATGTTCACGGCGCAGCCGTTCGAGCGCGGATTCGGTTCCACCATCGGAACCGGTCTGCGCCGGGTCCTGCTCAGTTCGATTGAGGGCGCGGCCATCACCGCCGTGCGCATCGAGGGCAGCAACGGCCTGGTGGCGCATGAGTTCAGCCCGATTCCGGGCGTGGCCGAGGATGCCACCGACATCATTCTCAACCTCAAGCAGGTTCCGTTCAAGATGCTGGCCGAGGGCACGCGCACCGCGCGCCTCACCGTCGATCAGAGCGGCGAGGTGATAAGCGGCCAGATCGAGACCGACCAGGACGTCGAGGTGCTCGATCGCAACATGCACATCGCCACGATCGGCGAGGGCGGCCGGCTGCACATCGAAATGCGGCTGAAGAGCGGACGCGGATACGTCGCCGCCGACCGCAACTACGACGAAGATTTGCCGCTGGGCTACATTCCCATCGATTCGGTTCATTCGCCGGTGCGCAAAGTGAATTTTTCGGTGGAAGCCGCGCGCCTCGGCCAGATGACCGATTACGACAAGCTCACGCTGGAAGTCTGGACCAACGGCGCCATTTCTCCGCAGGACTCGGTCGGGCAGGCGGCCAAGCTGCTCAAGGACCACATGGCCATCTTCATCAACTTCGAAGAGCTGCCGGAGAGCGTGGAAGAGCCCGGCGAGCGCGCCATGAATCAGATGAACGAGGTGCTGAACCGCTCGGTGGAAGAGCTGGAGCTCAGCGTTCGTTCCTACAATTGCCTGAAGAACGCCAACATTCAGACCATCGGCGATCTGGTGCAGAAGACCGAAGCCGAGATGCTGCGCACCAAGAACTTCGGGCGGAAGTCGCTGAACGAGATCAAGGAGATCCTGAGCAATCTGGGTCTGAGCTTCGGCATGAAGTTCGACGCGCAGGGCCGGCTGGTGGCGCCGGTGGGCGGCCCCACTCCGCCGCTTCCCGTCGGCGACGAGCCGGACGAACTCGGCGAGATGATGGAGTAGCGCATGAGACACAGGAAAGCCGGATACAAGCTGGGGCGCGAGAAAGGCCATCGCGATGCGCTGCTGCGAAACCTGGTCACCAACGTAATCGAGGCCGAACGCGTCGTCACCACCATCACGAAGGCGAAGGCCGCGCAGCCGCTGGTAGATCGCATGATCACGCTGGCTCGCCAGGACAGCCTGCATGCGCGCCGCCAGGCGGCGCAGTTTCTGCGGACGCCGGAAGCCGTACAGAAGCTGTTCGACAAGCTGGGCACACGTTTCGGCCAGCGCAACGGCGGATATACGCGTGTCGTGCGCCTCGGTTTCCGTAAGGGCGACGGAAGCGAGACAGCCATGCTGGAGCTGGTGGGCTCGGAGCTGGTGAAACGCGCGGCCGAACGCGCCAAACGCCGCGAAGAACGCCTCAAGGCCATGCAACAGGGCAAAGAGGAAGGCGAAGAAGAGAAATAGCGGCCGGTTGCCCGATTATTGCAGCGGCAGGCGCACTCGTTTACCTGTTTTCGCGAACTCGCGCGCGGCGGCCAGAATTTCCGTCACAATTACGTTGTTTTCAAGCGATGAGCGGCCGGCTGGTTCCCGGCCTTGCACTACCGCGGCCAGATAGCCGATGGGATCGCTTTCGCTGGCCGGCAGCGGCGGCGGAGTCCGAATCTCCTCCGGCGAGCCTTGCACACGCGTGCGGAGCGTCTGGCCGCCAGTGGCGATCGCATACCCACGTTCGCCATAGACCTCGAAATCCTTGCGTCCGATCGGCCAGTTCCAGGAAGCCTGTATAATTCCCTGGGCACGCGGATATTCCAGCAGCACCGTCGCCTCGTCGTCCACGCGCGGATAAATCTGCGGTTTGAATTGCCGGGTCACGGCGGTTACCGCAATTGGCCGCTGATTATCCATGATCCAGGTCATCAGGTTCGCGCCGTAACAGCCGAAATCGAACAGCGCGCCAGCGCCGTTCTGCACCGGGTCGGTCAGCCAACCCAGAAACGCCGGGCCCACGCCAATCTCCTTCGGCCCCGGATGCCCGTCCATCGCTACCATCTTGCGGATGTCGCCGTAGGCGTGCTGCGTTTTGACCAGATCCCACATCGCCGCATGGCTTGGGTACCAGGTGGTTTCGTAGTTCACCATCACGCGGATGTGCCCGCTCTCCGCGGCAGCCTGAATCCGGCGCGCGCCGTCCATGTCCACAGCGAGCGGCTTTTCCATCATCACGTGAACGTGGTGCGCGGCGCAGATTTCCACGACTTGCGGATGGTCGAGCGTGCTGGTGAACGCCGCTACGGCCTCGGGGCGCGTCTTCTCCAGCATGGTCGCAAGATCGGTGTAGAAGATCCCGGCCGGAAGTCCGTACCGCTCGGCATAGCTCTTCGCCAGAGCGGTATCCGGCTCGTAGACGCCAACCAAATGGGCGTCCGGATGACTCTTCAAAGCCGGCAGGAATCCCTCCACGTGACCGTGTACCATGCCGGCAATGGCCACGCGCAGCGGTTGCCCGTGTGCGACGAACGCCAGCAGCAGGAGAGCGAGCAAGCGATGCATTGGATTATTCCTCGGCGAAGCGCTGGGCGATCGGAAAGCGCCGGCCGATGCCAAATGCTTTGCTGGTGACCTTCAGCCCGGGCGCGGCCTGCTGCCGCTTATACTCGTTACGATCCACTTTGTTGATGATGTCGCGCACCAGCTCCACGGGCGATCCGGTCAGTGCGGCGATATCCTGTGGGGACCGGTACTCCTCGATATAAGCCTTCAGGATGGGATCCAGCACATCGTATGGGGGCAGGGAATCGGAGTCCTTCTGATCGGGCCGCAGCTCGGCGGACGGCGGCTTGGTGAACACTCTCTCCGGGATGGCGTTGTCGTGCCGCCGGTTGGCCACGCGCGAGAGTTCATACACCAGCGTCTTGGGAACGTCGCTGATTACCGCCAACCCTCCGCACATATCTCCATAAAGAGTGCAATAACCCACGGCAAGCTCGCTCTTGTTGCCCGTAGTGAGCACAATGGCGCCCCATTTGTTGGAAAGTCCCATCAGCGTGAGGCCGCGAAGGCGGGATTGGATGTTTTCCTCGGCGGCATCCTGCTCGCAGCCGGCAAAAAGCGTCGCGAGAGTGTCAAGCATTGACGCATATCCGGCATTGATCGAGACAATTTCAAGACGAATGCCCAGATTGCCGGCGAGAGCGCAGGCGTCCGCGATACTGTGGCCGGACGAATAAGGCCCCGGCATGGCGACGCCGGTGACATTTTCACGGCCTACGGCGTCCACGGCGATCGCGGCGGTCAGAGACGAATCGATGCCTCCGCTCAAGCCGATCAGCACGCGTGAAAAGCCGCACTTACGGATATAATCGCGCGTTCCCATGGCCAGCGCTTCGTACGCGGCTTCACACTCGTCGGGAAGATTCTCGTGCTGGTCGCCCTTGCCCGTGGCGGTGTCGAACAGCGCGAGGTCCTCCTGAAACGACGCCGCGGACGCGGCGATCGAGCCGTCCGGCAGCATGGCGAAGCTGCTTCCGTCGAAAAGGAGCTGATCGTTGCCGCCCACCTGATTGACGTACACGACCTGGGTATGAAAACGGCGCGCCGTGGTGGCGAAGACATCGCGCCGAAGCTGCCGCTTCCCCATGTGCCAGGGCGACGCATTGATGCTGATCAGCAGCTTCGCCCCGGCGTGAAACAGCTCCTCCACCGGATCGCGGCTGTACAAGCGCCGCTCCCAGTACTGTTTGTCGTTCCAGGCATCCTCGCACACGGTGAGAGCAATGGGGATGCCCTCGAGCGGGAGCGGCGACTGCGCCTTCGCCGGCTCGAAGTAGCGCGACTCGTCAAAAACGTCGTAGGTCGGCAGAAGCATCTTGGTCTGCTCGAACACCACCTCGCCCTGCCGCAACACAACCGCGTTGTTGTAAAGCAGATTTCCGGTTGCGCTGTCCGAGCATTTCACCGTCCCACAAATCAGGGTCAGGGGCAGAGCGCCGGTATCCTCGGCGAGCCGTCGCAGTTCCGCCTCGGTACGTTCCAGAAAGCTGCGCTTTTCCAGCAGATCGCGAGGCGGGTAGCCGGGCAGCGACAGCTCGGGAAACACGACAACGTCGGCCCGGACCTCCGCGGCATCCCGGGCAAAGCGGATGATTCGATCCGCGTTCCCGCGAAGATCGCCCACAGTGGAATTCGTCTGTGCGATGGCGATGCGCATCGGTTACACCATTGTAACGGCGAGGCGGCGCACGGCATGGCCGGCTGCGGGAGCCTCGCGCCCGTTCAGCGGTGATAGAATCGCCTGCGTGCGCAGTTCTACAGCCCTGGTTGCTTTTGTTATCGTGCTGAGCATGCCCGCATGGACTCAGAACGCCGCCCCGTACCGCGATCCCACGCTCGGAAATGAACAGCGCGTCGAGGATCTTCTCCGCCGCATGACGCTCGAAGAGAAAGTGGCCATGGTGTCCGGCGGCGGATGGATGGAATCAAAAGCGAACGCCCGCCTCGGCATTCCCGCCATCAAAATGGCCGACGGTCCGGTCGGTGTACGGGCGTGGTTCGGCCCTTCGGCGCTGACCATGAAGGCCAACTCGCCGCTGCCGGTCGTCACTTCGACGGCCTTTCCCGCTGGTGTGACGCTGGCCGCCACATGGGACCCCGAGATCCTCCATGAAGTGGGCCGCACCATCGCCGACGAGGCTCGCGCTCTCGGCCGCGACATGATGCTCGGCCCGGGCGTGAATATCGTCCGCACGCCGCTGGCCGGCCGCAACTTCGAAATGTACGGCGAGGACCCGTACCTGAGCTCGAGACTTGTCGTCGGCTACATACAGGGGATGCAGGGCGCTGGCATCATCGCCACGGTGAAGCACTTCGCCGCGAACAACCAGGAGGACCACCGGCAGACCATCGACGCCAGGATCGACGAGCGCGCCCTTCGCGAGATCTATCTTCCGGCTTTTCGCGCCGCCGTCCAGGAGGCGGGCGTGTGGTCGGTGATGTCGGCGTACAACAAGCTGAACAGCCACTGGTGCGCCGAGAATTCCTGGCTGCTCACGGACATTCTCAAGAAAGAGTGGGGATTCAAGGGATTCGTCGTCTCCGACTGGAAAGGCACGCACAGTACCGCGCCAACGGCCAATGCCGGTCTGGATCTGGAAATGCCCAGCGCCGATACCATCCGCCGCTATAACGACGATCTTCCGAAGAGCCCCGGCGAAGTCGGCTCTCAGGGCGCCATGCTGACCCCGGAACTGCTCCTTCCACTGGTGAAAAGCGGCGAGGTTCCGGAAGCGGCAATCGACGACAAGATCCGCCGTCTGCTGCGGGCGATCTTCGCCAACGGCCTGTTCGATCACCCCAAGCCGGGCGGCGGTGAAGTGGACACTCCCGCGCAACGGGCGGTGGCGCGCAAAGCGGCCGACGAGGGAATCGTCCTGCTGAAGAATGTGGGCGGTCTGCTGCCGTTGCTTCCGGAGAAGGTGCACTCGATTGCGGTGATTGGTCCGAATGCGAATGTCGCGCGGACCGGCGGGGGCGGAAGTTCCTCGGTGCGAACCAGCCATGCCATCACGCCGCTCGACGCGATTCGCGAGCGCGCCGGCTCGGCGATCGAGGTCTCCTCGATCGAGTCGCCCGCGGATGCCGCGAAGGCCGATGTGGCTCTCGTATTCGTTGGCGACTCGCCGGAGGTGGAGCGCGAAGGCTGGGATCGTATATCGATGGACCTCCCCGAAGGTCAGGACGAGCTGGTCGCGGCCGTGCTCCGCGCCAACCCGAAGACGGTTGTGGTGCTGAACGTGGGCGCGCCGGTGTCCGTCGAAAAGTGGATCGACCAGACGCCGGCGGTGGTGAACGCATGGTTCCCTGGCCAGGAGGGCGGCCACGCCATTGCCGACGTTCTGTTCGGCGACGTGAATCCGTCCGGACGACTGCCGGTCACGTTCCCGAAGCGTCTGAAAGACTCACCTTCCTGGGGGCACTATCCCGGCGAGAACGGCGTGGTCGAATACGCCGAAGGAATCTACGTCGGCTATCGCTGGTTCGCGACGCAACACATCGAGCCCCGGTTTTGTTTCGGCCACGGCCTGTCCTACACGAAATTCGAGTACAGCGACCTGACAGCGGCCGCCGGGCCGGGGCCGGCAATCCAGGTCAGCGTCAAGGTGCGCAATGCCGGACCGCGAGACGGAGCCGAGGTTGTCCAGCTCTATATTCACGAGAATCGGCCCGCCATCGATCGGCCAGAGAAGGAGCTGAAGGCGTTCCGCCGCGTGGAATTGCGGCGCGGCGAGCAATGGACGATTTCCTTTACGCTGGATCGCAGCGCCCTGGCGTATTTCGACCCGGCGAAAAAGACGTGGGTGGTTGACTCCGGCATCTACCAGGCGCTGGTGGGCGCCTCATCGGAAGACATTCGCGAACGGGCGGATTTCGAGATCCCGGGCGGAGAGTGATCCTTATCGCGCGACGGCGCTGCGGCTTTCCACCGCCTGCACCATCGAATGCAGAACCGCCAGCCCGTCGGTGGAACGCATCAGCGGATCGGCCGCGCGCTCGGGATGCGGCATCATTCCCATCACGTTGCGCTCGCGGCTCAGCACGCTGGCGATATCGCGCAGAGATCCGTTGGGATTCGCGGTATAACGCAGCGCGACGCGGTCCTCGGCTTCCAGCTCATCGAGCGTGCGCTCATCGGCGATGTAGCATCCTTCGCCATGCGCGATGGGGAGGCTCAGAACCGAGCCTTTTTCCGCGGCGCACAACAGCGGCGAGTCGGTGGTCTCAACGCGTACGGAAACGTGCCGGCAGATGAAGCGCAGACCGCGGTTCCTTACCAGCGCGCCCGGCAGCAAGCCCGACTCCGTGAGAATCTGGAATCCGTTGCAGATGCCCAGCACCGGACCGCCTTCGCGCGCAAACGCCCGGATTGCCTGCATGACCGGCGAAAACTTGGCGATCGCGCCACAGCGGAGATAGTCGCCGTAGGCGAATCCGCCGGGGAGAATGATGGCATCCACGTCACCCAGCGTGGTGGCGTCGTGCCAGATCAACTGGGCCTCTTGCCGCAGGTTGCCGGCGACGGCGTACCAGGCGTCGTGATCGCCATTGCTGCCGGGAAAAACGACAACGCCGATTTTCATGGCCTAAGCCGCTGGAGTGGCCTTCCTGCGCGACGCGCGCTTTTTCTCGGCCGGTGGTTGCCGGTCGCTCTTCTTCAGCGCGGGGAGCGCAATGGACAGGACGAACTTCTTTTCGCCGTGGTCGTCGAACTTGATGGTGATGTGTTCCTCGGTGCAGGCAAGGACGGATCCGAGACCGAACTTGCCGTGCTCGATTTGCGCGCCCTGGGCGAAAGCGGGTTTATTGGCCATATCAGGTGTGCTCTGACCCTCTCTGAAATTTATGTTACCATTTAAGGCCCACAACTGTCGAACCAGCGGAGCGTCGCATCCCCTGCGACAATGAGCCTATGAAAAAGTTCCTCATCGGGCTGGTGACCGGCGTCGTCCTCTGCGGCCTGATTGTGGTGATCTTCGCGTTTGCCCTCGTCCGGCTGGGATCCCGGCCGCCGTCCATCCCCGACGGCGCAACGCTGGTGATGAAGCTCTCGGGTGAGGTGCCGGAGAAAGCGCCGACCGAGATCCCGATCCCCCTTTTCGAGGAGCAGGCGCCACTCACCGTCGCCGACGTCTGGCTGACCCTTCGCAAAGCCGCGGCGGACCCGCGCATTCGAGCTGTCCTCTTCGAGCCGCAGGGGCTCGACATCGGCTGGGCGCGCATGGAGGAACTGCACGCCGAGCTCGCGCAGTTTCGCAGGTCCGGCAAGCCTTTGGTCGCGCTCCTGCGCACACCGGGCACCCGCGAATACTACCTGGGAACCGCCGCCGACCGGATTTACATGATGCCCGAGGACATGCTCGACCTCAAGGGCCTGCACGTGGAGGCCGCCTACTTCAAGGGCACTCTCGACAAGATCGGCGTTCACGCCGACGTGGTCCACGCCGGCCGCTACAAGGACTATGGCGACATGTTCACCATGACCTCGCCTACGCCGGAAACGCGTGAAGTCCTGAACGACGTTCTCGACCAGTATTATTCCGATCTCGCCGCCACCATCGCCGAAGGACGCCATAAGACTCCCGACCAGGTGCGCGCCATCGTCGATCAGGGTCCGTTCAACGGTACCGAGGCCCTCGCGCAGGGCCTGATCGACGATACGGGGTTCGAGGACAAAGTAGCCGGCGATCTCAGGAAAAGACTGAATCAGGGCGATCTGACCACGGTCGCGGTCCGCACCTATGCGAAGGCGCCCGCGCCGGCGGGAGTGGAAGGTCGCCCACGGATTGCGCTGGTCGTCGGGGAAGGCGACATCACGCGGGGAGGCGGCGACGACGGATGGAACGACGATGACGAGGGCATCCGCTCCGGCGCCTTCATCAAACTTCTCCGGCAGGTGGAAAACGATTCCTCCATCCGCGGCGCGATCCTGCGCATCGATTCGCCCGGCGGCGACGGCATTGCCTCCGACGATATCCTCCACGCGGCCGAGGAGCTAAGCCATAAGAAGCCCGTCGTGATTTCCATGGGCGATCTGGCGGCCTCCGGGGGCTACTTCATCGCCATGACCGGCGATCCCATCGTCGCCTATCCCAACACCCTCACGGGTTCGGTGGGCGTGGTATTCGCGAAGTTCAATCTGCACGGGCTCTACGACAAGCTCGGCATCAGCAAGAACGTGATGGCGCGCGGCCGATACGCCACCCTGTATTCCGATTACGTTCCGCTCGGGCCAGCCGAGCTGGAGAAGATTCGCGCTCAGGTGGACGAGTTCTACCACGCCTTTGTCTCGCGCGTCTCCGCCAGCCGCCACCGGCCCTTTGAGCAGATTGAGCCGCTGGCGCAGGGCCGCGTCTGGCTGGGCGTCCAGGCGAAGCACAACGGGTTGGTGGACGAAACGGGAGGGCTGGATCGCGCCATCGAGTTGGTGAAGCAGAAAGCCAGAATCGGCGCGCGGGAGAACATCACACTCGTGCCGTACCCGCCGCGGCGCAGCCTCATCGACGTGCTGATGAACCGCAGCGAGGAGAACCCGGCCATCTCCGGCCGCATTCGCTCCGAGCTGCGCAAGGTTTTTGGTAATCTGCCCATCGACGCGCTGGCTCAGGGCGGTTTCCTGAAGGTGATGCCCTGGAGCATCACTGTGCGATGAACCCCGGGGATCTCCGGACTTCTGAAAAGCACGGCCCCAAAAAACGAAAAAGGCCGTCGCCACGGACGGCCCTCTTCTTCGTTTCGCTTTTCCGGCTCAGGGGCGAATTACGTTTTCGGCCTGCAGGCCCTTGGGCCCTCGCTTGACCTCGAACTCCACTTCCGCGCCCTCATCGAGGCTCTTGTAGCCATTCATCTGAATGGCGGAGAAGTGGACAAACACGTCATCGCCGTTGGAGCGCTGGATGAATCCATACCCCTTCGCGGCGTTAAACCATTTCACGGTACCTTTTTCTCTCACTACTTAATCTCCTACTCTGGTGCACTGAGCCTCAAGCGCGTGACGGAGCCGGAAACACAACTCCTGCAAGCCTCTTCGACTACAGAACACATCTCTGTTGAAAACTGAACCATAGTAACCTGGATGCGTTGCCGGGAGCAAGTACCAGAACAGGCCTAACACTAAGCAATGAAAGATTTTGGCTGGCTCCCGCCCGCGAGAGTCGCCGGGGCCTGCGTTATCTCTCTCACGGAACCTGGTGAAGTGAAACGGGATTGTTTGCAGCGCAACCGTAACCGATTGCGAACGCAAACCTCCCACGTCTGCCCCGGGTTGACAGCCTCCTCGACCAAGGATGGTACTAGTAGTTCTATTGGCTGATCGGCTTGTTTTCGGATAAGGTCCTGATCATGCCTTCCACGGACTGACGTTCGGCCTCACTGGGGGCCTGCCCCACAGCCTTCTGAGCGTGCTCCAAAGCCTGCTTCAAATCCCCGGTTGCCGAATATCCGCGCGCCAGCCCTACGTGGACCGGCCATGCATCGCCGTTGCGCTCGGCGTTGTATTTGAAGACGGCCAAAGCCTGATCGTACTTCTTCGCGGCCAGCAGTTGCCGGCCATATTGGTGGATGTCCAGCGCGGTGGTCCCCGGCAGGCGCAACGCTTCCTGCATCACCTCGCCGGCCTCGGAATCGCGGCCCAGCTTCGTCAGAACCAGCGCTTTGGTGCTCAGCGTGTCGAAGTTCTTCTGGCCGATGTAGAGCCGGTTGATCGCCGCGTCGGCCCACTCGAGCGCCTGGTCGAGATGCGTGTTCGCCTGGACGCAGTATTGCGCGGCAGCGTCGAACCCCTGATAGCTGAACCCAGGCACGTTGTTCAGTTCTTCCCGCAGTTTCGCTACGTAGATATCGTCGGCGTGCTCTACTTTGATGGTCCATGGAATGGCCAGCTCTTCCCATTGCAGTTCCACGGTGGCCTCGGTCGGACGCCGCACGGTAAAGTCGTAAGCCAGCCACTCCCGATAATCGTTCTTGTGCGGTTTCGTTGTCACCCGCAGCGCGTCTTCGCTCGGATCGTAGAAGAAGCTGCCCCACGCCGTTGAGTTCTTAGAGAAGATGATGGTCCATTCATCCTTTCCCGGGATCATGTGCAGACCGTAGCGGCCGGCGGGCAGTGGCTTGCCCTGAACCAGGACGTCATGGTCCACGGCGAAAACCGTGTTCTCATTCGCGCCGGCGCGCCAGGGGCTCTCTTTGGCGGTCCCGAAGCCGAGGTTGACCATCCCGTAGGGAACCAGCTTGCCCCAGATCTGCCCGCGGCGGTCCACGCCGGTGGGCGAATGCACGGCCGGCGCGGAGTACTCGATGGTCACCCGCGCCGGACCGATTTCCTGAATGACCGTAGTCCGCTGGTTGTTGCCATCGGGCGGTAATGTGAGGCCCGGATACTGCGCGAACAAGACGGTCGCGGCGGTCAGGGCGATGGAGAGGCGAATCAGCATGCGCATAGGTGATGAGGTGTAAAGCAATCCGCGGGCCACGTCGGATAACGAGGTATGCCCCTGATTCGCATAAACTCCGACTTTTCCCGGCCAACTCCTCGCGACTTGCGTTGTAACGTCTGGACACGAGCTTTCCCATGATCGGACAGCGCGGGAAACATCTGCCTGCTGCGATACACTCTGAGGGAACATCGGCATGGCACGAGGAGCACAGGATCGGTGACGTCCGGCAAAACCCAGCAGACCCCGCGAACATGGTTCTTCGCGGCTGCGGTCTTTGTCGTTGGATTCGCGGGACTGATCTGGAACATTGAAGGGTCGGGAGTCGCCGCACCCTGGTCGGATCCCATTGCTCAGGTGCGGGCGCAGGACGAATCGGTCTACATCAACTCCGCCCTGACCATGAATCGGGATGGCGACTGGATGACTCCACGGCTCACGGGCCGCATTTTCCCGCAGAAACCGCCGCTCCTCATGTGGATGTGCGTGCTGGCGATCCGCATCTTCGGCTTAAGCCTGTTTGCCGTTCGCCTTCCCGCCATCGCGTTGGGTGCGGCAGGCGCAAGTGCCGTGTTCGTATGGACAGCGCGTGCGCGCTCCCTCCCTGCCGGTCTGCTGGCTGCGGGACTTCTTCTGCTGAGCCCTCTCTGGCAGGCCTTCTCCAGATTGTGTTACACCGATGTGCTTTGCAGCGGCTTGGCGGCGCTTGCGCTGATGTGTGTGGCCCTCGATCCGCAGCTCGAACATCGGCGGACCCGCATCCTCTGTGGAGCGTTGGGAGGCGCGGCGATCCTCGCCAAGAGCGTGGCCGGAATTCTCCCGTTTGCCGCCCTCCTGCTTTACTGGCTGCTCATCGACCGACCGCAGCGGCCTCGGTTTTCGCGAGTCGGAGAGGTCGCGCTATGGGGGGCCGTCGCCGCGGCTCCGTGGCATGTCTACGAGGCGTGCGCGTACCCGCAATGGTTCTGGGCGGACTACGTGCAGTTCGAGTTACTTGGCATCGGCCTGCACCCGCAGAGCCAGGGAACATTTGACAGGTCCGTATTTCGATACGCGGCTCGCGTTGCCTCAATCGACGCTGTTCTGGCGCTGCTGGCCATCGCGGGAGTGACCGGCGCGATGCGATTCCGGGGGATCAGGCGGCAGGCGCCGGCACTGCTCGCGCTTTCGTGGACGCTAGCGGCGGTCGTCGCGATCGGCGCGGTGCAGACAAGGAGTCTGCCTTATGTAGTGCTGCTGGCGCCGTCGCTTTGTGTGCTGGGCGTGGTATGCAGCCCCCGGTTCTTCGATCGCCCGGCAATCGTCGGCGTGGTGCTTGTCGCAGTGGCTCTCCTGCGGGTAACCGCCGGCCGCGAGCCCTGGTCGCTGCGCTGGACGGCGCCCCCGCTCGAGGGCGCTCGCGCAATGCGCGCCTACTACGATCTGCATCGGGATACCGAACTCGTTTCGGTGAACACGGACGACCAGTTCTACTCGATGACCATCCCGCTGCCTCGCGTCCGCTATTGCTTTCTCGACCCCACCGGCTTTCTTCCCCGTTTTGCGCCATCCTATGCATTTCTGGGCATCGTGCTGACCGTGCAGCAATTTGTCGCCCTGCCCCAACTGGAGCCGCGGTACAGGGCTCGGCTGCGCGCCTGGGGAGAGGATTCTTCGGGGCCGATCGGGACCACCATCCTCATAAGCGATCCCGGCGACCTCGCTCTCCTCCTGCGAGCGCGCCCTGCCGACTATTTCTACCTTCCGAGCGCCTGGGTTGGCGCGGCGGGGTCGAGTGAGGCCACCCATCAGCTCGTGCGGTATTCGGCGACACGAGCCTTCCTGCTCAGGCGCAACGCGCGTATGCGCCCACAGCCGATTCCGCGCTTACCGAGTCCCTGGTGAAATGGCCATGCGCAGGTTGATTCTCAGGGGGGCGGCGCCCTTCATCGCACTTTCGGCTCTCCTCGTCGCCATCTACTGGAAGCTGGTCTTCTTCGGTACGCACTACATCTGGTTCGACCACTACGATCTGTGCCAGTTGGACATTCCGACTCTTCAGTTTGTTGCCGGGAGCATGCATCGCTGGCATTTTCCCTTGTGGGACCCGCATGTCTGGGCGGGTGTTCCGCTTGTGGGATCCGGGCAACCCGGCCCCTTGTACCCGCTGAATCTGCTTTTCACGATGTTGCCGCTTGATCGCGGCTCATTTTATCTGGCAACGCTGAACTGGTGGTTCATCGCCATCCACTTTGTCGCGGCCCTCGGCATGTACCGTCTTTGCCGCGACCGGAACATATCGCGCACTTCTTCGGTTCTCGGCGGCATCGCGTTTTCCTGTCTGGGATATTTCGGCAGCGTGCCCCAGATCGACCGGGCAAATGCCGCCTCGCTCACGCCGTTCCTTTTTCTCTTCGCCTTCCGAATCCTCTCCGGCAACCGGCGTCTCCGAAACGCTGCCTGGCTGGGTCTGACGCTCGGCCTGAGCTGGCTTTCCGGGCACCATGAGATTCCATTGTTGAACTCGTACGCCCTGCTATTCGTTGTCGTCGCCGTTTTCGCGTGGAGATGGGCACGCTGGAGGCGTCCCGATCCGTTGCTGCTGGGGCACACCGCCATGGCGTTCGCTCTCGGTGGCGCGATCAGCGCCGTGCAAAGCCTGCCGCTCTTCGAGTTTGGCCGCCTCGCGAAGCGCTGGGTGGGCACGCCACAGCCGATTGGCTGGACTGAGAAGGTTCCTTACTACATCCACGCCCAGTATTCGCTCCCCTGGAAAGACCTCCTTGGCCTCATCCTACCCGAGCGGGCTGGAGAAGCGACGCTGTTTACCGGGTTTGTCGTGATGTTTCTCGCCGCTCTTGCCTTCATCCACCGATGGCGCATGCCCGAGCTTCTCTACACTGCTTTGATCGGGGCGGGCGCGCTGGTGTACTCGCTGGGCGCGCACACACCGCTCCATCGCATCGCTTATGAGCTGCTTCCTGGCCTGGAAAAGGCTCGCACGCCCGTGCGCGGCATGTACCTCGTGGGTTTCGCACTCTGTCTGCTCGCGGCATGGGGCGCCGATGTTCTCATCGAGCGCCGGCATTCCCTCCTGCCGCCCCTTGCCATCGTCGGTGTATTGGGGACGGTCTTCCTCGCTTTCCACTCCTCCATCCCGGCGTACAACCTCGCCCTGGGACTTGTCGTTCTCGCTTCCCTTGTGGCGCTGATCTGCTGGCGCGTGCCGGGTCGCGGGCTCATTCTGGTCGCCCTCGCGGCGCTCGAAGCCGGCACCGTCGCTGAATGGCGCGCCACCCCGATCGACCATACGGTCTGCGCGGCCTCCATGCTGGACCATCGCGAGCTGATCGACCGGCTCCGCGAGAAACTGGGCGATGGCCGGCTCGCTCTCAACGTCAACGATGTCTGGACCAGCCCCGGCAACCTTTACGGATTCGATCAGCTCATCTCCTTCGTCGCCGGCGTTCCCGCCGATGTTCTGAAGTTCAACTTCGCCGATCCCGAGACGCAGAAGTTCTTCGGCGTAACGTATTTTCTCGGCCGCACTCCGAATTCTCCCGCCGATTTCCGCATCGCCACCGATTCGATGGGCCTCTCGCTCTACAGGACGCCGTCCGCCCGTCCGCGAGCGTGGGTGGAGCATAATGGCCATCCGGGCGACGAGCCGGTGTTCGTACAGCGGCCCGACACCGATTCGGTTGTGCTCAGGGCCACGCTACGCGTGCGCGGAGTCGTCGTGCTCACCGACGTCCTCTATCCCGGTTGGGAAGCTTCCGTGGACGGCCGCCCCGCGCCGATTCAGCCGGCATACGATGCCCTGCGCGGCGTGCAGGTCGCGGCCGGAACCCACACCATTGAGATGCACTATCGCCCAGCGGCGGTCCGCATCGGCGGCGCGATCAGTCTCGCCGGGCTGCTCGTGTGCCTGCTGCTCGTCTTCAGGCGGCAGGCAACTCCGTCCCCCGATTCAGAATCGCCAGATACTTCTGATAGGTGAAGATGCGATCGCGCTGCCGCCCCGTCGTCTCGGCGACAATGCCCAGCTTCGTCATGCGCTCGAGCGCCGCCGTCACCGTGGGAATGGAAAGCTTCACGTTCCTCGCCGCCGTCCCGATCGAGGTTAGCGGCAGCCGTTGCAGCGACTGATGCACGCGCAGAACCGACGAAGCCTGCCGCCCGACTTTCTCGATAGCGCGCCGGTCCGTCTCGAAGAGCGCGAGAATCTCCCGCGCGGTAGCCGCGGCCTGTTCGGCAGTCTCCCACACCCCCGTCAGAAAGAACTCAATCCAGCTCTCCCAGTCGCCCGTCTCGCGCACGCGCTGCAGCAGATCGTAATACTGTTGCCGATGCGTCTTGAAGAAGAGACTCAGGTACAGAATCGGCTGGCGCAGCACCCCTGTGGCGCAAAGCAGAAAGGTGATCAACAACCGTCCGAGGCGGCCGTTCCCATCGAGAAACGGGTGGATGGATTCGAACTGCACGTGCGCGAGCGCCGCCTTCACCAGCACCGGCAGATCCGGCCGCTCCTCGTGCAGGAAAGTCTCAAGAGCGCCCATGCATTCCACTACCTGCTCCGGCGGTGGCGGCACATGAGTCGCGTTGCCCGGCCGCGTCCCGCCAATCCAGTTCTGGCTGCGCCGGAACTCGCCGGGCTCCTTCTCGCTGCCGCGCCCTTTCGAAAGCAGCACGCTGTGAATCTCGCGAATCAGGCGCAGCGAAAGCGGGAAACCCTCGCCCATTCGGCCGAGCCCGTGGTTCATCGCGGCGACGTAGCTGGACACCTCCTGAACATCGTTCATGGGCACGCCGGGTACCTCGCTGTTCTCGTACATGAGCAGATCGGACAGCGACGACTGCGTGCCTTCAATCTGCGAGGAGAGGACGGCTTCCTTGCGAAGATAAAGAGAGATGAACAGGGAGAAGTCCGGAAGGACGGAGGCCAGTCCGTCCAGCCGTCCTAACGCCTGGTTGGCCTTCTCGAGCAGCGCCAGCAGGTGATCCAGCCGGACACGCGGGTTCGGCGGGAGGGGTGGCGGGATGAACGCCCGCACCTCTTCATCGAACGTCTTTTGAATAACATACGAGCCCAGCCGGGTCCGGAACTCGCTCACCTCAGGCACGCTTGTTCAGTGAACCTTTCATTACGCCGCTCTCTGTTAAAACATAGCACTTGATTTTTTAATAATCAAGCGAAGTCCCGGCGCTACAATACCTAGAGCCCCTCCCCCGGCGGTTTTCATCATGAATCCTGACCGGCCATTTGTCCATCTGCACTGCCATACCGACTATTCGCTTCTCGACGGCGCCTGCGAGATCAACCAGCTTATGGATCTCGTGGCCGAGCAGAAGATGCCGGCAGTCGCCATGACCGACCACGGCAACCTGTTCGGCGCGGTGGAGTTCTACAACCAGGCGCGCGAGAAGGGCGTCCATCCGGTGATTGGCTGTGAAGTCTACGTTTCGCAGCAGGGGCGCCACAGCCGCAGCGAATCGGACCGCTATAACCACCTGGTCCTGCTTTGCGAGAACCAGCAGGGCTATCGCAATCTCATCCGTCTGGTTTCCACCGGCTTTCTCGAAGGCTTCTACTACAAGCCGCGCATCGATAAGGACCTGCTTTCGCAGCACGCGCAGGGACTCATTTGCATGTCCGCCTGCCTGCGAGGCGACGTGAACGAGACCCTCCTTGCCGACCGCTACGACGAAGCGCGCCGCCTCGCCCACGAATACCAGGACATGTTCGGCCGGGGCAGTTTCTTTCTCGAAATTCAGGACCACGGGCTGGAGAAGGACCGCCTGGTCATCCCCGCGCTTCGCCGCCTCGCCGCCGAGACCGGCATCCCCCTGGTAGCCACCAACGACGCGCACTACATGCGCCGCAAGGATGCCCGTCCCCACGAAATTTTGCTCTGCGTGCAGACCGGCAAGACCATGAAGGACGCGCAGCGCATGCGTTTCGAGGTGCCCGAGTTCTACCTCAAGAGCCGCCAGGAAATGCTGGCCATGTTCGCCGACATGGAAGACGCGCTCGACCGTACGTGGGAGATCGCGCAGCGCTGCCACCTGAAGCTGGCCAAAGTCGATGAACCGTTCCCGAAATTCGAAGTTCCCGAAGGCCACACCACCGACACCTGGTTCGAGTTCGTCGCGCGTCAGGGCTTCGAGAAACGGCGCGGCCGGCTGGAGACGATGCGCGCGGCCGGCGCGCTGAAGCACGATCTGGCCGCATACGCCGAGCGTCTGGATCGCGAAATCCGCATGATCCAGCAGATGAAGTTCTCCGGCTACTTCCTCATCGTCTGGGACTTCATCCGCTTCGCCAAGTCCAGCGGCATTCCCGTGGGGCCGGGGCGCGGATCGGCCGCCGGAAGCCTGGTCAGCTACTCGATGAACATCACCGATATCGATCCCCTGCAGTACGACCTGCTGTTCGAGCGCTTCCTCAACCCGGAACGCATCAGCATGCCGGATATCGATATCGACTTCCACACCCGCCGTCGTGGCGAGGTCATCCAGTACGTCACCGAAAAATACGGCCGTGAGCAGGTGGCGCAGATCATCACCTTCGGCACCCTCGGCGCGCGCCAGGCGATCAAGGACGTGGGGCGCGTGCTGGACATGACCTTCGGCGAAGTGGACCGCATCACCAAGCTCGTCCCCAATCAGCTCAATATCAAGCTGAAGGAGGCCATCCGCCAGGAGCCCGGTTTCGCGGAGGCGGCGAAGAAGGACCCGCGCGTCGAAGAAGTGCTGGACGTTGCGCAGACGCTGGAAGGCATGGCGCGCAACTGCTCCATGCACGCCGCCGGAGTGGTCATCTCGCCGGTTCCGCTGAAAGACCTCGTCCCGCTTTACAAGACAAACAAGGACGAAATCGTCACCCAGTACGACATGGTGGGGCTGGAGAAGCTCGGCCTTCTCAAGATGGATTTCCTGGGCCTGACCACGCTGGATATCGTGCAGGACGCGCTCGGCCTGATTGAAAGACATCGCGGGGAAAAAGTCTCCGTCGAGGACATCCCGCTCGACGACGCAGCCACCTTCGCGATTTTCTCGAAAGGCTTCACCAGCGGCGTGTTCCAGTTCGAATCGCGCGGGATGCGCGACATTCTGCGCAAATCGCAGCCGTCGCGGCTGGACGATCTCTGCGCGCTCAACGCGCTCTACCGGCCCGGCCCCATCCAGGGCGGCATGGTAGACGATTTCATCGAGCGCAAGCACGGCCGCCGCCCGGTGACCTACGATTTCCCGGAGCTGAAGGAAGTGCTGGAAGGAACCTGTGGCGTCATCATCTACCAGGAACAGGTGATGCAGATCGCCAACCGGCTGGCCGGCTACTCGCTGGGCGAGGCCGACACGCTGCGCAAGGCGATGGGGAAAAAGAAGGTGGCGGAGATGGCCGCCAATCGCGAGCGCTTCGTGCGCGGCGCGAAGGAACGCGGGTTCAACGAGAAGAAAGCCGGCCACATTTTCGATCTGATGGAGCAATTCGCCGGATATGGTTTCCCCAAGGCGCACTCGGCCGCATACGCCTTTGTCGCTTACGTCACCGCCTACCTGAAAGCCCACTACCCGGTGGAGTTCATGTCCGCGCTGCTGACCTCGCAAACCGGCAACGCGGCCAATGTGGTGAAGTACATCAACGAATGCCGCGAGATGGGCATCGCCGTTCTGCCGCCGGATGTCAATTCCAGCGACAGCACGTTCACGCCCGTGGTGGGGGACACGAAGACCATCCGCTTCGGGCTTTCGGCCATTCGCAACGTCGGCGGCACCGCCGTCGAATCCATCCTCAAAGCGCGCGCCGACGGCCCGTTCCGCACCGTCTTCGATTTCTGCGAGCGCGTGGACCTCACCTCCGTCAACCGGCGCATCGTTGAAAGCCTGATCAAAGCAGGCGCGGCCGACTCGCTGCAGGGCAATCGCGCGCAGCTTTGGGCCATGATCGATCCGGCCATGGAAGCCGGACAGCGCGCCATGCGCGACCGTGAAAGCGGGCAGGTGGGACTGTTCGGCATGGTGCTCGAAGAGCCCGCGCATCGCGAGCAGCCGCTTCCCGAGCTGCCCGACTGGACCGCGGAGGCCAAGCTCGCCGGCGAAAAAGAAGTGCTCGGCATCTACGTCAGCGGCCACCCGCTCGACGGCTTCGCCGACAAGATCGTCGAACTAAGCGATCACAGCACCGACGATCTCGAAGGACTCGCCAAAGGCGCGGAGGTCCGGCTCTGCGGCATTCTCACCGGCATCCAACGCAAGCGCAACAAGGACCAGAAGCTGTGGGCGGCGATGCAACTTGAGGATCGCGCCGGTTCCATCGAGGCCATGGTCTTCACCACGCAATATGAAAGCCTGCTAACCAATCTGGTGGAGGACAAGCCGGTCTTCGTGCGCGCTGCGGTGCTGCCCGAAGATAACGCTCCACCCAAGCTGTCGATTCAGGAAATCATTCCATTGGAGAACGCGCGCGTGAACCTGCCCAGCCTCATCTCCATTCGGATTCCTATCGGCGGCAATGGCAGGGATCGCGCGACCGCGTTGACTGACTTATTCGCGCGCAAGCGCGGCGAAACGGAGGTGCGCCTGCGTCTGGAAAAGGCCCGCGATTTCTCGGTAATTCTGGACGTGACTACGCGCGTCCGGCCGGATAAGGAATTCAAAGCGGAAATCGAGCGCATCTGCGGCCCGGAAGCGCTGGAGATTCTGGCGAGCTAATCCGAGCCGCGACCGCGAGGGAGCGAGAGCTGTTATACCGCCTGCGAGGTCTCCGGCCCTCTCAGCAGCCGATATAACGCCATCGGCCCCGCCGCCACGAACCCGCCGATCAGCGTCGGAATGCGTCGCATGTCGCTGGCCACCGAACCCGCGCCCTCGCCTGTCACCAACACGCCCCGTCGCATGGCATACAGATTGAACAGAGTTGAAATGGCCGTGAAACACACTGAAGTGACGAAGCTGGTCCGTAGCTGCGGCGTGTGCCGCAACACGTGCACAACGAGCTCAATCGAGTGCTGGGAAAGGGGCAGCAGGAACACTACTGTCAGGCTGGCCTTCCAGACCGGCGCGGCCTTTCGAAACGCCTGCGTTAACGCCCCGTAGAAACCCGAGGTGATGCCGCGATAGACGAACTCGGCCAGCATGGCGCCCTCGGCCGCATGGACGCCCGAACGAAGATTGCAGAAGAAGAAGATGGAGGCGCGAATCAGCGAGCTGAACACCGCGGACTTCCAGTTCCACTTCCGCAACAGCATGTCGCCGGGCGCGCGGCACAACCGCCGCAGGACGTCCAGTACGGTCATGACTCCCCCTGCAGAAAGTTGAAATGTTCCAGCGACGTACGAATCTTACAAGCGGCCGATTGCAATCTCGTGACGATTCGGAGGCAGCAAGACAAATATCAGCAGAAATGTTTTATTCGTTACCGCGCCGCAATCGCTTCGAAATGTTTTAACGGCACGCTGGAAGCCATGAGACACCTCCCCACCGTGACGCTGTGTCTTCTGTTTGTCTTTCTTCTGCCGGCCGCTGAACGGCCCACGGAAGCGCAGGAACGCTGGTATCGCGCCGACGCCGACATCACGCTGTTCGGAATCACGATCTTTTCCCGCGGCAACGTTGGCGGCGGTTTCGCGCGAATCACGGAAACCTCGGCGGAGCCGGGCCCAGACGTCCGATTGCTATTCGTCAGCGGATCGTTGCCGGAGCGCGCGCACGGCCTGAACCGCATGGGCTACATCGAGGAGTCCGTGAGCCCGGGCGAGCATGGCCGCGCCGAATACCTCGGTTTCATGACCGCCAGCGGAGAGGAAAGTCTGGCCGATGCGAAGAAGGCGCTGCACGGTCCCGCCGGTGGAGCGGTCGAGTTCGTGGCCTCGCGCGGCGAAATCGACCAGACTTCAGCCCATAACACCGTGCGGCATCTGCCGCTGCCTTCTTCCGCTCGCTGGACCGACGCGCCGCGTCTGAAGGAAGCCGTGGAGGAAGATCTCGCTCAGCCTGGCAGTGGCGGCGGTTACGCCGATCTGAGCCACGGTCAGCGCCCCGGAACGTTCCTCTACACCGTGCTGACCATGGTGCGTTCGCCGGCGCGCGTCACCGACGGCAGTTTCGTCCATAACGGTAAGCTGTTTCGCCTTCACGCGGTGAAACGCGCTGACGCGAAGGCCGGGGCGCAGTTCGCCGAAGCGCGGCTGATGTCCGCCGCCGGCGATGCGATCGAGATGGCGGGCTTGATCCGCAACGCGAAGACCGGCGCCGAGACCACGTTTCACGTCTGGTTCGACCGCTCTTCGCCCAACTCGCTGCCTCTGCGTTTCGAGTTTCAACCGAAGTCGTATCTGAAGCTGGTATTCGAGGCGCAGCCGGCCCCGGATCCAACCATGGACCCGGCCATGGTGAAGGCTTTCGCCGAGCCCATGTCTCACGCTCCGGCCGCGGCGTCCGCCGCTCTGCGCACGGCCTTCCGCCAGTAGCACCGCCGCGCGCATAAACTTGAGTTTGAGCCCCATGTCTGACTGGTCGCCCGATTCGTGGCGGCGAAAACCCGCGACGCAACAGCCCGTGTATGCGTCGGAGACGGAACTGGCTCGCGTCGTCGAACACATCTCGAAGCTTCCGCCGCTGGTCACATCGTGGGAGGTGAACGCGCTGCAGCAGCAACTGGCCGAAGCCGCGCGCGGCGAACGCTTCCTGCTGCAGGGCGGCGACTGCGCCGAGAGCTTCGACCAGTGCGACTCCGCCACCATCACCAACAAGCTGAAAATCCTGCTGCAAATGAGCCTCGTGCTCACCCACGGCGGCAAGCGCATCATTCGCGTGGGCCGCTTCGCCGGCCAGTACGCCAAACCGCGGTCCGACGACGTGGAAACCCGCGACGGCGTCGCCTTGCCCACCTGGCGCGGCGATCTGATCAACCGCCCCGACTTCACTGCGGAGGCGCGAACCCCCGACCCCTGGCTCATGCTGCGTGGATACGAGCGCGCCGGTCTCACGCTCAACTTCATTCGCTCGCTGGTCAGCCGCGGTTTCACCGATCCGTATCGCCTCGACTACTGGGACCTCGACTTCGTGGGCCACTCACCCATGGCCGAGGAATACCGGCGGGTGGCGCGCAGCGTCGGCGAATCGCTGCGCTTCATGGAGAACATTCTCGGCGTTCACCCCGGCGAGCTGCGCTGGATCGATTTCTTCACCAGCCACGAAGGTCTGCTGCTCCCTTATGAGCAGGCGCAGACGCGCCGCGTTCCCCGGCGCGAGGGCTGGTACAACCTCGCCACGCATTTCCCGTGGATCGGCGTGCGCACCAGCGACCCCGATGGCGCGCACGTGGAGTATTTCCGCGGCATTCGCAATCCCATCGGCGTGAAAGTGGGGCCATCCACGTCGCCGGCGACGCTGGCACGGCTGCTGGAAATCCTGAATCCTCGCGACGAGCCCGGCCACCTCACCCTGATTCATCGCTTCGGAGCGGGCAGGATTGCTGCGTGCCTTCCGCCGCTCATCGAGGTCGTGCGCCAGTCCGGCCGAACCGTGCTTTGGTGCTGCGACCCCATGCACGGCAACACGCGCGTCACCGCCGACGGCGTCAAGACCCGCTACTTCGAGGAGATTCTCGGCGAGATCGCACAGGCCTTCGACATCCACGACGCGAACGGCAGCTCTCTCGGCGGCGTGCACATTGAACTGACCGGCGAGGACGTCACCGAATGCATTGGCGGGGCGCGCAAGCTCAGCGAGGCCGACCTCGGGCGGTCGTATCTCAGCTCGCTCGACCCCCGGCTGAACTACGAACAGGCCATTGAGACCGCGCTCTTCATCGCCGGCAAAATGCGAGAGAGAAACCACGCGACAGGAAGCCGCAACCACTGAACGGCGCCCGATTGCTATAATCGTGGTTCGCCTTCCGAAACCCTGTCTGGAGAGAGAACCATGGCGTACGTAATTGCTGAGCCCTGCATTGGAACCAAGGACACCGCGTGTGTCGATGCCTGCCCCGTGGACTGCATCCATCCAAAGAAGGACGCAGCGAACTTCGGCGAGCAGGAGATGCTGTACATCGATCCGGTGGAATGCATCGACTGCGGCGCCTGCGTGCCCGTTTGTCCGGTGTCCGCGATTTTCGCGCTCGACGACCTGCCGGAGAAGTGGGCCGAGTACACGAAAAAGAACGCCGACTACTTCGGCCGCTGACCGAGCCGCGACCAGAGGGAGCGGTCTCTAAGCCTTGACTTTCATCGCCTCCGCATCCCACTCCACCACTCTTCGTTCGAAATAGCTGACGTTCGAGAGCAACGCCGGCCCCGCCGCACGCAAACCGAATACCGCGTCCTCCACCACCGGCTGCCGTGATCGCACGCTGGCGAAGAACCGGTCGAAATGATCGTAGCTGTCGCTGTAGTGTGGCGGAGCCGAGTACACCTCCCGGACTGCGGACCGCATCCCCTCCGCCGACGGCCGCTTCTCCGGATACTTCGCGTGATATTGCTTCAGGAACTCTTCCTGCATCGCCAGCGGGAACGTGCCGATCGTGTACCCCGGCTCGGTTTCGCGCGGCTGCTTCGCCATGGTAACGCCGTCGTACCCGATGGTCATGATCCCTTCGCTCCCGGTGAAGCGAAAACCGGAGTCCTCGCCGGCGCCGCTCACGAAGTTCACCCGCAGAAACAAATTGAACGCCGGATGGTTCGGCGTTTCCGGGTAGTCGAACGTGCCCATCATGACGTCGGGCACATCGCGGCCGTCTTTCCAGAAACGCAGCCCGCCGCTGGCGAAGATTCGCGCCGGCCCCAGCGACCCGGTCACGAAATGCACGCCGGAGAACAGGTGCACAAACAGATCGCCCGCGACGCCCGTGCCGTAATCCTGGTAGTTGCGCCAGCGGAACAACCGAACCGGCTCGAAGTCGCGTTTCGGCGCTCGACCCAGAAATCGATCCCAGTCGATGGTCTCCGGCGAGGCATCCGGCGGAATCGAGTATTGCCACGCGCCGATCGCCGAATTGCGGTCCCACCATGCTTCCACGCTGTTGAGCTGTCCGAGCGCACCCTGCCGGTACAGATCGCGCGCCTTCTGATAAATGATGGAGCTCACCCGCTGGCTGCCAATCTGCAGAATGCGCCCCGTGCTCTTCTGCGCCTCCACCATCGCCGCGCCGTACTCCACCTTCTGCACCATGGGCTTCTCGCAGTAGACGTGTTTGCCCGCGTTCATCGCGGCGATGGCCACGCGGTCGTGCCAGTGATCGGGAGTGGCCACGATCACCGCATCGACGTCCGGCCGCGCGAGTATCTCCCGGAAATCGCGGGTCACAAACAGATCGTTGCCCCAGAGCTCTCTGGCGCGAGTGAGCCGCCCCTGGTAAACGTCGCACGCGGCCACCAGCTTCACGCCAGGCACGCGCAGAGCGGTTTTCGTGTCGTCCATGCCCTGACCGCCGGTGCCGATCAACGCGATTTGAATCGCATCATTCTTCGATCGCGGCGGCGCCGGGCTGCTCTGCGCGAGCATGGAACCGGCAACACCGGCCGCGGTTGCGGCCTCCAGAAAATGGCGTCGGCTAACAGGCATGCAAACAGTCTACGCCTGCTATGCGTGACTTGTTTCCGAAGCCGCTGCCGGAAATGCCCGGTCCAGCTTCTCGCTCCACTCCTTGCGGACGCCTGCCGCCTGCTCTTCCGAAAGCCCGTATGTCGAGATGTTCATCCACACCATGGTCTTCGGCCCCATCGGCATGGTCGCCACATGCACGATCGCGTCATTCTTCTCCGGCCAGATCCACCACATCGCGCCGTCCGGTCCCAGTGCCGCCACTTTCTCCTGAATCCGTTCGGGCGCTTCATCGGACATCGCGTAAAGGTCCATGTTGCGCGCCGCCTCTCCACGATGCCGCGTGATCGCATGCCGCAGGATGCGGAAATACATCGGCCATCCGGACTTTGTCCCGTTGTACTCGTTGTCCCATTCCGCGGTGGTGAGAAAACCCGAGTGCACCAACCGCAGCACGGTTACGCCGCCCTTCGCCTCGATGTAGTAATCCTGCGCGATCTTGCCGCGTTTTTGCACCAACCGCAGGTGATGAGGCGCGTCGAAAATCTCGATGGTGCCCCCGCCCTCCATACCGGGTCCCCACGAGAGGAAGTACTCTCCGCCCTCGCGCGCGTCGGTGCGGACCTCCGGTGCGAACCAGCGCTGGATTTCGCTGGCTTCGGTGATGGCTTTCCAGACCTCCTCCACCGGGGCCGGGATTTCGATAACGGTTTCATGCTGCCGTGTTTCGGGAGCGCTCATTTTTCCTCCTCTTCGTGTGGTTCGGGAATAGATGGCCATGCGCCCACCATCAGGCGGAAGCTCCGCCCGTCGGGCGCCGTGTTGTCGTGGTACCTGGCAACCAGTTGCGTGAAAGCGTCGGCAAGTTCCGCCGAGAATGCCGCGCGCTCGCTCGGCGAGCGGAACCGGACCACCGATTCCAGCGTCAGGGTCCCCAACCGCTTGCCCGCGCGCTCCGCCCGACGGCGCAATCCAGCCACTTCCTTGATGAGCCGCGCAGCGGAGGCGACGAGATAAGCGGATGACAGGTGGTCGCCAATGGCCTCCGGATCGGGCCGAAGCGAGCCCAGGCTGCCCGGATCGATGAGCCACGACCGTGCGCGCGATCGGACCAGCCGTTCCGTGCAGTTGCCCTTCCTTCGCTCCTCCACGAATTCCACCAGGCCAGCCGTTTCCAGCTCGCGCAGATGGTAGTTCACCACCTGCCGCGGCATGGAAAGCCGACGCCCGATTCCGGAGGCCGAATTGGGCTCGGCCAGCAGCTCGAGAATGCGGATTCGCGAGGGCTTCAGCAGTGCGGCGGTCGCCTCGGCGTCGTCGAGGATTCCCAGCGCGGCGGGCATAGGCGTATGCTGCCACCGAAAATAACAATTGTCAAGACAAAAATATGATCCGGCCACTGCGCTACACTGAAATCTCCCATGAAGCCGCGCCAAAAACAGAGGATTCGCTCCACAACGATCATGTGCGTCCGCCGCGACGGCAAAGTGGTGATGGCCGGTGATGGTCAGGTCACCCTCGGCGGCGAGGTCCTGAAATCGTCCGCCCGGAAGCTCCGCCGCCTGTATAGCGACCGCATTGTGGCTGGGTTTGCCGGCTCCACCGCCGACGCTTTCGCTCTGTTTGCGCGATTTGAAAGCAAGCTCGAGCAGTTCAACGGCAATCTTCCGCGCGCGGTGGTGGAACTCGCCAAGGAGTGGCGAACGGACCGCGTGTTGCGCCATCTGGAAGCCCTGCTTCTCGTCGCCGACAAGGAAAAAACCTACATCGTCAGCGGCAACGGAGACGTCATCGAGCCCGACAACGACATCGCCGCCATCGGCTCGGGCGGCCCTTTCGCCACCGCCGCCGCCACCGCCCTGCTCGACAACACAAAGCTCAGCGCCCGTGAAATCGCCGAAAAGGCCATGACCATCGCCGGCCGCATTTGCATTTACACCAACGAGAACTTCACCTTCGAGGAACTCTGAGCCATGGTCATCTACCTTCCCGCGCAATCGAGCGACGACGACATCCTGCTGGACGAGATGACGCCCCGCGAAATCGTCCAGGAGCTCGACAAGTACGTGGTCGGTCAGGCCGACGCAAAACGCGCCGTGGCCATCGCCCTGCGCAACCGGATTCGCCGCCAGAAGCTCGACCCGGACATGGCCGACGAGGTGATGCCCAAGAATATCCTCATGATCGGACCGACGGGCGTCGGCAAGACCGAGATCGCCCGGCGTCTGGCGAGGCTGGCCAATTCTCCGTTCCTCAAGGTGGAGGCCAGCAAATTCACCGAGGTGGGCTACGTCGGCCGCGACGTCGAATCGATGATTCGCGATCTGGTGGACATCGCCATCGACATGGTGCGCGAGGAACGGCTCGAGGAAGTCTCCGAGCGCGCCGAGCGCAACGCCGAGGAACGCCTGCTCGATCTGCTGATGCCTCCCCAGCCGGAGCCCTCGGAAAGCACCGAGCGCACGCGCGAGAAGCTGCGCGAGAAACTGCGCGCCGGCAAGCTGGACGACCGCAACGTCGAGATCGAGGTGAAAGAGCGCGGACCCACGGTGGAGATCGCCAGCAACATGGGCATGGAGGAAATGGACATCAATCTCAAGGATGTCTTCCCCGGCCTGTTTGGGCAGCGCACCCGCAAGCGCAAAATGCGCGTCGCCGAGGCGATCGACTACCTCATTCAGGAAGAAGAGCAACGGCTCATTGACATGGATCAGGTCACCCGCACGGCCATTGAGCGCGTCGAACGCAATGGCATCATCTTCCTCGACGAAGTAGACAAGATTGCCGGCCGCGAAGGAGGCCACGGTCCCGATGTCAGCCGCGAGGGCGTGCAACGCGACATCCTGCCCATTGTGGAGGGCACGACGGTCAATACCCGGCACGGCTTCGTGCGTACCGATCACATTCTGTTTGTCGCCGCCGGCGCATTCCACGTCTCCAAGCCGTCAGACATGATCCCCGAGCTGCAGGGGCGTTTTCCTATCCGCGTCGAGCTCAAGTCGCTCAGCGAAGCGGATTTTGTGCGCATTTTGAGGGAGCCGAAGAACGCGCTCGTGAAACAGTACGTCGCGCTGATGGATACCGAGGGCATCAAACTGACGTTCACCGACGACGCCGTCGGCGAAATCGCCCACTTTGCGGCCGAGGTGAATCAGAGTTCCGAGAACATCGGCGCCCGCCGCTTGCATACAATCATGGAGAAGCTGCTCGAAGAGGTCTCCTTCCAGGGACCCGACCTGAAAAAGAAGAGCGTGCGCGTGGACGCGGCCTACGTGAAGAAGCAGCTTGCCGACATCGTGAAAGATCAGGACCTGAGCCGGTACATCCTGTGATGAAGACACAGCATTGTGGGGCAGGCTCCCAGCCTGCGGTGGCCTCTCAGGCCGCCCTGCTTTTGGCACTTTGGCTCGCTTCCGCCGGCTGTGGAACCGTAGGCGAGCCGCGCGTTCCTTCCGCCCACATTTCTCTCGCGCCCACCGACCTCAGCGCGGTCGAACGCGGTGATCGCATCGTGGTAAGTTTCACCGCTCCTGCATTGACCACCGATGCCCAGGTGATCACCAGCATTGGCGGAGCCGACGTCCGCATGGGACCCGCGAAGAAGCCGTTCGATGCAAACACATGGGCGGAAACCGCCACGCGCGTCATCGTTAAGTCGGCCGACAAGCCTGGGACGGTCGAAGCGGCGTCCCCGCCGCTCGCGGCCAATCTGGTCGGCAAGGATCTGATGGTGGGCGCCCGTGTGCTGAACACCAGAAGCCGTCCATCGGCGTGGTCGAACTTTGTGACGATCCACGTGGTAGCGCCGGTCGCCGCGCCGACGGAGGTGAAGGCCACCGACGTCTCCGAGGGCATCCGCCTGACGTGGAACGATCCCGGCGAACACTCCTTCCGCATCTTCCGGAAAGGCCCGGGCGACAGTTCTCCGGTTGAAATCGGCAAAGCCGACACCCCGCAGTATATTGACAACACCATCACGTGGGATCGTCCCTATCAGTACTGGGTGCAGGCCCTTCGCGAGGGGGCCGAGAGCGAGGCCGCTGAATCGCCGCCCGACACACCGAAAGACATCTTCCCACCCGCCGTGCCCGTCGGTTTGAACGCGGTGACTGGCACGAACTCGATCGAACTTGCCTGGGAGCGCAATACCGAAAGCGATTTCAGGACTTACATCATCTATCGGGCGGTTGGCGATGGAGCGCTGCAGAAGCTGGCTGAGGTCAACGTGCCCACGTACAGCGACAAGGCAGTTGAAACAGGCAAGCGGTACCGGTACGCCGTTTCCGCGATCGATCAGCGTGACAACGAGAGCGAGAAATCCCCGCCCGTGGAGGCTGCGGCGCCGTGAGACGCTGTTATAATCGAGGACGCCTCGCAACAAACCAGGCGCCCGTCGGTGGACTGGAGACCGCCGCGGAATGGAGCATCGAATGAAGTTCTTTCTCGACACGGCGAACCTTGAGGAGTTACGCAAGGCCGCATCCTGGGGCATCATCGACGGCGTTACCACGAATCCGTCGCTGATTGCGAAAGAAGGTCGTCCGCTCGAAGAGCAGATTCGCGAAATCTGCGCCATTGTCGATGGCGACATCAGCGCCGAGGTGGTTTCCACCGAAACCAGTGAGATGATTCGCGATGGCCGGCAACTGGCGAAGATCCACCGCAACATTGTGGTCAAGGTGCCGCTCACGCGGGACGGCATTCGCGCCTGCTCCGTGCTGAGCCGCGATGGCATCCGCGTCAACGTGACGCTGTGCTTCTCCTCCGCCCAGGCCCTGCTCGCCGCGAAGGCCGGCGCCTATATTGTCAGTCCGTTTGTCGGCCGCCTCGACGATATCGGTGTCTCCGGCATCGACTTGATCCGCGACATTGTGACCATCTATCGGAACTACGAGTTCCGGACTCGGGTTCTGGCCGCGTCGCTGCGTTCTCCGATGCACGTGATGGAGTCCGCGAGAGTCGGCGCGCACATCGCAACGATGCCGTTCAAGGTTGTGGATATGCTGTTCCATCATCCCCTGACCGAAAAAGGGTTGGAGCAGTTCCTGAAGGACTACGCGAAGGCGTTCCAGGAGTCTCCGGCGCTGGCGCGCTAGGTGTGAGTGATGCCCGTGCGCGAGTATGTGCAGTTTGCTCTGCTCGCGGTGCTCGTTGCGGGCGCAGTGGGCGGTTTGGTTCTGGCGTTCCGCAAGCGTGGCGACCCGCAGGAACGGGAACGCCTCCGGCGGCTCGGCGTCAACGCGCGCGGCCGCCTGGCCGACGGCTATATTCTGGAAGCTGCCGCCGATACAATCTTCTATTCATACTCCGTGCGCGGCGTCGCCTACACGGCATCTCAGGATGTTTCGCAGATTCGTCACTTAATTCCAGGGCAAACCGACCGTCTGATTGGACCGGTGACGCTGAAATACCTGACAACGAACCCGGCAAACTCGATTATTGTGTGCGAGGAGTGGACCGGTCTGCGGCCTGTCCCGGAGCATCCCGTCGACGATCCTACAGTGTGATGGTGACTGTCAGGTCCTGCCCGGGCATGGCATTGGTCCCCGAAGGCACGGCCAGCACGTTGATGTTCAGCGTCGCGCTCTCCGTCAGCAGGCCGAGGCTGAAACCGTCCACCGTGTTCGAGGATGTGCCGCCATCCGGAATTGTCACGCTGCAGATTGAGGTTTCGTTCTGCGTGACCGCCACCGTAATCGCGCCGCCCGAAGGCGCCACGTTCAACGTCGCGAACACGCTGCCGATGGAACGCGTCTGATCAACCGTCACTTTCGGCGCCGCATCGTTCTGGATCGCCACCGCGCCCGTGACCTGAAAACAGATTTGTCCGCCCGACAGAGTCCGCAGCCCCTTGTCGGGAGCGCTCGTGAAGCAATTGCTTTGCACCGGACCGGCGCCGATCCGGTTGGTCATCCCCAGCTCCGCCGCGGCAACGCGCACATCCGGGATGCTGATGTTGTATGAGTAAGCCGCGCTTGCCGGACTTCCAAAGAACTGCTCCGGGAACGGCAGGACGCACGTGCGCCTCGCCAGAATGTAGATCGTAGTTCCGTTCGTGTGCGCGCCCGCCGGCGAACTGAGCACCCCGCGATCCACCGTTAACGTGCCATCGCTGTCGGGTGCTTGCGATACCAGCAGCAGCTCGCCATCGATCTGCAGAACGTCGTCCAGATTGAATGCCGCTCCTGCGGCAGGTGTGCATGTCCCCGAGCTCGCGTCCAGGTCCGCCGCCAGCGTGGTCGTGGCGCCGCTCAGCTCGCTCCAGTAGAAAAGCGTCAGCGTGGCCGATGTGATCGTCGCCGTATCCGCAAGCGTGCTGAAGCTGATCTCCGAAACATCCACGCTTCCGTTTCCGCTCGCGTTCAACGCATACGTGGGCGCCGGCGGGACGTCCGAGTCCGTCAGATTGCCTCCGCCCACCCCAATCTGCCACCGCGTGACCAGCGAAGTCGCATAAGCGCATTCCTGGTTGTACACATTGGCCGACCGTCCGCAAATCTCCACCGTGCTCCCCGGTTGTGTCGGAACCTGAAACTGAATCTGATTCGAAGTGGTGGTGCCGCCCAGCGACCATCCCGGCTGAGCGACGGCGAACACGCTCGTCGCATCGGGGACAGTTGCCCACGGCGATGCGGTGGTGATCACCTGCGCTGTGTTCGACGCAATGCTCGGTTCCTGCCCCGACCCCGTTCCAGCGAAGATCCGCACCAACAAACCCGTGTACCCGTTTACCGGCATCTCCAAAGTCGAATTGCCGATAGTCGTCGCCGAGAATTGATCTGCCGTGACCTCCGGCTGTTCTTCCATGCGCCAGTAGAAATTCGCGTGATCGTAGTTCTGATCGGGTGGAGGAGTTGATGTCCCCGGCAATCCGGAATCGGCGAAGCTGGCGGCAAGTGGCGCCGCCGCGGCGATCAGGCACAAAGCCTGCGGCGCGCTGCCCCGATACACGTTGAAGCTCGCGGTCCCCGCGGAGAAACTGAGCCCCTGCAGCGTGACCGTATTGGTGTTGCTTCCGGCGGGAATCGTCGCCGTCACCGTGAACGACAATGCCGTCTCGCCGCCGTTGGCATCGAGCGCGCTGACACCGTAGTAATACGCGCTCCCGCCGGGCAAGCTGCCCTGTGCGGGATTCACAAGCGCGGAGAGGCTGACCAGGGGGATCGCCGCCGCCGACGCCGTCGGCTTTCTCGGTGCGACAAAAGCAACCGTGAGCAGCGTCGATACCGTGCCGTCGCTCTGCTCCTGCTGCAGCTCGGTGACCCCAAAACTGGTGCACCCGTCCGCGTTCACCACCGTGCCCATCAACGGACCGGGTATCCCGCTGCCCGTCCCCGCCTGCCTTCTGCCCGCCGGCTGCGTCACGGTTGCCGTGTCGCTGTACCACTCATCGTCGTGAATTTGTGCCGAAATAACCGCCGTCCGATAATTGACTCCAGGCGCGATCGAAGTAATCCGGAACGGCTGCCTGTTCCATCCTTCCCTCGCATAAGTGAGCGTGATAATGTGACCCGGCTTCAGACCCGCCGCCCGTACGCTGGTTTCGAACTCCACATAGATATTTCCATTAACGGATTTGTTGAGTTCTCGCGCCAGCACGCGCGCCGCCTGATTGAAATTGGGAATGCCCAGCGCCTGTAGTGTTACCGTGAGTTCCGTGCTGGTGAGTAGTACGTCGTCCAGATCGGATAACGAAAGGCTGTCCTGCTGATATTCGTTGAATTCGTCCTGAAACTCGACCGTGAATCGGTTCGGCGCATCCGCCAGCGGCTGCGACGACACTTTCAGACTGATACTTCCATCTGATCGCCGCGCGATGCCGGAAAAAACAGTGTCTCCGAACTCGTACGCCGGCCAGCCGTTGTTCAGCACTCCCGTCGAGTTACTGCCCGGCGGCTGCGTGCTCTGCTGCGATGCGATGGTGCTCAGCATCGTCGCCTCGAGCAATCCGTCATCCCCCATCGTCAGCAAAATGCTCGCGGCATTGCTGATCCCCCGTACCAGATCGCCAACACTGCGCCGCCATGTGACGATCAGATTGCACTGATACCGCGGGAGCAGTGTCGGGTTCCCGTTGAGATCCGTGGCTGAGATGAGCTGATCGCACCCCTGAGCGGCGGTCGCAAAAGATGGGACATTAATCTCCGCCGGCGCCCACCCCGCGCGCTGAAGCACGTCCAGCAGTACCCATGCGGGATTGTTGCTGAACGTTGTTCCAATCAGTGCGCCGGTCGTATCGTATTGGGAAACGAGCAACCCGTTCATCAGCACATCCACTTCCGGCAGTGTCTGCAGGTTGCAGATGCTGTTTGGCACCACCACCGAAAGATACGCCATGCTGCCATATGGGTCGCCCAGCGGATTTCCCGCGCTGTCGCAGAAATTCAGGTCGAAGGCGCCATCTCGCGTCCCCGTGCTGACAACGGAATACCAGCCCGTGCCCGTCATGTTCGTGTTTGCCAGACCGGCCGGAATCTCCACATCGTTGACGATCACCGTGGATACCCCGTCGATGACACCCGAGCTAAGCAGCACCTCCATCCGCGTGAGGTTGCCGTCGTTTCGTGCGAACACGATGGGCGGCTGAAACCAACCCGTCCCATAAACCAGCGGCACGAAGTTGTTGTACACCGCCAGATTGTCGATGACCGGCGACGAGTGCTGGCCGCGCTCGCCATAACTCCGCACCATGATCGACGGCGGCAGGAACTCGAGTCCCCCGAACCGCCTGGTCGTCTGTCCGCTGCTGTCCTGGCTGAACATGCCACGCTGCTGACAGGCTGCTCTGCTGTAATCGCAATCCGTGAACGGTGTGGACCCGTTGAGGTTCCCGGCTCCGCCTATCAGGCCGGCCGAGTAGCCGCAGGCGTAAAACGGCGACCAAACGCCTGAGCTGCCGCCGCTGACCGCTTCCTGCATTTGTGCGGGTGTTGACGGAAAGGCCCATGGACAATTACGTTGGATTCGCACCGCCGGCAGGTAGGAGCGCTGCAGATTCAGGCGATTGACAAAGCTGAGTTGCAGGGTGCTCTCGGTAGCCTCGTCCGCCGGGTTGGCAATCCCCCGAAACACGACGATGCCGTCAGATGTTGCGGCGCCCGCCGTGAGGTCGAAGAACAGAAAGGTGACAACGACTTGCGCGCCCCTCCACCCGATGGTCTGATCCACCTCCGACATCAGCGCATCGGCGTCGGCAAGCAGCACTCGCAGAGTTGCCGAGCTCCCCACCACGTCGTCGGTGCCGTTCTGGAATTCGAAGGCGTTATGATCGAGCACGCGCGCCGAGTAAGTGTTCCCATTCCACGAGACCGCATGTGTACTCAGGTGTTGCGCGTCGCCGCTCGGCCACGTGCAATCGAAAAGGAACAGCGCCGTCCCGGGGCACTCCTGCTCCTTCAGTAGGTAAACGCTTGTGCTGGACATTTATTGTAGTTGCTGAGCCGCGACCAGAGGGAGCGATTGGCCGCCTGTTCAAAGTTGACTGAAGACTCGCAGGCTGCACGCGAACACGCCGGCTTCGCTCGTAACCATGTTCATTGAATCCTGATCGAACCTGCTGTTCGGATATACTCCCGCGATATCCGTCGTGCTCTTGTACGCTCCCGCGGCTGGCTGCGCCTCCGCTTGCATTCCGCAAACCTGGACCGTCATCCCTGCCGGAATCGCCAACCCGAACACAACCTGTTGCGCCGTTCCGCCGCCCGATACCGCCGCCCATCGCTGCCACGCGCTTCCGGCGATCACGGTCGCGGCGACGTTGCCGCCAATGACGAAACTGACCGGCACCGGCGATTCGCTCTGCAAATACCCGCTGAGGCAATATTGCAGCGAAGGCGGAGCGTTCGTCGTTTGCAGAATGGATTGCGCCGCTGCCCCTTGATTCGCAATCTGCGTTCCCGTTCCTCCCCCGAACGCGTCGGTCACCGTTGTCAACGCAAGCTCCGGGTCCTTATTCCAGGCAGCCTGGGTCAGATCCGTGCTCCACAAAAGAAGGTTTGCGCTCGGATCTACGAATGTGAAGGTGTTCAGCCGCCCAGCCGCGCTTTCGAAAAGGCTCTGCAACGCCTGCGCCTCGTTCGCCGAAAGTCCGGAGAACTTCAGGTCCCACGCGACGTTCGCGAAACCGTCGTCGGCCATCTGCACGCTGCTGCCATCGGGTAGGGTGTTCCGCAATGTCCGGTAATTCTCGGTTCTCTGCAACGGCAACTGCACTAAAGCCCCGCTCCGCAACTGAGGAAACACCAGCAAGATCAGCTCCTGTTCTGTTGCACCACGATCGCTGCAGCGCACGTGCCCGCTGCATCCATTGACGTCAGAATTGAATCCGAAACGAAGCAGCAGTTCGGATAGACCGTGCCATCCGCGGGGTCGGTGAAGCTGAAAACGCCCGCGCCCCCGCTCTGCACGCGGAAGAAATCGAGTATGGCATTCGACTCCGCCTCGTCCAGCAGATCCAGCCGGATCGTCCATCGCCGCAAAGGCGTCGCATATCCCGGGAACCGTTGCTCCGATCCGTCGATGAAGCGCACTACATTCGTGGCGAACTGCACCTGCGTCGTCAGCGGGTATTGTGCAACCGCGCCGGTCTTTAGCGATATCGGAAAACTGGCCATCTCCTACAGCTCCGAGATCACGTCGTTAATCGAATGCGAGCTCAGCATCGCCTGACGCACCGCCGACGCAATATCCGTGCTCCTGTCCAGAAACGATCGGCTATCCATCGCGTTCACCTGGACTGTCACGTTCGACGAGGCCGCCGTGGTCTGCGCCCGTGGCAGCCCGTTCGCTCCAAAATCGCCGCCCGCGAGTTGCCCTCCCGTCGCCTGCCCCCCGACTGCGTCCACATTCAGCGAAGGTGGCAGCGTGAAGGGTGTAATTGGAGGTGGCGCGCTGTTCCCGCCCCCGCCAAACAAGCTCATGATGCCGCTGATGATCGGCGATAAGAAAAACCCGCCGCCCGACATCAGGCCTCCCGCCATCCCGCTGACGGTCGAAGCTACCGCTCCGAGGCCGCTCTCTCCTCCAGTGACGCTTTCCAGCACTCCCTCCACTCCCTGCGGTGCTGATGTTGTCTGATTTTGCTGCACGGTGGTCATATTATTCACGCTCGCGGTCGTCTCCTGCAAAGCTTCCACCAGCGCCTGGGTGAGGCTCTCCATCGTGGAGTTGTCGCTGCTGGATTGCCACGGTGCCCCGCTCATCACCTGCTCGGCGGCCAATTGCATTTCCCGATCACCGTCTGTTTGGCTGACCATCTCTCTCCCGATTCGCCCGAACCAATTCCGCCCTGAACTCGTTTTCGAGTATCAGAATTGCGTCCGCCACCCGCGCCGGCATCGTCCGCAGCGATCCGGCCGCACACAGCTTCCACGCGCTGAACTCCTCCAGCAGATACATGCTCTCGCCTGTGATCACCGACTTCGGACACCGCGTGACCGCAATCTGCCTCCGCCCCCACACAATTCGCTCGCTCTCGGAATCCGCACTTCCCGCCCATGCGCAGCGCCGTCTTTTCTCCAGGCCGAGCTTCCTGCATTCGTCGCACCTCCACGCGGCCTGCTTCGCAAATTGGAAATGGAAGGCGACGATCAGTTTTTTGCTTCGTCCCGGCTTAGCCCGCATTCGGCCTTGATGCAGGCCAGGATTTCCCGCACCAGATCCTCCGGCCCGCGCTCCAGTAGCAGATCGGCCGTCGGGGATTCGCCGTCGATTGATAACCCCTCGACCTCCCGCAGCCCCCATCGGAAATACAGCGCGTCGATCGCGCTGCCGGTGAGGCTCGCCTCAATCCGATCTTTGAGCGCACCTCCCGCTTCCAGATACTCCATCCTTGCGCCGACCTGCCTGATCTGATGCAATAACTCGCTGCGCCGCCCAAATGACATTCTGTGAATCGAATAGCTCACGCCCGGAAACGCAGCGGAACTCTTCCGCATGCTGCTCTCGTAGTGCACTGTCTCATCCGAAGGCAACGAACACCTCGTCATTCACTAGGCCCTGCGCCCGGCAGCTTTGAAAACGCCACTGCAGACGCGTCTCCGAATCGTCGAAACTCGGCACTTCCAGCGACACGCTTTTCAGATAGACGCCAAAGAGCTGTCCCTGCTGCTCGCCCAGTTGCAGCATGACGCTCATGGGTGCCCGCTGCCGCGCCGCCTGATATAACGCCGGCGTCTGCGCGTCGTCCAGCTGGAATACGCTGAAATCGATCGCCACGCTCCGCGCTCCCGGTGCAATCGCCAGCGGCAGTTGTGCGCCGAATTCGTGATTGCGCATATCCAGCCCATTTTGCAGCGTCACTTGCGCGGCCGTCAGCGTGAAAAACTGCGTTGCCGTGGCCCCCAGCCATACCTCCCCAAGATGCCCCGGCACCACCGTGTACAGCCCGGCTGCGGCAGCCGGCTCCCCGGGAAACGCGCTCAGTCCCGCTTGGCCCGCCTGATAGCTGGAGCTGTCCACCACATCGGCAGCCATGCCGGAGAATTCGAACTCCTGATAGTCGCCGTTCGCAATAATCTGCGCCTGATTCACGGCAACTCCTGGCACCACCCGTTGTACGGCTGTTGCTGGACTCCAGTAGTCGTAGATCGTCGCGCTCGGCAATTCGGTATCCGGCGCGTAGGTTACGGTTGGCGATGTCGCCGCTCCTGCACCCCCTGCGCTTGAAAACGGCGCATTCAGTTGCACCGTGTTCGCATCCACCACGTCCGTAACAAACCGGATTTCCCCTCCGTACGAGACCGCCTGCCCCACCGAAAGCCCGTGCGCTGCCGAAAACGCCGCCGTTGTTCCCGACAACGACGACAACGCCCCGCCCGCGCTCACCTGGGGTGCCCCGCCGAGTGCAGCCTGAAACAGCGGTCCGTGCGCTGGTAACTGCGTCTGATCCGCCCACGAACTCAGATAGGTCCGCAACCCGAACTGAACCGTCCTCCGAAGATTGGGCGGATCGCCTGTGAAGGTCCGCGATCCCGTCTTGTCCCGTCGTTGGCCCCGCTCCGTCTTCTGCGTCGCCGTCAGACTGACCGGCGGTATGCGATTGCTGATGCCAACCGTGGCTGCCACGCCATAACTCGTCTCGATGGCCACGTAACAGCGGTTCTCGCTGGAAGAAACATATGACATGTGCTCGTCCTCTGCCTATCTGCTCACCGCGGCTGTGAAAGTCACTCGGGCGGTTTGCAGAAAGTTCCGGCCGCCGTGCTTGACTGCGTTATACGCGACATCGTAGCCGCCTGCATAAAACACGCCGTCGCTCCAGTCGCCCCGATTCTCGTCGAGCGCTTGCGTGACTGCGTCCACACAGCCATGCAACTGATCCTCGAGTCCTTCGAGTCGGTCCTGCGAAACTCTCGCCTCCACCGCTACGAGTACCTCTCCCGAGAACACCCGGAACCTCTCCCGTTGTGGGTTGCTGAGACGTTCGCAAAACACGTAGAACACCGGGTACGGCGGACTGCTGCTTTGCGCTACGATGTCGGCGGACACGTTCTGCGCGACAATCTGCCGCGCCGTGATCGTCGGCAGCGTCACTCCCGACATCAACGCAATCTCCGGCGCCGTTGACGGCAGACCGCCGTCGCCGCTCAGCAGCGCGACGGTCTTCTGCACTACCAGGGTGCTCGCCAATGCCATTCTTATCCTCTCCGGATGATTCGGTTCTGGACTGCGTAGAAGCTCGGCCTCTGGCCGCCCCCGGGCGCATCGCCGGCCACGATGAAACCCGGTTGTGTCCATGAGGCGCTGTTTTCGAGCACGGCTCCGTTCTGGCGCATTAATAACGCTGGACCGCTTCCCGCGTACACGTTCCAGCCGCGCGCGTTTCTCGGCAATCCACCGAGCGACACTGCCGCTTGCATTCCAGCCGCCACGCTGGCTTCAACGACATCGCTGGCCGCGCCTTCCTGACCGGCGCCGTTCACCAGCGACGCGGCGAAATATAGATTCATGGGCCCCCCAACCCCCGCTATTGTCGTTACCTGCGGTACCGGTGCCCGCGCGATGGGATCCGCGGCGAGCCCAATCCCAACCGTCAAATACTTCGTCTTCGCGGCCTTTGCCAGCGTGCCGAATTCCTGATACTTCCACTCATACCGGTCGTTCGACTCATGCCCGTAAGCGTCGCGATACACCCCATGGAGCGCCTGGAAAGCGTGCCATCGCTTCAGCTCCGGAGTAACCACCACATCGCTGGTGCCCAGCTTGCGGCGCCGGTTGTGCAACGTAGCCCCAAACACCGGATCGGTGGGGCCATTGTCCAAAAGAAACGCCAGTATTTCGGTGCCGATCGTTTCCTGTGCGTTCGCAATCTGCGCCGCTGTATCGACTCCCTCGAGTGCGGCGGTGTCCAGTACGGAGCTGTCGAAAGCCAGCAGCTCGTCAGTTCGATTGATCGGACCGTCGTTGAATAGCGCCATCGTTCCCTCAGGAGTTCTTCGCCGGCTTGAGAGCGCCCCGCAGTGCCTCAATGTCTCCATCCGACAGAAGCCGGACCTGCGCCCTCCCCAGCAGCTCGCGCTTCCTGCCCGCTTCGATTGCGCGCGCCGTCTCCGCGTGATGTTGCGCGCTTTCCTCTGGCGTGGCCAGCCTGGCCTTTCCCTCCACCACCATTCGCGCCGCAATAGCCTTCGGAACGTTCGCGGTTCGCCCGCTGATCCCTCCGTCGGGAGTCTCGTTGCTCACCACCACGGCATGATCGCCCTCGATTTCCTTCTCGAGTTGCCGGATTTTTCGATAGAACCCCATTACGTCCACGGTTGTGCTCCTGAGAAAGGAAGCGCACCCTCGGCGCGCTCCCCTTCGGTTTGCCTAGCAAAATACCTGTACCCCGCACACGTTCCGCAGCACCGCGCACCCATACAACACGTCCACGGTAAATTGCTGTGCAAGCGTGTTCGGTTGATAGCTCATCACCACGCGAATGCCGAAGTTGCCCATCTCCGCGTACTCCGCCACGGCGCCTGTGCCCGGCAGCGGCTTCGGCAGCCGGCGTATCACCAGGCCGATCGCATCTTTCGTAAACGCGAGGTTCTCGGTGATCACCGGAGCGCTTCCGCTGGTCGGAACAAACTGCGAGCGCAAGATGAAGAAGTCCTTCATCTTGCCTACTGCGCCGTCGATCAGAGCCCGCAGGCCGGCTTCACCCGCCGTGGAAAACTCGCTGAAACGTGCGATCTGGCGCAGGGCTGAGTAAGCGTTGGAGCTCACTACCAGGTATCGTGTTGCGCTGGCCGGTACCTTGGCCTGAAACAGAGCGGTCTCCGCCGCGTCAATCGTCTCCTCGACCAGCGCAGTCCCCGGAGTGCCCACCGCCGTGTTTGCCGTGAACTGGGGAGCGAGATTCAGCAGGTCTGACTCGATTCGCTCTGCCAGCGCGATCACGGCCGGCTGCATGTACAGCCGCAGCAGGTCGGGAACGGCTAACACCTTGGTCACATCCGGTATCTGAAAGGTTGCCTCCGCGTGGGTATTCAGCACGATTTGCGCATTGCCCAGATTCGGGTTCTGCGGTTGCACCGTGCCGCCGGCTGCAATGTTGTTTGCCACCAGCGTCGCCGGTATCGGAATGTTGATCGTGTCGCCCGTCTGTGCCAGCGCCGGTTCGTAGTCCCGGTTGACCAGGTTGCCCATCACCAGGTTGCCCATAAGTGCGGGCAGGGCATCCACGGCAACCAGCTTGACGATGGCGCTGGCTACGTTAGTGGGCGTGATTGCGGTTGTTGACATTTTTTCCTCTTTCTCTGCTTACAGGACTCCGCGAGTCCTTTTACAACCCTTTGAGGGTTTGCGAAGCGAGACGCGCTACCTCCTGCCGTGCCCGCTCCAGCTCATCCGGATTCATTCCCGGACGAATTCTCTCCAGATCGATGGTGTTATTCGTCACGGCCGGACGGGCCATCGGTTCCATTCCCGATCCTCCGGCTATTCGCGCCGGCAACAGCTCCGGATTCTCGTTGACGAACTGTGAAAGATAGTCGCGCAGGGGCACCTCCCCGTCCGCGCTGCGCGCTACCAGGCGCCCGTCGGCCGTCCGCTGGACGTCGTCCTTTACTGCCCGGAAAGCCAGATCGACCTTGCTCACCCCGAGCCGCTGCAGCTCCGCCCGCAGCAGGGAATCGCGCTGCGCGCGCTCCGCGGCTGTACGGTTGCGTTCGTTCTCCGCAGCCAGTTCGTCCACTCTCTGCTCGAGTTGCTCCCGCCGCCGTCGTTCGTCGATAAGTTCGGTCTTGTAGGCGGGCTCTGTGCGCGTCTGCTCCGAGCGTACGAACTCCTCGATGGCGCCCCGGATAATGTCTCGCAGGTTATCTCGCGAATCCTGCCCGCCTTCCTTCTCGACCGTTTCTTGCTCGTTCATGCGCACCTCTCCTGTTGCCGTTATGTTGTTGTGGGGCAGGCTTTCAGCCTGCGGCGGGCTCCCAGCCCGCCTCTCGACACGGGGCCACGCGGCTGTCGTTCAGCCCGCGTTCCGTGCCTCCGCGGCCCCGGCTTCTTCGATCTCACGCACGATGCGATCTTTGATGTCCTGCCGGCTGTCGCAAAGATACTTGAGCGCCAGTCGCTTGAATACCTGCTTTCGCAACGTTGGCGACTCGATGCCCAACGCCAGTAGCTCCCGCGCATCGGCCAGCTCCGTTCCGAAGTCGCCGATATCGAACTCGTCCATCCCCGATACGTCGATGAGCAGTCCGTCCTCGCGCGCAGCCTCCACCGCCGTCAGCACTCGCCTCATCGCGTCCTTCGTCGCGTCGCCATAAGCGCGCAGCACTTCCTGCGTGACCGCGAAATCGCGTTGCTTGCTGAGCCCCGATTGCGTGCTGCTCCCCCCCAGATCGCCGCCGGCCTGGGCCGTATAACATACCCGGTAGATCTCCTGTTGCAGCCGCGCCAGATTGTCCGCTGCGATCTGAAAAACGTGACCCTGCGGTTCGGTCCAGCCGAACTTGTCGTCTTTGCCAAGCTGCAGATAGTAGGATTCTCCGAATAACTGGTTCCAGTCGCGTTCCGAGTAGATCACTGGCATCGAGAATAATCCCATCGTTAAAGCCCACGAGAGCGCGTTCGATTTGTTGAAATGCTCCAGTTGCAGAAGCGCTGCTTTATTCATGAGCCAGAGCCCTTCGGGAATGGTAAAATCCACCACCGGGACGCGCCGTAGCTTTGCCAGTCCATGCGTTCCCGCGTCGATCAACTCGGCCTGTCTGCCTGTGTCGTCCATCCACGACCACGTCGGCATGGGCGACGCCGGTCGGCTCTCGCTGTAAATCCGAAATGTCTCTTTGTCGTAGTAAGCCCAGCGCGTCTCGAACGTCCAGTTGGCGTTCTCGGGATTGCGCTTCCTCAGGCCTCCGCTTCGCAACACCACCCATTCGTAGTTCCCGTGCTCGTCGTAACTCCAGTTAATGAAGTCCTCCGGCGTGTAGTGCAGGAGGTAAGCTCGCGACAGCCCAATCGCGTCTTCCTCGCCGCGCGTCCCGGCGGCCCCTGGCGCTCTTGGAAAGTCAATCAATATGTGGCTCCGCCCAAAGACCAGCGCTTCGATAAAGCGGCTTCGAAAGAACTCGGCGAAGTGCGTGCCGCGCAAATCGCAGTCTCCAACAAAGCCCCCGTAGAAGCCCCTCGCGCTCTCGTTCCTGCCTTCGAAGGTGAGCACTGGCTCCCGGCGGAACAGGGTCGCTGTGTACCAGTCGATGATCGAACCGGCGTAGTTCTCGTAGAACGCGCGCCCCAACCGCTCGGCATACACGTCGTTTGGTTCCCGGCTTCGGCGGGTCAGGTACTCCGGCGCATTTGCCTTGAGTTGCTCGCCGCCCGCATATAAGTCGCGATATGTCCGCCACATCGGTTTTCTCAACCGGTACTCCGGATGCTCGCGAACGACCTCGGCAACACCTTTGTCCATTTGTCCCTCAGTTAAAACAACCGCTGCTGCTGCTCCCCGAACGGCGGCTGCCTGCGGCACTCCTGCCACACCAGATAGCCCAGCGCATCCGAAAGGTGCGACCGCTTGGCATCGCGGTCCTTGTCGATAACCGAGCTCTCTGGCTTGAATGTCACTTCTTCGAAATCCCGAATCAGCTCTCGGCACCGGGGATCCACTACCATCCGCACGACGCCGTCGGCCGCTTTCAGTTGGGTGTTCATCAGCGTCACGCGATCGCGCACACTGGGATTACTCATTGGGACCTTGAACCGCGCATTCCTGTATCCCTGTCGCCGGAAAAACTCTCGAATAACCGCGTAGTCGCTGAGCCCGGTGGTTTGCCTCGCATTGCCCGACGCATCGCCGTAGACCACGATTCCCGCCGCGAGAGTTGCGTAGCGTACCTGAAACTCGTCACAGGCTTCCTGGGTGCTGGCCCCGGGCAGGACGATCTCGTCAACTACGGCCAGCAGCCCGCCACGTTGCTGCGCCATCACCGAACTCATCGGATCGACGTTGAAATCCAGCGCCCAAAGCAACGGGAGCATGGGATCGAATGTCGTCTTCCGTACGTTGACTTCCCGGTCGAATGCGTGATAAACCAACCCGGAATTCAGGCTGAGATACGCCCCCAGTGCTTCCTGCTCGAAGAAACGCGCATCATAGCTTCTTTTCAGCCGTTCGTAAAAGTCCGGTACTTTCTGCAACAAATGCCAGTTTTCAAAGGGCGCTGCGATTACCGCCTCATATCCGTCAACCGGGTCTTTCACAAAACGCCGATAGACCCAGTCGTAACCCTTGGGCGTCCATACGCCGAAACCGCAAAGCCGGCTGGCCAGAGGGTCGCGCAGGCGACCCTCCAGCCTGAGCCAGGCTTCCTCTGCCGTGTAAGTCAGCTCGTCCACGCCGAACCATGCCAGATTTGTTCCTCTCAATCGCTCGAATTCGTCCAGCGAGCGAAAAAGGATTCGTGAGCCCGTATCTTTCATGGTCAGCAGGTTCTCGGCCTTGTTGTACTCGTACGGAATCCGGTTGACGTGAAGAATATCTCCGTAACTCGCCAGCGTGGCATCCCGTAACATCGGGTAAGTCGGCGCGCCGATTAAGCCCAGTCTCCCTGGGTTCAGATAAGTAAGCCGTATTGCTTCATGACACAGCGCCTGGCTTTTTCCCGACCCGATCGGCCCTGAAAACCCCTTGAATCGTGCTGCCGATTCGTGGAATCGCTTCTGCGACGGCAATGGACGGTACTCTATGTCGCGGATTCGGACGCCATCGGGGATTCCACCCATCTCACTCTGATCTCCCTCGGTGTTTCCTCGTCCGCAAGCTCCCTCTCTAACTGCACCAACCGGATGAAATCTCCCAGACTCGCTCTCGAAGTGTCTTCTTCCAGTCTTTCCTCGACTTTCTTCAGCAGCTTCGCGATCTTCGTCCGGGAAGACACGTACACGCTTGTGCTTGGCGCCCTGACCACGGGTCGCGTTTTGCTGACTTTGTTTCTTGTTTCGGCTCTTGTGATTGCCACAAGCCCTCCTGGACGACTGGAGAATAGCAACGGGATGTGAGGAAAATCGGTGTGCGGGCCACTAAGTGGCTGATAAGTCGACGAATAAAGTCTCGTCGATCCTGTTATCGTGCTGTGGGGCGGCCTCTCCGGCCGCGGCGGGCTCCCAGCCCGCCGTCTGCCTGCTCAGCTCGCCTTCCGCGCCGTTACCGAACGCGCCGGCATGCACCAGAGGAGGGAAATCGGGGAAAGTTGGACATCTGCGAAACCCAGTCGTCGCAACTGCCGGGCGTAATCGCCAGTGTGCTGAATGTCGAATAGCGCCAGTCGGCCTCCCGGCCGAAGCACCCGCGCCATCTCGGTGATGGCCTCTTCGCGCTCGTTCTGTTCCTCGATGTTGTGAATGGCGAGACTCGAAACCACCACATCGAAACTCTCATCTGCAAACGGCAGTTTTCGCGCGTCGGCATCCTCGATGCGCACGCGATCCGCTACCCCTTCGACCTTCGCATTGGCGCGCGCCGCCTCCGCGCTGTTGGATGACAGATCTTCTCGCGACCAGATGTCCACGCCGGTGCCCCGCCCGCTCGTCAGCCGCTTCGCCGCGCCAATCAGCAGCAGTCCCCGGCCGCAACCAACGTCCAGCACCTTTTCATCGCCGCGCAGTCCGAGCGAATCGAGCAGCCGGTCCCGCACGCGCATCTTCGCGACACGGCTGCTCCACAGCATCGCCGCCGCGACTGCCAGATAGGCCAGCCCGATCGCCCCCAGCACATACAGCATCCCCAGCGCCCGGCCCGGCATCATCACCCGGTTCATGTACCAGATGAGCGCCCCGAAAAACACGAACAGGATTCCGCGCGTGATCATGCTCTTCAGTACGGCTGGCGCGTCGATGCCGTAGTCGGCCTTGGTCGGAGTGCTTGCGGCTGTTGCGGGCATGGTCTCTATGCGGGTTGCGGCTGTGGCTGTTCAATCGGGTGTTTGTGTTTGCACTCGGGGTTCGGGCATTGCGCCACCGGCCCCGCTTTCAGCCACTTCTCGATCAGATAGGGCGATCCGCAGTCCGGGCACTTTTCCTTCATCGGCTTGCCCCACGCCACGAAATCGCAGTCCGGATAGCGGCTGCACCCGTAGAATGTCTTGCCGCGCTTGGAGCGCCGTTCCACCACCTCGCCCTCCGAGCAGTTCGGACACGGCACGCCGATCGTCTTCTGCTTGACGTACTTGCAGCTCGGATAATTGCTGCACGCCGTGAACTCGCCGAAGCGTCCGTACTTCAGCACCAGGTTGTTTCCGCACTGTGGACACTTCTCTTCCAGCGGCACGTCCGCCTTCTTCTGCTCGCTGGCCCCGATGCGCTTCGTCGTCTTGCATTCCGGATATCCCGAACACGCATAGAACGTGCCGAAACGCCCCTTCTTCAGCACCATCGGACGCCCGCAGTTCTCGCAATACTCCTCGGCGTCCTGCTCGGTCAGGTCGGCCTTGTCCACATCCGGCAAATCCACCGTCAGCTCGCGCGTGTTGGTGCAGTCCGGATATCCGGTGCATGCAATGAAACTCCCGTGCCGGCCCCACTTGATCACCATCGGCTTGCCGCACTTGTCGCACACCAGATCGGTGGGCTTCTCCATGCGCTTGATGTCGGTCATGTGCCGTTCGGCGTGTTCCAGATCTTTCTCGAAGCGCTGATAGAACTCCGCCATCGCCAGACGCCAGTCGATCTTGCCTTCCTCGATCTCGTCCAGCTCCTCTTCCATCCGCGCCGTGTACTTCACGTCGAACAGATCGTTGAAGCTTTCCAGCAGCAAATCCGTCACCACCATCCCGAGCTCGGTCGGCGTGAACCGTCCGCCTTCTTTCTTCACGTACTCGCGTTCCTGGATCGTGGACAGAATCGAAGCGTATGTGGACGGCCTTCCTATTCCGTCCGCTTCCAGCTCCTTCACCAGCGTCGCTTCCGTGAACCGTGGCGGCGGCTCCGTGAAATGTTGCTCCGGATGAATCGACCGGAACCGCAACTCCTCGCCTTCCGCCACCAGCGGCAGACGGTTCTTCAGTTCCTCGTCTTCCTCGTCCTTCGAATCCTTGCCTTCCTCGTAAACTTCGAGGAAGCCCTTGAACTTGGGAACGCTGCCCGTCGCGCGGAACAGATACGTCGCGCCGTCCTTCCCCTTCGCGGTTACTTCGATCGTCGTCTGATCGAATACCGCCGGCACCATTTGCGACGCCACGAACCGCATCCAGATCAGCCGGTAGAGCTTCAGCTCGTCTTCCTGCAAATACTGCGCGATTTCGTCCGGCGCGCGCATCGCCGACGTGGGCCGGATCGCTTCGTGCGCGTCCTGAATGTCCTTCTTGCTCTTGTAGACGTTCGGCGCATCCGGCACAAACTCTTTGCCATACCGCTGTGTGACCAGCGCGCGAGCTTCGTTCAGCGCATCCTGCGAAACCCGCGTGGAATCGGTGCGCATGTAGGTAATCAAGCCCACCGACCCTTCGCCACCCAGCTCCACGCCCTCATACAGCCGCTGCGCCAGCATCATTGTGCGCTTCACGCTGAACCGCAGCTTCCGCGCCGCTTCCTGCTGCAACGTCGAAGTGATGAACGGCGCAACCGGATTCCGCCGCTTCTCCTTCGTGCTCACCGAGCGCACGAGGTATTTCGCGCCCTCCACCTGCGCCACCAGGTCGTTGGCCGCCGCCTCGCTGCCGATTTCAATCGTCTCGTCGTTTCGTTTGGCGAAGTGCGTTGTCAGCACCGGGGGCTTCTTCGCGTTCAGCGCAACGTCGATGGTCCAGTATTCGCGCTTCACGAATGCCCGGATCTCGCGCTCCCGCTCCACCACCAGCCGCAGCGCCACCGTCTGTACGCGACCCGCTGACAGGCCGCGCCGCACCTTGTCCCAAAGCAGCGGTGAAATCTTGTATCCCACCAGCCGGTCCAGAATGCGCCGCGCCTGCTGCGCCTCCACCAGATGCAGATTTACCTGGCCCGGTGTGTCGAACGCCTTTCGTACCGCGCTCGCGGTGATCTCGTTGAACATCACCCGGTAGAACCGTAACGCCGCGTCTTTCTTCGACCCGCGGTGATTCAGCTCTTCCTGCAGATGCCAGCAGATCGCCTCGCCTTCGCGGTCCGGGTCGGCCGCCAGATACACCGACTCCACGCTCTTCGCCGCCTGCCGCAGCTCCGAGATCAGCTTCTTCTTGCCTTCGATGATCTCGTAGCTCGGCTCGAATTCCCGCTCCACGTCCACCGCCAGGTCCTTCTTCGGAAGGTCCTTCACGTGACCGAGCGAGGCCATCACGACGTACTGTTTGCCCAGGTACTTCCCGATTGTTTTCGCCTTCGCCGGCGATTCGACGATGACGAGCGACTTAGCCATGTGTTGAATCCGTACGAGAGTTCGTTCCGGCGACAGCCGGAATCTATAGGACTACCACACTTTAACAAAGTTCCTGCCGGCGAGCTGCCGGATCAGGCCCAGCATCTCCAGATCGAACAGTGCGGCAATTACTTCTGATGACGAATACCCCTGCAAAGTTTCGAGTAGCTGATCGGCGTGGATTGGCTGATCCGCCGGAATGCGCGCCAGCACCTCGCGCGATATCTTTGTCAGCTCAGGACTTGTTGCCTCGTTCTCGGCGTCCTCCGCGCCGTCCGGCAGCAGCCGTTCCCGCCCTCGCCGCGCCAGGTCCCTGCGCACCGCCTCAGGCAATTCCTCCAGTACGTCGTTCCAGTCCTGTACCAGCTTGGCGCCCTGTTTGATGAGCAGGTTCGGCCCCCAGCTCATCTTCGACATGATGCTGCCCGGCACCGCGAACACTTCCCGGTGCTGGTCCAGCGCCAGTCGCGCGGTGATTGCCGACCCGCTGTACTGCGCGCCTTCCACCACCAGCACGCCCTCGCTCATCCCGCTGATGATGCGGTTGCGAATCGGGAAGTTCTGCGGATACGCCGGCGCTCCCATCGGAAACTCCGAAACCAGCAGTCCCTTCTCGACGATCTCGGTTGAAAGCTTGCGGTTCTCCGCCGGATAAACCAGATCCACGCCACACCCGAATACCGCTACCGTCCCTCCGCCCGCCGTGAGCGCGCCGCGATGCGCAGCCGTATCGATCCCGCGCGCCATCCCGCTCGCGATCGTCAATCCCGCAAATGCGAGATCCGTTGAAAGCTTCTCCGCTGCCGCCATCCCGTACGCCGTCGGCCGCCGCGTTCCCACCACGCCCAGCATGGCCGACTGCAACAGTTCCACGCGCCCCCGCGCGAACAGCACTACCGGCGGATCGTAAATCTCCCGCAACCGCGGCGGATATCGCGGATCGGAAATCGGGATCACCGCCGCTCCACAATCGCGCGCTTTCTGCTGCTGGTCCGCCGCGTCCTCGAACGGGCACCCGCTCGAGATGCTCCGCGCGATGCTGCCTGGTAGCCCAAACCCCTCCAGTTCGGCGCTCGATGACCTGAACACCGTCTCCGGCGTGCGATAGCGCTCAATCAGTTGCGCCGCTTTGCGCGTCCCCAGCCCCGGAACCATGCCAAGGGCCAGCCAATGCAGTTCTTCCTCGGCGGTTGGCGTTTCCGTCACAGCAGGTGGTGCGCTCGCCTCTGATGAAATCTCAGTCGGAGGTCGTGAGATGCTTTACTTAGCGGCAATGCTGCCAGTGGACACGCGGCGTCAGCCGCGTCGCTGGTCAGCCCCGCGACCCGAACAGTATTGTGCTAAGCGGCTTCACGATGCGACGCGCCAGAGACTATTTCGACGACGATGATCTCCATCTCCTCTACATCGCCAAACGGCTGAAAGAAGCCCTGCGCCTGGAAGAGCTGCTGACGAAAGCGGCCGCCGAATACGTCGTCGAGCCTGATACGTATCTTGGCGGCATCATCTTTCGCACCGAACGAGTCGGGGCGTTTTTCTATGTCCCCCCATCCGGCCTCTCCGCCGCCCGCGAAGTTCTCACCCACAACGGCTTTCGCCCCTGGACGCCCTGATTCATGCTGGTCGTGTTGTCGGCAGGACCCAAACCAACCTGTCATGGGATTCCTGGCCGCCCTACGTCGTGGGGCAGGCTTGACTACGGGCGAAGCCGCATGGGCGGCCTTATCGCCGGATAGCGTGACCATTGCTCCTTCGCTTGTCGTCGAGGCCGCGGCGGGCTCCCCAGCCCGCCCACCAAACTCGCGTTTCAATCCAGTGAATCGCTACAATAGTAACCAAGTGGGGTCTGTTCAAGTATGCACCGCCGCGGGACTGGTGTCTCTTTACGCATTCGCCGCCAGTCTGCCCGCGCCCAGCGCCGATTCTGTAAGCGCACTGATCGAGTCCGGCCACTGGAAACGGGCCCGGCAGGCAGTTGAAGTACGCCTGAAAGCCAACCCGAATGACGCCCAGGCCCACGCCTGGCTCTCCAAGATCGACTCCAGTTTCGGGGATCTGAGCGGCGCAATCGACGAAGCCGAACGCGCTGTCGCGCTCAATCCCGGCAGCGCGGCGTTTCACGGCCAGCTCGCCGAAGCGTACGCCCTCATGGCCGACCATTCCACCGTCGTGAGAGGCGTCCTCTACGCGCGCCGCATGAAGAGGGAGATCGCCGCCGCCCTCGCCATCGATCCGAACCACCTCGACACGCTGCTCGTTCAGATGATGTACGAATGGAAAGCTCCCACCATTGCCGGCGGGGATCGCGAGCACGCCCGCGAGATTGTCCGTCACATCGGGCGCGTTTCGCCGCTCTGGGGCTATCTTGCCCAGGCTCGCCTCGCCGAGGATGAAGGCGACGACGGCGCCCTCGAAACCGCTCTCCGCAAGGCTGTCCAGGTGGACCCGTCCTCTTACCGGGCGCGCATGGACCTGGCCCGCTTCTACTGCTGCACCTCTCGCCAGAAGCGCTACGCGGACGCCGAGCGGATCGCCCGCGAAGCGATCGCCCTCGATCCTTCAAGCGCCGGCGGCTGGGAGATTCTCGCCCGCATCTACGCCGCTCAGCATCGCGGCAGCGATCTCACCGACCTTCTTTCGCGCGCCTCAAACGCCGCGCCCGACGACCTCACGCCGTACTACGCCGCCGCCAGTGTGCTCTTCGAGACCGGCCAGGATTTTCCGCACGCCGAAGAGTACCTGCATCGCTATCTCGGGGGAAGCGTCGAAGGCCGCGCGCCCTCGCACGCGGAGGCGAGCTGGCTGCTGGCGGAATTGTACGAACACGAGGGGCGAAAGGGGGAAGCCGTCCGCCAGCTGCAGGTCGCCATCCATCTTGATCCCGCTTTCGAACCCGCCCGCCGCGATCTCTATCGGCTGCGTCACTCCTGACCAGGCCCTATGCTGCTCCAGACCTCGGCAACAGACCGGTCTTTCCAGAACTTCTCGTAGTTCGCCATCCCGCAGAACGATCGCGGCCGCATCCGGTCGATGTACACGATCCCGTTCAGATGATCGATCTCGTGCTGCAGAATTCGCGCATACCAGCCCGACGCGTCGACGACCATCGGCTCGCCGCGTTCATTGAGGCACTCCACGCGCACGCGCTTCGCCCGCGGAACAATCGCCGTGAATCCCGCCAGGCTCAGGCAGCCTTCGAAAAACTCCGCGGGCCCCGCATCCACCACCGTGTACGTCGGATTGATCACCACGTGAAACGGCACCGGCCGCCGTTCTCGCTCCTCCGTCTGCTCGGGCGGCAGCTTCTCGATGAACTCCGCCGGGTCTTCGATCACCGCAAGCTGCAGCGGCACTCCAATCTGCGGCGCGGCCAGCCCCACGCCCGGCGCGGCGCGCATCGTCTCCTTCATGCTTTCGATCAGCTCCGCGATCGCCGCCGAGCCAATCTCCTCCGGCGTGAGCGGCCGTGCTCGCCGCCGCAGCACGGCGTCGCCAACCTGCACAATGTCGAGTTTCATCGAGGTACCTCAGCGGATACAATGCACCCATGCATATCCCTACATCATGCCGCGTGTGGTTTGGCTCGGAGTTCTTCGAAAAGACCACTCACCCGCTGGACACGAAACAATAGCCTGGCGGGCGGTTGCTTACGGGTGCTCGCGCAGGGAGCTTTCCATCTCCTCCGCTTCGCCGTCGTCGAGACGAAACTCCAGGGCGGGCAGCACGCCCTTCGCCTGACCGGCCGAGCGCATCCCCACAATCGCCGCAGTCACCGCCGGATGGCGCAGCGTCCACGCAATCGCCACCACCCCCGCCGAGACCCCGTGCCTCGCTCCGATTCTCTTCAGCAGCTCGGCGAATTCCAGATTGCGCGAAAGCTGCGGCTCTTTGAACGCCGCCACGTTCCGCCGGAAATCATCGCCGGGCATCGCCGCGATCCGCTCCCGTGTCATCGCTCCCGTCAGCAGCCCCGACTTCATCGGCGAATACACAACCACGCCGATGCCATTGCTGAGCGCATACGGCAGAATCGACTCCTCCACCGCGCGCGTGAGCAGGTTGTACGGCGGCTGCAGCGAAGTGATCGGCGCGATTCGCCGCGCCCGCTCCATCTGCGCGGCGTTGAAATTCGACACGCCGATCCAGCGGACTTTGCCTTCTTCTTTCAGTCGCGCCAGTGTCTGCCAGCCCTCCTCGATGTCCTCGTCCGGCTCCGGCCAGTGAATCTGATACAGGTCGATCACGTCGCGCTTCAGCCGCCGCAGGCTCGCCTCCAGCTCCCGCCGGACCGAATCGGCCTTGAGCCTCGGGCTGATTTCCCGCTGCTCATTCCACACGCGCTCGCATTTCGTGAACACGTACGGCTTGCGCGCGACGCCCTCCAGCGCCCGCGCCACCACCTCTTCCGAATGCCCCAGACCGTACACCGCCGCCGTGTCGATCCAGTTCACGCCGGCGTCCAGCGCCGCGCGGATCGCGGCAATCGATTCGTTATCGTTCTGCGGCCCCCAGGCGAACTTCCATCCACCGCCGCCCATCGCCCACGCGCCGATGCCGATCCGCGTAAGCTGCATATCGCCGTTGCCGAGTTGTTTCGTTTCCATTGATCTCGATTGTACTGACGCCGTGTTTTGCGGGCGCGTTAACCCGTTCGGTTCAGCTCACCGCGGCGGGATCTCGTAGCCCTGCTTTTCCATGTCCTCTACCGTGACGCCGCCGCTCTGTCCCTCCCACCACGCCATCGTCCTCTGGAACGCCACATAGCCCGTGGGCCGGATCAAACGAAACGTCAGCCTCAGCCCGCGCTGGCCCTTCGCATCCCAGGTCCCGGTGACGTCGTGCGGCGGGCCGATGTCGGGAAGCTCCGACGCCCCCTGGTCGATCAGCGTTCCATCGGCGCTTCGTAGTTCCCATTCCGCCCGGTAGCTGCGCAGCGTGTATGAGGGAATGAAGTGTTCGTGCTGCCTGGAGATCTTTGCCGCGAAGCCCGTGGGCGGCTGCCACGGCCGCTCGGTCCAGCGCAAATCCACAACGGCCGGCGAGCTTTCTCTCTTCCACACGTAATATGACGGATTGCGCTGGCGATTCTCGTCCACCAGGCCCATTTCCACTTCGCCGCTGGTCATGCCGGGGCGCAGATTGCGATGCGATTTATAGTCCTGATAGCACCAGAACAGCGCGCCGGAAATGAAGTCGTATTGCCGGAAAAGTGCCATCTGCGACTCGATAATGTGCTGGCGGAGCGCGTCGCCGCTTCTTCTGTCGGGCGCGAACAGGCTGGCCGCGCCGAATTCCGAGATAATGAACATCTTATCCGGATAATCGCGGCCCGCCCGCTCGAGCGACGCCGCCAGACCCTCCTCCGGTCCCGACCATGTCCCGAAATATTCGTTCATCATCACGAAATCCGCCACCGAAGCCGCGTTGACCTTCGGGTCCGCGCCGCCGGCGATCTGGTTGTCCGCGTAGCTGACGTAGCGGTCCGGGTCGAGCCCCTTCACCAGCTTGTACATCAGGTCGAAGTAGGCGCGGCCGCCCGGCGTGTTCGTCTCACTCTCGTTGCACACGCTCCAGCCGAGAATGGCCGGATGGTTCCACGCGCTTTCGATCATTTCCGTCATCATTTGTTTCGCCAGCGCGATGACCCGCGGATCGCTCATCTGCGCCTCGCTGAACTGCCACATGGGAATCTCCGGGATCAGCAGGATTCCGTTGCGGTCGGCGAAATCGAGGATGAAGGGATGCTGCGGATAGTGCACCGGCCGCGTCAGCGTCACCTGCAGCTCTTTCATCTCGCGCCAGTCGTGCAGCATGGTGCCCGGCGATTCGGCCAGACCTTCCCAGGGCGAGTCTTCGTGCCGGGCCATGCCGGTGAGCCGCACGCGCTCGCCGTTCAGATACAGGTGGCGGTCGCGGATTTCGATCCGCCGGAAGCCGTAGTTGTCTTCGATGGTCTGCGCGACGTTCCCGTCCTTATCGAGAAGGCTCGCGCGGACGCGGTAGACGTTGGGCAGGTCGATGTACCAGAGCTTCACCGGCGTCAGCGGCAGGGAGAGAGGCGCCGTCGTTTCGCCGGGCGGAATGCTGACCTCCTGCTCGGCGCTTTGCGCGGGCGCACTGCCGTCCGGAGGCAACAGCTCAATCCGCAGGCGTGCACTGACCGCCGCGCTGCCGTGGTTTTCGAGAATGATCGTGTCGCTGATCGCCGCGCTTTGCCCCGTGAGTGTGCTGCGCACGTGCTGCCGGCGAATCAGCGCCTCGCCGGTCACCGACAGCCAGACGTCGCGAACGATGCCCCCGTAATGCCACCAGTCGTACCAGACGTTGCCGCCGCGGCGCAGCGACATCGCGTACCCCGGAATGGAGGTCAGGCCCGGCCGGTTGTCGATCTCCACGGCGATCAGGTTGTCGGCGCGCAAGTGAGCGGTGGCGTCGATCCACCACTCCGTGTGGCCGCCCTCGTGCGCCCCGGCCTCCAGGCCGTTCAGCCAGACCCGGGCTTTGTAGAAGGTTGCGCCGAAGTGCAGTTCCACGCGCTGGCCCGCGCTCGCCGGTGGCGCAGCGAAATGGCGGTAATACCAGGCGATGCCTTCGTGGTCGGCGTATTTGCCGATGTTCCACGTGCCCGGAACGCGGACGGGTTCGGCGCTGGCCGGGACCTGCGCGCTCCAGCCGCGGCTTTCGCCCTTGCCATCAGCGTCGATGGCCATACTCCACGGGCCGTTCAGATCGATGCGGTATGCCGATGCCCCCTTCGCGCCGATGCACGTCACCAGGCCGACTCCGAGGGCCGCTGCGAGTGAGCTTTTTCTAATTTGTCGCACGCGCGTCAGTATATCCTGATTAGCGAATGCGTCGCACCGCGCTGATTGCCGTGTTGTTGCTCGCCGGATGCGGCTCTCCGCCTCCGCCGGCGAAGGCGGTGGATCCGACCACCGAAGCCTGGTACGGACGCACGGTCGAGGATCTCGCCGCCGCAAATCGTGAAGCTGAGGCCGACCTTGCCGCCGGCAAGCGCGACGAGGCAGCGGCGGCCATCGTGCGCGGGCAGGGGATGGAACAGCGGCTGCTTTCCGTCTCCCGGCCGACGCTCGCCGCCGAGGAGGCGGTGTCCGATCTGGAGCGCCTCTACGGCCGGATGCTGCTCTCCAACCGGCACTACGGCTGGGCCCGGCTGGCCTTCCAGAAGAACCTCGCGCGCTGGCGGCACTGGGTCCCGGAGACGCCGGAAACCATCCGTCGCCGCCAGCAAGCCGAGGGCGACATCGCCGACTGCGACCGGAGGATGACGGAGTAGTTCGCAATCCCGCGACCACAAGCCACCCCCAGACATCCAATCAACTGGCAAGGCTGCGGATCACCCCTTTGTTGACAGGCATTGCGTAGTTTCGTCTAAGATATAGTAGGTAAGGTCGTTATGTCTTTCGCCCCGGCACCGGCACCCATCCTCCGCCCCAGCGCGACTTCGCTGCTCGCGCAGATCGGGAATACCCCGCTGCTTCGGTTGGAGCGCCTCGCGACCGACCTGCCCGGCATCGAGCTCTACGGCAAGGCCGAATACTTCAACCCCGGCGGCTCCGTCAAGGACCGCGCCGCGCTCAACATGATCCTCGACGGCGAGCGCACCGGCCGCCTCCGACCTGACCGCATCATCCTCGACGCCACCAGCGGCAACACCGGCATCGCCTACGCCATGATCGCCGCCGCGCGCGGCTACCGCGTTCGCCTGTGCCTGCCGCAGAACGCCTCCGAAGAGCGCAAGCGCATGCTGCGGGCCTACGGCGCGGAGATGATTTTCACCGATCCCGCCGAAGGTTCCGACGGGGCGATCAGAAAGTGCCACCAGATCTACGAAGCCGACCCCGACGTTTACTTTTACCCGGATCAGTACAGCAACCCGGCCAACTGGAAGACGCACTACGAGCACACCGGCGTCGAAATCATCGGCCAGACCGGCGGCCGCATTACGCACTTCGTGACGTCCATGGGCACCAGCGGCACGTTCATGGGCGTTTCGCGCCGGCTGAAACGCGACGTGCCCGGCGTGCAGTGCATCTCCGCGCAGCCGTCGTCGGGCTTCCATGGTCTGGAAGGTCTGAAGCACATGCCCACGGCCATCGTGCCGGCCATCTACGATCCCACGCTCGCCGACGACAACGTCTGGGTGGAGACCGAGGACGCCTACGCCATGGTCCGGCGCGTGGCCCGCGAGGAAGGTATACTCGTTGGAATCTCCTCGGGCGCGAACCTGGTGGCCGCGCGCGCGGTGGCGAAGCAGGTGGTGGAGCGCGGCGAAGAGGCCGTCATCGTCACCATGCTCTGCGACAACGCCGACAAGTATCTGAGCGAACCGTTCTGGAATGATTAGACCCCAATGGTAAGGATTGCCCCCGAAGCCTGGCGCGTGATGGTGGCGCACGCTGAGAAAACGTACCCCGACGAATGCTGCGGCGCGCTCATCGGCGAGACCTCTGGCGACGGCGTCAGGATTGTTCGCGAAGCCGTGCCCATGCGCAACTCTTATCAGGGCCCGCAGGAGGACCGCTATGAGCTGCACCCCGAAGACCTGCTGGCCGCCGATCGCGACGCGCGCGCGCGGGGGCTCGACCTCATCGGCATTTTCCACTCGCACCCCGATTGCGACGCCTACTTTTCCGAAACCGATCTGAAGAATTCGTGCCCGTGGTATTCCTTCGTGGTTCTTTCCGTGCAGAAAGGCCGGTTCCATCACGCCGCCAGCTTCCTGCCCGATGCAGACCAGACGCGGGCCGACAAGGAGGAACTCGTCTATGGCCAGGATTCTGATTCCCACACCGCTGCGGCAGTACGCGGATAAACTAAACGCGGTTGACATGACCGGCGGCACCGTCGGCGAGGTGCTGGGCGCGCTCACGCTGAAGTACGCCGATCTGCGCAAGCATCTTTACACCGACGAAGGCCGGCTGCGCAGCTTCGTGAACGTGTACGTCAACGACGAAGACATTCGCTACTTGCAAAAGGACGCCACGCCGCTGAAGGATGGCGATACGGTATCGATCGTCCCGAGCATCGCCGGAGGCAGCGCGGGCGTCGCCGAGCCGCCGGTGGCCACGTCGCTCAGCAAGGACGAGATTCTCCGCTACAGCCGCCATCTGATCATTCCCGAGGTCGGCATGGAAGGCCAGCTCAAGCTGAAGCAGGCGAAAGTGCTGCTGGTGGGCGCCGGCGGGCTGGGCGCGCCGCTGGGCATGTATCTGGCAGCCGCGGGCATCGGGCGCATCGGCATTGTCGATTTCGATGTCGTCGATTACACGAATCTGCAGCGCCAGGTGATCCACGGCACCAGCGACGTGGGCCGGAAGAAGCTCGATTCCGCCGCCGATACCATGCGCGAGATCAACCCGAACGTGCAGATCGACAAGTTCGAAGTGGCGCTGTCCAGCGAGAACGCGCTGGACATTCTGAAGGACTATGACCTGGTTATCGACGGCACCGACAATTTCCCCACGCGCTATCTGGTGAACGACGCCTGCGTGCTGCTGCACAAGCCGAACGTCTACGGCTCGATCTTCCGCTTCGAGGGCCAGGCGACGGTGTTCGCGTACGAGGGCGGGCCGTGCTATCGCTGCCTCTATCCGGAGCCGCCGCCGCCGGGTCTGGTGCCGAGCTGCGCCGAGGGCGGAGTGCTGGGAATTCTGCCGGGAACCATCGGCCTCGTGCAGGCCACTGAAGCGGTGAAGCTGATTCTCGGCATCGGCGAGCCCCTGGTGGGCCGGCTGCTGTTGTACGATGCTCTGGGGATGCGCTTCCGCGAGCTGAAGCTGCGGCGCAATCCGAAGTGCCCGGTGTGCGGCGATCATCCGACGATCACGAAGCTCATCGACTACCAGCAGTTCTGCGGAGTCGCGCCGAAGGAGACGCCAGTGGACACCAGCGAAATTGACGCAGTAGAGCTCAAGGCGAAGCTCGACCGGCACGACGATTTCGTGCTGCTGGACGTGCGCGAGCCGCACGAATTTCAGATTTGCCGGATTCCCGGCTCGGTGCTGATTCCGCTGGGCGATCTGCCGAAGCGCGTGAACGAGCTCGATTCATCGGCCGAGATCGTGGCCCACTGCAAGATGGGCGGCCGCAGCGCGAAGGCGGTGGAGTTCCTGCGCCAGGCCGGCTTCAGGAAGGTCCGCAACATGAAGGGCGGCATCCTCGCCTGGAGCGACAAAGTCGACCCGAGCGTGCCGAAGTATTAGGATTGGTCCATGGAGAGCGTCTTCGATCTGAGCCCGGCTGAGAAGCTTCAACTGGTGGAGGATCTGTGGGACGATCTCGCGTCCTCGCCTGATGACGTGCCGGTCCACGATTGGCAGAAGCAGGAGCTGGCACGCCGGAAAGCGAATCTTCAGAGCAACCCCGCATCGGCATCGTCCTGGGAGGAAGTGAAGCGCAGAGCTCGGGCCCACTATGGCCGTCAGTAAATGGATCCGTCAACCACCATTCTGCGGGCGGAGGCCTTCCGATGAGAAGTCGCCGTCGTTGGTGACGATGGCTTGGTAGTTGGCTTCCAGGATTTGGTCCCGTCTGACGACTCTCATTTCGTAACAATGGTTGAGCTGACGAAGCACACTGGAACGCTGTGCGCTCCCGAAGTAACAGTTGCAGTCGGTGAGGTCCAGATGGTTTCCCTCCATCAACTCGGTGAACATGGACCTGACCGGTCGCCCCGACCCCCTCTCGATGCGAAACCCTCTTCGAATCTCGTGCACAGTCCTATCCAGTTCCATCAGGACCTTGGCCTGTTGCAAGTTCAGGTTAAAACCAATCTCCAACTTGTCAGGGAAGCGGAGGCGATAAGCCTTGTGGAGGACATGGAGAAAGTTCACAGCAATCTGGTTGAGGTTGGGGAATGACTCCTTGAGCAAATTGAAAAGGGAGACAACATCATGAGTGCGTCGGTTCCGTCTGCCAAGGAGTGCTAGCAGCGTCTTTAGGTATTTTTCCACCGCCATGTTTGCCATGGCACCACCTTGGGGAAGATAGGCACTCAGGAACAGCCGGCGCGCTGCTAGATAATCCTTGTCTGCCCACCCGAGCCACAGAACTATCCGTTCCGCATTTCTGCCAGAAGTGGCACTCTCTTCGGTCGTGCTGTCCTGGGGTGCCTACATGGAAGTTCACCTAAACATACAGGACATTGATCTGAAGCGCAACGCGAACGGCAAGTCCAGCCACCGCTTGTCATGTAATGTCCCCCTCCGTACTCCGACTATCTGATAGGGAGCCATGATTGCTGGCGCGGCTCGCTTCGAACCCGCTTCACCGACTGGGCCGATCTCGACGACTTCGTCAACGGATAGGCGGGTTAGAAAACCCGTCGCAGGATGAAATCCTGCTCCGCCTCGCCGTCTACTACTGCCAGATCTTCGTTTCCACCGACATCCCTGGACGCAGCCGCAGATCGGGAGAGACGTAGCCTTTGAAACGAATCCGCACGGGCAGACGCTGCACCACCTTGACGTAATTGCCGGTCGAGTTCTCGGGCGGCAGCAGGCTGAACTGAGCCCCAGTGGCGCCGGGCATGCTCTCCACGTAGCCTTCATAATCCTGGTCGAACGTGTCCACGTGAATGGTCACCCGCTGGCCGGGCCGCACTTTGCGGAGCTGCGTCTCCTTGTAATTGGCCGTCACCCAGATGTCCTTCAACTGGACCACTCCGAGCAGCTCCTGGCCGGTCTGCACGCGCATCCCGACCTCCAGATTCTTGGCCCCAATGACGCCGTCGACCGGAGCGTAGATCTTCGTGTAGGAGAGATTCAGCCGCGCCTGGTCGAGCTGGGCTCTCTTCTGGCCGACGCTGGCGTTCTTCTGTTGTACGGTGGCGCGCTGGATCTCCACCTGCTGCCGGGCATTCGACGTCGCCGCCGCCGCCCTGCTCTCAGCCTGACGAAGCCGCGCTTCGGCCTCGTCAACCTGCTGCGCGGACGCCGCCACCGTGGCCTGATTCGCCTTCACCGTCTCCTGCGCGGCCTGGGCCGCCGCCACCGAACGGTCGTATTGCTGCTGCGAGATCTCCTGCTTCTGCACCAGTGACGCGTAGCGGGCCACATCCGCCTGGGCCACCGTGTTATCGGCCTCCGATTGACGTTCGCGGGCGACCGCCGCATCGTGATTTTGTCTCGCTGCCGCCAGGCTCGCCTGTGCCGCGGCCACGTCCTCCTGCGACGTCGCGATGCTGGTGGAAGTGTTCGTCTGAGTGATGGGCACGGTGGGATTCGCGGCCGCCGCCTCTCCGGTGGTCTCCGACACCGCGGCTTCCGCGCTCTCCAACGCCGTCTGATAATCCGCCGGGTCGATCTCCGCGAGCAACTGCCCGGCGGTCACGTGCTGGTTCTCCTCGATGTAGACCGCTTTGATGGTCCCGCCGATCCGGGCGCTCACCGGGTAGATGTGGCCGTCGATCTGAGCGTCGTCGGTCGATTCGTACGAGCTGACGTATTGCCAAACGAACCACCCGCCGACCGCTAGCGCGATCAGCAGAATGCCCCCGACGATCAGCCGTATCCCACTGCGCCGAGAGGGTTTAGCCGATTGCTCGGCTTCCTCCCGGACGCTCGACTCCTCCACTTCCAACGTGTTCCGCTGAGCCATCACAGTTCCCCTAACTTCTATTATTGATGCGCCTGAGGGGTCGCCGGAAACAACTCCTTCATGGACTCTTCCGCCACCCCCATGGCGCGGGCCAGCGACACTTTAGCCAGATTGTAAGAATACAGACTGGAAATGAAGTCCTCATTGGCGGCGGCCACGGACTCCTCGGCCTGCACGGTCTCAATGGTGTCGGCCACGCCCGCGGCGAAGCGGTCGCGCGCCTGAGTGAGGGTCTCGCTGGCCAGATCCACGCTGCTGCGAGAGACGCGCACCTGATCCACGGCGGCCTGCAGGTCGACGAACGCCGAACGCACCTCGTAGTCGATGCGGCCGCGCAGGTCGGCCAGTTCGGCCTTGCGCTGATCGACGGCGGCGCGCGCCTGGTCGATGTCGGCGCGGATGCGGCCGCCTTCGAAGATGGGCATGTGGAGCACTCCGGTCAGCGTCACGGTTCCGTGCGAGTTGCTGGGATCGACGCCGATGGCGCCGTAGTCGGCCAGAACGCCGGCCGAAGGCAGACGCTCCGCCATCGCCGCCCGCTGCGCCTGTTCGGCGGCGGCAACCTGGGCCTGCGCGGCCCGCAGATCGGACCGGTTCTTGTAGGCGCGGTCCAGCGCCTGCGGCAGATCGAGGCCTTCCAGCGGCGCATACGGCGCGCTGTCCGTCATGGTGAACTCCTGGCCGGGCGGCAGGCCAATCAGCCGGCCGAGATTCAGCTTCTGCTTTTCGAGATCCGCCTGCAGCGACCGCAGGCGCTGCTGCTGCACCTGCAACTCAACCTGCGACCGCAGCACGTCGATGCGCGCGTTCACGCCGGCTTTGTTGCGATCCACCGCCTGCTGATACACCGCGTCCGCGGAGTTCACCTGGGCTTTGGATGCATCCACGCGCGAGGCCGCGGCAATCGCCTGCAGATACGTTCCGCTGACCGCCAGCACGATCAGATCGCGCGCATCCTTTGCCGCCAGCCGTGTCGCCTTCACGTTCTCGGCCGCGGCCCGATTGTTGTGCAGGGAGGGGAAGTCCACTACGTTCATGGCCACGCCGGCGCGCAGGTCGAAGAAGTGAAACGGACCCACAATGGACGGGATGCCGGGTATCAGGCTGGGGGTGAAGCCGAAGGCCGCAAGGGACGATTGCTGCTCGTCGCCGAGAAGATGCATGGAGACGGTGGGCAGCAGCGCGCTTCGCGCCATCATTTTCTGCGCTTCGGCCACGCGCAGGGCGTTGTCGTAACCGGTGGTGGCCAGGTTGTATTGCAGTCCGCGACGAATCGCATTGTCCAGCGAGAGCGCGAGCGGCTCCGCCGTGGCCGTGCCCTGGGGCACGCTGCCCGAGTAAGCGCCCTGCACCTGGACCGTATTAATGCTGGTATTCGCGCTGGTGGGCAGGCCGCCGGGGTTGGTGGTGCGGGCGGTTCCGACGCCGCCGATCTGCGCGCTGCGTCCGGAAAGAGGGACCGGGGCGGCAACAGGCAGCCGTTCCGTTGCCGGCGACGGGACCTGAGCCATCGCCGCCAGCGGCAACAACACAAACAGAAACGGGATCAATGTTCGCAATGGTTTCACTCCGTTATGACGGCGTAAGGCGGGAAAGCCGTACACATATCCCGATGCTGCCTCCGAGACCATGGATGCAGCCGCCGTGTATCTTTATTCCATCTTACGGTTGGGCCCGGAATCGAGTAGGATGGCTGCAAATGAAGCTTCCTGCTCTGATACTTCTCGCGGCCGGTGGTCTGTTCGCGGCTGAGCCGCCGCTCACGCGACTTGTCGATCCGTTCGTCGGCGCGGATGCCGATGGCAACACCGTTCCCGGCGCCGCGGTGCCGTGGGGTTTCGTCGAACTGAGTCCGGATACGACGAATGCCGATACCAGCGGCTATGCGTCGCGAGGCCTGGTGATTGGCTTCAGTCAGACGCACGTCAGCGGCACGGGAGGCGACAGCGAATACGGCAACTTTCGCGTGACCCCGACCGCCGGTCCTTTGCGCGTGGGCAATCTGCGCTTCGCAAAATCGGACGAGCGCGCGTCACCGGGCTACTATGCGGTGATGCTGGCCGGCGATGGCGGGAGGATTCGCTGCGAGCTGACGGCCACGCGGCTCACCGGGATGGAGCGCTTCACGTTCCCGGCCGGCGCCGACGGCAATGTCATCCTCGATATCCTGGCGCGATCGAAAATACACCAGCGGGCCACGCACGCCGAAGTGAACATCCTGGACGACAGGCGCATCTCCGGCATGGCGACATTTGTCGGCGGTTGGAATCCCGGCGCCTACGCGTTGTACTTCTGGGCCGAATTCAACCGGCCGATGAAAAGCTCCGGCACATGGACGGCCGACCTGGGCAGCACGCTCACCATCCCCGGCCGCGGGCACGCCGTCGCCGATCAGACGCACAACTACGCCAATCAGGGCGGCGCGTTTGCCGTTTTCGACACGGCGGCGAATCGTGTCGTCGTAATGAGGTTGGGCGTGTCCTTCCTCAGCGTGGAGAAGGCGCGCCAGAACGCCGAACAGGAAGCGCGCGGCTGGAATTTCGCCAGCGTCCGCCACCGGGCGGCTTATGAGTGGGAACAAGCGCTTTCGAAGATCCAGGCGGAGGGCGGCAGCGAATCGCAGCGCCATATTTTCTACACAGCTCTGTACCGCGCGCAATACATGCCCCACGACCTCACCGGCGAAAACGTCTGGTGGCAATCGGCGGAGCCGCACTACGAGGATTTCTACACGCTGTGGGACACCTTCCGCACCGTGCATCCGCTGCTGACGCTGATCCAGCCGGAGCGCCAGCGCGACATGGTGCGCTCGCTGGTGGATACATATCGGCACACCGGCTGGATTCCCGACGCGCGCATCGCCGGCCACAATGGTCTGACGCAGGGCGGTTCGAATGGCGACGTGCTGATCGCCGACGCGATGGTCAAGGGGCTTGAGGGAATCGATTACGAAACCGCGTATCAGGCGCTGGTGAAGGACGCCGAAGTGGAATCGGAGCGCCCGCTCAACGAAGGCCGGCAGCTTGTCGATTACAAGCGCCTCGGCTATATGTCGCTCACGCTGAACCGCTCGGCCTCGCGAACGCTGGAATACGCTTACGACGACTTCGCCATTTCCGAGGTGGCGCGCGCGCTGGGCAAGACCGCCGACGCCGACAAGTATCTGAAGCGCTCCGCCAACTGGGCCAACCTGTGGGATCCGCAAACGCGCTGCATTCGCCCGCGCTACGTCGACGGAACGTGGCTGGAGAATTACCACTGCGATCACGAGTACGGGGATTCCACAACCGAATGGTGGGACGTGCCGTTCTATGAAGGCCGGCCCGTGCAGTATTCCACCTACGTTCCGCACGACGTCGAGGGGTTGATCCAGCGGCTCGGCGGCGATGAGGCCTTTGTGAAGTGGCTGGACGCGTTCTTTGATCGGAAGCTGTACACACAGGGGAACGAGCCCGATATTCTCGCGCCCTGGATGTACATTCATGCAGGCCGGCCGGACCGCACCGCCGACCGCGTTCGCGCGATCCTCGCCAGCGAATACCACGAGGGGCGCGAAGGTCTGCCCGGCAACGACGATGCGGGGACCATCTCGGCCTGGTATATCTGGGGCGCCATGGGCCTGTATCCGAACGCCGGGCAACCGTACTACTACATCGGCAGCCCCGTGTTCACGCGTGCGACGATCGACCTGGGCGGTGGCCGGAAGTTCGTCATCGAAGCGCCGGGAACATCGGATACCGATCGTTACGTGCAGAGCGCGGAGCTGAACGGGAAGAAGCTGGACCGGGCCTGGCTGAAGCATTCCGAGATCGCCGCGGGCGGCCGGCTGGTGTTGCACATGGGGCCGAGCCCTTCGCAGTGGGGCAGGGAAGAGCGTCCGCCGTCGGTCACGGCGAGGTAGGGTTCCGCGAAGTGGGCAGGATTTCATCCTGCGCGCGGCTTACAACCGCGCTTCGGAAGGCCGATTGAAAATCGGCCGCAGGTTGAAAACCCGCCCCACGTGCTACGGCTCGATGACCAGCACGCCGTCGCGATGCAATCCGAGTTGCTGAACGGCGGGCGGCGGAGCCTCCTCGAACTGCAGTTCGGTTCCCGCGGATTTCGCGTGGACCGTGGTGCGCCAGCGGGCGAGAATCAGGATGGCGATGAGAACTCCGACTGATGCCGCCCAAACCGCGCCGTTGCCGACCAACGCGCGCTTCTCCAGCACTGCGCCCCACGCGGTCACCAGCAGAATGCACCACACGCACACCCAGAACATCAGATACACGTTCGACTTGCCAGGAAGGTAAGAGCAGGTGAACGGGATCTTCGCCTTCGCGCCGAGAAACAGCTCCGTCAGAATCAAACCCATCAGCCCCAGAATCGCCAGATGCCCGAATGCCGGCCGCCATGGCCACAGCGACAGCAACAGGACGGCCCACAGCGCCCACACGGGTCCCGCCGAAACCGCCAGCAATGCGCGCCGCCGCGCGGTCATCAGATCCGGGCCGCCCGACATCGGCAGCACGCGAAAGATCCAGTTCGACCGCAGCTCCAGCGGCATCGAGAACACCACGCGCGCCCCAAAAACAGCGAAAGCCATCAGCAGCAGGCTCGCCGCGAGCACGGGCGAGCTGACCTCGGTCAGCGGCGTGTCGGACGCCTCGCCGGAGATGGCCCGCGCCAACGGGGTCCGGTTCAGAAAGAGGATGGTCAGCGCGAATCCGACGCCCAGATAGAACGCGAACAGGACGCGATGCTGACGGCTGCGGGCGAGCGTGCGAATGCTGAACTGAACGATGGCCGTTTGCAGGGGATTCCCGAAGCGCGGCAGCCACGTCGCGCGGCGCGATCCGGGCGCGATATCGGGTTCTTCGACGATCCGGCGTACGGTGCGCAGGTACGACAGCGCGTACGCCAGCGCGGTCACACTCGCCACCACCGCCAGCCCCGTCCACGCGCGCCACGCGAGCGGCGATAGCGCCGGATGCAGCGAACCGTTCAGTTGCTGGAACATCCCCACGAACCAGTACGTTGGAATCCAGACCAGCCATGGACGGTCCGGAGCCACGAACAACGCATAAATGGGAGAGGGAAGCATGAAGAACCCGCCGACGAACAGAGAGAACACGGCGAGTTGCAGAAATGAAGATGCGCGCAGATACCAGGCCCGCGGAAGGAACTGCGCGAGAATGCCCTGCAGGCCGAGCACGAAACAGTAGATGAACGCGCCCGCGGCCAGCATGGTAATCCAGTAGGCCGCGAACGAGCGAAGCACGCCGAGAGCGCCGCCGGTCCCCGGCACGGCGACGGTCGTCAGCGAGATTGCCGGTTCTCCCGCCAGCCTCTGACGCAGGTGCATCCCCAGGAAATCGGCAAAGGGAATCAGCGTAGGTGTCATGTTCAACAGAACCACGCCGGCATAATCGCCCTTCGGATTGAAAAACGCGTAGCTATTGAAGCCGCCGGTTCCGCCGCTGGCCCAGAAGGTCCCGTTGTTTTCCGTGTAGTGCCATGCGAGGGCGATTCGCGTCCCCGCTCCGACATCGGCGCGCACTCGCTGCGACTGGATCAGCGCCGCGCGAAGCAATCCTGCCGGGTGGAGCTGCGCATCGAGGAACGTAAGCATGTCGCCCGCCGTGGAGCGAATCCCGCCCGCGCCCGCGAACACATCCATGTTCCACTCGTGAACCGGTCGATGCGCCGCGCTGTGCCCCTGAATGAGCCGCTCCTGCTGCGCGGGGGAAAGCGCGACAGCCGTGTCCTTCAGTTCCAGGGGCCGCGTGATCTCATCCTCAAGCAGCGCCGGATAGGTTGTTTCTGCCCGGTCCGCGAGCGCCTGACCGAGTACGGCGAATCCCAGGTTGCTGTACAGATACGATGCGCCAGCCGGCCGGGCGACACCGTGCTGGGCGAGGAAAGCATAGAGCTCGCGCGCGTGATAATCCACCAGCGGGTTGGTCATGTCGGCGGGATGGAAATTGTCGGGCATGCGAGGCAAGCCGGAATGCTGGGTAGCGAGATCGAGCAGCGTTATCTCGCGGCCGGCCGGTTTCGCGACGACGCCCGCGGGCAACAGACTGCGCACTGGTTCATCAAGACTGGTCCGGCGCTCCTCGACCATCTGCGCCAGCAGCAGGCCGGTGAAAGCTTTCGAGATGGAGCCGATTTCGAAGATCGAATCGGATTTGGCCGCGCCATAGGCGATGATGCGCTGGCGGCCGTGTTCGGAGACGCCCACCACCAGTCCTTCGCCGGGCCAGAGAGGCTGCCGAAGATCGCGCTTCAGTGTATCGGGCAGGGTTGCGGCCGTCACCGGCGGCAAAGGTGCATCGAAAGTCAGCGCCGGAGCGCCCTCCGCTCCCGCTCGCGCAAAGGCAAAGGGCCAGACCAGCCCCGCCAGAATATGCAGCGCGGCAACGGTGAGCGCCAGCGCCGTCGCCACACCGGCGACTTTGGCCAGGAACAGCGTGCGCGTTCGCAACGGCAGGGGCGCAAGCACCAGCACGTCGCGGCGATTCGGGAACGTCGAATCCCAGCTCAGGGCCGCGAACAATCCCACCACCAGCATCGTCGTAGCGATCAGAAAATGCTCTATCGTCCACAGGCCCATCATCTGCTCGATGGTCGGCGGACCTCCCACGGAAAACGCGCCGGGAATCGCCAGCATCAGGCTCAGGAAAACCAGCAGCGCGCCGAACTGGCCCAGCAGCTTGCTGATGTCCCCCTGCGCGTGCGCCGACAGCAGTTCCAGATCCACCATCCGGAACAGAAACTCGCGATACAGCACGTGGAACTGGCGTTTCTCCATGGCGTCGCCTCAGGCCAGAATCAGATCGGCGATCTCGCGGCTCACGGCCGCGGTGTCCTGCTCGACGGCGAGCTGGGAAAAGATGTCCTCCAGCGTGGGCAGGGCCATGAGCGAGCGCAGGCGCTCGATGGAGTCGTCGGCGACGACCTTGCCACGGTGCAGGATGACCACATGCGTGCACACGCGTTCCACCATCTCCAGCTCGTGCGAGCTGAGCAGCACCACCTTTCCGCGGGCGGCCAGTTCGCGCATCAGGCTGCGCATCACCAGCACGGAGGCAACATCGAGGCCGGAAAAGGGCTCGTCCAGCAGGATGAGATCCGGATTGTGCAGCAACGCGGCGGACAGCAGCACTTTCTGGCGCATGCCTTTGGAGTACGACGAGATGGGGACGTGCCGGTCCTCGTGCAGCGAGAGCAGGCGGAGCAGCCCGTCGATGCGCTGGGCGGTGGGCTTGTCGGGCAGCCCGCGCAACTGGCCCACCATGGTGAGATATTCCAGACCAGTGAGGTGCGCGTAGAGTTGTGGCTCCTCCGGCACGTAGCCCATGCGCTGCTTGTAGGCGATGGGGTCGCGCTCGATGCGCTCTCCCTGAAAAAGAATCTCGCCGGAGGTCGCTTCGATCAGCCCGGTGATCATCTTCATGGTGGTGGATTTGCCCGAGCCGTTGGGGCCGAGATAGCCGGTGACCTCGCCCGGGCGCGCCTGGAAGCTCACCTTGTCCACGGCGACGATGCCGGAGAACCGTTTACAGAGGTTGTGGATTTCGAGCACCTATGTAGCATACTACCCTATGAGCAACGAGCGAAAGGGCCGTGACCTCGGCCAATCTCCCGCGTTAAGCGGTTCGTGCGAGAATCGATAGTCCCACATCGCAGGCCATGACCCGCTTTCTCGCATTCCTCATCGGCGCCACGTTCTGCCTGGACGCCGCTTTCGCCCAGACTCACTCCACCCGCCCCGCGCCCCCGACGCGCGATCCACACACCCCCGGCTACGTCGAAGCGAAAGAGCTGCCCGATGGCGCGAATGCGCCGGCGGACGCCGACGGCAACTTCATCCTTGGCCCAACCCATAATTCCGCGCCCGAGCTTACAGTGCGGGCGGGGGCGCCTGAGGGCGATGTCTTCACCTTCATGATGCAGTCGGCAGACAGCCGCATCTATCCGGGCATTGCCCGCGAGCCCAACACGTTCGGCACGCCGGACCCGGCCGATCCGGCTAAGCTCGTGGTCGCCACCAGTCACCCCGCTCCCTGGACGCGCCGGGTCACTGTGTACATCCCCAAACAGTACGTTCGCGGCACGGCTGCGCCGTTTATCGTCGGCGCGGACGGTCCGGACCGGGCGCTGTTCACGGCCCTCGACAATCTCATTGCCGAGCACCGCGTCCCGGCGATGATCGCCATATCCATCGGTAATGGGGGAGGCGACGCGCAGGGTAGCGAGCGCGGTCTCGAATACGACACCATGTCGGGCCGATACGCGGAGTTCGTTGAAAACGAAGTGCTGCCTCTCGTCGAGAAGCAGTTCGACGTGAAGCTGACCCGCGACCCCGAAGGACGCGCGACGATGGGAGGCAGCTCCGGCGGCTCATGCGCTCTGATCATGGCCTGGTATCACCCGGAGCTCTACCATCGCGTTCTCACCTACTCCGGCACCTTCGTGAACCAGCAGTGGCCGCCAAATCCCGAGACTCCGCACGGCGCCTGGGAGTTCCACGAACGCCTCATTCCGAACTCGCCGCCGAAGCCGATCCGCATCTGGATGGAGGTGGGCGACCGCGATCTCTTCAACCCCAATGTCATGCGCGACAACATGCACGACTGGGTGCTGGCCAATGAGAACATGGCCCGCGTTCTGGCCGCGAAGGGCTATCATTATCAGTTCGTCTTTGTCCGCAACGCCGGACATACGGATCGCGCCGCGAAGCTGCAAACCTTGCCCGAAGCTCTCCAGTACGTTTGGCAGGGCTACCTTCGCGCGATGCCGGCGAACTGATCGTCCAGGCGACCGGGTTACGGCGTGTCGTCCAGGACCTCGATCGCCCGAACCTCCGCGTAATTGGCCGTGGGAGTGAAGCTCACCAGGAGTTTGCCCTGCCCGTTGGGGTGCAGCCCATGGAAACTTCGCGAGATCACCCGGAACGCCCCGCCGGCGACCCGGTAGACATCAAAATCGCGCAGCAGGATATCGCCATTACAGATCACGTCGAAAACGCGGCATCCCTCGCCACGGCACATCGATGGCGGGGCCGATGGACTGAAGATCGTCTCCGCGAAATACAGCGTGAGGGTGTAAGATCCGGCCGGCACCGGGATCGCATAAGTGAAGTTGCCATAGCGTTCCTTGCGCAGAAAGTCTGGAGGGTCCGCGATGTCCGCCGGTATGGCATGTCCCACCAGCCTGCCTCCGAGGAAGAAATCATCAGGTCCGAAAGCTTTGCCGTCCACGTAAATCAGCGAAGAAGCACCCGCGGCGATGCGAATCGGATTCATGCGACCCGGCCGGCTCGGCACCATCTCGATGGCATTCACAAAGGGACGATACGGCTCCGGGATGAACTCGAGATGCACCATGCCGTCCGTACCCGGGCTGATGTCTTTGAATACACGCACATCGACGTCCGCAAAGCCCGAATCCGAGACCGCGTCGAACTGCTCGAGGAGGGCGCGGCCGTTGGCGTGGATCGTGAAGCGGCGCACATTCTCGTTGTCTTCCTCGCCGTTCTGTGGATTCTGCCTGAGCGGGTCGGCGAAGTACAGACGTAGTTCGTAGGTTCCCGGCTGCATGGGAATGTCGTAGGAGAATGCCGCGCGATCCTCGGGGGCATCTGTCGCGCCTTCGCGCATGGCGAGGAAAAGCCTCCGGTCTGGGGGCGCCGAGCGCAGGCTCGCGGGACCGGGCCGCGAAAGGCCGCCCCGACAATAGCGATCGGGCTGCCAGATATGGCCGGTCGCATCGGTCCAGGAGCTGCCGGAGTAGCCGGCCAGAATGTGCACTTCCCGATTGGCAATGGCCATGGGCGGCGTGCTCGTAGCGGACGCAACCGATTCAGCCGCGGTATGTTGGCGCTTCTTCACCAGCCATATCGCCGTGAGACCGACGACGAGGAGCGCGATGGCGATCACGAGCCCTCCGAGGGTGTATGCACCCAGACGGCGGCGTCCCACCTCCTCCTCCGCGGGCGGTGCGACTGCTCCGCCAGCCGGCTCTTCCGCGGACTCATCGGCTACCCGAAACTCCGGCACATAGCTGCCCGGCGGAATGACGATTCTGAGTTGGTGGTCGGCGCCCTGCTGCGCATAGAACGCGGCGAGCCGTTTCCGCAGGCGATGCACGTCCACGCGAACGCTGGAATCCCGGTTCTCCCGAAACCCTTCCGGCTTACCGAACACATCCATGGCGATCGTGTACTCGGTAAGGTTCTCCGCTTGTCCCACCAGAGCCTGGTCGCAGATGTATTCGAGCAGCCTCGAAAGCTGCTCCGCATGCCGGAACATCCGGGATGCCAGAACTGCCTGAACTTCGTCGCGGCAATCCGACACGGATGCCGCACGAATTCCCGGCCGGGAGCTCATTGCGACTCCAGTATATAACCGCCAATCGCATCGTGGGCGACCGGTCCCCGGTTGGGTACGGCTCCTCCGTGGGTGTGCAACCTCGGTAATGTACCGCTGCCGGAGGTTTCACTAAAACGGTCGGGCCTGGTTACGAAACACGCGCCGTGGGTATGAAGCGCCTCTGGTTGCGCCAGTGCAACGTTAAGGAGCAACGGTTATCGATTGACCACCTGTTACCGGCGTTCCATACTTCCTGACAAAGTGAGCCATGGCACGCGTTTCGCAGGAAACGTGCGCAGGTTCGCGATTGCAAAGCTCAGGGAGATAATCGTGAAGCATTCTCAGGTGTCTCGCATTTTCATTCTTGGTTTGCTTTTCCTCGCCTTTGCTGTAGCTCTATCGGCGCAGGAAGCAACCATCGTCGGAACGGTCACGGACCCATCCGGGGCCGCCATTCCCGGCGTACAGATCACAGTCACCAACAATGAGACCGGCCAGATTCGACATGAAGTCAGCAACGACGCCGGTCAGTATGTCGTGCCGAGTCTCGCCAACGGCAAGTACAGTGTTAAGGCCGAAGCCTCCGGTTTCAAGACCGCCGAACAAAAGGACGTCGTCCTGAATGTCGGCGATCGCGCCCGCGTCGATATTGCGCTTCAGGTTGGCGAAACCAGAGAAAGCGTGAATGTGGAAGCGGCAGCCACGCGAGTCCAGTCGGATTCCAGCGAAGTGAGCGAGGTAGTTACCGGGCAGCAGGTCACCGAGCTGGCTGCCAACGGCCGCAACATGGTTTCTCTGGCGGCACTAATCCCCGGCGCATCGTCCAGCGTTCCTGCTTTCAACGGACCCAGCGCGCAGGGCAGCAACTTCATTCTCAGCTTCAATGGCCAGCGTCCGGACCACAACCTGTGGATGGCGGACGGCGGTGAGGACTACGACCGCGGCTCTGGCGGGAAATTCGAAATCATGCCGTCGATCGACGCCATCGCCGAGTTCACCACGCTGACCTCGAACTATGCCGCCGACTACGGACTCAATTCCGGCGCGACCCTCTCTGTGGTCTTCAAGTCCGGTACCAGGGACTTCCACGGCGGAATGTGGGAGTTCTTCCGCAACGACGCGCTCGATGCCAACAACTTCTTCTTCAACTCCGTCCCATCCAACGCGGGTAAGCCGCCTGCCGAGCTTCGCTACAACGTGTTCGGCTTCAACATCGGCGGGCCGGTGCTTCTGCCACACTACAACAAGGATCGGAACAAGACCTTCTTCTTCTACAACGAAGAGTGGCGCCGTCAGATCGTGGGCGGCGTGTTCAGCACGGCATCGCCCGACGCCGCCATGGACGGTGGCGTATTCCCATCCAGTATGCCCATCAAGGTGCCCACCGCCCTCAACGCCACCGAACTCGCCCGCTTCACGGCCCTTGGGCTGGTTCCCGGTCAGCCGTTCCCCAACAACACCATACCGGCCAGTCTGATTAGCCCCCTGGCGACGGCGTTCATTGCGACGGGCGCATTCAATCCCCCGAACACCACCAGCAACGGCGTTCCCACGTTCATCGGTGGAGGAAACGCTCCCACTGACGTTGGCGAGCAGATCGTCAGGATCGACCACCAGTTCAGCGACAAGTTCTGGATCTTTGGCCACTGGGTGTCGGAACAGCTCAGCCAGACCTACGGGACGTCCCTCTGGAGCGGCGACAGCTTCCCCAGCGTCGGTTCGGTGTTCGGCAACCCGACATGGGCCGGTGTGATTCACGCCACGTATGCCATCAACCCGAACATGGTCAATGAGGTGGCATTTAACGCCAACGGTAATACCATCGATGTCACTCCGGACGGGATTTACCAGCGAACCACCGCAGTGAACCCGCCGAGGCTGTTCACGGGTCCGGACGCCGACAACCGTCTCCCGGCCATAAACCTCAGCAATGGCATCGGCGCCACCTACGATGTGTCCAACTATCCCTGGACGAATGGCTACAAGAACTACGAGATCAGAGAAGATCTCTCCTGGAACCATGGCCGGCACAGTTTCAAGTTCGGCGGCCTGTATATGTTCGCCACAAAGTACCAGCAGCTCTTTGGCGACACCCAGGGCAATTTCAGCTTCAACGGCACATACACCGGCATTGGCTTCGCCGACTTCCTGCTGGGTTATGCCTCCTCGTATAACGAGCTGGCCGTTCAAGACAGCGGACACTGGGCTAACAACACGATGGCCGCTTATGTCAAGGACGACTGGCGCGTGAATAATCGCCTCACCCTGAACCTCGGCCTGCGCTGGGAGGGCATCCCCCACACCTATGAACAGAACCACAGGATGTCGGATTTCTATCCGAATCTGTACAACCCGGCGGACGCGGGAATCGTCAGCCCCACCACAGGGCTCATCAGCCCCGGCAGCCCGGGTCTTGCTCCTGGCGTCGGCGCGGCGTCCGCCCTCCAGCTCTACCAGAACGGTATGGGCATCACCGGCGTGACCGCCGGCGCTCCGAACGATATCGTGAACAATGGCTGGAACAACTGGGGCCCGCGCCTTGGTTTCGCCTATGACCTGACTGGCAACGGCAAGACCGTGGTCCGCGGCGGTTTCGGCATCATGTACGAACGCGTGCAAGGTAACGACGTGTACAACATGGGTCCGAACGTCCCGTTCAGCGCCAGCCCGACAGTGAGCAACGTGTACTTCAATAACCCGGCAGTCAGTCTGCTCACCGGCACGGCCGCCGCTACGCCGATTACGACTTCGTCGATCACCGGCGAGAATCAGACCAATTACAGGAATCCCACCTCGGATCAATGGAGCATGGGCGTGCAGCACGAGCTCTGGCATGGAGTGGTTGCTTCGGTGTCCTATGTCGGCAACGTGGGATTTCACCAGAGCGAGGCGTCCGATATCAACGCGCCGCTCTATTCCACTTCGAATCTCGCCCAGCGCCTGCAGGTGATCGCGGGAACTCTGAACGTCGATGCGATCCGGCCCTACCAGGGTTACGACGCGATTCTGATGTACGACGATGGAGGCCGTTCCAAGTACAACGGACTCCAGACCGAACTTCGCATGCAGGCCACTCATGGCCTCACGCTACAGGTCGGCTACACCTATTCGAAAGCCTACGACACCAGTTCCGGCGTTGCCGTGAACGGAAACTCCGGCGACCTGGACAATCTCTCGAATCCCTACAATCGGGCCTACGATTGGGGGCTCAGTTCCAACAATCGGACGAACATCTTCTTCACCGATTACGTCTACAACATTCCCATCTTTGCCCACTCCTCCAACAAGGCGGCGAAGACTCTGGTGGGCGGCTGGACCTTGTCCGGCGTCTTCACCGCGGACTCGGGTGTGCCGTACACCGCGACGCTGGGCGGGAACACTCTGGGCATGGGTGGCGACGTCACCAACCGACCCAACCAGTCTGGTGCAGTCTCCACCGTTGGAACCATTAACGAGTGGTTCAACGTCAGCGCGTTCACCGACCCCACGCTGGGGCTGTTCGGCACCGCGGGCAAGGATACCATCACCGGACCGGGACGGTGGAACTTCGATACCTCCCTGTTCAAGGACTTCTCCGGGATCAAGTGGTGGAATCCGGAAGGAGCCACGCTTGAAATCCGGTTCGAGACCTTTAACACGCTGAATCACACCCAATGGAACGGGTTGTCCACGACGGCGTCGTTCAACAGCGCCGGCCAGATCAACAACAACTTCGGCGCGATTACGTCGGCGTTTGACCCACGCGTCATCCAGCTCGGCGCAAAGTTCCTTTTCTAGGGGAAGCTGAGACAGCCCCTTCACAGCCGCGCGCGTCAGACATTGGCGCGCGCGGTTTTTTTCTTCTGCGGCCGGCGTTCCCGGGTCCCTCCACGCCTTCATCCTGCCCCTGCAACCCCCGTTAGCCGCGTGAAACGGCCGCCCGTTACACGTACTGTACGGTCCCCGGGCGCACTCTGGCCCTCCAGGACAACTCCTCCTAAGTTCCTCACGGCACGAATGACTACGCCGTACCGGGCCGTAAAGGGCTAATCGACTCCGATCAGTTCCGGTAACGTGTAGCCAGTCTCGCTGTTGGGTGTCTGAGTTCTGAACTTCGGGGTGAAGGCTTTGGAACATGCCGCCGGAAGTGTGTCCACGCCCGGCGGAGCAGAGGCGCCAGCGCGATTCGCGGCGATCCTGCCCCTGTCATCGGTCAGGATCGCTGGTCTGGAAAGGAGAAACATGAGCCAGAATAAGTTCGCTCGCTTCCTGGTTTTCTGTGTCCTGGTGCTGGTTTTCGCCTGTACGGCATCGGCGCAGGAAGCGACCATCGTCGGAACGGTGATCGACCCATCGGGGGCGGCCGTTCCCGGCGTACAAATCGCCATCGTCAACACCAGCACCGGCGTCGTTCAGCATCTCACCACGAACAACACCGGCCAGTATGCCGCTGTGGATATCAACGCCGGGCACTATGCCATGAAGGTGGAAGCGCCCGGCTTCAAGGCGGCCGAGAAGAAAGACATCATCCTGCAGGTCGGCGACCGTATCCGCGAGGATTTTGCCCTCGAGATCGGCTCCAGCACCGAGAGCATCAGCGTGGAAGCCAACCCGATCGCCGTGGAAGCGGACACCGGCGAAGTCAGTAACGTAGTCACCGGGCAGCAGGTGACCCAGCTTGCCACCAATGGCCGCACCATCTACAGCCTGATGCTTCTCGTACCCGGGGCCGCCAACGCCAATCCCGGCTTCCAGGCGCCCACCGCCGTAGGCGCCAGCACGAATATCTCGTTCAACGGTTTGCGCTTCGAACACAATCTGTTCATGGCCGACGGCGCCGAACAGGACGACCGCGGCGGGGCGAGCCGCAGCATTATCGCTCCCTCGCTGGACGCGCTCAGCGAGTTCCGCGTGCTGGAATCCAACTACAGCGCGGAGTACGGTCTGACCACGGCCGCGACGGTCACCATGGTCTTCAAGTCCGGCACCAGGGATTTCCATGCTTCGGCGTGGGAATTCGTACGCAACAACGACTTCGACGCCAACGATTTCTTCCGCAACTCCGCGGGACTGCCCACCCAGGACCTGCATCTCAACACCTTCGGCTTCAACGTCGGCGGGCCGGTAACGCTCGGCCATCTCTACAACAAGAACCGCGACAAAACGTTCTTCTTCTACAACATGGAGTGGCGCAAGCTGATTCAGCAAAGTAATTCCAACCTCACCGTGCCGAATCCGAGCTACTTCGGAGGCGACTTCGGGAGCACGGCCATTACCGTGCCCACCGCCGCCCAGCTCAACCCGACTCTCCTGGCGCAGTACGAGGCCCTCGGCCTGCAGCCCGGCCAGCCGTTTCCGAACAACACGATTCCCTCGGCGCTGATCAACCCCAACGCACAGGCTCTGCTGAAGGCGGGCATTTTCCCGGCGCCCAACGGTGGGAACGCGTTCATCGGCGGCGAGAATCAGCCCACCGACGTGCGTGAAGAGCTGGTGCGCATCGATCACCAGTTCTCCGACAAACTCTGGATCTTCGGCCACTGGGTCTCCGAGCCGACTACCCAGACTTATTACCCTCCGATGTGGGGCAACGGCGGTAACGTGCCCACGATCGGAAATACGTTCAACAACCCGTCCTACACGGGCGTCGTGCACGCCACCGCCTCCATCAGCCCGACGCTGCTGAGCGAGACCGCGTTCAACTACGATGGCAACCGTATCAACATCGATCCCATTGGCGTGGTTTCGCAACCCGCCGGCCTGAGCATCCCGAGGATCTTCAGCGACTCGAACTCCCTGAATCGCATCCCGGGTATTCAGCTCGGCCAGCTCGGGGACAACTACGGCGCCGAAAGCTATCCGTGGGTCAATCGCGCCGACGACTATCAGGTGAAGCAGGACCTCTCCTGGACCAAGGGCGCGCACCAGATGAAGATGGGCGGAAGCTGGGCCATCTACAAGAAAGTGCAGGAGCTGTTCGGCAATACCCAGGGAAACTTCAACTTCAACGGCGCTTACACGGGTAACGACCTTGCCGACTTCGAGTTAGGTCTGGCCAACACTTACAACGAACTGGCCCTGCAGGACTCCGGTCACTGGAACTCCGTTTCCTGGGCGGCGTACTTCCAGGACAACTGGCGCGTCAACAACCGGCTTACCCTCAATCTCGGCCTTCGCTGGGATGGCATTCCGCATACCTACGAAGCCAACAACCGCGCGTCCAACTTCTATCCCAACCTGTACAACCCGGCTGACGCGGCTATTCTGCTTCCCAACGGCACCATCAGCCCGAACAGTCCGGGACTGGGCGCCAGCCCCAACCCGGCTCTCAGCGCCTTCCAGTTCTACATGAACGGCATCGGCATTGCCGGAGAGAACGGAATCCCCAATGGCCTGACCAATACCCACTGGGCCGCGCTCGGTCCGCGCGTCGGTTTCGCTTACGACCTGACCGGCAACGGCAAGACCGTTCTCCGCGGCGGCTTCGGCATCATGTACGAGCGCATCCAGGGCAACGACATGTACAACGGCGGCAGCAATATCCCGTTCAGTGCCAGTGTGACCAACAGCGGCGTGTCGTTGAGCAACCCCAACACCAGTCTGGCGACCGGCCTGACGCTCACCGCGCCGATTTCCGTGGCCAGCATAGTGGGTATTTCACAAACCGACTACAAAAACCCGCAGACCGATTCGTGGAGCCTGGGCGTCGAGCATCAGCTCGGTCATGCCACCGTGCTGTCGGCCGCCTACGTGGGCAACCACAGCAGCCATCAGTTCGAATACCAGGACATCAACCTGCCGAATCCCTCGGAGATTCCGGCGCTCATCGACAAAACGGTACAGTACAACAACGTTGTTCCGTATCAGGGCTTCGGCGCCATCTCCCTGGCCGAGAACAACGAGAATGCGCACTACAACAGCATGCAGTTGAGCGTGCGCTCCCAGGCGACCAGGGACCTCTTCCTCCAGGGGGCCTACACCCTGTCGCGAGCCATCGACCCGACCACCGCCCTCGGGGCCGACAATGGCAACACTCTCTACGATCCTTACAACCGCAACATGTACGTCGGGCCGGCGCTGATGGACGTCACCCACGTCGGGGTATTGAGCTTCGTCTACAATCTCCCGATATTCCGCGCCACCGGCAACCACTTTGCGAAGACCGTTGCCGGCGGATGGCAGCTCTCGGGCGTCTGGAGCATCCAGTCGGGCTTCCCGGCGGCTATCGTCCTCGGCGGCGCACAAGGCACCCAGGGATTCCCCGGCGGGTGTGGCAGCGGCACGAATTGCGCCACGAACGTGCCAAACTTCAATGGCACGATCAGCTACCCCGAGACGGCCGCCCAGTGGTTCACTACCAGCGGCTTCTCGGCGCCGGCTGTGGGGGCGTGGGGCAATCTTCAGCCGGGCGCGGTGCGTGGTCCGGGACGGGACAACTGGAACATCTCGATGTTCAAGAGTTTCCTGCTGAGCGAGGCCCACGGCAGCCATCTCGAGCTTCGTTTCGAGACGTTCAACACGTTGAACCACACCCAGTTCCGGGCTGTGGGAGTGCAATACACCAACCCGTCGCAGTTCGGCATTCCCATCAGCGTCTGGGATCCGCGGCAACTGCAACTCGGCGCAAAACTGATCTTTTAGCGTAGACCAACCACTTGACTTAGTTGTCACCCGCCCGTGCGCGACCCCCGCGCGGGCGGGATTCTTTCCGTCGGGCGGTTTAAACCAAGCCGGTCCGCCACTTCCCGTTGGTAGCGGCTCATGCGCAGCTTTTGACCGTTAGCCAGAACCACCAGGTGGTAGCCGTGAAACCAGGGATGCACTTCTTTCACGTGGCGCAGGTTCACGATCGTGGAGCGATGAATTCGCACGAACTCGTTCGGATCGAGTTTGCCTTCGAGAGCTGTCAGCGTTTCGCGAACGTCGTGACAGCGCGCTCCAACGTGCAGCCGGGCATAGTTGCCGGCAGCTTCGATCCACTCAATATCTTCGACGCGGACATAGACGATGCGGCCGTTTTCCGGCACCGGCACGCGGTTGAGGCAGGTGTGGCGTCCGGCAATACTCTCCACTGCCCGCAGGATGCGCTCCACCGTGTCCCGGCCGCCCGGCCTGGCGATACGTTCTCGGACACGCGCCAGCGCGCGCTCGAACCGGGCCCTTCCGAACGGCTTCAGGAGGTAATCGAGGACGTTCTCTTCGAAGGCCCGTACGGCGTACTGGTCGTATGCGGTCACGAAGATGGTCGCCGGCATCCGCTCGACGCCGATGTTGTGAAGCACCGCGAAGCCATCCATCTCCGCCATTTGTATATCAAGGAAGACAAGGTCGGGCGAGTGATTCCGGATGGCCGTGACCGCGGACTTCCCGTCGCCGCATTCGCCTACGATCTGAACGTCGGGGTGAGCCCTCAGGAACCGGCGAACGCTCTCCCGCGCCAGCGGTTCGTCATCGACGACCAACGCGCGAATGCTCACCGGGCAATCTCCGCCGGCAGTCTGGCCGGAGCCTCGGTCATGCAGCGAAGAGGGATGGATATTGACACGGCGACGCCACGGGGCGCAAGATTGCGGATAGCAAACGAGTGCTCGAAACCGTAGAGCGCCCGCAGGCGGCCCACGGTGTTGGCCAGTCCTGTGCCGCGCGTGAGCAGACGCTCGGGAGCATCGTCCAGCACACCGGTGAGGTTCGAAACCTCGATCAGCAGAAGGCCGTTTTCCGCGCGAGCGCGCACCGTGATCGCGTCCGGCTCCTTGCGCTTTCCGATTCCGTGGGTCACGGCGTTCTCCACAATCGGTTGCAACATCAGGCCGGGCACGGCGCATACTTCCGCTTCCTCTTCGATCTCGAAGCGGAACTGAAGCCGGTCGCCAAAGCGGCGTTGCTGGATGGCGGCGTAGTGTTCGAGAAACTCGATCTCGTCGCGGAGCGGCGTTTCCTGAGTTTCCAGCGCATGGAGCGAGCGGCGAAGCAGCTCGCTGAGCGACAGCAGGATCTCCTCCGCGCCTTCGGGATCGTCATAGAGCAACGTCGTTGCTGCCTGCAGAGTGTTAAACAGGAAATGCGGCTGAAGCTGCGTTCGGAGCGCCGCCAGTTGCGCCTCGGCTAGCTGAGCTTCCAATTGCGTTGCATGCAGTTCGCGGCGGCGCGCGCGGTCGTACATCCGATACACATGAACGCCGCCCAGCAGCGCCCAGTACGTCAGAATGCTGATCTGGGTGTGCTGCGTGAAATAGTGCCGAAGGGCGTCCGGGAAAAGCCATGTTCGCGCGTACGGCATCCAGCCAGCCGTGGCTTCCACGAAAACTCCCACTGCGCTCAGAGCCACGCTGGCGCCGATGTGCAATGGAACGGCGCGGCTCCAGGTGCGCGAGTCGATGGGCCGGCGCCACGCCATCCACAGCACAGCCGGAGTCAGGACGCCCCACAGATATGCGGAAGTGATCAGGTAGTACGTTGCGCGCTCGGCTTCCTGGTGAACGGCGTCGTAGATGTACCATTGACTCGCAAACAGAACAACGACGAGAGCCCAGCCTCCCGCTATCGCGAGGCGTACGCGGATTCGCTGGGCGGGCGTCACGCTCTCAATCTAACCCCTTTCAGACGGATTGCCAAACCGGCCGGGCTTGCTACGACTGAACGCCGCCTTACTACGATTCGTCCCAAATCTGTCGCGGCAGGTGAGGCGGTGCCGCATTCTGACTTCAGGAAAACGTCGCCGTGCACTCCATCTCGAACGACATCCAATATGCCCTCCGCGGTTTCCGCCGTGCGCCGCTGTTCACCGTCGTCGCGGTCCTCTCGCTGGCTTTCGGAATCGGCGCGAACACGGCGGTTTTCAGCCTGCTGGATCAGGTGCTTCTGCGGCTTCTGCCGGTAAAGCAACCGGAGCAGCTTGTGATTGTGGCCGAGCGCGGCATCCATTACGGCAGCTCGTGGGGCGAGAACGATATTTCCTACCCCATGTACAGGGATTTTCGCGATCGCAATCACGTCTTCTCGGGTATGTTCTGCCGCGATGGGACGTCCATCAGCCTCTCCACCGGAACTCACACCGAGCGCGTGGAGGCCGAGCTGGTTTCGGGCTCGTATTTTCCGCTGCTCGGCGTGACCGCCGCTCTGGGCCGCATCATCACGCCCGGCGACGACCGCATTCCTGGCGGCCATCCTGTCGTGATGCTCAGCTATCGTTTCTGGCGGACTCGATTTTCATCGGACCGCTCCATCGTCGGCAAGACGATTCTGCTGAACGAAAACCGGATGACCGTGATCGGGGTCGTGCAGCCGGGCTTTGACGGTGTCGACCTCGGCTATCCGGCACAAGTATTCGTGCCGGTAATGATGAAGGCACAGATGACGCCGTACTGGAATGGTCTCGAGGAGCGGCGTGCTCAATGGGTGACCGCGTTCGGCCGGCTCAAGCCGGGCATCACCATGCAACAGGCTCGCGCTTCGTTGCAGTCCCTCATGCACGGCATCCTGGAGTTGGAGGTTCAGGCGCCCGCTCTGCGCCATTATTCCGAACAGGACCGGCGGCGTTTTCTGCACAATCGCGTCGATCTTGTGGCGGGTTCGCGGGGTTGGTCGGGCCTGCGGGAGCAGATGGCGACACCGCTTCGGGTACTCATCGCGCTGACGGGAGCCGTGTTGCTGCTCGCGTGCGCCAACCTGGCGAATCTTCTTCTGGCGCGCGCCGCGGTGCGCGAAAAGGAGATGGCGGTTCGGCTGGCCATTGGCGCGGGCCGATTTCGAATTGTACGCCAACTGATTGTCGAGAGCCTCCTGCTCTCCATTTTCGGCGGCGCCGTGGGCCTGGGGCTTGCGTATGTGGCTGACCATCTGTTGCTCGTCGCGTACCTGCCTCCCGACTCGGCCGGCGACTTTGCCATCTCCGCCGTTCCGGACTTTCGTGTCCTCGCTTTCACGCTGGCGACGATGCTGGCCACCGCCATTGTCTTCGGCCTGGCGCCCGCCGTTCATGGTTCCCGCGCGGATATTGCGCCCACCCTGAAGGATCAAGCGGGCTCCGTTGTGCGAGGCGGTCGCGTCCTGGCGCGCAAGTTGCTCGTCGGAGCGCAGATTACCCTTTCGCTGGTGCTGCTGACAGGCGCCGGACTGTTTCTGCGAACCCTGGCCAACCTGCAGGATCAGGGACCGGGGTTTTCCACCGAGCGGCTAATGTCGTTCAGTATCAATCCTTCCCTGAATGGATACACGGATCCGCGTGCCCGCGCGTTCTACGAGCAACTTATGGACGATCTGGAGGCAGCGCCCGGAATCACCTCGGTCGGGTTCGGCACGATGCCGATTCTGAAGGGCTACGCCTGGCACAATCCGGTGATCGTGGAAGGTCACTCGATTGACCCCGGGGTGGACGAACCCCCGGTTCTCTGCGAGATCAGCCCGAACTATTTCGCCACGCTGGGAATTCCCATTCTCGCCGGGCGTGATTTCACGGCTCGGGACGGGACAATCCCGAGGCACATCGGCGTACCGTGGTCGTTCGCGATCGTCAACGAGAGCTTTGCCCGCAAGTATTTCCCCGGCCGCAATCCGATCGGACTACACATGGTGACGGTGGATGACCGCTATGACACGCCCGATGTGCCAAGGCTCGAAGTGGTGGGAGTGGTGAAGGATGCGAAGTACCTGAACCTCCGTGATGCGGCTCCGCCGCAGGCGTATTTCCCATACCTCGAGGGAGAGCATTTCCGATTCATGACGGTTTATCTGCGCACTCGTTCTCGTCCCCAGCAGGCCATGGAGCAGGTGCGCGGCATAGTGAGCCATCTGGACCGCAACATTCCCATCTACGACATGCGCACCCTCGATGAGGATATCGGTCGATCGCTGAAAACCGAGCGGCTGGTGGCGGATCTCTCCTCCGTGTTCAGCGGCCTTGCCACGCTGCTGGCGGTGATCGGCCTTTATGGCGTGATGGCCTGGACGGTTGCCCGGCGGACGCGCGAAATCGGCATCCGTATGGCGCTGGGGGCTTTGCGGGGCGACGTGATCGGGATGGTGATGCGCGAGGTGTCGATCCTGATCGGCACGGGTGTGGCAATCGGCATTCCGCTTGCACTCGCGCTGAGTGGACTGGTCCGAAGCCAGCTCTACGGACTGGAGCCGCACGACCCCATGACGGTCATAGCGTCGACGCTGGTCCTTACAACCGTCGCTGCTCTTGCCGGATTCATTCCCGCAATGCGGGCCAGCCGGGTCGATCCCACGCGCGCGCTCCGATACGAATAAGGACATACCGCTGAGGAACAACGATGCTGCAGGATATCATCAAGGCTCTCCGCTACGGAGCCAGAACATTCTTCCGTAATCCCGGTTTCACGGCCGTGGCGCTCATCACGCTGGGCCTGGGCATCGGCGCTACAACGGCGATGTTCAGCGTGGTCGATGCAGTGCTACTGCGCTCATTGCCTTATCACGACCCGCCGCGCCTGGTGGCGATCTATGACGACCGCAGCCGCGCCGGTTTCCCACGGACGGACTTCAGCCCCGCCAACTACCAGGATTGCAGGACACAAAACCACGTGTTTGAAGGCGTGGCCGCAATTGACGAGAACACTTTCAACCTAACCGGGACAACCGGCGACCCGAGGAAACTGACCGGGATCATGTCCACGTGGGACCTGTTTCCGCTGCTCGGGGTCCAACCCCTGGTTGGACGTACATTCTCGCAAGAGGAAGATCGTCCGGGAAACGAACGCGTGGTGCTGATCAGTTACCGTCTTTGGCTGGGCCGGTTTGCAGCGGATCCGGGCATCGTCGGCCGGGGCATCCTGTTGAACGATCGGAAATACACGGTTATCGGTGTGATGCCGCTCGGCTTTGCGTTTCCCGACGCGGGCGACGACCTATGGATGCCACGCGCATTCACGCCGGAGGCACTCGCCAGCCGCAACGAGCACTATCTCATGGTGATTGCCCGGCTGAAACGAGGCGTCAGCCTCACGCTGGCGAACGCCGATCTCAAGGTCCTGGCCAACCAGCTCGCGCGGCGGTATCCCGAGGCCATGCGCTTCGACAGCCGTTTCTTCGCCGAGCCGCTTCAGGAGAGATACACGCGGGAGTCTCGCCGCGGGCTGTTGCTCCTGCTGGGCGCCGTAGGTTTCATTCTTCTGATCGCATGTGCGAACATCGCCAATCTCCTGCTTTCAAAGTCTGCATCCCGCCGACATGAAATCGCGCTCCGGCGAGCGCTTGGCGCCGATCGGACTCGTATTGTCAGGCAGCTCCTGACGGAGAGCGCGCTCCTGGCAGTTGGTGGCGGGTGTCTGGGTATCCTGCTCGCGGAGTGCTGTTTCCGCTTTCTGAATCACCTCATCCCTGAAGATCTCGCACGCACGGTATCGCTTTCGCTCAACTTCACTGTACTCGGCTTCGCGCTTGCACTTTCGCTGACGAGCACCTTCCTGTTCGGACTGGTGCCCGCGCTGCAGATTTCGACGGCGGACCTCTCCAGCGCTTTGAAGGAAGGCCGTGGAAGCGCCGGTTCGCGCTTAAGGAATACCGGCAGTTTCCTGTTTTCCGGAGAAGTTGCGCTCGCTCTGGTGCTGCTGGTGGCCTCGACTCTGCTGATCCGAAGCCTTGTGGGTCTGCGGAGCATGGACCCGGGCTTCCGGCCCGACCATGTCCTGACCATGGTAGTCCCGTTGCGCTCCGTGCGGTATTCCGAATTTGCCCGCCGCGCTCAGTTTTTCGACGATGTACTCGCGCGCGTGAAGACACTGCCGGGAGTGAAGAGCGCCGGATTTACGAGCGTGCTCCCGTTCGGGTGGAAAGGCGGTGGGATGGGTGGTTTTGTCCCGGGAGGAATCGTTCTGCGACCCGACATTTCTTACACCGCTTCCAACCGTGTCGTGACTCCCGGTTATTTCGAGACCATGCGCATTCCGCTTCGTCGCGGCCGCCTGTTCGACGAGCACGACGACCGGCCCGATGCGCCCGCGGTTGCGATCGTCAACGAAACGATGGCGCGGAGGTTCTGGCCCGGCCAGGACGCTCTGGGGAAACGGATTCGCTACGCAACGACGGATCGCGGCGCTCCCTGGGCTCGAATTGTCGGCGTCGTCGGCGACATGCGCCAGATGGGTCTCAACGAACCGCCCCTTGAGGAAATGTACTTCCCGCACTGGCAGGCGATCGGCAATTACATGCTGCCTTACGGACTGGCGGTCCGCTGCGACAGGGACCCGTTACAGCTTGCACACGCCATAACGCGCGCGGTGCATTCCGTCGATCCGGATCAGCCGGTTTCCGCGGTCATGACGCTGGACGACATTCTGGACCAGGAACTGGCACAACGGCGGGTCCAGACGGTGCTGCTCGGCGGTCTGGCGGCGCTGGCGCTGATTCTCGCGAGTGTGGGCATTTATGGCGTAATGGCGCACCTCGTATCGCAACGGAAACGCGAGATCGGTATCCGGATGGCCATCGGCGCTCGGCGGATCGACGTGCTCGCACTGGTGCTCCGGCGCGGAATGGTCCTCGCCGTGGCCGGAATCGCCGCCGGCATTCTCCTCGCCATCGCGTTCACGCGCCTGATGGCCGGTCTGCTCGTCGGCGTCAGTCCAACCGACCCGTGGATATTGGCGGGCATGAGCCTGTTGCTCCTGACTGTCGCTCTCGCCGCCTGCCTGATTCCTGCGCGGCGAGCCGCCTCCATCGATCCGATACAGACTTTACGGGCGGAGGACCTGTAGCCGGATGCCGTGATGCCTTGACTATCTACAATCGATAGTGTAGATAATCATTGTATGGGCAAACCAAGCGATCTGGTGCAGGGAACGCTCGACCTGCTGATCATGAAGACCATCTCCCTTGGGCCGAGGCACGGCTGGGCCATCGCCAGGCGCATCCAGCAGGTTTCGGCGGAGGTGCTGCAGGTGCAGCAGGGTTCGCTGTATCCCGCGCTTCATCGGCTGGAGCAGCAGGGATGGATCAAGGCCAGGTGGGCTGAGAGCGAGACCGGCCGGCAGGCTAAGTTCTATTCACTTACCGCAGCGGGCCGCCGACAGCTCGAAGCGGAAACGGTGAACTGGAAGCGGCTCTCCGGCGCCATCAACGTGATTGTGAGTGAGACCTGAGCGAAACAGTTGCCGCCGGTTCTTAAGGAGGGAAACCATGCGCTGGCTGGCGCAATTGCGGATGCTGATGGAAATGTTGTTTCGCCGCGGCACGGCGCGTGAACGGCTGGACGAGGAACTGCGCTTTCATATCGAGCGGCAAATCGCCGAAAACGTCGCCGCCGGCATGGACGCTGAAGAGGCGCGTTACGCCGCCTTGCGCGCCTTTGGAAATCCGGGCGTATTGCGCGATGAAGCGCGCGCCACGTGGAGCTGGAACTGGCTGGAGTCGTTTTGGAATGACCTTCGCTATGCCCTTCGCGGCTTTCGCCGCACGCCGCTGTTCACCGTTGTCGCGGTTCTTTCGCTGGCCTTCGGAATCGGCGCGAATGCGGCGATATTCAGCCTGCTGGACCAGGTGCTCCTGAAGTTCCTGCCGGTGAAACATCCCGAGCAGCTCGTATTAGTGGCGATGCGCGGCCAGCAGTACGGAGGCAGTTGGGGCGCGGACCACATTTCGTATCCGATATACCAAGCGTTTCGCGACCATAACCAGGTATTCTCCGGGATGTTCTGCCGCTACCCGCTCGCGGTCACCATGGTCAATGGCAGTCACACCGAGCGCGTGGACGCCGAACTGGTTTCCGGCACTTATTTCCCGGTGCTGGGTGTGGGCGCGGCACTGGGCCGCACGCTTACTCCGGACGACGACCGCGTTCCTGGCGGCCATCCCGTGGTCATGCTCACGATACGAGTAGAGGTCTGAACCCATCGTCCCGCGATCTGTGTGGCCGTCCAGTCGCCAGCCTGTCGAGATGTCCCCGTCGGCCAAACCGATCCACCACGGCTTTTTCGTTCGCGGGCGAAACTGGTAGCATGGGAGCGATTCCACCTGTACAGACGCTGTCTCCGCGTAGTCGTACCGCCATGACACCCGCTTCGCTCGAACAATTCACCTTGCTGGGCCGGCCGTGAGAACACCGTCTGGCATGAAGCCCGCAGTCGTGATCGCGCTGGGCACCCTCGCCGTCTGGATGCTGGCGGCTGGGCCGCCTGCCGAGAGTCCGATACAGTTCGTCTATCAGCCAATCGATTTCCGCCTGGAGAGTTGCGAGACTCCGCAGCGGCATGCACCGGAGACGATGGCCGGGGGCGTGGCGATCTTCGACTACAACAACGACGGCAAGCTCGATATCTTCTTCACCAACGGCGCGGACATCGGAACCCTGAAAAAGGACTCGCCGAAATACTCGAATCGCCTGTTCGAGAACGATGGTACCGGTCACTTCAGGGATGTCACGGCGAAAGCCGGCCTTGCCGGTACCGGTTACGACACCGGAGTGGCCATCGGCGACTACGACAACGATGGCTACGAGGACATCTTCGTCGGCGGCGTTTATCGCAACACGCTTTATCACAACAACGGCGACGGCACTTTCACCGACGTCACGAAGAAGGCCGGGTTACCCACCGGTCCGGATCCTCAGTACGGCCCGCTCTGGTCGGTCGGTGGCGCGTGGGTGGACGTCAATAACGACGGCCTGCTGGATCTGCTGATCGTGAACTACCTGAAATGGGACGGCAGCAAGGAACCCGTGTGCATGGACAAGGACCACCAGGAATACTGTCATCCGAAGATGTACGGGGCGACTCCCAATCAGTTATTCCTGAACAACGGCAACGGGACCTTCACGGATGTTTCGGCGGCGTGGGGTCTGCGTTCTCACCCGGGGAAAGGGATGGGCGTGGGCGTGGCCGATTACGACCTCGACGGCCGCATGGATTTGTTCATCGCCAACGACAAGCTGTTTAATTCGCTCTATCACAACACCGGCCATGGTTTCCAGGAGGTGGCATTCGACGCGAACGTGGCCCTGCGCGAGGATGGCACTTACATCTCCGGCATGGGCGTCGATTTTCGCGATCTCGACAACGACGGCTATCCCGACATCTGCCTGGCCGCGCTCGATCACGAGACATTCCCGATTTACAAAAACACCGGCAAGGGCGATTTCGTCGAGGTGACAACACAGAGCCGGATGGGTCAGTTCAGCGATCCCATGTCCGGCTACTCGCCGATGATCGCCGACTTCGACAACGACGGATGGAAGGACATTTTCGTGTCCCGCGGCCACGTGCAGTCGCTGCTGGCCTCGTCTCATCTGCTGGTGGCGCAGCACAACACCGTTTTCCGCAACCTGGGCGGCATGAGGTTCGCCCCGCTCACGGACGAAGCGGGGTTCGCGTCGGTGCCGCCGGCGCGGCATCGCGGTTCCGCCGTGGGCGATCTCGACGGCGACGGCCGCCTGGACATCGTGGTCAGCGCGCTTTCCGCGCCAGCGGAGATCTGGATGAACCGCAGCCCCGGCGCGAATCACTGGCTGGAACTGCGGCTGGAAGGCACGCGCAGCAACCGGGACGCAATCGGCGCGCGCATCAAAGTGGTCTCGAAAAGCCTGACGCAATATAATCATGTCACCACCGCCGTGGGTTACGCTTCTTCCAGCGCCGGCCCCGTTCACTTTGGACTGGGCAAGGACGCCGTGGCGGATCTGCTGGAGATTCACTGGCCGTCGGGCATTGTACAGAGCCTGAAAGACGTGCCCGCGAATCAACTCCTGAAGGTGCGAGAGCCAAAATGAAGCGCATTATTCCGGGTCTGGCGGCGCTATTGTTCGCGGTCGCCGTTCGCGCGCAGACCACCGGATGCCAGGGCCTGCCCGCGTCGAAGCCCGCCGACATCGGCCCGTTGGCCAATCGTGGGCTCGAACTGTCTCGCGCGAAAAACTACGATGCCGCGGCTGCGTGTTATCGCAAAGCGCTGGCGATTGACCCGAACATCCCGCAGATTCAGTTGAACCTCGGACTCGCGGAGTTCAAGAAGGGGCGCTTCGCGAAGGCCATCGAACCTTTTCAGGCGGTCCTGCGGCTCGACCCTCAGAACAAGCAGGCGCGCACGCTGCTGGGCATGAGCTGTTACGGTAACCGCCAGTTTAAGGAGGCGGCCGCGAATCTCGAGATCGCCTCCCAGGCTGACCCGGACAACGAGCAACTCCACTACTACCTTGCGCAAAGCCTGTTGTCATCGTCGCAGCAGCAGCGTTCGCTGAAGGAATTTGAGTGGCTGGAGCGCCACGATCCCGACTCGGCCGCCATCCACGTGCTGATGGCCGAGGCGCTGGATGGCCTTTCCCGTCCCGAGGAGGCGATCGCCGAACTGGAAAAAGCCGTGGCCAAGTCCCCGAACGAGCCGAACGCTCATTTCGCCATCGGCTACATTTACTGGTCGCAACAGAAGGATGACGAGGCCGAGCGTGAATTTCGCCGGGAACTCGACCATGACCCGGTGAATGCGCAGGCGTGGGCCTGGCTGGGCGACGTGCTGGTTCGCCGTAATGACTACGACAAGGCGAAGCCGCTGCTGGATAAAGCGCTGGCCATCGACAAAAGCATGCGGCTCGCGCATCTCGACCTCGGAATCATCTTCGCGGAAAAGAAGAAGTACGATGCCGCGATTGCCGAACTTAAGACGGCGATTCGGCTCGATGGCTCCAAGACCGACGCGCATTTCCGCCTGGCTCGCGTGTACCGGGAGGCCGGCAAGCCCGCCCAGTCCGCCGCCGAGCTGGCCATCGTCAAACAGCTGCGCGAGGAGACGAAACAGGACAGCCTGCAGAAAGTCACCGGCAAGCCGCCGGAACTACAGCCGGAGAAATAAGCTGCCGCGGCTCATCGCCGCGGTTTCGTGAAAACCTGATTTCGGACCGCCGCTTTGCCTTCTTCAATCTCGTAGAACTGATCGGCCTTCAGCCTGTGGAACGCCTGAGTGCCTCCGTTCGGCCACGTCACCTGAACGGTGTCGATGATCGTTGCCTGCTCAAGCCCGAAGTGCGCGCGAAGATCGCTCTGTGAAAGATAGCTTCCGCCGGCGGCGATCTCGCGAATCTGCGAAATGCCTCCCGCCCTCACTCGAATGCGCGCGCCGAGAGCGTCGCGATTGCTCTTCGTGCCGATCAGCCTGAAACTCACGAAATGATTGTTGCCGCCGCTGCGATTGCGCAGGATCGACGGCGGGTCGTCGTTGTTGCCGACGACGATGTCTTCGTGCCCGTCGTTGAACAAGTCGGCAAAGGCCACGCCTCGCCCGAGGCGCGGGGTCGAGAAACCGTTCCCGTGCGCCTGCGCATCGGCGACGACGTCGGTAAAGGTGCCGTTATGGTTGTTGTGGAACAGCAGATTGATCTGCTTGTAGTGTCCCTTTACCGTCGAGTTCTCGACGCCCTGGTACACGTGGCCGTTGGCGATGAACAGGTCCACCCAGCCGTCGTTGTCGTAATCGGTAAAGCCGCCGCCGAAACTCAGAAACCGCGCGGTGATGGTGGCGATCCCGGCCTTGCGGCTGGTCTCTTCAAACGTCCCGTGCCCCAGATTGTGCCAGAGGTGATGGGGCATGTCCTGGAAGTCGGAGACGTACAGGTCCAGCAACCCGTCGTTATCGTAATCGCCAACGGACAGGCACATGGCGGCCATGGTTCCGCCATCCTCGGTCAGTCCCACGCCGGCCGCTAGTCCCGACTCGGTGAACGTCCCATCGCGATTGTTGTGATACAGGTAAATCTCCATCCCGTCGTTGGCGACAAACAGGTCGGGCCAGCCGTCGTTGTCGTAGTCGGAAGCGAGGACCGACAGGTTCTTACCGTTGGGCTGGTCGATCTTAGCGGCCTTCGTCACGTTGGTGAACGTGCCGTCGCCGTTGTTGTGATACAAAACGTCGGGACTGCCGTGATACTCGCTCGGCGGGCAGCTCGATTCCGCGTCGGCGATGATGCAGGTCTGTTTGACCTCCGGGCCAAAATCGACGTAGCCACCGGTGTACAAGTCCAGCTTGCCGTCGCGGTCGTAATCGAAGAAGGTGGCGCCCAGATGCAGACGCGTGCCGAAATCCATGCCGTCCACGTGCGCCTTTTGAGTCACGTCGGTGAAGGTACCGTCGCCGTTGTTGTGATAGAGCACGTTGGGGCCGTACTGCATCACGTAAAGATCCGGATGACCGTCGTTGTCGTAGTCGCCCACCGTGCAGCCCAGACCGTATCCGGTTCCGGGTACGCCCGCTTGTTCCGTGACGTCCGTGAACGTGCCATCGCCGTTATTGCGGTAGAGCGCGTTGCGGGCTTTCAGGCCGCGCCCATAGAGATCGCGCGCGCTGACAAAGTAAATGTCGGGCCAGCCGTCGCCGTTGTAGTCGAAGACGCAGACGCCGGGCCCCGCCTCGTCCATGATGTTCGCCACGCCCTTGTTGCCTTTCAAATGAACGAAGGTCACGCCCGCCTGCTTCGTGACATCGTCGAAGAGCGGGGTGGAACTGGTCACGAGACCGGCGCCGCTGAAGGCCGCGACGAGGAACAGCATCCCGGCCACGAGACTAGTTGAAATCAGGCACCGGGCGGGATGCATGTTGGTTGACGGTGGTGGGGATGGTGAGACGCAAACTCACGCGGAGTTGCCCCCGCTGGAACTTCGGACTGTGCGGGGCTGCATCCCGAGGTTTCCCCTGCCCTCCATTCTGACACTTCAGACCGCCGCCCTCCCAGGTAAACGCCGGCACAAAGGAGCGGACCGCCGGCTTTACCCGGCGCGCACTGTGGGCGGCTCCGCCCTGTGCCGGCTCGCAACGTGACACCACTATGTAACGAGACCCGGCCAACGGTAGTCTCACGAACATAAGTGCCTGCGACTCCCGACCGCAATCCGAGTTCCGACCCACTGTGGTACAAGGACGCGATCATCTACGAAATTCACGCCCGAGCGTTCTGCGACAGCAATGAAGACGGAATGGGCGATTTTCGGGGACTGGCCTCGAAGCTCGACTACCTGCAGGACCTCGGCATCACGGTATTGTGGCTGCTGCCGTTCTTCCCGTCGCCGTGGCGCGACGACGGCTACGACGTCTCCGATTACAAGGATGTCCACCCCGCATTCGGCACGCTGCGGGATTTCCGGTTGTTGCTGCACCAGGCGCATCAGCGAGGCATTCGCGTCCTGACGGAGATCGTGGTCAACCACACCTCCGACCAGCACCGCTGGTTCCAGCGGTCTCGCCGCGCGCCGCCGGGCAGCCGCTGGCGGGACTTCTACGTGTGGAGCGACACCGCGGAGAAGTTCCGCGATGCGCGCATCATCTTCAAGGACTACGAAACGTCGAACTGGAGCTGGGACCCGGTCGCCAAGGCGTACTACTGGCATCGCTTCTATTGGCATCAGCCCGATCTCAACTTCGAAAGTCCCCACGTCCGCGACGCGGTCCTCGACGTCATGGACTTCTGGTGCGACCTCGGCGTGGACGCGTTCCGCCTGGACGCCGTGCCCTATCTCTACGAGCGCGATGGCACGCTTTGCGAGAATCTCCCGGAAACACACGAGTTCCTCAAAACCCTGCGCGCTCACCTCGATTCCCGATACCAGGATCGAGCGCTTCTCGCCGAGGCGAACCAGTGGCCCGAGGATGCCGTCGCCTACTTCGGGAACGGCGACGAATGCCACATGGCGTTCCATTTCCCGCTGATGACCCGTCTGTTCATGGCCATGCGCATGGAAGACCGCTTCCCGGTCATGGAGGTGCTGCAGGAAACGCCGGCTATCCCGCCCTCCTGCCAGTGGGCGTTGTTTCTACGCAACCACGATGAACTCACGCTCGAAATGGTCACCGACGAGGAACGCGATTACATGTACCGCGTTTACGGGCGCGACCGAACCATGCGCGTCAATCTGGGCATTCGCCGCCGCCTTGCGCCGCTGCTCGACAACGACCGGCGCAAGATCGAGCTGATCAATGCGCTGCTTTTCTCGCTCCCGGGGACGCCCGTCATCTATTACGGCGACGAGATCGGGATGGGCGACAACATCTATCTGGGCGATCGCAACGGCGTGCGCACGCCGATGCAGTGGAGCGCCGACCGCAACGCCGGCTTTTCGCGCGCCAATCCGCAAAGGCTCTATCTGCCCATTACCATCGATCCCGAGTATCACTATGAAGCGGTTAACGTCGAAGCCCAGCAGAGGAATCCTCATTCGCTGTTGTGGTGGATGAAGCATCTGATCGAGCAGCGCAAACGATTCAAAGCCTTCGGCCGGGGGACACTGGAGTTCCTCCGGCCATCCAACCGCAAAGTGCTCGCTTTCTACCGGCGGTATCAGGAGGAGACCATCCTCGTGGTGGCCAACCTCTCGCGGTTTTCGCAGCACGTGGAGCTCGACCTTGCCGATGCGAAGGGGACGACTCCCGTGGAGATCTTCGGGCGGTCGGCCTTCCCACCGGTCGGTGAAGGGTTCTACAGCCTCACACTGGGATCGCTTGGCTTCTACTGGTTTCTGCTGGAGCCGCGGCAGGCGCATCAGGAAACGGTTTCGCCCGCGGCGGTAAGCGACCGTCTCCCCGTCCTGACGGTGGATTCCTGGAGCGAAGTGTTTCAGGGCCGTAGCCTGGCCACTCTCCTGCAGAGCCTGCCCGCGTTCCTCAAAACCCGGCGCTGGTTCCAGGGCAGGGGCCGGACCATCCGATCCGTTGCTATCGCCGATACCATCCCCATCCCGAATTCAGCGGCACATCTTCTGTTGGGAACGGTTGAGTACGGCGAGGGCGACCCGGAAACCTACGTGATGCCCGCGTCGGTGGCCACGGGCGAAGCCGCCGAACAGGCTAAATCCGTCCTGGCTGACGTCTCTGTATCGGAGATTGAGGCGCGGGATGGTTCGCGCGGCGTGCTGTACAGCGCGGTGTGGGATGCCGCTTTCCGCGATGCCCTTCTGGGGGCCATCGCTCGCCGGCGCCGTTTTCACGGGCGCGCGGGAGAGCTGGTGGGCACGCACACCCGCGCGTTCCGCAGGATCTGGGGCCCAAGCCACCCGGAGCTCGCCTCGGAGGTGCGCAACGCGGAGCAAACCAACACCGCCATCACCTATGGCAACCGTTTCTTTCTGAAGCTCTACCGTCGCGTCGAGGCCGGCGTTCACCCCGAGATCGAGATCGGCTCGTTCCTGACCGAGCGCGGCTTCGAACACGCCGCGCCTCTGGCGGGGACAATTGAGTACCGGACAGGCAGTGGAGAGGCCACCACCGTAGCTGCGCTCCACGCGTTCCTCGAGAACCAGGGCGATGCCTGGCAGTATACGCTCGATTCACTGAGCCAGTTCTTTGAGGGCGGGCTCGCGCGCAAGCGGGCCGAGTATGCCGAGCCCGAAACAAACCAGCATCTTCTCGATGCCGCCGGTATCGAGCCCCCGTCCCATGTCCATGAACTGATCGGCGCTTATCTGGATGCAGCGGAACTGATGGGACGCCGAACCGCCGAACTCCATTTGGCTCTCAGCGATTCCACCGAATCTGCGTTTGCCCCGGAGGCGTTCACCGATCATTACCGCCACGCGCTGCACTACGGATTCGTTTCTCTGGCCAGCCAGGTCTTTCAGCTTCTGCGGGTCCGATTGAGCGCACTGCCGGAGCCGGTGCGGATGGAAGTGCAGACTTTGCTCGACCAGCCGGACCTCCTGGTGAGCAGATTCCGCGGCATCGCCGACCGCTCCATTCGCGCGTCGCGGATTCGCGTGCACGGCGACCTGCGCCTGGCCCGCATCCTCCATACCGGCAAGGATTTCGTCTTTGTCGGTTTTGAAGGACGCTCCGACCGCCCCCTGAGCGAGCGCCGCATCAAGCGCTGCGCGTTACGCGATCTGGCGTGTTTGCTGATGTCGCTGCAGTACGCGGCGGACGCTGTGTTCGACGACCGGGTCCCCGGTGTGAAGCATGGTCCCGAGATCGCGCCCGATCTTGAAGCGATGGCCGCTTACTGGTTCCGATGGGTCGCGGCGATGCTCCTGAACGGCTACTTTGAGGCGATTGAACCAGCCTCAATCCTGCCCCGGAATCGCGCGGACCTGCGGGCCCTGTTTGACGCTTTTCTTCTCGAACGGGCGCTGGAGGAGATAGCGGAACAGTTGCGCGATCGGCCGGAAGGCGTGAAGACCCCGCTCAAAATGGTACACCGTATCCTCGGGGCGTCCGCAAATCCGGCTTGACCCGGCAGGCAAAAACTTCCTGGCGCTCCTTGGCGCACGCACCACGCTGCGCCGCCGAACGACAGCTATTTCAAATGGATACGGGCGGCATGGGGTGTGGCCTTCGAGTTGCCCTTCTCCGAACGCGGCTGTTACAGAACCATGCGCCTGACTCTTCGGCTTTCGCTATCGCTGATTACCAGCGTTGCCCTGGTATCGCTGACCTTCGCCTGGTTCCAGACCAGAGCGAATCGGCGTGGCCTGAACCGCGAACTGGAGCGCCATGCGCTGGTGCTCGCGGAGACTCTGGCCAAATCCGCTCAGCCGCTGGTGGAAGAGCGTTCGTACCGGAGGCTGCAGCAGCTCGTCGATCAATTCGAGCATCGGGAACAAATTGCCGGAGTCGCCATCTTCGATAAGACCGGAACGCCGCTGGCCATCAGTTCCAGGCTCACGCCACGGCTCGATAAGTATCCGGCGCCCATCCGTCAGACGATTCAGGACGGACTCACCCACGCGGACTTCGTGGCCCTTGGGGGCGACTCGGTTCACGTGATTGCCATGCCCCTGCGCGACGACCCCGTGGTAGTCGGGGTACTTTCGATATTTCACGACACCGCCTACATTGGCCAGCAGACCGCCGCACTCTGGCGTCGCGCCCTGATCGGCATCGCCATCCAGACGGCTCTGATCGGCTTCATCACACTGCTGACGATTCGTCTGAGCTTGCGGCAACCGCTGAAGCGCACCACGGAATGGCTTCGCCTGTTGCGCACTGGCGCGGCGCCGGCTCCCCCACGCGCGCCGGAACGGGGCGATTTCGAGCCGCTGGCGCTGGAGGCATCGCGTCTGGCTTCGAGCCTGGTGGCCGCGCGCGCCGCGGCCGAGCGGGAGGCCTGGCTCCGCGAGTCGGCCGAATCGAACTGGACCGCGGACCGCCTTCGCGTGTTCATACGAGGGCGTCTGGGCGACGATCACCTGTTCGTCATCTCCAATCGCGAACCCTACGAACACGTTCATACGGACAAGGGCGTTCAGTACCGGGTACCGGCGAGCGGTCTGGTGACCGCGCTGGAACCCGTTCTATGCGCGTGCGACGGCACCTGGATCGCCCAGGCCACCGGCGACGCCGACCGTGAAACCACCAGCGACGGTTCGCGCCTGCGCGTGCCCCCGGAACACAGCGAGTACACTCTGCGCCGCGTATGGCTGGAGCCGGAGCTCGAGCGTGGGTTCTACTTTGGTTTCTCTAACGAAGGCCTGTGGCCTTTGTGTCACATCGCGCATGCACGCCCCATTTTTCGCGCCAGCGATTGGGACGCCTACCAGGCCGTCAACGAGCAATTCGCGGAAGCAGTCCTGGACGAGATCGACCGAGAGGAGAACCCGGTTGTACTCGTACAGGACTATCATTTCGCCTTGTTGCCGCGGATGATCAAGCGCCGCCGCCCCGATGTCCGGCTGGCCATCTTCTGGCACATCCCCTGGCCGAACCCGGAAGCCTTCGGCATCTGCCCGTGGCAGCGTGAGCTGCTGGATGGTCTGCTCGGGGCGGATCTGATCGGATTCCACATCCAGGCGCATTGCACCAACTTCCTGGATACCGTGGATCGAACGCTCGAAAGCCGGATTGACCGGGAACATTCGTCGGTGACCCGCGAAGGGCATCGTACGCTGGTCCAGCCATTTCCCATCAGCGTTTCCATGGATCGCGAGGGGTCCGCCGTGCCGTTCGGCGAACTGCCGCACCTCGACCGTGCCGAGCTCCTCGCTGGGCTGGGCGTCCGCGCCACATTCATGGGGATCGGGGTCGACCGCATCGACTACACCAAGGGAATTCCCGAACGTTTCCGCGGCGTCGAGCGCTTCCTCGAGACCTGTCCCGCCTATCGCAACGAATTCACGTTTGTCCAGATCGGCTCGCCCAGCCGCACGTCCATTGAGCGTTACCAGAACCTGATGCAGGAGGTGATCGACGAAGCCGAGCGCATCAACCGGCGTTTCCAGAACGGGAGCTGGAAGCCGATTGTCCTGCTCACGCGCCAGCACAGTCACGAGGAGATCCTGCCGTACTACCGCGCCGCCGATGTCTGCCTGGTGACCTCGCTTCACGATGGAATGAATCTGGTGGCGAAGGAATTCGTGGCCGCGCGCGGCGACGACCAGGGCGTGCTGGTGCTCAGCCGCTTCACGGGAGCCAGCCACGAACTGGTGGACGCGCTGCAGGTGAATCCTTACGACACGGAAGAGCTGTCGGGGGCGCTTCACCGGGCCCTCGAAATGTCTCCGGAGGAGCGCGCCATTCGCATGCAGCGCATGCGCGCCATGGTGAAAGAGCGCAACATCTACCGTTGGGCCGGGGGCCTGATCGGCGAGTTGTGCGCGGTCCGCACGGCCAGCGCCATGCCCGGACCGACGCTGGTTCGATCCGCCGTGAACTGGGCGTGAGGCTCGGCGTGCCATTCGTCGCCTGCCTGCGGGCTGGCCCTGTGTGCACGGCGCATCCGCGAAGCAGGCGAGCCGGCCTTCGCGACAGAGTTAGCGTCCTGGCAGCAAGGGAGGTCGGCGGAGAGCTCGAGGCCAGCGCCCGGCGCCGCGACGTCGATGCGTATCACCGCGCCCTCCTCAAAGAACCGCTCGGGATGCGCGACGCGTCCATAGCACTTCTGAAGGAGGCTGCAGACGGTCCCTCGCACTGGTTCGCCCTCGCGCGCGTTGACCCGAAGCTCGACTCGCTTCGCACCGACCCGCGAGTTGCCGCGCGGCTGAGCCGGCTGCGCGGCGGCCAGGCGTTTTACGCGTGTATTTCCCATACGGACGCGTGCTGCCAGGACTGCCCGCCGCAACCGACGGGTACAACGCGCGAGCCATTTCGGCCCCCTCCTTCTCGCCGTCCTTCCGGCCGATCTCACCCGCCGGCCGGTGCCACCGCGCCGTCCTGCGTATGCATTACTCAGTGGTACGGGGCAGAGAAGGGCGGCGAATCCGACGAAGCGTCCGGCCCGCTTTGGTGAGCCGGGTGCCCATCCTTCGTTTGCACGGAACGCCGACTTCATCACTCATCCCTTCACGCCCGCAGAGGGCTCGGCTGCTCGCATCCGTCTGCCTCCAGCCGGGCTTACTCATGTACCGCCGGTATCGACAGCACACGTGATTTTTCGCCTGTCTCTGAAACGAATTAACGAATTAAGTGAGAACTTCACCGACTTCGCAGCACAACACTCCGACGAATATGGCAGACGGGTGTGTGGGGTAGTGCTGCGCCCGGCCAAGGGGAGGACTTAAGGACTATGCGGGTAGCGGCGAGAGGGCCGGAAACCCTGCCTGGCCGCGACATCCTGAGCAGGCGCGAGAAAGATTTCCACAGGCTGGATCTCCAGAAAATCTTCAGCAATTCACCGGCGGATTTCTGCTTGACGCTCGGCGATGCAGATGTCATACGCGACTCGAAATCAGTCGTTATTCTTAGTACCCCGGCGGCCCGTTCGGAGTGGGCTCGCTGAGTTCCTCGGTTGTTCTTTTGGGCCCGCCCGAGAGGCGGGACGCTGGCGCGCAAACGAATATCGCTCGATGGCGTTTTCGTGTGTCACTCGCCGTCGTATTACACGAGTAATACTGCGTTGGTGCGCACCGGTTAGTAAGTTCTCGGCAGCGGCTGAATGGCCTGCCTTCCTGGGACTGAAGACGGCGGAGCTTTCCGACAAAACGGCTTCCACTACAGCCACACCCCTGCGTCCCCGGCCCGGACGCCGGCCCGACATTGCCGCAACCATGAGCGTCTACAAACCCCGCTCCCGCATGATCAGTATCCGGCTCTCCGACGACGAGTACGTCGGCCTCAAGCGCCTCTGCGCCGTCTCCGGAGCCCGCAGCGTTTCCGATCTCGCCCGCGAAGCCATGCGCGTTCTTCTGAACGGCACCAACCGCGACGACCTGCTGAGCGCTCGCATGGAGGAGTTCCGCGTTCAGATGCGCACCATCGACCGCAAGATCGATCAGCTTTCCGACCGCATCGCCTCCGTCGGCAACGGCACGAAAGGATAACCGCCATGGCCACCGCACTGCTCCCCCGCATGGCTGAGGCCGCGGACCTCTCACCCGCGATTCCCGCCGCGGAGCGCTGGTACGCCGTCTACACGCGCTCCCACTGCGAGTTCAAGGTTTCGAGGCACCTGAGCACCCGCGGCATCGAGGAATTCCTCCCCGTCTGCAAGAGCCGCCGCCACTGGTCCGATCGCACCCGCGAGCTCGATCTCCCGCTTTTCCCCGGATACGTCTTCTGCCGCTTCGCCCCTCATCACGCCTTCCCCGTGGTCAGCACCCCCGGTGTGGTCCGCATCATCGGCTCCGGCCGCACACCCGTGCCCGTCGCCGATTCCGAAATCGGCGCCATCCGCGCCATCTGCACTACCGGCGTGCGCGCCCAGCCCTGGCCCTTTCTCGAAGTCGGCCGCAGGGTGGCCGTGGTAAATGGTCCGCTCACCGGTATTGAAGGAATTGTCGTCGAGCTGAAGAACCAGTTTCGTCTGGTCGTTTCCGTCTCGCTTCTGCAGCGCTCTGTAGCCGCCGAGATCGAGCGGGAGTGGATCCAGCCCCTGTCTTTCACCGCGTCCGCGAACGGAGTACAGCAGTGAAGAAGTTCATCGTTCTGGCCGCTCTTGCCGCTTTACGCGCTCCGGCCCAGCCGCAGCCGCAGCTTCCCGCCCGCGTCGGCGCCGGCGCCACCGCCCTCAACGACACTTCCAACCTTCCCCAGGAGCGCATCGGCCGCGACGACCTCATCGGCATTTCGGTCTACGATTCGCCCGAGCTCACCCGCACCGTCCGCGTGGCCGCCGACGGCGCCATCCGTCTGCCCATGCTGAAGCAGCGCATCGCGGCTGCCGGCCTCTATCCCGCCGACCTGGAGAACGCCATCGCCGACGCGCTGTCGAAGGAACAGATTCTCGTCGACCCCATCGTTACCGTCTCCGTGGTCGAGTACCGCAGCCGTCCCATCAGCGTCGTCGGCGCTGTCAAGCAGCCGCTCACCTTTCAGGCCACCGGCATTGTCACTCTGCTCGACGCCATCTCCCGCGCCGGCGGACTTTCGGAGGATGCAGGAGCCGAGATTCTCGTCAGCCGGGCGCAGACCATGCCCGATGGCAGGACCACGTCCCTGGTCCAGCGCATCCCCGTCGCTAAACTCATTCGCGATGCCGACCCCGAATTCAACATCCGCCTCGATGGCGGAGAGGACATCCGCGTCCCCGAAGCCGGCCGCATCTTCGTCGTCGGCAACGTCAAGAAGCCCGGCGCTTATCTGATTCAGGATGGCGCCGAGAGCAGCGTCCTCAAAGCGCTCGCCCTCTCCGAAGGCCTCGAGCCCTACGCCGGCAAAATCGCTTACATCTATCGCCGTGAAGATGGCGCCGGGGGCAGGAACGAGATCCCCATCGAACTGAAGAAAGTGATGGACCGCAAAGCGCAGGATGTCCCCCTGGTCGCCAACGATATCCTCTATATCCCCGACAACAGCGGCCGCCGGAACACCGTAAGCGCCATGAAGATGTCCCTTCTGATCGGCACCGGCCTCGCCGGCGCGCTCATATATACACTCGTTCGCTGACGACCCATGCCCGAATTCACCGATCTTCCCGCCATCGTTCCGCAATCCCCGGGAGTGCCGGCTCCTGGCTACTACATGACCGCGCCGCCGCAGGCCGACCTCGAGGCCGAAGCCCCTCCCGTCCCTCTCTCGCACTATCTCTGGATTCTCCGCCGGCACCTCTGGAAGATCGCCGCCTTTGTGGCGACCTGCGCCGCCGCTACCTTCATCGTCTCGTCGCGTCTGCAGCCCATTTATGAATCGACCTCCTCCGTCGATGTGGACCGCCAAGCCCCCTCGGAAGTCATCGGCCAGGATGCCACCCGTTCCGCCGCGCCCAACGACGCCGACCAGTTCCTCGCCACCCAGGTCAAGCTCATCCAGTCCGACGCCGTCCTGCGTCCCGTTGCCGAGCAGTACAACCTGCTGGAACGCGAGGGGCAAACCACCGGCCTCGGTCCGGCGAGGATCCAGCAGATCAGCCGCGCGCCCGTCGTGCTCAAACGTCTCAGGGTCACGCGCCCGCCGAACACCTATCTCCTGCTCATCGCCTACCGCTCCGCCGACCCGCAGCTCGCCGCCGACGTCGCCAACGCCGTGTCCAATTCCTATCTCGCCCACACCTACAACATCCGCATTCGTTCCTCGGCCAGCCTGTCGTCCTTCATGGAGAAGCAGCTCGACGAGCTCAAGGCCAGGATGGAAAAGTCCGGCCTCGCCCTCGCCCAGTTCGAGAAGGAACTGAACGTTATCAACCCCGAAGAGAAGACCAACATCCTCTCCGCGCGCCTGCTGCAGTTGAACACCGAATACACCAACGCCCAGGCCGATCGCGTCCGCAAGGAAGCCGTCTGGAACGCCATGAAGTCCGGCTCGCTCGAAGCTGCGCAGGTCTCCACGCAGGGCGACGCGCTCGCCAAACTCAGCGAGAAACTGAACGAAGCGCAGCAGCACTTTGCCGAAGTGAAATCGACCTTCGGCGCCAACCATCCCGAATACCGCAAGGCCGCCTCCGAGCTGGGGGAAGTGCAGAAGCAGTTTGACGACGCCCGGCGCAACGTGGCCAGCCGCATCGGCGTGGACTACAACGAAGCGCTGAACCGCGAGCAGATGCTGCAGAAGGAAGTGGCCGACACCAAGGCCGCGGCCGACCGTCTCAACTCCCGCTCCTTCGAGTATCAACAGCTCAAGCGCGAGGCCGACGCCGACAAGACCTTATACGACGAGTTGGTTCGCAAAATCAAGGAAGCGGACATCAACGCCGGCTTCCAGAACAACAATATCCGTATCGCCGACGTGGCCCGTCCCGGGCTGAAGCCGGTCTTCCCCAACATGAGGCTGAACCTGCTGCTGGCGTTTCTGTTTTCGACGCTGCTGGCGGTCGGCGCCGCCGTCCTGCACGATTCGCTCGACACCACCGTGCGCGATGCGGAACAGGTCAGCCGTTTCCTCGGCACGGATGTGATCGGCGTCCTGCCCATGGTGCGCAACTTCACCAGGCTGAATCTGATTGCCGCGCCAGGGGCTGCCGAGATCGCACTGGTCCCCAACGGAGCGGCTTCCGTGAACGGCAACGGCGATTACCGCTCCAACGGCAGGGGTTACTATCGCACCATTTCCGGCTTTGAGGAAGCGGTTCGCACCCTGCGCAATACCATCATCCTCTCGGACTTCGAATCCCGGCTCCGGTCCATACTCGTCACCAGCGCCACGCCGGCCGAGGGGAAGACGACCGCGTGTGTGCACCTCGCCGTCGCCCACTCCGAACAGGGCAAGAAGACACTGCTGGTAGATGGCGACCTGCGCCGCCCCAGCGTCCATTCCCGGTTCGGACTCGATTCCGCGAAAGTGGGTTTGGCGAACGTCCTCACCGGGCAAACCGACTGGAAAGCCACGTTGCTGCAGGTGGAGGGCCGGCCGAATCTCGACGTGCTGCCCGCCGGACCGCCCTCGCACCGCGCCGCCGACCTGATCGGCCCGCGCCTCGGCGAACTGCTGGACGAATTCGGGCAGGACTACGATCTGGTGATTCTCGATGCTCCGCCGGTGCTCGGTTTCGCCGAGCCTCTGCAGATGGCCACCGTCGTGGACGGTGTGCTCATCATCAGCCGCGCCGGCGAAACCAAGCGCAAAGCCGTGAGCACGGTGCTCAGTGCCATGCACCGCATCCGTGCCCACGTGATCGGCGTCGTGCTGAACCAGATGAAGCGCGACTCCTCGTCGGATGGGTATTCGTATTACGGGTATTACAAGTACGGGTATTACGAGCAGCGGGAAGAGTGACGTCCCGAACACTCTCATAAGGACGCGTGCTGGACCTTTCGATCGTCAAGCCACGCAGTCTCGTCGGACGTGCACTGAGGGCCCCACTCAGTGTGATCCCTCGCTCCGCCGAGGTGCGCGTCCTGCAGGGTCCGTTGCGAGGCAAAAGGTGGATTGCAGGCGCGAGCATACACCGTTGCTGGCTCGGGTTTTACGAACCCGGCAAGCAGAAGAAGATCGCTGAATGTGTCCGTCCCGGCATGACCTGCTACGATCTGGGCGCCAACGTGGGGTTCTACACCCTCCTGTTCTCATTCCTGACCGGCCCGGAGGGATTGGTTGTCGCATTTGAACCGGTCCCCGAGAATGTCGACCTCATCAGATGTCACGCAAACATGAACGACTGCCGTAACATCAGGGTCGAATCTCTCGCTCTGTCGAATATTGACGGCACGGCGAACTTTCTGTTCGACGAATCTTCCAACTCCACGGGGCGCCTCTGCGAAGAAGGATCGGTCCAGGTCCAGAGCCGTCGTCTCGATACGTGGATAGCTGAAACTGGCGTTCCCCCGCCCAACATTGTCAAGGTCGACGTGGAGGGAGCGGAAGCGAGCGTGCTTGAGGGAGCCGCCTGTACCGTCCTCCGCGCCAGACCGGCGGTCTTTCTCGCGGTACACAATCAGGATCAACACGCGGCTTGCTGCGAGTGGCTCCGTTGTCACGACTACGACATCTCCTCGCTCGACGGAAAGTCCGCCGAACAGGCGGACGAACTGCTCGCCTTGCCGCGCAAACGGAACTGACCCAGGCCGCGGTCCACAGGTCGTCCACCGACCGGCAATCTCAGTCGCGAGTCTTCGTTTTGGTGAACTCCAGTCCCCGGGCTTCTCTGCGGCGCTTGTACGATCAACTGGGTTCCCGCTACAGGAGATCCCTGCTGGCAACCGGCGCGGGTTTTCTCTCCAGGGGGACCAGCCTTGTCGCGCTCATGGTGACCATGCCTCTGACGGTTGCCTGCCTCGGTCCCGAGCGCTTCGGCCTCCTAAGCACCATAACCGCCGGGGTCAGCCTGCTGAGTTTCTCCGATCTGGGTATTGGCATAGGGCTGCTTAACCTGATTTCGGCCGCCTACGGGCGCAATGACGCCGAACTGGCACGGCGGGCCGTCGCCAGCGCGTCTCTGGCTCTGGCGGCTCTCGCCGGGATGGTTTTCCTCATCGGGTATCCGCTCATTCTCTCCGTTTCCTGGCCCCGGATACTCCAGCTGCACTCGCACATCGCCATCGCGGAGTGCCGGCCCGCTCTGGTGACGCTGCTCGCGCTGTTCTGTATAGGGATGCCGGTTAGCGTCGTCCAGCGCGTCCAGATGGGTTATCAGGAGGGGTTCGTTGCCAATGCGTGGCAGGCCGGTGCAGGCGTAGCCACTCTCGTGGGAACGCTGGCGGCGGTGTACCTGCATGCGAGCCTCGCGTGGTTTGTCGCGGCGGTGTTCGGCGGTCAGACACTGGCTCTCGCCGCAAGTTGGATCGTGGAGTTCATTGCTCGCCGGCCCGGCCTGTTTCCTCGTCCCGGGTACCTCGACTTCCAGGTTGGCCGAACGATCATGCACTCCGGATTACTCGTCTTTTCGTCGCAGGCGGGTGCGTCGGCGCTGAACGCCGCACCGTCGATCGCACTTGCAAGCGTCGGCGGCGCTGCTGCCGTCGCTCCATTTGCCGTTCTGCAGCGGGTCATGATGGTCCCAATGGCGATTACCAGCGCTTTCGTCGCTCCGCTCTGGCCGGCCTACGCGGAGGCCGCCGCGGTCGGCGATGCGGCATGGATCGGAAAGACCGTTTCCCGAAGCATGGCGTTGTTTGTCGCCCTGGGAGTAATCCCCGCGGCGGTGTTAGCGATCGTCCGCGACCCCCTGATGCGCTTTTCTTCCCACGGCCGGCTTCACCTTGCACCCCAGCTCGCGCTGGCGACTGCAGCGTGGATGATTGTGGTCGCGCTTAGAGTGGTGCTCAGTTCTCCCGTCGGCGGATGCGGACTTCTGAACCGCGTGGCGGTCGCGATGCCTGTCTTCGCCGCGCTCGCTTATGCTCCCTGTTTCATCCATTCCAGCCGGGGCATCCCGTTTTTCATGGTGCCGCTCGCTACCGCGTTTTGTGAACTTGCCGTTGTCCTGGTGATGGTGCGCGATATCCGCAGGCTCTTTCGTTCCATGCGCGGCGCTCCTCGCGACGTCTCCTCGGTTCCATGCCACCCAGCTTAGTCAGGACCAGATACCACATCCGCGCAATATCCCGGTCACGAGGACGGGCGCCCGTGGTGCGCCTGGCGCCGCTGGCGCGGCTTAGTCGATCTCACGGAACATGAGCCGGATCGCAGCCGCCCTGGCCGGGCAGATCGCTGAGGTGACGCTCTCGGGCATGCACCGGCTCGGAGTTTCTTACGTTACCAGGAGCTTGCCTTCCGGAGCGAAGCTGCGCGTGCGCACCAACGACCGCCTGGCCCGCTACTTTCTCGTCGACGGCCAATTTGAGCAGGCCGTTCGCAATGTTATACGCAGAGTCGTCGGGCCCGGAATGACTGTCCTGGATATCGGCGCCAACCTCGGATACCACACTGTGGAGATGTCGCGCCTCGTTGGACCGGAGGGGACCGTGGTCGCATTCGAGCCACAGGCGCGCATGGTCGAGGAAATCCATGCCAACGTGAGAATTAACGCTCTCAGGAACGTAAGGGTGGTTCCCGTTGCCCTCAGTGATTCCGTCGCAACACGGAGCTTCTATGTCCCGGTTGTGGGAGACGAGGCGATGGGCTCGCTCGGAGACACCCATCGAACGTCCGTTGCCTCGGTAGTGAGCGTCAACTGTACCACCCTGGACGAAGCGATCCGGGCGCTCGGAATCACGACGGTCGATTTCATCAAGATGGACGTCGAGGGCGCCGAACTTCAGGTCGTCAAAGGTGGCGGCAGCGTGTTCGCGGGGTCGACGCAGCCGCAGGTCGTCTTTGAGGCGTATGAGGCGAACTGCGCTCCGTTCGGCTATCGCGTTTTCGACCTGCTGCAGCGGTTCAGCGCCATGGGGTACGATCTCACACAACTCGACGGGTGGGACTGGCACGCGGCGCCGAAAACCTGGCATTCGGTGAGCCCTCACAGATGATCCCGGTCGCCATGCGCGGAGCACCGTACCCGTATGTGAGCCGCTCACGGCTATCATCGTGGGATCTCGGTGACACCGCCTGCTTAGTCGTGCCCGCGCTGATGTTCCTTCGGGTAAACGTGCAGGGTGTGGTTTTTGCAACCGATTTCTGCCTGTTGGGGATCCTTCTGCTGTTCCTGGCCAGACGAACCGGCGAGGCGCGCAACGGGAAAGTCAGAACAGCTTGCCTGCTCGGTCTCGCCTGGCTGGCGGCACAGCTTTTCACGGACTTCGTTCGCGACACTCCCCTGACGCAGTGCATCCGCGGCTGGGGCATGATCTCACTGACCGTCACGCACCTCCTGACGGTGGCCATGTTGATCCGCCGGTCCCTGAAGCGTCTTGCTCTGTATGGGGCAGGCCTGGCCGTCGGCGGTCTCCTGACTTACTTCTTTACGCCCGGCGAGTACGCGGTGAGTCTCCCGTGGAAGTTTGGACTCGGCATTCCCGTCACCCTGTTGGTCTGCCTGCTGAGCAGCGTAGTTGCATTCAGGTGGAGGTTGGCCGCGGTGACTCTGGTGCTGCTGATCGGCGCTGTCAATGTCTATCTCGGGTTCAGAAGTCTTGGCGGAATCTGCCTGGCCACGGCGGTGTTCTGTCAGGCGCGGTTCACGTACCGAACCGCCGGCGCACGAGCGGCCATCTTAAGCTCCGTTGCCCTCCTTGTTGGTGCGTGGGCCATTACGGCCGTGTATGCGTACTCCGCCACGGGAGGTGCGCTGGGCGACCGAGCTCGCCAGACATACCTGTCGCAGAGCCGCGGCGAAGGCGGCATCCTGCTGGGCGGTCGCTCCGACCTCATTGGCGCAACCGCGGCAATCATGGACTCTCCCCTCATAGGCCACGGTTCCTGGGCGAGGGACCCGGAGTACGCAGCGCTTGAAGCCGACGTCCTTTCGGAAATGGGATACCGGAACGCCTTGGTACTGAGGGACCCCGATCTGATTCCCTCCCACTCGCACCTGTTCGGAGCGTGGGTCACCGCGGGAATTCTCGGCGCCGCGTTCTGGATCTGGGTAGTCTGGTTGACGGTGAGGGCACTGCTGCCGGCTTCGGGATCGGAGCCCCTCTATCCCTTCCTTGTCTTCGTCGCCTTGCTCCTTATCTGGGACACGTTCCTTTCCCCGTACGGGGCGGAACAGCGGTTCCAGGAGACCTACTCCATTTACGCGATGATCTTCCTTTCCCGTCTGGCGCGAAATCGATCTTCTCACCGGGCCTATGTCCAGGGTGTCCATAGTTACCGTCTCGTTCAACCAGGCCGCATTCCTGGAACGCGCAATCCAGTCCGTTCTTGAACAGAGCGGCGTCGATTTTCAGTACATAGTCGTCGATGCTGGATCAAGCGACGGAAGCCGTCAGATCGTCGAGAAATATCGGCCTCGGCTCAGCGAGACGATCTTCGAGCCGGACGACGGTCCCGCGCAAGGGCTGAATAAAGGATTCGCGCGGGCGACCGGCGAGATTCTGGGATACCTCAATGCCGACGACCTGCTGCTGCCGGGTGCGCTGTACGAAGCCGCGGAGCTTCTCGGCAACACTCGTGCCGACGTTGTATATGGCGATGGCTACTACATCAACGAGCGCGGGGAGTGCATCGGGCGCTGCCTGTCCACGCCGTACAGTTTCCGGCGGTTGGCGCTGTCCGGAATGGTGGTAATGCAGCAATCCACGTTTTTCACGCGAGAGGTCTTCTTCAAGTCGGGAGGGTTCAACGAACAGAACCACACATGCTGGGACGGGGAACTCTTCTTCGAATTTGCCAGAAAGGGTTTCAGAATCCTGCATGCCGCACGATACTGGTCGGCGTTCAGACTTCATGGAGGTGGCATAAGCGGCTCGGGCAGGATGAAGACAGAGTACCTGAAGGACTTAGAGCGCATCTACGGCCCAGGCGTTGCCCGGTACGGGCCGCTCCTTCGCTGGCATCGCTGGGGGGCGAAGTGGGGAACTCGCATCCTGACTCCGGGGCGATCTTTGCGGTTGGCGCGCGATCGTCTCCTTGGGCCACCAAACCTCGCCTTTTGACAGACCGCCCACCAGCAATGAAAGTCGCGATACTGTGGACCAAACCCTCGAGCTACCTGAACGCGGCCCTGCGTGCCCTTGCCGCATACGGCTGCGAGATCCTTATCTTCAACGAGGCTGCCGATGGCGATGCGCCGTTCGAACAAGGGGAGCTCCGATGGATCTCACGGCGCCACGAGTTTCATGGAGCGCCCGAGTTCAGGATCCTCCGTCAAACGATCGAGTCATTCCTGCCGGACGTTATTCTCTGCTCCTGGCACGTCCCCGCATACCAGAAAGTCTGCTCGCGCCTCAGGGGCCAAAGCGTGCGGGTCGGTTGCGGAGACAACCAGTGGCGCGGAACACTCAGGCAACAGCTTGGTCGAATCGCCGCCCCGTTCCACCTGCATCGTTTTTACGACGTGCTTTTCGTGCCGGGCGAGCGCCAGTCGATGTGGGCGCGCAGGATGGGCTTCCCGGAGGAACGCATCTGGAAGGGTCTGCTCACATGCGACGTCGCGGCATTCCAGGGCTGCCGCACGAGGCGGAGCGCGGAAACGCGCACCTTCCTGTACGCCGGACGCCTCTCACCGGAAAAAGGAATCCAGACGTTGGTAAGAGCGTACAGCGCCTACCGGCGCGGGTGTCGGGAACCGCCCTGGACTTTGATTGTCGCCGGGGACGGGCCACTTCAGGATAGTGTGAGCCACGAGCCGGGTGTGGACTGGCGGGGATTCGTTCCGCCGTCGCAACTGCCGGCCGTATTCGCCAGGGCTGCCTGTTTCGTGATGCCCAGCGCCCGTGACGCCTGGTGCGTCGCCTTACACGAAGCGGCGTGCGCAGGCTTGCCTTTGATAGCTACGAGCGCGTGCGGCGCGGCGGTGCACCTGCTCCAGGACGGATACAACGGCTGCCTCGTCGGTCCAGGTCAGGCGGACGCCCTCGCGCAGGCGATGGCACGGATGAGTGATACCCGAGCTTCGGAACGGGCCGAGATGGGGAATCGAAGCAGCGAACTGAGCAGACAATTCAGTCCCCGGAGATGGGCTGCAACCGTGATCAAGCGGTCGGAAGGGCTGATCGGCATTTCTCGGCATGCAACCAGCCCGGCCGTCAGGTTCGAGACCTGATCTGCGTGGTTATGGCCGGCCTCCGCCTCGTCGCGTGAGCTTGATGCAGAAACCCGCACCCTGGCATGTCTCGCCTGTCACGGAGCACGGCAGGTCCTCTGGCGGAGGCCCGCGTTTCCAGCGACGGCCAGTACGCGCGGATAGACCACTGCTTTTGCAAGAGCGGCCTGGACCACACCGAAGAGACCACCCGCTCAGCAACGTGCGATCTCAGGCAGTGACCCATGAGAGCAAGGGACAGCGAGAGGAACAAGCGAGGCGGGTCGCCTCGACGTGGAACGACGTTAGCGATGACCGCGCGATCCGGTACCATGAACGTCCTACCGGCCCCCCAGACACCACCTTCCCGGCTGAAACACCCGTATACCCAACAAGGCGCTCCGCGTCGTGATCAAGCCGATTGATCTCTATTTCAAGCTACGGTGGCTCATCCGCGCGAACCGTATCGGACAGCGCGCTCTCTACGTTCCCCCGAGTCTCTGGTACTCCACCTTCGGAAGGCTCACTGCCGACACCGTTCGTCCCCCCGCACTATCAGAGGCTAAGGGCGTCGCGATGTGTCTGCGATTTCGCGACGAGGCCCGTTTCCTCAGGGAATGGATCGAATACCACCTCTCAGCCGGCGCATCGAAGCTTTTTCTCTATAACAATTCGAGCTCCGACGACTTCGCGGGCGTCATTGCGCCTTACCAGAAAGACGGATCCGTTGAATGCATTGACTGGCCCCGGACACCAGCCTCTCCTCATGCCGAGGAGGACTGCATCCGCAGAGCCGTGGGAAGGTTCGAATGGGTCGGCTTTCTGGATACCGATGAATTCGTCGTTGTGAAGGACCTCAGGAGCATCGGCGAGTTTCTCTCCGAATTTCGTTCATACCCCGCGGTGGCCCTCCACTGGCATATGTTCGGATCGAACGGGCACCTCGCAAGGCCCAGCGAACCAGTGATAGCCGCTTACACGCGGCGAGCGCCTCACCCCAATTGTCACGTCAAGTGCTTCGTGAGACCCGAATGCGCCGCGCAATGCAGGAACTCGCATTCGTGGTACTTTCGAGGGGCGAGATGCGCCGGAACCGAAACCGGCGGGACCGTTTACGGTAGCCTCTCAATCCCGCCGACCGCGGAGCGCGCCTGGGTCAACCACTACTACAGCAAGAGCAAGGAAGACTACATCGGCCGCATGAACAGCCCCGCGGCCGTCGACCGTCTGGGCATGCTTTATCCATCTCGTCGCCCAGACCGGCTGGAAGAGAGTATGTCCCGGTGGAACGACGTGATCGACGACTCCGCGCTGCTTTACTATCAGGCTCGCTGCCGCATGCAGGACCGGCCACGATTGATCTTTGACCAGTAACCCATCCGCCCCGAGGCAGGAAGTTGCTCCTTAGACCACTCTCGCTCCGTCGATACGCACGATTGATCAAACGCGCCGGTTGCCTGGCGGCGGGTCGCGAGAAGCTATATCGGTACGACGTTCACCCGAAGAGGCTGACTCTCGGCGCCATCTATTGCGGTTGGACGATCACTCCTCGGCACGTGACTGCCAGCGCGATTGCTTATTCCTTCGGAGCGGGAAACGATATCTCGTTTGACCTGGAGCTCATTCGGATCTTCGGTATGCAGGTCCATGCCTTCGACCCGGCGCCGAGTGTCGCAGCATGGGTAGGAGCTCAACGGGTCCTGCCGGAGTACGTCTTCCATCCGTACGGCCTGGCGGCGCATGACACCTCACGTCAGCTCTTTGTCCCCGCGCATGACGGCGGAACCTGTTCTCTGCGGCAGGAACACCGGCATGTTGCCGGCCCCGGTATGACCTGCGAGGTCCACACCCTTGCGACGATTACCCGCTCGCTCGGGACACCGCTCATCGAGATTCTCAAGATGGATGTCGAAGGCGCTGAACACGACCTGATCTCCGACATAGTTGAATGCCCGGCGCCAATCAGGCAACTTTTGATCGAGTTTCACCACAGGAGTGGGGTTGAATCCGGCAGCGCCACCGTCCAGGCGGTAGATCGGCTAAGAGGAGCCGGCTTCCAGCTATTTCCCGTGTCCCAGACAAGCTCCGAGTTTTCCTTTCTGCACCGACGGTGCTGCTCCGCCTGAGCGACTCTGGCACGACCTCGCAATGCGCATTCTCCACGCCATAAACTCCGTGAATCCCGCTGCCGGGGGGCCTGTCGAAGGGATCAGGCAACTGGGAACAGCCGTCACCAGCCTCGGGCATGCCGTCGAAGTCGTGTCGCTGGACAATCCGGAGGCCCCCTGGGTCGGGGCGTTTCCGCTTCCGGTGCATGCGCTCGGGCCGGGAATGCTGACCTACGGGTTTACTCCGCGCCTTGTCCCATGGCTGCGTCGAAACGCCGGACGGTTCGATATCGTCATCGTCAACGGCATCTGGCAATATCAATGCCTCGGCGCCTGGCTCGCCCTGCGCGGGTCCGCCATGCCTTACGTTGTCTTCACGCACGGGATGTTGGATCCGTGGTTCCGCCGCGCCTATCCACTGAAGCACCTCAAGAAGTGGATGTACTGGCCATGGGCCGGCTATCCCGTGCTCCGCGACGCGTCCGCTGTTTTCTTCACCTGCGAGGAAGAGCGGATCCTTGCCCGCCAGTCGTTCTGCCTCTACGACGTCTGCGAAGCGGTCGTTGGGTATGGCGTCTCCGGGCCGCCGGAGCGCAACGCCGATTCGCAGATCGCGGCGTTTCTCGCTCGCTTCCCCAAGCTGCAGGGCAAACGGCTTGCCCTTTATATGGGCCGCCTGCATCCGAGGAAGGGTTGCGAAGTGGCCGTGCAGGCGTTCGCGAGCGTTCTGGCTCAAGACCCCCAATGGCGGCTCATCATGGCCGGCCCCGACAGCGTGGGCTGGCAGGCCGAGTTAGCGAGGATGGCCGCGGACCGGGGAGCCGCGCAAGCCATCACCTGGACCGGAATGCTCCTTGGCGATCTGAAGTGGGGCGCGCTGCGGGCGGCGGAGGTGCTGTTGCTTCCCTCCCACGGAGAGAACTTCGGTGTTGTCGTCGCCGAAGCCCTGGCCTGCGGCACGCCGCCGCTCATTTCCGACAAGGTCAACATCTGGCGTGAAGTACAGCGGGACGCGGGGGGATTGGTCGCGCCCGACGACGTGGCCGGCGCCTCCGCAATGCTTCGAAGCTGGAGTGCCCTGCCGATTGCGGAGCGAACCGAAATGAAGAAACGGGCGCGCGCGTGTTTCGAACGGCGCTTCAGGATCGAAGCCACAGCCCGCCGGTTCGTCTGCATACTCGAATCTTCAACCCTCCGTACACAGACGCCCGAACCCATCGGCCGCTATGTCAGATTCCCATTTGGCCGTCGATCTGTCGCGCCCCGACAATAGCGAATACAGAAAGGGTCGGCCGCTCCTGGCGCGCGCTCTGTGGCATTTTTTCGGCTTCCCGCTGGTCCGATCCGATTGGGTTCCAATCTCCTCACTCAAAGCCGCGCTCCTTCGCCTGTTCGGCGCCTCAATCGGCCGGGGAGTCTGCCTGAAGCCTGGAATCAGAGTCAAGTTCCCGTGGTATCTGGCCATCGGCGACCACTGCTGGATTGGCGAAAGCGCGTGGATCGACAACCTCACTCGCGTAAACATTGGATCCAACGTCTGCGTCTCGCAGGGCGCTTACCTCGGCACGGGCAACCACGATTGGACAACGCCGAACATGAAGCTCTTCACGCGTCCGATCACGCTGCGGGATGGATCATGGGTCGGTGCGAAGAGCATTGTCTGTCCTGGCGTCACCTTTGGCGAAGGAGCAGTCCTGGCGGCGGGAAGCGTTGCCACGCGAGACATCCCCTCGTTCGAGATCTGGGCCGGGAACCCCGCGCGGTTCGTGAGAACTCGCCGCCTGAGACCCCTGACGCCTAACGAACCTCGCTTAAACTCAACCCCGGCACGGCTCTAGCCACTTGAACGCAACAGTCTCGGAACCCCCATGAGCGCAACATCGGCTCTCACCTTATCCCCGGCTGAACGTCGCACCACCGGCCTGCTCTCCGAGCGGCTCACCGGGGCGACATTCATCATCGCCGATATACTCGCCGTACTGGCGGCCTTCGCCTTCACAATCGCCCTGAGAGACGCGATCGGCGGCGCCTCGCTCTGGCTTCAGTTCCTCCGCCTGACGCCGTTTCTGGCGGTCATCCCGGTGCTCATCGCCCTGATGGACCTTTACCCCGGTGTACTGCTGAACCCAGTTGAAGAGTTCCGCCGGCTCACCATCGCCATCGCCGTCGGGATGTCCCTGGTCGTAGTTGTCACCTTCCTCTTCAAAGTGAGCGCCCAGTACTCGAGGCTCCTCTTCATGATGGCGATTCCCCTCGGCGTGAGCCTTGCCCTCGCCGGACGGTGGCTCGTTCGCAAGGTCTTTTCCGAGTCGGACTGGTGGGGAGTTCCAACAATCCTGGTGGGGCCCGTGTCCGAGGTGGAGCAGATGAGACTGGCCGTCGAATCCCAACCTTGGATTGGCATCCGCGCCGCGGCTGTCGCCGAGGCCGAACTGGATTACGTCCCGAATGACGCCGGCAGTCTCGCCCAGGAAGACCGTATCCCTTACGCCCTGGTCATTCTTCCCAGCGGGGCGGACCGCGATTGGATTCGCCGGACGGAGCGCCTCGTCTGGCACTGCAAAAAGATCATCGTCGTTCCACAGTCCATGGGCGTCATGTGGTCCTGGATGCGCATCCGCGATTGCTGCGGCGTCATAGGCCTCGAAGTGCGGCGCGAACTGCTTCGCCGCCGCGCCAGGATGCTCAAACGCGCCCTCGATTGGACGCTGGCCCTGATCGGAGCCGTCTTCGTTGCTCCTCTGGTGATTGCAATCGGCGCGCTCGTCAAACTCAACTCGCGTGGTCCTGTTTTCTACCGGCACCTGCGAATCGGCGAAGGCGCCCGGACGTTCCGGGCCTGGAAGTTCCGCACCATGGTGGATAACGCCGACGAGGTGCTCCAGCGCTGCCTGCGGGAAAACGCCGAGCTGCGCGAAGAGTGGGAAGCAGATCGCAAGCTCAGGAACGATCCCCGCGTCACCACCATTGGTCGCTTCCTTCGGCGGACCAGCTTCGACGAGCTGCCGCAGATCTGGAACGTAATCCGCGGCGAGATGAGCTTCGTGGGCCCGCGGCCCATCGTGCACGAGGAAGTCGAGAAGTACGGGGAAGAGTTCGACCTCTACCAGAAAGTGCGTCCTGGGATCACCGGACTCTGGCAGGTCTCGGGCCGCAACGACATCACCTATCGCAAACGCGTCGCCATGGACGTACATTACGTCCGCAACTGGTCCGTTTGGCTCGATGTGTACCTGCTCGCAAAAACGGTCGGCGTCGTCCTGCGAAGGCAGGGAGCCTACTAAGACCGTTCTCCCGTCCAGGCCACATGAGAATCCTCGTCCACGACTACGGCGGCTATGCCTTCCCTCTGGACCTGAGCCGCCAGTTGGCCAGAACCGGCCACCGGGTGCATCACCTTTTCTTTCGGGACCTGTCAACGGCGCGGGGAAACATCGCTCCGCGATCCGCCGATCCTCCGACTTTGCGCCTCCTCGAAGTGCGGGCACACCCGTACGACAAGTATCGCTTCTGGACCAAGCCATTTCACGACAGAGCCTACGGCAGGCGGGTGGGAGACATTATTCGGAGGGTGCGGCCCGATGTCGTCCTTTCGGCCGACACCCCGCTCGATGCACAAGCCGTTCTCTCTCGCGCCTGCAAGAGCTGTGCCGTGCCGTTCGTGTACTGGCTTCAGGACATCATCAGTATCGGCATCCACACAGTGGTCGGCGCAAGGGCGCCGGTTCTCGGCCCCATGCTCGGACGCTGGTACCGCCACCTCGAACAACGCCTCCTCCGCACGAGCGCTTCCGTAATTGCCGCAACGCCCGACTTCCTTCCATTCCTGGCGAAATGCGGCGTTCCGATGGAAAGGTCTCATTGCGTTGAAAACTGGTGCCCGCTTGCCGACGTCGCGCCGCTCCCCGCGGACAACGCGTGGGCGCGCCAAAACGGCTTGGCAGGCAAACAGTGCGTCCTCTACTCGGGGACACTGGGCCTCAAACACAATCCGCGAATCCTCGTGGACCTCTCGCTCGCGCTTGCCCATCGGCGCGATGCGGTGGTCGTCATCGTCGCGGAGGGCCCAGGCGCCGTCTGGCTCGCCAATGAGGTCGAACAAAGGCAAATTCGAAACCTGATGGTGCTCCCGCTCCAGCCCTACGAGAACCTGTCGGAAGTCCTTGCCTCCGCGTCGGTACTGCTGGCGATTTCAGGACCCGAAGCCAGCCGCTTTTGTTTCCCCTCCAAGGTCATGACCTACCTCTGCGCCGGCCGGCCGGTGCTGGCGGCAGCCCCCGTCGGCTCCTACATATGCAGAGTCCTGAAAGAATCCGGCGCCGGACTGACTGTGGAACCGGATGACGTCCTGGAACTCGCGCGACATGCGGGATATCTGCTGGACGATCGGCGCGCCAGGGAAGACATGGCGGAAAACGGCCTGGCATACGCCCGGATGCGCTTCGACATCGAGGCCATCGCTTCCAGATTCTTGGCAATCCTGGTTCGGCATGCGAGGCCAGCCCCCTGAGCGGTTCGCTGCGAACCGCGCCGGAGCCGCGAAGCGGTAGCGCCCTCCCCTGGATCACATAGTGCGGATCATCCGCGTCATCGCTGTCGCCTGGTTCGCAGCCCTGATCCCTGGTTCCCTCCAGCCAGCCAGGCCACGGGCCATCGCCGCATTCCACGACGCGGTTCACGTCCTCGGGTAGGGCGGCGGCGCGCTCCTGCTCCTCTGTCTCTCCCGCAATCGCCGTGAACGGCTCCTGAGCGCCTGCGCCACCTTCCTGCCTGGACTGTCCCTCGAGTACCTCCAGCACCTCATCTATCGCAACGCCATGGAGTGGTCGGACGTGCGCAACGATGCCCTGGCCATCCTGCTCGTCGTCATCCTCCACCGAATCCTCCGTACCCTCCACCCTGAATCCCCGGCGCACAAAAACGCGCCCCCCCCCGCGCAAGAGGGCTTTTAAGGCGCTCCGCTGAAATCCCCCTTGCACGATCCCCCTTTTTCTCTGTCCTCCGTGCCTCCGTGGTGAACTCTATCGCGCGATGCCGTGCGCTCCCTGTCGCGGCGCCCTTGTCTTCCTCCGCGCACCCTGTCCAGTCCGGCTTGCATCTCAAGCTGCCACGCCTCACCTCCAGGTGGGCGCCAATCGCCGCCGCCAGACACGACTGCGAGCGCCCGCCCTGTTTCGCCAGTGCCCCCAGCTGCCGCTTCGTCCCGCCATTCGCCCGCGTCGTAACAATCTCCTTCATCTCTCCGTGGCCTCTGGTCCTGCGTGATGAATCCCCGACAGTCCCATTTCCGAACACGACGACGAGGTCTCGCAGCCGGCCCGCGCTGTCGGAGCCCGCGCCATCGCTCCGCCGTGATTCGTGATAGCATGAATCCGCTTCAGCCGGCTCCTCCGCGCAGACGGGGCAGACTGGGACACGGTGGTGGTCCGCATGAAGATGACGCGGCTGTGTTTGACGCTGGGGCTGTTGATGATTCTGGCTCCGCTTCCCGGCTACTCGATCGGACAAGCCCGATACGTTGTGTGGCAGTCCGTTCCGGGCGCTTTCGCGATAGAGGATGGACGCGGGACGGCGGCGATGTATACGGACGCGGCCGACTGGCCCGGCGTCCTGCGCGCCGCGTCCGACTTGTGCGCCGATGTGAGCAGGGTAACGGGAAAGGAACCGGTTCTGATTCACGATGCCGGCTCGCTCGGCGCCGGAGCGATCATTGTCGGCACCATCGGCAAGAGCCCGCTGGTCGATCGACTGATTCGCGAAGGCAAGGTAGACGCGTCCGGCGTCGCCGGCAAATGGGAGTCCTTCGTGATTCAGGTGGTCGCACGTCCGCTGCCGGGCGTGCAATCGGCGCTGGTGATCGCCGGAAGCGACAAGCGCGGCGCCATCTACGGCGTCTACGATCTGTCCGAACAGATCGGCGTGTCTCCCTGGTATTACTGGGCGGACGTGCCAGCCGTTCACCGCGATGCCCTGTACGTGAAGCCCGGCCGCTATATGGAAGGGCCGCCGGCGGTGAAGTACCGAGGCATTTTCCTCAATGACGAAGCGCCCGCGCTCAGTGGCTGGGTGCGCGAGAAGTTCGGCATGGCGCCGGTAACGAACCATGCGGGGCAGCCGGGCGATGTGGTCAACATGGGCCACGAGTTCTACGCCAAGGTGTTCGAGCTGATTCTCCGTCTCAAGGGCAACTATCTTTGGCCGGCGATGTGGAATAACGCTTTCAATGAAGACGACCCGTTGAATGCGCGGCTCGCCGACGAGTTCGGCATTGTGATGGGCACTTCCCATCACGAGCCGATGCTGCGCGCACAGAAGGAATGGACCCGGCACGGCCAGGGTCCGTGGGATTATTCGCGCAACGCCGAGGTGCTGCGGGCATTCTGGACGGAAGGGATCCGCCGCAATAAAGACTACGAAAGCATTATTACGATCGGCATGCGCGGCGACGGCGACATGCCCATGGCCGGCCCTTCCGTCGAAGCCAACATGAACCTCATGGAGCAGATCGTGGCCGGCCAGCGGCGGATCATCGGCGAGCAGATGAACCGGGACCCGAGCACCGTCCCGCAGCTCTGGGCCTTATATAAGGAGGTTCAGGAATACTACGACAAGGGCATGCGCGTCCCCGACGATGTGACCCTGCTGTGGTGCGACGACAACTGGGGCAACATTCGCCGCCTGCCGACGCCGGAAGAGCGCAGGCGCAGCGGTGGCGCGGGCGTCTACTACCATTTCGATTACGTCGGCGGGCCGCGCAACTACAAGTGGATCGACACGAACCCGATCCCGAAGATCTGGGAACAGATGAACCTGGCGTTGAACTATGGGGCGGATCGCATCTGGATCGTGAACGTGGGCGATCTCAAACCGATGGAGTTTCCGATCGACTTCTTTCTGAGCTTCGCGCGCGATCCGCGGCGCTGGCCGAAGGAGAAGCTCGGGGAGTTTACGCGCCTGTGGGCGGAGCGGGAATTCGGCGGCGAGCACGCCGCGGAGATCGCCGAAATCGTTTCCAGGTATCTGAAGTACGCGGGTCGCCGCAAGCCGGAATTGCTCGATCCCGAGACATTCAGCCTGGTCAACTACCAGGAGGCGGAGCGCGTGGAAGCCGATTTCGAAGCACTGGTAAGCCGGGCGGAGCGGCTGCAGAAGCAGATGCCGCGCGCCGCGCAGGACGCGTATTTCGAATTGGTGCTTCACCCGGCGAAGGCGTACGCGCAGGTGCTGGAACTTTATATCGCGGCGGGACGCAACCGGCTGTACTTCGCGCAGGGCCGCGCGAGCGCGAATCATGAGGCGGAGCGGGTGAAGGAACTGTTCCAGGCCGATGCCGATCTCGGCGATTACTATAACCACACCCTGGCGAACGGGAAGTGGGACCACATGATGGACCAGACGCACATCGGCTACACAAGCTGGCAGGAGCCGCCGCGCAACGTCATGCCCGCGGTTTGGGAGATTGCCGTGCCGGATGCGGCAGTGCTCGGCGTTGGGGTGGAAGGTTCCGCCGGAGTGTGGCCCGGCTCGGCGCAGCTTGCCATACTTCCGGAGCTCGATCCGTTCCAGCCCCAGGGCCATTACGTGGAGGTGTTCAATCGCGGCAAAGCGCCGTTCGAGTTCACGGCAACCGCGAGCGCGCCGTGGATTGTACTAAGCGCCACGAGCGGGACCGTCTCCGAGGACCGGCGCATATGGGTATCGGCGAATTGGAACAAGGCGCCGGTGGGGACCAGTCGGGGCTCCGTCCGGATCAGCGGCGCGGGCATGGAGGCAGACGTGATGCTTGCCGCGTTCCGGCCCGCGGATGTGACGCCGGCGACCTTGCACGGCTTTGCGGAGAGCGACGGCTACGTGTCCATGGAAGCCGCGCGCTTCTCCGCGGCGGTGGCGACGCCGGCAGCGCGATGGGAGGTGATTCCGGATCTCGGCCGGACGCTTTCGGGCGTGAGCGTCTTCCCGGTGACCGCGCCGAGCGTCGATCCCGGTCCCGTTTCGCCACATCTCGAATACCGGATGTATCTGGTTCATGCCGGAACGGCCGATGTGAATGCAATCATCAGCCCGACATCAGGGTTTGTGCCCGGCCGCGGGCTGCGCTTTGCCGTGTCGTTCGACGGCGAGCATCCGGTGGTTGTGGACGCGCTGGAACATAATACGAATCGAGACTGGGAGGCCACGGTCAAGGACAGCGTGCGAACGGTCCATTGCGCGCTGCCCGTCGCGAGCCCCGGCTACCACACGCTGACAGTCTGGATGGTGGACCCCGGAGTGGTGCTTCAAAAACTCATCGTCGATATGGGCGGACTGCGTCCAGGCTATCTGGGACCGCCAGAGAGCTTCCATGCCAGATAATCGCTGTCAAAGCTCGTCCCCGCCGGCGCCGATTTCGCAGGCAAAGAGGCGCGATAGCCCGGCTTCGAGTCGCCCTCGGGGCTGCAACGCCGGTCCCTCGATCTGCCCGTGCATGATCGATCCTCGTGCAACTCGCGGCGTGGTTCGCCGCATCGGAGCATTCCGGCAGCACGCCGAGATGCCAGTTGCAATGGTGGGGACGGAGAGACTCGAACTCTCATGGCTGTTAACCGCTGGAACCTAAATCCAGTGCGTCTGCCAGTTCCGCCACATCCCCGGCTTTTCTGATCGTACTATGAGTGGCCGGGCATGCCGCCTCAGAGACCGCCTGCTCGGGTCGCGGCTCAGGGGCGCTGTTCGCAGAGACTCAACCCGGCGGCGACGAGCTCGGGCGCCGGCATCAGGCGCGGGCGCGCGTCGCCGCAGGCGCAGGGCGACGAGTCCCGAATCCAGCCTTCGCGCCGGGCCGCAGATAACCGGATGTGCAGCCCTTCGTGGACGTCGCATTCAGTGGCGATGAGCCGATTGCGCCCACTCAGGTACTGCTCGAAAGCGGGCACGCCGAAGACGTCCCAGAACATGTCGCGATCATACTCGGTAAGACCGCGGTCACCCTCCCGCGTGAACACGACCACGGAATTGCGCACGGTGGTCGCCCGATTCCTTGTCGCGATGCGGCGCAATTGGATCGCCGTTCCGGCCAGCACCTCCGGGGCGAAGCGGAGCGCCGCTTCATCGTCGATGTTGGCGAAATATCGTACCTGCCTGGTTTCCCGAAATCCAGGCTGCAATACGGCGACGCGCGGGTTACCCGCCGAGGGATACACGAAAGGCGCGGCCAGCCCGGGCATCCACACAAGACTGAGATTCATAGCGTCTACGGTCAAGTGCGGTACGGCCGCAACGGTTCTCACCGGAAGAGAACGATTCTCACTGGAAGAGATGAATCAGGTTGTCATGGAGGATCCGCGAGGCGTCGCGCTCACTCACACCAAGCTCGTAGAGCGCTTTCGCCTGCGCTTCGAAGATCGGCCTCTGCCACCCTCGGGGGAAGAAGGAGGAATCAGTGCCGAACAGCAGGCGCGCCGGTCCCACGACGGCCAGGGCGCGGCGGAATACCATTCGCAGATCCACCGCTTCCGGTTCATACCGCATCCAACTGTTCGTGCTGGACGTGTCGAGATACACGTTCGGGCAAAGATCCGCTACCATCAACGCTTCGCGGAGATAGCCCGCGCCGAAATGCGGGATGACGAAGCGGACTTCGGGAAAGCGCAGCGCCAGCGCATGCAGGTCCACCGGATTGGAGAAGCGCAGATCGAAATCCGAGCGCAAGCCGAGCCTGGCGCGCACGCCCACCGTCAGCACGCCGCAATGGACGAAGGCAACGCCGCGCCGGGCGTCCAGCAACTCGATCAGCCGGATCGCGCGCTCGTCCTGAATGGAGTAACGATGCATGGCCGGGAAGAAGCAGAAGCCATGCAGATGGCCGGAATCGAGAGAGCGCGCGGCGCGTTCGGCGGCATCCGCGGCGCGGGGATTCACCATCGCCCAGGCGTAGAACCGGTCGGAGAAGCGTCGCGCGGCGGCAATCACGGAGTCTTCGTCGCCGGGCGCGCTGGCCATCAGGACGGCGCGTTCCACGTGGTGGCGATCGAGTTCCTCGACCCACGTTTCAGCGAGCGCCTCCGGCTCGGGGAGCGGGAGCTGCCAGCCGAGCAGCCCCGCCAGCGCATCCACGGGAACCTGCTTCTGCGCGGCCAGCGCCTCGAAAAAACGGTGCGAAAAGAAATGAACGTGCGCGTCGGCAACCTGCCGCTGCCCCCACTGCGTCTCCATCGTCCTCGGGCTCCGCGGTCACTCTGCGTGCGCGCTGCCGTTGCCGGCCGTGAAATGCGTCAACCCGGCGGAGAGCGCAAGCTGCGTCAAACCGGCCACGTTGTTTACACCGAGCTTCTTCATCATGGTTTTGCGATAACTGCGCACGGTCTGCAGGCCCAGGTCGAGCATCACCGCGATTTCCTTGCTGGTTTTGCCTTCGGCCACCAGGCGCAGCACCTGCAGCTCGCGCGGCGAAAGGCCGTCGAGCGCGGAAGAAGCGGGTTTCGATTCCAGATCGCCTCGCTGAATGCGGTGCAGCAGCCGGTCGGACACCTGCGGGCTGAGATACGAGCCGCCCTTGGCCACGGTGCGCAGAGCGTCCACCAGATCGTTGTCGGACGCCCGTTTCAGCACGAATGCGCGCGCCCCGGAGCGGATCGCGCTGACCACCGAGTGCTCGTCGTCGTACATGGACAGGATAATCACGCGGGTGTCCGGCACGTGGCGGAGAATCTCCTGGGTGGCCTCGATTCCGTTCAGGCCGGGAAGTCCGATATCCATGAGCACGATTTCCGGCTTCCTGCGGCGGCAGATCTGCACCGCTTCCGCGCCGTTGTCGGCTTCGCCGACGATGGTGAACTCTTCGCTATGGCGCAGGATCGCGCGGATCCCGTCGCGCATGATCTTGTGGTCGTCTACCAGCAGAACGTTGAACGCCATGGTCACTTGCTCCGCGCCGGACAACTCGCCTTCACGATGGTACCTTTTCCGGCGAAACTGTGGATGGTCAAGCGCATGCCTTCCAGCGACGCGTAATACTTCATCAACAACAAGCCCAGTCCGCCCTGCACGTTGTCGATGGTTTCGGCAACCTCGAAGCCGCGGCCGTTATCCCGCACTTCGAGCACAAACCGGTCGCGCACCTGCCGCACCAGCACTTCGGCATAGGTACTCTCGGAATGCTGGACAACGTTGTCCAGGGCAAACTCGGCCAGTTTGTAAAACGTGGCGGCGCTGTGCCCGGGCACGCGGGCCGCCGAATCGACAAACAGGCGCAGCGTGCCGCGATAGCTCTCGCGGAAGCGCCCCACCAGCCGGTTCAGCGCAAACGGAAGACCCGCGCGCTCCACCACCGAGGGATTCAGCTCGTAGCTGAGGCCGCGCAGCTCTCCGATCACCTCCTCCAGCATCTGCTGCATCTCCGTGGTGCGCTCCCCTATCCCCGGCGCCTGGTCCTGAAAGTCCATGCGCATGACATCGAGCTGCAAACCCAGCGCGCTCAGCACCTGACCCACCTTGTCGTGCAGAACCCGCGAAACGCGCGTCAGCTCCCGTTCCCGCTCGTTGATCAGCGCCACCAGCTTTTGCGCGAGCAAAGTCTGAACTGCCTGATCGCTCTGTCCGGATTGGCGGCTCTCGACGATACGGCTCATGATGCAACGAACGCGCGCCTGCAACAGAAACCGTCAGGTTCCCTCGTACAACCCGCCGCACAACTGACGCGCCTGTGCGGCTGTCAGGTTTCTCCCCAGCCTGGGCGCGGCCCGCTCGCGCCCGTGCGGCTTCCCTCGTACAACCCGCCGCACAACGGACGTGCCTGTGCGGCTTATCAGATACACTTTATCGGCAAACAGAGACAGACGCAAATGTTTTCTGTTGCCGGGCGGCGAATCGGGGTCACAAATCGAGGGCGGGGAGGGCGTAGGACCCGTTTAACGCGGCGCGCGCCTGTGCGGGCGAACGAAACAGCAGGCCGTGCAGACCCAGCCGCCGCGCGCCCTCCACGTTGGCTTCCTTGTCGTCCAGAAACAGCGCGTCCGCGGCCGCGACGCCGAGTCCGCGCAGCGAGTGCTCATAGATGCCCGGCTCCGGTTTGGCCAGCCGAACATCGCAGGAAAAGGTCCGGTGGTCGAAATCGTCGAGCCAGCGCGCGTGCGCGGCGAGCCAGGTCCGCAGCGTGATCGGCATGTTGGAGAGCACCCCGCTGCGAATGCCGCTGGCCCGCAGACGGGCCGCCCAGCGCACCATGACCGGATCGGGGCGCGACCAGCTCTCATTGTCCAGGCGGATGATTTCGGCCAACTGGCTCGCCGTGAGGCTGCGGCCCGCTTCGGCGGCCAAAGCGTTCCAGTAGGAGCGCTCGTCCACATCGCCGCGGTCGAACGGCACGCGGGACTGCCAGTAAAGCCGGTGCATTTCCCCGGTGTCGATGCCGGCCACGCGAGCCATCGCCGCCATGTCGTCCGTCGTCTGCGCCAGGCACAGAACGTTCCCGTAGTCGAAAATGACTGCCTTGAGCTGAATCATGATCGGTAGGGCAGGTTTGTAACGTGCGGCCGATTTTCAATCGGCCCTCGGGCGGCGGTCACAGGAGCTGCGCCGCTTCCCTGGCGAAATAGGTCAGGATGAAGTCGGCGCCGGCCCTTCGGATGCTGGTGAGCGATTCGAGTATGGCGCGATTGCGGTCCAGCCAGCCATTGCGGATGGCCGCCTCCAGCATGCTGAATTCGCCGCTCACCTGATAAGCGCCCAGCGGCAGATCGAAGCGGTCGCGAGCCATGCGGATGATATCGAGATAAGGCATGGCCGGCTTCACCATGATCATGTCGGCGCCTTCTTCCACATCCAGCTCGATCTCGCGCATCGCTTCTCGCCGGTTAGCCGGGTCCATCTGGTAGCTGCGCCGGTCGCCGAACTGCGGCGCCGATTGCGCGGCCTCGCGAAAGGGACCGTAGAATGCCGACGCGTACTTTGCCGCGTAGGACAGGATCGGCGTGTTGGTGAAGCCATTCGCGTCCAAAGCTTTGCGAATGGCGGCCACTCGGCCGTCCATCATGTCGCTGGGGGCCACCACGTCGGCGCCGGCGCGGGCGTGCGAAACCGCCGATTTCGCCAGCCAGTCCAGCGTCGTATCGTTGTCCACATCGTTGTTCACCACGTAGCCGCAGTGACCGTGGCTGGTGTACTCGCAGTTGCATACGTCAGTGATCGCCGACAGATCGCGAACTGCGGATTTGATCGCGTGGAGGGCCCGCTGGACGATGCCGCTCTCGGCATAGGCGCCGGAGGCCATTTCGTCCTTCACCTCCGGGATGCCGAACAGAATCACTCCGCCGATGCCCAGCTTCTTCGCCTGCTCGCACTCCTTCACCAGCTCGTCCACGGAGAGCTGGAAGTTGCCGGGCATAGAGCCGATCTCGCGGCGTACGCCTTCGCCGGGACAGACAAACAACGGGAGGATAAATTGTTCCGGCGCCAGCCGCGTCTCGCGAACCAGCGACCGCAGCGCGGCGCTCGAACGGACGCGCCGCATACGATGAACCGGGAAGGACATGACTTATACTGTTTCAGTCTAATGCAGATCGCTCGCCGGTATCGGGTGCACGGCCGCGTGCAGGGCGTCGGCTACCGTTATTTCGTGCAGCATGCCGCCGCGCGGCTGGGCATCAGGGGCTGGGTCCGCAATCTCGACGACGGGAGCGTGGAAGTGTACGCCGTCGGTTCGCGCGCCGATCACGACGAACTGGGCGCGCGTTTGCACCGGGGCCCGAGCATGGCCGACGTGCGCGGCGTCGAAGTGCAGGAAGCCGCGCTGGAGAAGGTGAGCGACTTCCGGATCACGGCCTGACAGGGTCGTGAAAAACGCTGACGACCGACCGCTCCCTCGCGGTCGCGGCTCAGTAAGTGCCTCCAAACGCAGCTCGCGTTTCCGAGCCGCGCGCCAGCAAGCGGTCTTACGCGTTCGTCAGCCCTCCTGACTGAGATCCGCTCGCGTTCGCTCGTGGGATAATCGTCCTTGTGAACCGCGTCAAGGAGCTGGAGCAGCGCCTCGAGCACCAGGAGCATCAACTGCGCCTGTTGCAGAAAATCAGCCGGTTCATGGTGCGCGATGCAGGGCTTCGTCAGTCGCTCGACGCGGTAGTGCAGCTCGTCGTTGAGTTCATGGAGTGCGACTCCTGCCTGCTCTACCTGCTCGAAAACGACGAGCTGATCCTCTGCTCCTCCAACGCGGCGCATCCGCAATCCATCGGCAAAGTCCGGCTGAAACTCAGCGAAGGTCTGACCGGCTGGGTGGCGCGGGAACGCCGCCTCCTGGCGATTTCCCGCGAGGCCTATCACGATACCCGCTTCAAGATGTTCAGTGAGCTTCCCGAGGACACCTTTGAGGCATTCCTGTCGGCGCCGATCGTCTCGCGCAGTGGCGTAGTAGGCGTCATCAACGTCCAGCATCGCGATCCCCATTCGCACACCGGCGGGGAAATGGAACTGCTCACCACGGTGGGAGAACAGGTGGGGTGCCTGCTCGAGCTGTCGCGAAGCATTGCGGACAGCGGCTCGCGCGTGGATGCGGTGCTGGCCACCGCTCTCACCGCCAGCGACAACTGAAGTGCGCCAGATCCTGACAGTTATCCCGGTCCTCGCATTCCTCGGAGCGGCCGCCGACACCGGGCCCACGTGGCAGCGGTCGTACTTCTATGACGAGGCCGAGTCCAGCTTCGACATTCTCGCCATTGCCTGCCCTTCCGAGCGAGTCTGCCTGGCGGTGGGGGTGGTTGAAGAGAACGTCGGCCGGACTCGTCCTTACGGCGTGGTCACGCGCGACGGCGGAGAGCACTGGAGTCCCGCGAAGCCCGAGGACTTCCCCGTTTCGCTCTTCTTCCTGAACCAGACCGAGGGCTGGATGGTCACCGACCATGGCCTGTGGAGCACGCAGGACGCGGGCGAAACATGGAAGAAGACGAGATCCGGCACGGGCTACCTTGCCCTCGCGTTTACGGACCCGCAGCATGGGTGGCTGGCCGGCGGCAAGCGGCTTTTCGAGACCACATCCGACGGGGGAGCGCACTGGGCGCCGGTGCCCCAGCTCACACATTACGCCGGTTTCCCCCAGGACCTGAATTTCGAATACATCCATTTCCATGACCCGCTGGACGGCGAGGTGATCGGTGAGGCGAGCGCCCCGGACGATCGCACGCTGCCCGACTGGATGAATCCGGAAACAGCGCGCTACCGAACGCCGGCCCGAGGAGGGATCTTCGGAGGCCGCACCACCGATGGCGGCCGAACCTGGACGCTGAAGACGATCGATCCGCGGCGAAGACTCGCCGTGGCCGCGTTTCCATCGCCCGGCCGCGACTGGTTTGTCTTCGTCCCGCCGCCCACCGAGCTTCATTCGGAAATCACCGAACGCGACTGGAAATCGGGGGAGAGCAACGCGCTGTACCGGATGGACGACGCGAGGATCAGCGACGTGGAAACGGGTGGCGACGGGTTGGTTGTCGTCGCCGGCGTTGCCGTTGCCGGGCGTCTCGCCGACACGCCGGTTCCGGGTAAGGTGCGGATTCTTAAGGGCGCCGGTCTCTCCCAGCTTCAGGAAGAGACGGTGGACTATCGCGCGGTGGCCAGGAGAATCGTGCTTGCGCGCGCGGGCACGCATTGGTTCGCCGCGACCGATACCGGAATGATCCTGCGCCGAAAATAAGCCTCGCAAGCCGGCACGGTCGTCGAGGCTGCGGTTACAGCGACACTTCCATCCCGGCTGCCCTGGCCAACTGCCCAGGGGGAGGCATTTCGCCGGCCGGAGGCGGTTCCACACTCTCCGTAGGTTGTGGAGCCGCCGATTGTGCCCTCCGGGCTGCCCAATAGGCCGCCATTCGCCGCGACACCTGCGCCCGTTCTTCCGGACTCATGCTCTTGCGGCCGCGCCGGCTTTTCGTGTGCCCGTTCGCGCCGGAACGGGCCTCCAGCGATGCGATCACCGCATCGAGCCGCTCTCTTTCCAGCACCAAGTCGTGAATCGCTTTGTAGATGTCCATGGAATTCAGGCCAAATTCAAGAATGACCCCGCGCACGGGACATACGAAACTGCCGCGCCTGAGCTGTTTCGCACACCGGATTGCGGGGGGACCCGAAGACAATATTATTACGAAAACGTTCTCGAATCTATAGGAAACCTGTAAATTCTGCGCCTGGTTATCTGCCGACGAATGGCCAATGCGGTACCGGTTTATATCCGAATGCCAGTCCTGCGACGCTGGCCAGCGCTGCTAGTACCACCAGTACCGCCAGCGTCCACAGGATTACCTTCCGCCACGGAAAACTCCGCCCCTCGCGCCGCAGCACCAACAGATAGCTGGCGAACACTCCGAGGAAGTACAGGAGATTCATGGGGATTGCGAACAGCATCAGGTTAAAGGCGTCGGGGGTGGGCGTGATGACGGCGGCGGCGATCACGATGGCCAGGATGGCGTACCGAGAATGGCGCATCAGGAAGCGCGGCGAGGCAACGCGGATCAGGGTCAGAAAGAAGATCAGTACCGGCAGCTCGAACACCACGGCCACGCCGAGGGTCACGTTCACGAACAGATCGAAGTACTCGGTGATGGTGACCATGGGCTGGACGTTGTTCATCAGCCCGAGTCCCAGCAGAAACTCGATTCCCAGGCGGAAGACGACGAAGTAGGCAAACAGCCCGCCCATGATGAACAGACCGGCCGTGGTCAGGATGAACGGCGCGGCCATTCGCCTCTCGCGCCTGTATAAGCCCGGCGCGACGAAGGCCCAAACCTGGTACAGCAGCCACGGCGAGGCCAGGAAGATGGAAACCAGCAGCGGCATCTTCAGCCAGATGATGGAGAACCCTTCCAGCGGCTCGATCATCACCAGCCTTGGCGGTACGACGCCGAGATGCTTCAAAGCCGCGACGGCCGGCTCGCTGACCACCGTCCAGAGGTACTTCGCGAAGGACAGGCTAACTACAAACGACACCAGCAACCCATACAATGCCCGGATGATGCGCGTGCGCAGCTCCTCGAGGTGTTCGAGAAACGACATGCGCAGCATGCCCTCTTCTTCTCCGTCCTCCGCCGGGGGCCCGGACGGAAGAAGACGGCGGCGGCCGCCACCCGACGCGCCCCCGCCCCGGTCATCGGCCATAGGAGGCCCGGGTTTCTCTTCATCCATGATTCGAAAAGACTAACTCTTCAGCGGGCTGCCCTCCGCGGGGGAATCGGGTTGCGCCTCGCGTGGCGCCGGCTCCGCTGAGCCCGGCGCGCCGCGTGGAACGGTTCCATTCACGGAAAGCTGTGCCTCGTTCGCCTCACTGGGCGGGTTTGACTGAGCGTCCTCTGGTGCGGACACGCTCGCGGTGGATGCTTCGATGGCCGGCTGGGAAGAGTAAGAGGCAGACGGCTGCTCCCACGACGACGAGCCGTAACTATGGCTGTCGTAGTAGTTGCTGTAGATGGTGTTGTTCAGGCTGCGGGTGATATCCCGAATCGACTCGCTCTCGCGTTCCAGCTCGCTCATGTGATGCTGCAGGGTGGCCTTCAGCTCGCTCTGCGCGCGCCGGAACTCCGTGAGCGCGCGGGCGATGGTGCGACCGAGTTGTGGAAGTTCTTTTGGCCCGAACAGAACAAGAGCGACCAGGAAAATGACTATCATTTCCGGTACGCCCACTGGGCCCATGCGTCGGAGAACCTCCAGTCGAGTCCATCATATCATCCGGTGCACTCCACCAGCGCTGAGAGTATTCCACGCGACAAGCCACGTATAGGTACGTGGAAACTCGAGACTGTCATCGCGCTGCCTTGATGCTGGCGATTCTCGCCGGAGGCCACTTCGTTTCCCTGCAGGCAGCCGCCATCATTCAGCTTCGCGTTATTGAGGGTGAGGGCGCGGTCTACGCGCCCGGTTCGCGGGCCACGCGCGGTATTACCGTTCAGGTGACCGATGAGACCGGCCAGCCGCTGGAGGGCGTCGCCGTCAGTTTCCGTCTGCCCGAGGAGGGCGCGGGAGGAACGTTCGCCAGCGGCTTGCGGACCGAGATTGTGACCACCAGGGGCGACGGCCGCGCCACGGTCTGGGGGATGCGCTGGAACCGAACGCCGGGGCCGTTCGAGGTCCGCGTCACCGCCGCGAAAGACCAGGCGCGCGCGGGGATCGTGATCGCGCAATTCCTGAGCGACCGAGCCGCCGGCGCAGGTGGATCGGGCGAGTTCCATGCCTCGCATTCCTATAAGAAATGGCTGCTGGTTGGCGCAGCCCTGGGGGCCGGAGCTTTGGGCGGCATGCTGGTTGCGGCGCGCAAGGGTCAGGAGCCGGCATCCACCAGCGCGACCGAGCCGCCGGTGATCGGAGCGCCTTCCATCATTATCGGAACTCACCCATGAGACGGAGCGCACAGGACGCGGCGGCGTCCTCCCTGAAGACGCGAAACCGGACGCCGGCCGCGGCCGTTGTGCGCGGTTTCGTAAAAAGCCTGCTGGTTGTCGGTCTGGTTCTCGGTCCGCTCGCAGCGGCCCAGCAGGGACTAACCCCGCCGCAAATTGGCTATCTCCGTGACAGCGCCGGTAACGTGCGCCTGCTCCACGGTATCTCCGGCACTTTCTGGCTCGGGGACACCGTGGCGTCGGGCGCGGGCGGCGCGGCGTCTTCGGGGACCGCATCGATGATTGTCGCCAGATACGGGCTTCGTGTGCTCGACGCGTCCGGGCGCCCTGTCGGGCTGACGTGGCCGGCTGCGGGTCCTGCTCTGTTTGCGTTCACCGCCACCGGCGCTCCCGCGCTGGTATGGCTTTCGAGCTCGCAGGAACTGCTGCGCTGGAACGGCCAGCAATTTGAGCGGCTGTCGATTGACCCCGGCGTACTGAACGGGACGGCAGTCTCGCTCGCCGCGCCGGACCCCGGGAGAGCCGCATTTCTTATTCAGCGCGGCGAGCAGCTCTGGCGGGTCGATCTCTCGCTGCTGGACGGGGCCGTGCTCGGAAGCGAGACCATCCCCGCAGCGGTCGCGCCCGCCATCCTGCTTGACGACGGCACCATCGCATACGCGGGCGCCAGCCGGAACATCGTGATCCGCAACCCGCAGGGGGTGGAGCGCAGCGTGCCGTTCAACGGCTCGCCCGCGGAATTGACCCTTCTGGGACAGGGCTGGATTCTGGTGGAGAGCGGATCTCCACAGATTCATTCCGCGCTGCGCCTCGGCGCCGGCGCGCTGTTTGAGCTTCCCGAGCCGGCGGAGACGCGCCTGCGATGATTCGCGCCGTTCTTCTCGCCGCGGCCCTCCCGCTGGCCGCCATGGCGCAACTCGAGCTGACGCTCTACGACAGCGCGTCCAATACGGAAACGCCGATCGGATCCTCTTACGACATTGGCGACGCCGCTGTGTGCGAGACGCTGTCCACGCCCGAGATTCGGCTGCGCAACATCGGGCAGGACATCGTTCAGGTGAACACGGTGGAGCCGCAAAGCGGCGCCATCTCCGTCACCGGCGCGCCACTGCCGCCATTCCCCCTGGGCAGCGGCGCTCTGCAGGCCATGGGGATCAGCTTCACACCGACTGCCGTGGCTCCGTATCTGGCCACTCTCAACATTCAGGGCACGGACACGGTCACCAGCACCGTTTATACACTCAACGTGGCGCTCACCGCCCAGGGAGTGACTGCCCCCACTCTGTCGGACAGCACCGGGCACCAGTACTGTCCCGGGCCAAACGACCCCATCGACATCGGCCGCACCCAGGTGGGCACCACGCTGCAGATGAGCCTCACGCTCAATAATGTCACCCAGACCACAGCGTCGGTCTCGCTGGCGGGAGCGGATTTTGCGCTCGTCGGCGGCGCATTCACGGTGCAGCCTGGCGCTTCGCAGACGTTCCAGATCGGTTTCACCCCGTCAGTCGCCAATCGCGAGACTGCGGTGCTCAGCGTGAACGACCTCTCCTGGAATCTCTATGGCGATGGCTTCGTGCAGCCGGTTCTGCTGCAGCCGTCGCTGGTCATCGCCGGTAACGACACCGCGAGCAGCAGCCAGGCCACGGTATCCATTCCCCTGGCTGCCGCCGCCACGGCGGCCGTAACCGGACAGCTCTCGCTCGCCTTTCAGCCCGCCGGCAACCTGCCCGACGACCCGAACATCGTATTCACCGCGAACAGCTCGCGCAGCATTGCCGTGCAGGTAAATCCGGGCGACACGGCGGCGCAATTCACGGCGGGCGATCCCAACGCCTGCACGTTTCAGACGGGCACGACGGCGGGAACCATCACCTTCTCGCTGAGTCTTGGCGAAGCCACCATCACCGCATCCACCACCATCGGTGCGGCGGACGTATCGCTGGATCTCGCCACCGCCAGCGCCGCCACGAATCAGATCATCGTCAGTCTCACCGGCTTCGACAACACGCACGCGGCGTCCATGCTCGCGTTCACTTTCTACAACGCGGCCGGGCAACCGATCCCGTCATACAATGCCGCTGGCCAGCCAGATCCCTCCGGCCTCATTCAGGCCAACGTGGCCGGCGATTTCGCAAGCTACTACACGGCCAATCCGTCCGCGGGCGGCGCCTTTGCGCTGCAGGCGACTTTTCCGGTCTCCGGCGACATCACCCAGGTCGCGAGCGTGGAGGTGCAGTTCACCAATCCGGTCGGCGTCGCCACCAATCCCGGTATCCCCGTGAATTAATGTCCGCCTGGGCGGATGCTATCCTGATAGGTATCGAACTTCGAGGCAACGGCCGGCGGCTTGTGTCGTGGCCTGCGCCTCTTCCGAAGCACAATATGAAGATTCTGATTTGTTCCATCCTGCTGCCGGCGGCCATGCTGGCGCAAGCGGTTCCGTATCAAATGAGTGGGCGGGAGCTCAAACCCGGCGCTCCGGCGCCGCCCACCAGCGTGGTTCCACCCGACAAGGTTGTCCTCACGGTCGGGGACATGAAATTCACGCGCGCAGAGTTCGAGTTGCTGATTCAGCCGCAGATGCGCGCGACGCTTTCGCAGCAGCAACGACGCCAAATGGCGGAGCAGATCGCCGACACGATCACTCTGGCCGCGGAAGCGCGCCGCAAGGCGCTCGATCAGACGCCCTATGCGCGCGAGAGTTTGGACGTTCTGGCCGACAGTTGGCTGGCGCGGGAGCTGGTGACCGAAGAGGTCATGAATAAACCCCTGGACGACGCTATTGTGAAAGCGTATTACGATCAGCATCCCGCCGAGTTCGATCAGGTCACCGCGCGGCACATCCTGATCCGCTTTAAGGGTTCCGCCGGACCGCCGCTTCCCGCCGGCCACAAGGAACTCACCGAAGCGGAGGCGCTGGCCAAGGCGCAGGATCTCAAGAAGCAACTCGATGCCGGTGCGGATTTCGCGACCCTGGCCAAGGCCAATTCCGACGACACCAGCAACGCCGGCAAGGGCGGTCTGCTGGGTTCCTTTTCGCATGGGCGGATGGTGTCGGAGTTCGACAAAGCCGCGTTCGACGCGACGATTGGGAAGGTAACCGATCCGGTGAAAACGCAGTTCGGCTATCACCTGATTCTGGTCACCGAACACAAAGAGAAGCCCCTGGAGGACGCGCGGCGCGAAATTGAGCAGAAGCTGAAGCCGGACGCGATGAAGAAGTACGTGGAAGGAATCCGAACCCAGACGCCGATCACCATTGAGGAGGCGTATTTCGGCAAGCCGGAAGCTCCCCCGACGATAATCCCCGTCCACCCGGCTAACGCTCCCGGGGCCGCGCCGGTTCCTGCAGGCACGCCTGCGCCGTCTCAGTCTGCCCCCGCTGCAGCGGCCACTCCCGCTCCAGCCGCCCCCGCTCCAGGGACGACTCCCGCGCCGGCGACGACTCCCGCTCCAGCCCCGGCAAAGTAGACTCGGCAATGGCCGGCAGCCGACCGGTTGCGCTCACCATTGCCGGTTCCGACCCCAGCGGCGGCGCCGGCATCCAGGCCGATCTCAAGACGTTCCATCAGTTCGGCGTCTACGGCGAAGCCGTCATCGCCGCCATCACGGTGCAGAACACCCTGCGCGTGGAGCGCGTCGAGCCGCTTCCGGCGGAGCTGGTGCTCCGGCAGATCCGCGCGGTGCTGGAGGACATCCCGCCCGCGGCGGCGAAAACCGGAGTTCTCGGGTCAGCCGCGGTGGTCCGCGCGGTCGCCGGTTTGGCGCGCGAGTTCACGTTTCCGCTGGTCGTCGACCCGGTGATGATCGGCTCCCGCGGAGCGATGTTGCTGGCGGACGATGCACGACGGGTGTTGATGGATGAGCTGCTGCCTCGCGCAACCCTGGTGACGCCGAACCTGGTGGAGGCGGCGGCGCTGAGCGGTCTTTCGGTAGAGGATGCGGACGGCATGCGGCGCGCGGCGGAATGCATTGCCGGGATGGGCGCGAAGGCTGTTCTCGTGAAAGGCGGGCACCTGCGGGCAGCGGCGCTGGATGTTCTGCTGTACGGCGGCGAGTGGTTCGAGTTTACCTCCGAGCGAATCGAGACGCGCCACACGCACGGCACGGGCTGCACTTCTTCCGCCGCCATCGCCGCCGGTCTCGCGCTGGGGCTCTCATTGCCCGACGCGGTCTCGCGCGCAAAGCGATGGGTCACCGAGGCTATCCGCACCAACCCCGGTCTCGGCCGGGGGGCCGGCCCCCTCAATCACTTCGCCGAAATTCGGTGACGTACACCTCATTTCCGAATTCCCCGGCGACGGCCAGCGCGGCCGCGAACCCCGGCCCGCACTCCAGTTCGCGCAGAGTCCAGCGGGCCGCTTCTTCCCCATCGGGATGCGTGGCGACCAGGCGCGCCGGCTCACCCGGCGCGAGCGTCACCTCGAAACTGTTCAGGGGAATGGAGAGCCCTTCGCCGCGAGCCTTGATCCACGCCTCTTTACGCGTCCAGCAATTGAAGAAAGCCTGCGCCTGTTGCTCCTGCGGCAGGGTGGCGATGGCGCGAGCTTCCGCCGGGGCAAAGAACCGCTCGGCGATTCGCTCGGTCATGACCTGCTCGCGGATTCGTTCGACGTCCACGCCAACGGCCCGTCCGTGCGCGACCGCAATCAGCGCGATCTCGTGCGAATGCGAAAGATTGAAGCCGATATCGGCGCCCGTAAGTTCCGGCTTGCCGAATCCGTTGTACTGGAAGACGAGGGCCTCGGGAGAGGTACCTGTATACCGGCCCAGGAGGATACGCAGGGTGCCATGGCCCACCGTGTATCGATCCGCCCCCCGCTCCACGCGAAATCGCGAAGCGCGCTCGCGTTCGTCCGCCGAGAGCACCGCGCGATACTGCTCGGGCGGCTGGTCCAGCGCGACCTTCCAGACATGCACATCGCCGGGTCCGAGTGGCAGGCTCAAGTGAGCACTATAGTACAGTCGAAGCTGAGCATGAGCGAGGTTCTGTATCAGGCGGGCGACGGAATCGCGCGCATCGTTCTCAACCGGCCGGAGAAGCGTAACGCGCTCAGCGCCGCGGTGATCGCCGGAGTCAGAGAGGGTCTTGCGCGAAGTGCCGCCGACAAGGATGTCCGTGTGGTGGCGCTGGCGGGCACGGGGGCGGATTTCTGTTCCGGCGCCGACCTCGCGGAACTGCGCAAAATCGCCGAAAACGGACCGCTGGAGAACATCGCCGATGCGCGTTCTCTGGGAGAACTTTTCCTCGAAATCCGCGGCCATCGCTGTCCGGTGATCGCCGCCGTACAAGGGCGCGCGCTGGCCGGAGGATGCGGCCTGGCGACGGCGTGCGACCTGGTGCTGGCGGCCGAATCCGTGCAATTTGGCTATCCCGAGGTGAGCATCGGGTTCGTGCCGGCCATGGTGATGGCGCTCCTGCGGCGTCAGGTTTCGGAGAAGCGCGCTTTCGAGTTACTCACCCTCGGCAACGTCATCGGTGCGCGGGAAGCCATGTCGCTGGGCATGATTAACGCGGTGTTCCCCGATGCGTCCTTCGAAAGCGATGTCGAAGCGTGGGTGAACGTGCTCGCGCAGAAACCGCCTGGCGCCGTCGCCATGACCAAGAGCCTCCTGTATGAGGGCGACAACCTGAGCTTCGAGGCGGCCATCGAAGCCGGAATCCACGCCAACGCGCTGGCGCGCACCACCGAGGAGTGCAGGCAAGGCGTCGAGCGCTTCCTGGCGCGCAAACGCACGGACGGCTAAGTCCAATACTGTGGGACACGCGGCGTCGGCCGCGTTTTGCCCCGTTACCGAAGAGACGCGGCTTGCGCCGCGTGTCCCTCGCCCCGCAAAGTGAACAGTATTGCGGTTAAGTCGAGGGCGCGCTAACCACCGCGCGCCTGCCGGTAAGGTCGAGGACAACGCCCTCGTGCGCATGCTCGTTGCGCACGTAAGCCAGCGCGACCACCTGGCCGACTGCGGGCGAATACGCCGCCGAGGTGATTTCCGCGACGTCGCGCCCCTCCACCTGCAGTTTGGTTCCAGGCGCAGGAGGCTCCAATCCCTCGATCCGCAGCGACATTAGCATGCGGTGGATCTGGGCGCGCGAGCGCACGCGTTCCACGATTTCCTGGCCCAGATAGCAGCCCTTCTGAAAATGCAGCGCGCGGAGTTCGTTGGTTTCCTGTGCGAGATAGCGCTCGCTGATGTCGTCGCCGTAACGGGGACGGCCGTTTTCGAGGCGCACCACGCGAAAATCCTCGGCCGTCGCCGCAACCGCCCCGGCGGACTCCAGCTGCCGCACCAGGCCGTCGCGTTCCTGCACCGGCACGATGATCATCCACCCCGGCCCGCCGGTGAGGCTCACATCCAGCACCAGAGAGCCCTCGCCCGCTCCAGCCACCTCGGCGGCGCGCGGCCCGGAGACGGCGATCGCTGCCGTGCCTGGCGCGATGTCCTCGACGGTCACGTCGTCGGCAATGATGTACCGGTCCAGATGATCGAGCACCTTCCGCGCGGTCTCCGGTTCGGTGTCGAGAAGAAAATGGTCCGGCTGGCAGAATACGTTGGCATCAGCCAGCACGCGCCCCTGGGCGGAAAGGAAGAACGCATAACAACTCTCGCCCGGCTGGAGCTGCTGGATGTGATTCGTGGTCAGCGCATGCAACAATCGCGCGCGGTCCTCGCCGGTGACGCGAATGCGCCCGCGCGCGGAAACATCCAGCCACGCGGCGCCCTCGCGAAGCGCCGTGTATCCATTTCCGGCATCCGGCCCGGTCACGGCAGCCGGACCGCTGGTGCGCCCGTCGAAAGGTAGCGCAACCATCCCGAGATCAAAACGATGGCCACACCCGAGATGATGATCCCGGCCGCCCGGCGGTTGCGCTTCGCCTCGTCGCCGCCGGCGCCCGCATACAACAGCGCGGTGGCGAGCACGTGCAGAACCAGCAGAAGCTTGATGCCCATCCACATGTGATAGCGGGGCGGAAACGAGGGCCTGGTCAGATAGTTATAAAGTCCCGAGCCGAGAATGGTGAAGACCACGGTGACCAGAAGGGGCCGGAACCGGGCCGAGGCCTGATCGCCGAAAGCGCGGCGCTCGGTGCCCGGAAGCGATGCCAGCGCGGGCGCGAGCACCAGCCGCGCGTACACAAAACCGCCCAGCAGGACGATGACGGAAATCACGTGCGTCCAGCGCATCACCAGCGCGAGCACGGTGCGGAGAGCCGGGTCCATTTCTCCGAGTATAGCGGCGGAAGGCCCGACTGGTTACCGCAGCGCGCCGATCGCGTATTGCAACTGAGCGTAAGCGACGTGGTAATCGTAGCGCGCCGTCACGTTCTCAATCTGCGCCTGGGTCAGGTTCAACTGCGCCTCGGTGACTTCCACGATGGAAGCGAGCCCGAGGTTGTAGCGGCCCTGCGACAAATCCAGCGCGAGCTGCGCCTCCTTCACCATGTTTTCGGTCACCGGGATGCGTTGCCACGCATTTGTGGCCGCAGCCCACGCGGCGCGCACGTCCCGTTCCACGGCCTGCTGCTGAGCGCGGGTATTCTGATCCGCCACCAGCCGTTCGTAATGCGCGGCCTGGCGCCGGGCGGCGAACAGGTGGCCGTTGAAGATGGGGATGTTCACGTTCAGGGCGACTGCCTCATATTCGTCGGGCGCTGTATGCGGCGTCTGATCGAGATACGGAAGCGCGCCGGCGACGCCCAGCAGATCCACGCTTGGCCGCGAAAGATCCCGTTCGGCGGCTTCGAATCTCTGAGCGGCCTGCTGACGCAGACGGAGTTCGCGCAGTTCGGGACGGTTCTGAATCGCTTCCGCTATGAGCGCCTCGGCATCGATGGGCGGCGCTGCCGGCAGCGGATTCTCAACAAGCTGGTAGCCCGCCGGCTGGTCCTCGCCGAGCGCACGGGCCAGGTCGGCATACGCGGTCTTCACGCTGTCCTGAGCGCGAATCAACAGGAGCCTGGCCTGCGAGACGTTGACCTCCGCGAAACTGACGTCGAGCTGCGATTTAAGCTGAGCTTTGGCCAGAGCATTCACCTGATCGGCCAGCGTCTGTCGGGCGTGAATGGTGTCCTCCGCCACTTTCACGAAGGCCTGCGCCTGCAGCACGCCGAAGTACGCCTGATTCACGCCCAGAACAACGTCGTACTGTGTAGCCAGGATATTCTGCGCCGCCGCTTGCTCCTGCAGCCTAGAATTGGCGACGAGGTTATTGGTGCGGCCCAGGTCGGTTACTAACTGGGTAAGTTCGAGGCCCGTCCCGGCGCGGTTGAATAACTGCGAGGTAGTCAGGAATCCCGCGCCCAGCCGGCTGTCCTTCAGCGCCTGCGATCCGGTAATCTCTCCGTTCAGGGTGGGAAAGTACGCGGATCGCGCCTCCACCACCTGTTGGCCGGCCGCGGCCGCCTGGTTTCTGGCAGCGGCGATCTGCGGGTGGTTCTTCACCGCCAGCGCTTCCGCGTCCGCGAGGCTGAGCGTGGGCGGAGGCGTCTGAGCGTAGAGAACTCCCACCATCAGCGCCGCGAAGACAATTCGGCGCGTCATCGCGCAACCTCCTTGCGCCTGTAAATCAGCAGATATGCTGCCGGCACGATGAAGATGGTCAACAACACCGACGAGGTCAACCCGCCGATGATCGCCCGCGCCATGGGCGCGTACTGCTCGGAGCCGGTCCCCATCTTGAGCGCCATGGGGATCATGCCGATGATCGTGGCCAGCGAGGTCATCAGAATGGGGCGCAACCGGACGCGGCACGCCGCGATAATTGCGTCGTTCACCGTCAGTCCCTGCTCCTCCAGCCGGTGCGCGAAATCGACGATCAGGATGCTGTTGGAAGCGGCGATCCCCATCAGCATGAGCAGACCCATCAGCGACATCACGTTCACCGTCGTTCCGGTGATCAGGAGCGTCACCAGCACTCCGATGACGGCCATTGGAATCGCCAGCAGAATGAGCACGGGGTCGACAAAAGACCGGAACTGCGCCACCAGAATCAGGTACAGCAGGACAAACGACATGGAGAGGCCGACAGCGAAACTGCTGAAGGATTCCTGCATTCCCAGCACCATCCCGCGCAACGTTACGCGCAGGTTCTCCGGGTGCGGCACCTCGGGGATCATCTTCCCGATCTCCTTTGCCACCCGGCCGAGGTCCTCCTCTTTGGGCGTTACATAAACGTCTGTGGCACGCTGAATCTTGAAGTGATCGATGGCGGTCGGCGAAAGCACCTTTTCGAGATGCACCACCGTATCGAGCGTCGTTGGTTGCTTCAGACCCGGCGCGCGCAAGGGGATATTGGTCAGATCCAGAGAATCGTGAATGGACGCGGGACCGTGCTCGTAATACTGCACCGTCAGGAAGTAGTTGTTGCTGTTCTTCCGATCCACCCAGTAATTCGGCGCGATCATCACGTTCGAGTTCAGCGCCGTGATGACGTTATCGACGATCTCCCGCTGACTCAGGCCGAGTTCGGCCGCGTGAACGCGATTGACGTCCATCTGGATGCCAGGATAGTCGAGATCCTGCGGAATGTAGACCTGGCCCACTCCGGGAAGCCCGGCGATGCGCCGCGCATATTCCTCCGCGAGATTGTAGTTGTCGTGCAGGTTGGGGCTGACCACCTGAACGTCAATGGGAGCGGGCATGCCGCTGTTGAGAACCGCGTCCACCATCGACCCGCTCTGCATGAAGGTGCGCAGCTCGGGAAAATCCCGCGCGATGGCCTGCTGCACGCGGTCCATGTATTCGAAGCTGCTGACGCGGTGATCGTCGCTGAGCTGGGTCTGAATGGTCGCCATATAGGAGCCGGAGTTTGTGGTGTACAGCGATGAAAAGTCGTTGACCACGCCGATGTTGGACACGGTGATGTGGAAGTCTTCCGGAGCGACGATCTGTTTGATCAGTTTCTCCACCCGGGCGACGTATTCGTTGGTCACTTCAATCCGCGTGCCGGTGGGCGCCTTCAGGTTGATGGTGAACTGGCCGGCGTCGGTGCGGGGAAAGAATGCCACGCCCAGGAACGGGTAGATGGCCAGGCTGAGCGCGAAAACACCCATCAAGCCCACGGTGGTCAGAACCGGCCAGCGTAACGCGCGCCGGACCCACTTCTCATAGACGTCCAGCATGCCGTTGAATCCACGATTAAACGCGGCGTTGAATCGCGCCCCCCAGGATTTGTGGCTGGCGCTGTCCGCTGCGCCTTCGTGCCCTTCGCCGTGTCCATGCGGAATCGCCTTCATGTAACGCGCGCAGAACAGTGGAATCACGGTCACCGCAACGATGAACGAGAGGCTCAGGGAAACACAGAAGGACAACGCCAGCGCGGAGAAGAGGAACTTGCTGACGCCATAGAGCAGGGTCACCGGAAAGAAGTCCACCACCGCCACCAGCGTCGCCGCCAGCACGGCCAGCGTAACCTCGGAGGCGCCCACCTCGGCCGCTATCACCGGCGCGTCGCCCATCTCGAGATGACGGTAGATGTTTTCGAGCGAGATCACGGAGTTGTCGATGATGCGCGAAAACGCCAGCGCCAGCCCGCCAAGGATCATGGTGTTGATGGTGGCGCTGGTGAAGCCAAGGAACAGGCACGTCGCCAGCGCCGACAGCGGAATCGACAGAAGCACCGCCGAGGTTGCCCGCAGGTTGCCCAGGAACAGCAGAATCATGATGCTGGTCAGGATCAGTCCCAGCACGCTCTCGCGAAGCACCGTCTTGATGGCTTCCTTCACGAAGGTCGATTGATCGAACAGCAGCTCGGCTTTCATCTGCTTCGGGATGTCGTAAAGGTGCCCGATCAGACTCTTGACGCCGTTCACCACTTCGATGGTGTTGGTGTCGCCGCCCTGCTTCATGATGGGGATATAGGCCGATTTCTGGCCGCCGATGCGCACGATGTTGTATTGGATAGCGGCGTCGTCTTTCGCCTCGCCGATGTCGCTGACACGGGTCCAGCTATCGCCCACCGTCTTCAGCGGAACGTCGTTGAGTTCCTGCATGTTGTTCACGAGGCTGTTCGAATAAACGTAGTAGTCGAACGGCCCCATCTTCACGTCGCCGGCGGGCAGAATCAGATTGGCGTTGTTCACCGCCTGCACCACGTCCATGGGGCTGAGGTCGCGGGAGGCCAGCTTGTACGGGTCCACGTGCACCATGATCTGCCGGTACTTGCCGCCAAACGGCCACGGAATCTCCGCGCCTTTGATCACCGCGATCTGGTTGCGTATGGCGAACTGCGCGTAGTCGTGCAACTGCGTCTCAGTGAGTCCCTTGCCACTGACCGCCACCAGACAAACCGGCAGGCTGGATGCGTCGGATTTCAGCACGACAGGCGGCAGCGTCCCCGGCGGGAGTCGCTTCAGGTCCGCCAGAGCGAGGTTGGAGAGCTCGGTGACATCGGCGTCGGCGCTGGTCCCCGGCTGGAAGGCGACCCGGATAATGCTCACGCCGAGCAGGGAATGCGATTCGCTGTGCTCAACGCCCGCGGCCAGAGTGAAGAAACGCTCCAGCGGCGAGGTAATGTTGGTCTCGATATCCTGCGGCGGCATTCCCGAATAGAATGTGGCCACCACCACCTGCGGGATGTTGATGTTGGGAAACAGATCGACGGGCATGCGGGCGATCCCGGTTACGCCGAGCACCGCGATCATCAGGCAAACCACGATGATGAAAAACGGATTCCTGATCGAGAACTTTGCCATGAGTCGTTTGGGTCAGGGCTCTTGCTGCCGCGAATCCTCGTGCCAGGCCAGCGCTTCGACCGAGCGAGTCTTTACCAGCTCGCCGGGCTTCAGGCCGCTGCGATCGCTGATGATTACCCGCTCGCCGGCCTGCAGGCCGCTGGTTACCTCGGCGATATTTGCGGTCTCCGCGCCCAGTTTCACCGGCCGGGTCTCCACCTTGTCGTTCTGGTCGACCACCTCCACGCTCGTCTCGGTCCCGCTGCGATCCACCGCCTGCAGTGGCACCGTCAGCACGCTGCCGCTCTGATTGAGCGTCAGAACCGCCTCCGCGTAGACGCCGGGTACGAGCCGGTAATCGGGATTGGGAACGTCCACTTCCGTGTGCATGGTTCGTGTTTCTCCGGTGACATCCACCGAGAAGCGGATTACTTTTCCCCGGTAGCTGCGGCCCATCGCCGGTACTCGCACTTCCACCGGGTCACCGATGTGCACATAGCGAACATAGGACTCCGGCACGGGAATCACCAGGCGGTATAGATTTTCCTGGGACAGACGCACCAGCGGCGTGGCCTGCGTGGAGGTGGTGCCCGCCTGCATGAGGGCGCCGAGATTGGCGTAGCGCTGGGTGACCACGCCAGCGAACGGCGCGGTGATTTTCGAGTAATCGTACAAGGCCTGGTCGTGAACCAGTTTTGCTCTCGACTCGTCAAGCTGGCTCTGCGCCGCAGCCTGGGTGCCGCGAGCCGCTTCCAGTTGCGAATCGAGGGCCAGTTCCTTGCCCTGCCAGTCGTCCACTTCCTGCTGCGCCACCAGCCCGGGCTGGCCTTTCGCCACGGAGTCGATGCGCTGATACTGCAGCTTGGCCACGTCATGCTGGGCCTTCACGCGAGCCACCTCGTGTTCCGCCCGCGTCAACATGTCTCCGGAGGCGCGGATGGCCGCTTTGTCCTGCTCGAGCTGCGCTTCCAGTTCGGGAATCTCCAGCACGGCCATGAGCTGCCCCGCGCGAACATGGGTCCCATAGTCAACCAGGAGCTGTTTCACGTAGCCGGCTTCCTTGGCGTAAACGTCGATCTCCTGGAAGGGGACCAGCTCGGAGCTGAGTGTAAGATGCTGCGCCATGGGCCGAGTGGTCACCGCTGTAACGCCGACGGTAACCGCGGACTGGCTCTCCGCTGTGTTGGCGGCGACTTCACGCTTTGCGCACGAGCAAAGCAGGGCGGCGGAAGCAACGGCCGGTATGAGCAGTTTATTGGGAAACGTCATCGTTGGAATTACCGGATCTCTCCGATGGCCCGCTGATTCTTCTGTTGCACGCCGGCTGCGATGTTTCATTCCAGAACCAGGCGAACCGCAGCTTATGGACCAGCTCATCCCGCGGCGCGGACCGCGAGATCAGATCGAAGCCGCCCGCCTGAATGACTTCCTGCCACAGATAGGGGTCGGTAACGCGCGAGGCCAGCAGCAGGCATGCGCTGGAGTTCACCGAACGCAGACGGTCGAACGCGGCGCGCCAATCGTCCGCGGCATCACAGTCGTAGACCACCAGCGGGAATGAACCGTCCTGCACTTTCGGAATGATCTCCTCCAGCGTCGATGCCACGCGGACGGACCACCCGCAGCCGGTGGCCAACACGCTCAGACGAGAATAGTAATCGAAGTCCGCGGTGATCACAAGCAGCCGAATCCGAGGCTCTTTGTCTTTATGTGGCGGGCTGCCTCCGCTGCGCCGATGTCCTGGTAACCGGCTGAGATTGAACATGCTTCAGCAGCCCACAACCTCAAACCTACGCGCCGGGCGGCGTTTCGGGAATACCGCCGCGACTGGAATTTCGCCGGAAACACCGGGGAGTGTACTCTGAATGCAGTATGGCCGTCCGCGTCCTGATAGCCGATGATCATCCCCTCATTCGCAGCGGATTGCGCGCCCTGCTGGAGCGTGAAGGCGAGTTTCAGGTGGTTGGCGAAGCTGCCAGCGGTTACGAAGCTGTGGAGCTGGCCTCCGTTCACAAACCCGACGTCGTCCTGCTGGATGTGGGCATGCCCCGCCTCAGCGGAATCGACGCCGCGCAGCATATTTCCGGGAAGACGCCGGGCACGCGCATCGTCATGGTCAGCATGCATTCAGACGAGGGCTACGTCCTGCGCGCGCTGAAGGCGGGAGCGCTGGGGTACCTGCTCAAGGCGTCCCCGGAAGCCGACGTGCTTGCCGCCGTGCGGGCCGTCGCCGCCGGGCACGCCTGGTTCAGCCCGGCGATCGCGAAGATTCTTGTGGAGGAATACGTCGTCGAGGCGCGCCGCCGCGGCGTGGAGGACAGCTACGACCTGCTCAGCCTTCGCGAGAAAGAAATCCTGCAGCTTCTGGTGTCCGGCAAGAGCAATCGTGAGATCGCCGACATGCTCCACGTGAGCCCGTCAACCGTGGAGACCCACCGCAACAATGTCTTCCAGAAACTCCACGTGCACAGCCTCCCGGAACTGATTCTTTACGCCGTGCGCAAGGGGCTGATCTTCTGAACTTCGGACTGTGTCGCGGGTAGCGGAAGCTCGAACCATACGATGGTGCCGCGTCCGCGCTCCGAATCGACGTGCAGATTCCCGCCCAGACGCACCACTCGTTCCTCCATCCCGAGGATGCCGAGGCCGGTCTCCGCGCCCGGATCGAAGCCTCTGCCGTCGTCCTGCACCGAGACGCGCAGGCGGTCGGCCAACTGGCTGACGAAGATCCGGGCCTGGCGCGCGCCGGAGTGCCGCGAGGCGTTGCGAACGGCTTCCTGAACCACGCGAAAAACGCAGGTCCGATGCTCCTCCGGAAGATCGTCCGGGCATTCCACGGCGGCCACTTCCACCTGCAGGGCGGCGGTGCGCGATACCTCGCGCGCCAGCCAGCGCAGGGCGGGGATCAGGCCCAGATCGTCCAGCATGGTCGGCCGCAGCAGGAGCGAGAGATTGCGCACCATGCTCACGTTGCGGGAGGTCATGTCTTCCACGAACTGCACCTGCCGGAGCGCCTCGTCCATGTTGTTGCCCTGAATCGCCGAACGCAGATTGCCCAGAGCCAGCATGATGGCCGACAGAATCTGCCCAATCTCATCGTGCAGTTCGCGGGAGATCCGCCGCCGCTCGCTTTCCTGCGCGGACACCAGCTCGGCGGAGAGCCTGGCCAGTTCTTCGCGCGCCTTCAGCACCTCGCGGAAGCGAAACTGGGCCTCGTTCTCCAGACGAAAAAGACGCCACAGGCTGACCCCGGCCAGAACGATGCCGGCGGCCACCGTCAGCAGCAGCAGCGCAAGCAGCTTGAGACGGAACGACGCAAACAGCTCGCTCACGTCGGCGCTGCTTGTTTCCAGTTGCTGCTGGCTCATCTGCTCAATGCGGTCGGCCAGGCCGACGGCCATCATCCGGCGCGGCAGAACCTGTTCCTGAATGAGGGCGTAGCCGCGCTGATGGCGTTCCTCCGCCGTCCAGTCGAGGGCGACGGACACCGCGCCCAGATAATCCGCCAGTTCCTGGTTGAGCTGCGCGAAGGCCTGCTTCTCGGGCGGCCGCAGCAGCCGGCGATAATCATTCATCCGCTGTTCGATGTCGCTGCGCGTCTCCAGAAACCTCGTCTTGTCGCCCGCCGCCGCCGTTTCGCTGGTGTCGAGCAGGAAGTCGCGAATCCACGTGCCGGAAAGAAAGATACTCGAGCGCAGCCTCTCCAGCGTTCGGTCGCGCTCCACGAAGTCCTGGCGGATTTGCTCCTGCCGGATTTCGATCTGATAGAGAAACGAGATCGCACTCAGGCCGAGCAGGCCCAGCAGCAACAGCAGGCCGCCGAACCCGACCCAGAGCAGCGTCCTCGTCTGCCGATGGGAAGAGCCCTGGCGCGAACTCAGCGCAAAGGCCGCGAGCCCAAGGCGCCATGCAGAACCCGAACTCGACGGACGGCGGCGAGGGTCGCGGTCCGTCTTGCGCGGATCATTCAATAACGTTCCGTCGGATGACACAGCCCGTCGTCCTGACCCAGCATCTTCTCCAGCTTATCGATGGAAAAGCCTGGCGACTGGCAAAAACTTATCAGTTCGGCCTCGCGAGCGACAATCGCGGCTACGGTATCCCTCAGCCGGTCCGCAATCCCCGTGGGGACGATATGTACCCCGTGACGATCTCCGTGCAGGAGATCTCCGGGAGCGATGCGTTGACCGCCAATCTCCACCGGCTCGCCGAAGTCGATCACATGCGCGTAACTGTGGGAGACGCTCACGCCGCCCACGAAACACGGAAACCGCAGCTTCTCGAGGGGGCCGACGTCGCGCACGCTGCCGTTGCTGACATACGCGACGCAGCCGAGGCTGCGGGAGATCTGGGCATGAATTTCGCCGAACAGCGCGCCCGTTCCGGGAATTCGGTCCACGTCGTCCATGACGATGATCTTCGGCGATGGCAGCGAAGCAACATAGCGCCACCAATCCGCTCTGTTGTAATAACACAGATTGGCGATGGGTGGCGCACTGGTGCGGACTCGTCCGGTTACCGCGTAGCCGGCGACCGGCGGCAGGGCAGGAAAGAGGCAGCGTGCCACATTGTGAATGTAACCTTCGTTGCGCATGCGCAATCGGAAGGTCTCGATTGCGTTGGATACCGTACAGGTATCGGTCTGCCTGAGAAAATCGAGAATCTCCGTCCGAACCTCGGTGGTTGCACTCATGAATGCAACAGCAGTATAGCTGCCGAAGCGAGCGCTCGGAATACGGCAGCCAGGGGATTTTCGGCGGCGCGGCGCTGTAACTTCGGCGACCGGCGCAGCGCGTTACCAGCGGTCCGGGGTGGAACGGATCGCTGAGGCAATTCGGTTACGGACACCGAATTTGCCGTGTCGGAAAGCGTTGCGCGGGAGTTTCGGCGCCCGTCACCGAAGTGTCTGCCCACCTGGTTCCACCCCCGACTACTGGGGAATCGCCGCCGGGTCGGCGCCTTTTTCCGATTCCTCCACCATATGTTCCGCCAGCAGATCCCAGCTTACGAAATGGCCATTGCCCGCCGGCTGGCCGGTCTCCGGCGAGTAGCATTCGTTCATGCCGCCGGTTGTGCGGAAATCGTTCACCAGCAGCGACACGGTGTCTTTGGCAATGGCTTGGGCCTCGTTCGGGTAGCCGTATTTCATCAGTCCGTGCATGATCATGTAGCTGGAAACCACCCACACCGGCCCGCGCCAGTAGCCGTGGGCGCCGTCGTAGAGCGGCTCATCGGCGGCAAGCGTGCGAATCCCATGCGGTCCGCGAAATTCAGCCGGGTTCAGCAGATGGTCGCGGATGGTGCGATGCGCCTGCTCGGCGCTGGCGATTCCCGCCCACAGCGGCACGAAGCTGGTCCATTCGCGCACGCGGATGAGCTTGCCGGTCTGCGCGTCGATGTTGAGGAACATCCCGTCCGCTTCGGACCACATCTTCTCGCGCACCAGCGCGCGCAGACCGTCCGCCTTTTGCCGATAAGCGGCGGCATCGTCGCCCTTGTCGAGCTTCTTCGCTATTGCCGCGAGCGCCAGATACTCGCGATAGACGTAGCACTGGAGATCGACGCCTTCGGTAACGTCCGCTGGATTGTCTGAAACCACGGGGCTGTTGTCGATGCCGCTCTCGACGCCGTTGTACCAGCGGAAAAGGCCGTCGGTCGAGCGCCGCGTCTCTTCCCAGAAACGCAGCGTATGCGTGAGCTTGACGTAATTCGTCTCCCGCGAGCCGCCGTTCTCCCGAAGCAGCCACGTGAAGTCGCCCATGGTGAGCGATGCGCGCAGGGCGGCCTGAGCGAGAAACGGCTTGCACATTTCCGGCAGCGCCCAGATTCCCTCGGGCGCGATCTCGCGCGGGGTGTAGCCGAGCCGGCTGGCGTTTTCGTCCACGTACTCGAGAAACGATTCCACGGAGCTTGCCACCGGCTTGCCCACGCCGTCGTAGCTGAGAGCGACGCCCATAAAGTACATGTCCCAGTCAAAGAGGTGCGTGAAAGGTCCCGCGGGGATCAGATACTCGTGCTTCACCGCCCCGCTCGGCGGCCGGACGATGAACTGCTTCACGCCCGATTTCTTCATGTATTCGGAAAGCTCCGCCGAGCTCTGCCCCGGGGCCAACACCGCGCTGGCGCAGATCGCCGCAACGAATCGGCTCTTCATGGAGTCTTACCGCGCGATCCGCAGCATCACCACGCCGTGCGCGGCGACTTCCGTCGTGTACTGGTCGCGAAATGCGCCCATGTTGGCGTGGTGCCAGAGGTCGCGGATCTTGTGCTTACCGGTGAGCCCCAGAACCGGCCATTCCACCGACATTTCCGCCATCACGTCGCCTCGATTGAACAGCGCCACCGCCAGGTCGCCGTTATCGAGCTGCCTCGCCCACACTTGCGCCACGCCCGTCCTGGAAATCATTCGTCCCTGCTGTCCCAGCGAGTCCTGATCCACGGCGATCACTTCCTTGTTGGTCAGAATGTCGCGCGTCGTGTCGTCCATGCTGCGCAGATCGTTGCCGGCCAGCAGCGGCGCGGCCAGCATGGCCCACAGGCTCATGTGCGTTTCATATTCGATCCGGTTCATGCCGCCGTTGCCGATTTCCAGCATGTCCGGATCGTTCCAGTGTCCCGGCCCGGAGTACTGCTCGTGTCCGATCTGCTTGTCGAATCCGATGGTGGACATGCTCTTCCAGTTGTCCTCGATATCTCCGGTTGTCCGCCACAGATTGCCGCCCACGGATGCGCCCCACTTCCAGACGTCCTGCAATCCGTACTGGCACAGGCTGAAAACGATCGGCCGTCCGGTGGCCTTCAGGGCGTCGTTCATCTTTTTGTAGACGGCCGGCATCTCCTCGGGCTTGTAGACTTTGTCCGCGCTGCACCAGTCGTATTTCAGATAGTCGATGCCCCACGCCGCCCATGTCTTCGCGTCCTGCGCCTCGTGCTGATAGCTGCCCTCGAAGCCGGCGCAGGTCTTTGGCCCGGGCGATGAGTAGATGCCGATCTTCAGTCCCTTGCCGTGGACGTAATCGGCCAGCGCCTTCATGTCCGGAAACTTGCTGTTGGCTTGAATGTTTCCCTGGGCGTCTCGCTCGCCCTCCCACGTGTCGTCGATGTTGACGTACACATAGCCGGCGTCTTTCATGCCGCTGGAGACCATGGCGTCGGCGATTTCGCGGACCGTCTTGTCGTCCACTTTTTCGGCGAACTTGTTCCAGCTGTTCCAGCCCATGGGCGGAGTGGGCGCAAGATCGGCGGCGGCGAGAAGCGAAGGCAGAAGGAGAATCGGGAGGAGATAGAGTCTGTGCATACCATTCCCGAGTGTATGCGAAATCGCGGTACGCTTCGAACATTCGACGGGGCTTCGCAGGGCCATGTCGGGGGCTGCTATAATTTGACTAGTCGAACCGACTAGTCGTATATGCGTTCCATCGCCGCTTCCGAAGCCAAAACTCACCTCCCCAGGCTTCTCGATGATGTCGAGCGTGGAGAAACTCTGATCATCACCCGCCATGGGCGGGCCATCGCGAGGATTGTGCCTGAATCGGAGCAGCGCCGGGAAGAAATCAGCCGTGCCATCCGGAGCATTCGTGAGCTGCGAAAACGCACCGGACACATCACGGTGGAAGAACTGCTCTCCGCGCGAGACGAAGGCCGTAAGTACTGATGGCCTTTGTGCTCGACACATCGGTAACGGCGTGCTGGGCGTTCGTTGATGAGGACCACCCGGCCGCGACTCTGGCGTTCGAGAAGCTGCAAAATGAAGAAGCCCTTGTGCCGGCCTTGTGGTGGTTTGAGATCCGAAACAGTCTGATCGTCCAGGAGCGCAGGAAGCGAATCAACGAAGCCGATGCCGCCCGATTTCTGCGCGATCTGGCGGGGTTTCCGATTCGGACCGACCACTCTCCGGACGAACACACAATTCTCAGGCTGGCCCGGAGTCACCGGCTTTCGGTCTATGACGCCGCATACCTCGAACTGGCGCTACGCGGAGGGCTTCCGCTCGCGACTCTCGATGCCGATCTTGCCGGCGCCGCCCGCGCCGAGTCTGTGCCGGTTCTGCGTGGGATTTCCTAGTTCTCTACCCGCTCCCCCGCGGGCTTCTCGGCTCTTTCCGGCTTCTCGGGTTTCTCGTTCGCGGCTTTCTCGTCCTCGGGACCGGCTTTCCGCACGGTCACGGTGCCGCGGTCGGTGGCGATGCGGACTTCCGGACCGTTGCCCACCACGCCCGTGATCGACCCGGCATTGCCGTTGTCGCTCTCATGAGCTTCCAGCGGCGCGCCGAACTCGTTGCGCAGTTCGCCGCGATCCGTGCTGGCTTTCAGGTCGAACTTCGCCTGCGGCGGCAGGGCCAGATCCACGTCGCCGCTGCGCACCCGCACTTCCATCTTGGGCACGCCGGTCTTCGCCGGCCGCAGCTCGATGTCGCCCCGATCCACGTCGAGATCCAGCCCCTGAGTAAAGCCGGTCAGTTGAATATCGCGCGCCTGGGCGCTCACACGGATAGGGCCAACTATATCGTTGCCGGTGAAATCGCTGCCCGACAGGCGCACCTGCCCGGGAATCTTCACCGCGTCGAACTCGACGTTCTGGCCTTCGAACTTCACCGTCTGCGCGAGATTGCGAAGATCCACTTCGCCCGACCAGGTGCCCGTGGCGGTGACCGCTCCGCCGATATTGTCCAGCTCCAGATCGTCGCCTCGCGATGCCCGCAGCTCCGCTTTCCCTTTCACGCCGACGGCGCGCACGATGTCGCTGCGGTCCAGTTGCACGCGCACGTCGCCGCCGATATCCTGCAGCCGGACGCCCGCATTGTCGCTGGTAATGTCCACGCCGCCATTGACGCCGTTGATATCGAAATCGCCATACAGGCCGTGGCCTTCGATGGTGGCGCCCTTCGGCACCACGATCTCCAGGTCCTCGCTCACGCGCAGCCGGCCGTTGGCCTTGTCCTGATTGGTGCGCACGATGATCTGCCCGCCATTCGACAACACCTCGAGCGGCGTCTGCCGGTTGGCGTCGTCGGCTTCCTTCTGCGACAGAGACTTCACGGACTTGTGTCCATCCACTCTGACCGCCGCCGTATCGTCCGCGCCGGTTACCCGCACATTGCCGCGGAAAGCCTCAATCACCACGCGCGGCGTCTTGCCGGCGCTGGCCGTCGTCTCCGGCAGCGTGTATTCGTAGTTCTCGCCCATGTCGGCGACAATGCCGCGCCACGGGCCGCCGCTCCACCAGCTATGACGGTGCACCGCCCACGCGGTGGAACCGATGATGCAAATGAAAACGATCAGCACCCACTCACCGCCGGAGATGCCATTTGTCGACAGCGGCCTTCCGCCCGCTGCCTGCACCACTACTTCCAGCAGCCGCAGCACGCCCCAGCCGATCAGCAGGAACGGCCACCATGTGGCCAGCAGGTCCCAGATCTGAATCTGCGGCGCCAGCGTGCGCATCAGGAACAACACGCCGATGGCGATCAGAATCAGCGGGCCGATCACCGAACCCCGTCTCATGATGCGCCTCCACCCGGGTAGTGCGCGTCCTCGCTCGCGTCGGGCCGCACCGCCCGTTCCAGCAGTTTCAACAGGCCAAACACGATGATCAGAACCGGCCACGTGCGCCAGAAGGGAAACGGACCGAAGTGATCCACCGCCAGCAGCGTGCCCAGCGTGATCAGCAGAATCGGCCCCCGCACGGCCTGCACCAGCGTCGCGTTCTGATAGCTCATTTGTGCTCCTCCGCTTCTCCCTCGGCGGGACGGGCTGGAACCAAACGCTCGTACAGGAGATAGGCGCCCAGCGCAATCAGCAGCAGCGGCCAGTAGCGCACGACGTCGCGGATACGCAGCAGGTCCATGGTGTTCAGCAGGAACAGCACGCCGACCGCAATCAGCAGAATCGGTCCGGCCGGAAACCCGTGCCTGCGCCGCAGGGGCACCAGCCCGGAGAACTCGTCCACGGTGTAGCCGTATAGCCGCTTCTTCGCCGTGTGATAGGCCTCGAAGGCCATGTACAGAATCCACGCCGGAATCATGAACCCGAACAGCGGCTCGAATCCCTCCGCGGCGCCGGAGCTCAGGATGCTGATAATCATCCCGAACACCACCACGTGGATCAGTCCCTTCACGTACTGGCTGTTGTAAATAGCTCCCACGCCGGGAATCAGACCCAGGATGAACGCCAGCCCGGGAGAGGGCGCGCCGTCGGGAAGCGGCGGAGGAGGAGCGGGCGCGGTGTACGGCGACCACTCATGCGCCTGACCGGCTGCGCTCGAGGGCGGTGGAGGAGCAGCCGGCCCAGGCGCTGCCGCCGTGGCCGGCTGGGCGGGAACGTGTTCGGCGCAGTACAACGTCCCCTGCGCCGTGTTCTGACAAGCCGGGCAAAGCGGCTTCCCGCAGGCGCGGCAATATCCCGTCGCTTCCGTTTCGGTATGAGTTGCGCAGTTCATTTTCGTTCACCACGCTCCGCCGGGCCGACAGGGCCCGCGGCTCCTTTCGTCTGACTCCGGCCGGTGTTCGCCCGGGCTGGCGGCGGGGCGGTATCCTGTTCGCTCCACTCCTTCAGCCGAGCCTGGAACTGAATCACCAGCTTCAGGTTTTCGTAATACTTCACGGTCTTGTCCCAGGCGCGGTAGGCGCGGTCGTCCACGGCCATCCAGATCTTCACCGGATCCAGATCGGAGGGCTTCAGTTGTCGTGGCTCGATTCCGGCGAAGCGCGCCAGCATGGAGAAAGAAAGCACCGTCATGGCCATGCCCATCGCGTAGCGCGGCTGCAGAATCGGCTCCAGCCAGCGCTTTCGCCACCACGGCCGCTTGCCCGCGGCGTTGTTGCCGGGGACGATATGAAGAATCCGCGTCAGCAGCTCGGCGGGCGGCTCCACCACGGCGGCGCGTTCCACAAGGCCCAGCGCGCTGCGAACATCCGCGGCCAGCGCTGCGCACAACGCGCAGGATTGCTGGTGCAGTTCCAGCTCCGCGCGCCGTTCCGCGTCCAGCGTGCCGTCGAGATAATCGCACAGAAGGATTTCGAAATCGGCGCAGTTCATATGGCCACCTTCTGTCTCTTCAGCACTCGTGCCAGTTCCGCGCGCCCGCGATTCAGCCGCGACTTCACGGTCCCCTCGGGCACGTTCAAAATCTGAGCGATCTCGCGATATTCCATCTCTTCCAGATCGCGAAGAATCACCGTTTCCCGCAGTTCCGGCGACAGCCGCCGCAGCGCGCCCTGCAGAACCTCGCTGGCTTCACGGCCGGCCAGCACGCTGTCGGCATGGCCCAGCGCCACGGTTTTCTCTTCCAGCGTGGCCAGTTGCTCTTCAATGGAATCGGTAGCGCGCTCGGCGCGGGTGCGGCGATAGTTGTCGATCAGCAGGTTGCGCGTGAGCCGCGTCAGCCATACCACGAAGGAGCCTTCTCCCGAACGGAAGCTGCGCAGGTTTCGAAACACCCGGAGAAACACTTCCTGGGAAAGATCCTGCGACTCGGAATCCCGGCTGGTGAAGCGGTAGCAGATGGAATAGACCCGGCGCGTATGCAGACGCACCAGGTCTTCCCAGGCGGTCTCGTCGCCGCCGAGGCATCGATCCACCAACAGCGCGTCCGCGTCCACGGCGTCAGGCCCCTTCCGGGCGGTTGCACAGGGGGGCGCCCAGGTCCACCTCGCCTGGGGTACCGCGAGTTGTGCAATGGTCGCCATGGGAGCTTTGTTCCTCGGCGGAAGCTCCGCGCGACCGGGGCGTCTGTCCATCCCACCGGCTCCGCGTTATCGCTACCAGCGATTTCCGCTTCCAACCAATAGAACGAGGAACTATCATAAGAAGTTCGCTGAAAACAACTTTACCTGTTCCAGGACATCCCATTCTATACAGTGCGTGGGTCCCGCAGAATGGCCAATCGGTGAGCGCCACACCACGCCGGGCCAGTGGCATCCGGCTACCGGCGGCACCGGGCGGGATCGCGGCCGGGAGGCCATCATAAAACCGGGCAAAGATCGCAGTCGCAGGCTTCTGATGGCGCTGGCCATCGTTGTCCTGCTCGCCGCCATTGCTATCTGGCGTTTGCGCAGCGGGGCTTTTCACTGGGCCGAATTCGCCCGCGCTTTCCGTGGCCTGGATGCGTTCTGGCTGACGCTTTCCATTGTGCTGATCATGGCGACCTATTACGGCCGGGCGCTCCGCTGGGAGGTGATGCTGCGGCCTGTCAAGCCGGGAGCGAGCATCACCCGGATCTTGTCGGCAACCATAATCGGGTTCACTGCAATCGTTCTGCTGGGGCGGGCCGGGGAGTTGGTTCGCCCGTACCTGATATCCACCAAAGAGCGGGTGCCATTCACGTCCCAGGTCGCTGCCTGGGTTCTGGAGAGGATCTATGACCTGCTCATGGTGCTGGCCATCTTCGGCTTCGCCCTGGCCCGGGTTCCGTGGGCGAAACTGCCGCTGCGGCATGGACTTGCGCTGCTGTTTCAAACCGGCGGCTGGGTGGTGGGCGTGGTGGCCGCCATCTGCATTGTCCTGCTCATTGCGTTCGGTCGCTACTCACATGTCGCCCGACGGCTGGTGGCCTGGGGGATCCGGATTCTGCCCGAGCGGCTGCATCATCGTGTCACACGCCTGTCTGATGCCTTTCTGGATGGTATGCAGTCGACATCTAAAACTACGTACATAGTACTCATCTGCGTTTATACTGTGCTGGAGTGGGCGCTGATCCTTGGGTGCTACTACTGCATGTTCCGGGCGTTTCCGGCAACCGCGCGCTTCAACCTGGCGGAAGTGTCTATTTTCCTTGGGGTTGTGGCGTTTGGGAGCATTCTCCAGATCCCCGGCGTAGGAGGTGGCGTTCAGGTTGCGGCGGTGCTTGCCCTCACTGAGATCTTCGGCTTGTCCGTTGAACCTGCCACCGGGATGGCACTGTTGATCTGGGCGGTCAGCTTCCTGACCGTTGTTCCGTTCGGGCTGGGGCTTGCCGTTCACGAAGGGGTACACTGGGGCCGGTTCCGGCATCTGCCCGAAGAGGCACAGCTATGATCTGTCCTTTCTGTGGTTTCCGGGAGGATCGGGTAATCGATTCGCGGGAGAGCCGCGAAGGCGACGTGATTCGCCGCCGGCGTCAGTGCCTCAGTTGTGAGCGACGTTTCACTACCTATGAGCGAACCGACGAGATCCCCTACATGGTGGTCAAGAAGGACGGGCGCCGCGAGAAGTTCGACCGGCAGAAAGTACTTTCCGGGCTACTAAAAGCCTGTGAAAAACGTCCTGTTAGTATGGCGAAGCTCGCCGAGATCGTTGACGAGGTTGAGGCAAAACTCATTGACAGTGCGGAGCGCGAGCTTTCTACTACACAAATAGGAGAAATCCTGATGGCGCGATTAGCGACACTCGACAAGATCGCCTATGTCCGGTTCGCTTCAGTCTATCGCGACTTCCAGGACGTTGAGACGTTTTTCAATGAGTTGCGCAGCCTGGTGCACCAGAAGAAGCCCTGACCGGCAGCCGGATCGTTGTGGTGTTTATCCGCATCTAAACATCGGGGCGCGGGATAGGGAGGCGGGTGTGCCGGGAAAGCACCACGTGCTGGTGGATGTGGCGCAGTCCGATGTAACGCAAACACTTCGGAAACATCTTCTAAATAGGCACTTAACTTTGTTGGCCTGCGGTGGTATAATCAACGGGACCGGCCGTCGGCATAGGGACTTACAAGCGAGAGAGGCAGTGTGCCTCCAAAACAACAACATACAACCGACAGCGGACGGCAAAGCGGCTTCTTTCCCCCGTCAGGTGAGGTAGCGTTCAGTGGATCAATTCGAGGATCACTTTTTAGCGGAGAACCATGAAGGGCTGACCATGCCCTTCGACGAGGAAGGTCACTTCTTCCACGCCGAAGAAGCCCCCGAAGGCGAGGAGTTTGCGGCCCAGCCTCAGGAAGAGTCCATTTACACGGACGACCCGGTACGCGTGTATCTGCGCGAAATGGGCGCCGTACCGCTGCTGACCCGCGAAGGTGAAGTCAATCTGGCCCGCCGCATGGAGCGCGGCAAGCTGCGCATGCAGAAGGCCATCAGCCGTTCGGCCCTGGTGCAGCGTATGATCCTCGAGATCGCCGAAGCGGTGGTGCGGCGCGGCGAGGACATCGAGGATCACGTGGATCTGGGAGACGTGGAGGAAGGCAGTCCCGCCCAGGCCAAGCGCCAGATCGAAGTGCGCGAGATGTTCGCCAGCCTGCTGGCGCTGCACAAAAAGCAACTGCAGCTCACCGACAAGATGAACGCGGTGGCGCTGAGCAACAAGAAGATTCGCCGCCGCTGGCAGGGCAAGGTGATGCGCTCCTCGGTGGAGATGTCGCAGACCATCCGGCGCATTCCGTGGCAGCTTCCCAGGTGGCGGGTTTTCGCCCGCGAAATCGAGCACGTGGCCGAGGAGATGTCGCACCTCGAAGCCGAGATGCGCAAGCTGGAGGTGCGACCCACGCAGGCGGCACAGGCCAGAATTAAGGAACTCAGGAAGGAAATCCGCAAGCGCGAAGCGGCCGCCAATGCCACTCTCGCCGCGCTGCGGCACAGCCTCGCGGTGATCCGTCACGGCGAAGCCGAAGCCGAGCGCGCCAAGAAGGACCTGGTGGAAGCCAACCTTCGCCTGGTTGTTTCGGTGGCCAAGAAGTACGTCAACCGCGGGCTGCACCTGCTGGATCTGATCCAGGAGGGCAACATCGGCCTGATGCGCGCGGCCGACAAGTTCGAGTACCGCCGCGGCTACAAGTTTTCGACCTACGCCACGTGGTGGATCCGCCAGGCGATCACGCGCGCCATTGCCGACCAGTCGCGCACCATCCGCATTCCCGTGCACATGAACGAGAGCATGAACAAGTTCCTGCGCGCCACGCGCGAGCTGGAAAAGGAACTGGGACGTGCTCCGACCAACGAAGAGATCGGCCGGCGCATGGACATTCCAGTGGAGAAGGTCCAGAAGCTGAAGACCATCTCGCGCGACCCGGTGTCGCTGGAAACGCCTGTGGGCCGCGACGGCGAATCAGCGCTCGGCGATCTGATCGAGGACCGCTGGGTGGGGTCGCCGGTGGACACGGTGATCGATTCCAACGTGCGCGACGAGACGGCGAACATCCTGAAGACGCTTTCTCCGAAGGAGGAGAAAGTGATCCGGCTGCGCTTCGGCATCGGCTGCGAGCGCGAGCACACGCTGGAGGAGATCGGCCAGGAGTTCGACGTCACGCGCGAGCGCATTCGACAGATCGAAGCGAAGGCGCTGCGGCAATTGCGGTCGCCCGAGCGCGCCCGGCATTTAAGGGCGCTGCTGGCGGCGAGATAAAGGCGAGTCGAGCCTCCACCATTTCGCGACGATCATTACGTGCTCGAAGGCTGCGCCCATCCTTCAGGCAAACGCCCCTGATCCTCATGTAGAATTGGGCCAGGAAACCACCTTGTGGAGCTGACCCCAACGCGGGCCCCGGCCTCCGCGAGGTTGACAAACAGTGAGTGCCAAAACAGCTCTTGTTGTCGGGCTTGTTCTCGCGGGCATCGCGAGCGGACAGCCCACCCGCACTCTTGCGGGTCGGCTGATAGAAAGCTCAGGCGAGACGCAGAAGCCTGTGGCAGGGGTTTCAGTCGTGCTGTCGGGCTTGGGTCGCAAGGCAATCAGCGACAGCGACGGCAACTTCCATCTTCCGCTTCCCGACATCGTGGGTGACGGCGATGAAGTGACCATTGACGTCCAGACATCAGAACTGGCTGTTTTGGAACCTACCGGTGGCGTGCTCGTTGCGCCCGCCGAAGGGGCGGATGCTCTGCAGACGATTCGGCTACAGAGGAGTGGCTCTCTCGAGTTCCTCTCGGACGCCGAGATGCGCCGCTTCGCCGAGGAGGATGCGCGGGATTCGAATCGCCTGCCGCCCGAATCGGACAAAGAACGTCCCGCGCCACGTCGTTACGCGCAAGATTGGGCTGTGCGGCGTGGTCTGAGCGCAGATCAGCTCCGCGCCGCACTCGACAAATGGGCCGCAGCCCAGACATCCCCGCAAGCCAGCTCCTACGAGCTGAGTCTTGCGGCGTTTTCTCGAGGTGACTTCCGTCCAGCCGTGAATTACGCTCTCGCGGCTGCCCGCGATCAGGCCGCCGGCAACAGGGTGAGCGCATTGCGTCTCGCTGGCGACAGTGCTTTCAACGCTCTTGACTTCGAGGCTTCCGCAAACATGTATCGTGAGGCCCTGGGGCAGGTCGTCAGGAGTCAACGTCCGGCGCGCTGGGCGGACTTGCAAGTTCGTATCGGCAACTCGGAAGCGGAGCAGAGTTTCCATTGTGAAGAGGCAGCCGTAGCCGTGCACGCCGAAGATGCTAGGCGGGCGTACGCGCTCGCCCTTGAGGTCTACAAGCGCGAGACCGCGCCGCTGGCTTGGGCCACTGCAGAGAACAACATGGGCGTGGCGCTCCTTGAACTTTCAAAGCAAGCCGATGGGAAACGGGCGGTGACGTTGTTGGAGCAAGCAGTTGGCGCGATTGGCAGCACACTTGAGGTGCGAACGCGTGAGACTTCGCCCCAGGACTGGGCGGAATCGCAGAACAACCTGGCCGCAGTTTACCTCGATCTCTCGGTGAGGAGTGAGGCATTGGTGCAGCATCTCGTCTATGAGGAGCAGGCGGAAGCTGCGTATCGCAACGCGCTGCAGGTCTACACCGCGGATCGATCACCCGAGCTCTGGGCAACGGCACAGAACGACCTTGGCCTCGTGTTGTTCGGCAAGGGCTTCCGGGGCGAAGGCAGCGAGGCTGTCGCGAATCTGGAGCGGGCGGTGGCCGCGTACCGAAGCGCTCTTGGCGTGCTCAGTCCGAATCGGCTTCCGGATATGTGGGCGACTGCCCAAAGCAACATCGGCTTCGCGTTGACCGAAATCGCGAAGCGCACCGGAGGAGAACGGGCCATCTCCTATCTCCAGAGTGCGGTGGCGGCCCACCGCGATGCTCTCTCGGTAAGAACCCGCGAACATCAGCCGCATGAATGGGCAGAAACGCAAGGAGGGCTAGTCGATGCCCTTGTTCAACTGGCCTCCCTGTCAATGTCTGGTCAGGGAAGCGGTGCAAACACTTATCTTGAGGAGGCTTTGGCGGCCTTTCGCAGCGCGCTGCCGCTAATCTCGCGAGAGAGCCGACCGCAGCAGTGGGCACTGGGACAAATCTGGTTGGGTCTCATCCTGAGCGGCCTGGGAGACCAAAGGCAGGGGGCGTCTGCTCCGGACGACCTTCGGGACGGGGTAACCGCGCTTGGCGACGGGCTGAACGTCCTGAGTCGCGAAGAATATCCGCACGACTGGGCCGTTGCGCAGTACGTACTCGGAAACGCGCTGCGCGAGCTCGCCGAAAAAGGCGGAGGACCACGCGCCCCCGAGTATCTGGCGCGATCAGCGGACGCGAATCGTTCGGCACTCCAGTTCTATACTAGGGAGCAAACTCCCGAGCCCTGGGCAAAGACCGAGAACAACCTGGGCGCTGCGCTGGCCGAACTGGCGCAGCATCGCGAGAGAGCAGAGGCCGTCAAGCTCGACAAAGAAGCACTGACCGCTTTTCAAAGCGCGCTGCAGGTCAGAAGCGAGCAGAGTTCACCGTCCGAGTGGTTTGACACGATGGTGAACATCGCTCTCACGTATGAGGCCATAGGCGACCGGGCGAACGCGCTGTCCGCTTACAAGTCTCTGCTCCGGCACGACCCCGGGAACCCGGATCTTCGCGCGAAGATCGAAGCACTAACGCGAGCCCGGTAGACCGCCGATTTCCAGAAGCGGCACAGTCTGGCCGTGATCCGTCACGGGGAAGCGGAAGCCGAGCGCGCCAAGAAAGACCTGGTGGAGGCCAATCTTCGCCTGGTTGTTTCCGTCGCCAAGAAGTACGTCAATCGCGGGCTGCACCTGCTGGATCTGATCCAGGAGGGCAACATCGGCCTGATGCGCGCGGCCGACAAGTTCGAGTACCGCCGCGGCTACAAGTTTTCGACCTACGCCACGTGGTGGATTCGCCAGGCCATCACGCGCGCCATCGCCGACCAGTCGCGCACCATTCGCATCCCGGTGCACATGAACGAGAGCATGAACAAGTTCCTGCGCGCCACGCGCGAGCTGGAGAAGGAACTGGGCCGCGCTCCCACCAACGAAGAGATCGGCCGGCGCATGGACATTCCGGTGGAGAAGGTCCAGAAGCTGAAGACGATCTCCCGCGACCCGGTTTCTCTGGAGACGCCGGTGGGCCGCGACGGCGAATCCGCGCTGGGCGATCTGATTGAGGACCGCTGGGTGGGGTCGCCGGTGGACACGGTGAGCGATTCCAACGTGCGCGACGAGACCGCGAACATCCTGAAGACGCTTTCTCCGAAAGAGGAGAAGGTGATCCGGCTGCGCTTCGGCATCGGCTGCGAGCGCGAGCACACGCTGGAGGAGATCGGCCAGGAGTTCGACGTCACGCGCGAGCGCATCCGCCAGATCGAGGCGAAGGCGCTAAGGCAGTTGCGGTCGCCGGAGCGGGCGCGGCATCTAAGGGCGCTGCTGGCGGCGCGGTAGTCTTAGTCCCGAAAGAACCCGACCTCGAATTCCGCTCCCGGAGTCACGCCGGTGATCTTCTCTGAGCAAGTGATTTCCAGCGTGTCGTCCCCATGGCCCCCGCGTCCGGTTTCAAGGTTGCACGGCTGGATTCTAAACGCATCTCTGCCGGCGATTCGGCAACGCTCGAAGATGAGATCCTGTTCCGGTTCGCCGATCGCTTCACCCTTTATCCTGAAATCCTCTTTGATCGGAATAGGAAGAGCAACCCTGAGATTGATCGTTCCAGGGTTTAGCGCCGCTCCGGTCGCCTCAGCGAACACCTGAGGGTGTCGAGTCATTCGCCGCGGGGAGTCTTTGCATCCCTCCTTGACCCGTCCCCGGATCAACACTCCATCACCTCCATATGGAACGAGCTTAAGTGACACTGATCTCTTTCCCGCCGCTCTATGCCCGATGAATCGCCCTTACCGCCAGTTGAGGCTCGTAAGCAATGATCTTCAGCAGGGCGGCCGCGGGTCCGGTTGGACGACGCCGGTCCTGCTCCCAGTTCTGCAGGGTTTTCACGCTGACGCCGATCAGGCCCGCGAACTCTAACTGCGAGAGGCGGGTTCGCTCGCGGATGGCTCGTATTCCCGAGGCCCTGGCGACGAACCGTCGCGACGGCTTTCGGCTGCCGCGGAGAATGGCTCCGCCCTCGCGCACGCTTTCCAGCAGTTCTTCAAACATTCCCGCTTTCATCCAGGAACTCCTCCCTGACCACGTCTGCAAGCCGCGCCACCTGCTTTGGGGTCAGATCTGCCGACGCATTCTTCGCGTATGCGTACAGCAACAGAATCACGTCCTTCCGGACGGCCCAGTAGTAAATGATTCGGGCTCCGCCCCGCTTGCCGCGTGAACCAACGCCACCCGAATCTTACGGATTCCGCCGCCGCTCCTGATGAGGGCCCCGAGACCGGGATGTGCCGCCAGCCTGGACTGAAACGCCGCGTATTCCTCATCGCTCAGCAGAGCCGTGATCTGCCTCGTGAAGATCGAAGTCTCGATCAGTTCCACGCACTTCGATCATCCGCCACTGGCGGATAGCCGTCAAAGGATCATTGTTGCCCCGCCACCACCTTCGCCAACTCCCTGAGTTGCTCCGGCTTCAGCGAGTCCACTTCGGGCAGCACCACGTCCACATCGAGACCATAGCCGTCCAGCGAGCGGTTGTCGCCGTAGATGTTGCTGGTCCCCAGCGCAATGCTGTATTCCAGTCCGGTGTGCGGAAGAATCGAATAGCCGGGCTGTATGAACTGCGACATGCCGAATGTGTTGCTGCCCACGATCAGCGTTGCGGGGAGGGAAGCGAGCATTTCGAGCATCAGCTCGCAATCCGAAGCGCAGCCGGAATTCACCACGGCTAGTATTCGCAGATTGCCCGGCTTCGGTTGGAAGCGATGTTGCAGGTATGTCCATCGTGGCGGCGTGGTTTCAACGGTGCGGGGACAGCCCGGCGGATATGGGTGAGCTATGCCGTCCAGCCAGTCCTGTGAGCTGTAGCCAAGACCCGAGTTCCAACTGAGAGCAGGATAAAGGCAGGAGGACACGATGCTCTTTCCAATTTGGTCGAACGAGACCATCTGATTTTGGTCGATCCAGCCGCGCAGGGCATGCAGACCGTAGCCCACGATGCCGCCTCCGTTGCCGCGCAGGTCCACGATGAGCACTCGGTCGTCCGGACGCCGTCGGGGCCAGCCGGCTCGGGAGGCGTGCTCGTAGTACGGCGGTTCAAAAGTCGGCAGGCGCGCGTATACAATCCCTTCTCCGAGGCGTTGCATGCGCACCTGATCGCGCCGGAACAACTCATCCAGCAGAGCCGACCACAAGACATCGCGCGGCGGCTCGCCAGCGGGCTGCAGAGGAATCCACGCATCGCCACAATGAACTGCATCCGGCGTTCCCGTGGACGATGGCATTGACAGGTACGCGGTACCGGCAAATTCGGCCGCCCCGGTTCTCCACAGCTTCGCCGTACGCACGCGCTGGCCGGGGTCGCTTGCGTCGATCGGAAACACACGGCCGCCAGCGCGAAACTCCGTGCATGCCCCTCGTGGGACTTTCGCCAGCACAGACGTCTGCGAAGGCACCACGGTCGACAACCGGGCGAGCGGAATCTGCGTGTGATTGTCGCGCTGGAAGGCGATCAGCGCATCGACGGGCGAAAAAGCCTCGTCGAAGGAGATTTCCGCCGCACCGCGGGCAGCAAGATGTCTGCGCCAGCGCGCGAACCAGTCGTCCCAGTTCCAGCCGCGCGCCGAGGCCGTGTCCCAGCCACCGTAAGCGCGCTGCATCACCGGCTCGAGCACGTCGAGGTCGGCTAACAGGAGATCCGCGCGAACGTGCCGGGGCCCGAGCCAGCGCATGATCGGCGGCCTCTTCCACGTGGAGGGCGTCAGCAGCGAATGAGAAGTCCACGGCGGTTCGAAGGGATGTTCTTTCAGGAAGGCGCCATCGCGAACCACCAGGCCCAGGCGCTTCATATGCTCGTCCTCGGCCTGAATCTCGGCCGCGGTGACCGTCATGCGCGCGGGCGAGGGACGATGCGCGACAATCTCCAGACGCACGAAGATCGCGAGGATCAGCAGTGCCGGCACGAGCAATGCGACCGCTGCGGTCCACAGGGCCACTCGCTGGAGAAGTCTGCGCCTCGGTTTGATCAGTTCAGCATAGCGCGGCTGACTCGCGGAGTGGCGGATGAACCCGCGCATCGATGCGCTATACTTTGTTCCCAGCGGCAGGAGAACCATAATGGGTGTGCAGGCGGAAATGGGCGCCCCCGTGCCAGCGGCGCCGGATGTCCTTTGGAAGAACGGCCATTTCGGCCAGACCTCGCGGCGCGACAAATGGTGGGCCTCGCCTGCGCTGGTGTTTCTCGGCTTCGCCACGTTTCTGGTCTACGCCAACTGGGCGGCCTTTCAGAACGGCTATTACACTTATGGCCCGTACCTTTCGCCGTTCTATTCGCCGGAAATCTTCGGTTCTTCGCCCCACGCCCTGTTCGGTCCGAAGCCATCCTGGTATCCGGGTTTTCTCCCGTTCTCGCCGGCGCTTCTCATCCTCTGGATCCCGGGCTTGTTCCGGCTGACCTGCTACTACTATCGCGGAGCGTATTACAAGGCTTTCTGGGCCGATCCTCCAGCGTGCGCGGTCGGCGAGCCCCGCAAGACATATCTTGGCGAGCGCCGTCTCCCGCTAATTCTCCAGAATTTCCATCGATATTTCCTGCGTTTGTCCTACCCGATCTGGGGTTTTCTGGTTTACGACGCCGTTCGCTCCTATTGGTTCAATCATCATTTCGGGATTGGCGTGGGCTCGCTGGTGCTGACCGTCAACGTGATTCTGCTCGCCTGCTATATCTTCGGTTGCCACGCCTTTCGGCATCTCGCGGGCGGAGGGCTGGATCGCATCTCCGAACATCCGGTTCGCTTTCGCCTCTACAACTGCGTGACCTGCCTCAACGGCAACCACATGAAATGGGCGTGGGCCAGCCTGTTTTCAGTGGGCTTCGCCGACGTTTATGTTCGCCTCTGCGCGATGGGCATCTGGACCGACTGGAGAATCCTGTAGTGGCCGACTACCAGCAGCACGCGTACGACGTTCTGGTGATCGGTGCGGGTGGTGCGGGCCTGCGGGCGGCGATTGAGGCGGCGGCCTCCGGCTTGAAAGTCGGGGTGGTTTGCAAATCGCTGCTCGGCAAAGCCCACACGGTGATGGCGGAAGGCGGAATCGCCGCGGCGCTGGCCAACGTGGACGACCGCGACGACTGGCGCGTCCACTTCACCGACACCATGCGCGGCGGCCAGTATCTCAACCAGTGGCGCATGGCCGAGCTGCACGCGAAGGAAGCCCCGGCGCGCGTGCGCGAGCTGGAAGCCTGGGGCGCCGTCTTCGACCGCACCAAAGACGGGCGGATTCTCCAGCGGAATTTCGGCGGCCACCGCTATCCGCGTCTCGCGCACGTTGGCGATCGTACGGGCCTCGAGATGATCCGCACGCTTCAGGATCACGGTATCCACGGCGGCATGGACGTGCACATGGAGTGCACGGTGCTCACGCTGCTGCTGGATTCCGGCCGCATCGCCGGCGCCTTCGGCTACGACCGCGAGCGCGGCCACTTCATCGTCTGGTCCGCGAAAGCCGTGGTGATCGCCACCGGGGGCATCGGCCGCGCGTACGCAGTGACCAGCAACAGTTGGGAATATACCGGCGATGGCCACGCGCTGGCCTGGCGCGCCGGCGCCGAGCTGATGGACATGGAATTCGTGCAGTTCCATCCGACGGGCATGGTGTGGCCGGTGAGCGTTCGCGGAATTCTGGTGACCGAAGGAGTTCGCGGGGAAGGCGGCGTGCTGCGCAACAAAGAGGGCCGCCGCTTCATGTTCGACGATATTCCCGAACTGTACCGGAACCAGACCGCCGACAACGAAGACGAAGGCTGGCGCTACACGCAGGGCGACAAGTCGGCCCGCCGGCCGCCGGAGCTGCTGACTCGCGATCACGTCGCGCGCTGCATCAACCGCGAAGTGAAGGCCGGTCGCGGCAGCCCGCATGGCGGCGTCTTTCTGGACATCGCGTGGATTCGCGAGCGGTTGCCCAAAGCCGAGGAGCACATCAAGCGGAAGCTGCCGAGCATGTACCACCAGTTCAAACAGCTCGCCGATATCGACATCACGAAGGAACCGATGGAAGTGGGACCCACCACACACTACATGATGGGCGGAGTGCGCGTGGACGGCGACACGCAGATGTCCACCGTGCCAGGGCTCTTTGCCGCCGGCGAGGCAGCAGCCGGACTTCACGGCGCGAACCGGCTGGGCGGCAATTCGCTTTCGGATCTGCTGGTGTTCGGAAAGCGCGCCGGGCAGTTCGCCGCGGAGTTCGCGCGAGGGAGTGGCGAGCCGAGCGTGAATGACGCCCAGGTTCAGGCGAGCGCCGCAGCCGCGCTGGACGTGTTCGAGCGGGGCGCTTCGAATGGCGCCGCGAATCCTTATGAGATCCAGCAGGAATTGCAGGAGTGTATGCAGCGTCTGGTGGGGATCGTGCGCACCGAAAACGAGATGCAGGAGGCGCTGGACGTAATCGCGCGTCTTCGCCGCGAGGCGTCGCACGTGGGCGTGGCCGGGAACCGGCAGTACAACAACGGCTGGCATACGGCGATGGATCTGGCGAACCTGCTGGATGTTTCCGAAGCGATTACTCGCGCGGCGATTCTGCGGCGGGAAAGCCGCGGCGCGCAGTTTCGCGAGGATTTCCCCGATAAAGACCCGGAGTGGGGCAAGTGCAATATCGTGATCCGTCGCGACGTCGACGGCGAAATGACGGTGGACAGGCGTCCTGTTCCGGCCGTCCCGCCGGAATTACAGGCAATTATCGAGGAGATGAAGTGATGGCGCAACAGGCCATGTTTCGTATCTGGCGCGGCGACGCGGGTGGAGGACGGTTCGAGGATTACACGACGCCGGTCGATGAGGGCATGGTGGTGCTCGACGCCGTGCATCGGATTCAGGCGCAGCAGGCTCCCGACCTCGCCGTGCGCTGGAACTGCAAGGCCGGGAAGTGCGGCTCGTGCTCGGCCGAGATCAACGGTATGCCCAAACTGATGTGCATGACCAGGCTGAGCAGCCTGAACCTCGATATACCGGTCATTCTCGAACCGATGCACACGTTCCCCTCGATTCGCGATCTGGTGACCGATGTTTCGTGGAACTTCCGCGCCAAGAAAACAATTCGTCCATTCCGGCCGCGCCTGCCCGACGCGCCGGATGGAACGTGGCGCATGCGACAGGCCGACGTCGATCGCGTGCAGGAGTTTCGCAAGTGCATCGAGTGCTTCCTTTGCCAGGATGTGTGCCACGTGCTGCGGGAGCATCACAAGCAGGACGAGTTCATTGGACCGCGCCTGCTGGTGCACGCCGCCGCGCTGGAGATGCATCCCCTGGACACCGAGGACCGCGTGAAGGATCTGAAACAGAAACACAGCATCGGCTACTGCAACATCACGACGTGTTGCCGGAAGGTCTGTCCGGAGTCGATCACCATTACCGAGAACGCCATCATCCCGCTCAAGGAGCGCGTGGTGGACGAGTATTTCGATCCGCTGAAAAAGCTGCTACACATACTGTAGTAAGACCGTAGTCAGGAGGACGCCATGTTTGCGCGAAAGCCCATTCACAAGGAAAGCGTGCCGGGTGCGCTGGCCAAGGCGGAGCGCTATCGGCTGCTGCACGAGCCGGGCGAAGCGGTGAGCATCTGTCACGACATACTGGATGTCGATCCGGACAACCGGGCGGCGCTGGTGACCCTCGTCCTCGCCCTGACCGACGAGATCCCCGAGGACCGTCGCGCTTTTGCGGAGGCGCTGGAGGTGGCGAAGCGGCTGCCGAGCGAATACGACCGCGCGTACTATGCGGGCATCTGCTGGGAACGCCGCGCCAAGAGCAAACATCGCCGCGGAGGCCATGGCGTACAGTCGCATGTGTACGAATGGCTGGTCCATGCGCTGCATCTGTTTGAAGAAGCCGAGCGCTTTCAGGCGCCGGGAAACGACGATGCGGTGCTGCGGTGGAATGCCTGCGTCCGCTATCTGGAGCGGCACAAGGAACTCGGCCCGCACCCGGAAGAGGTGGCGGAGCCAATCAGCTCGGAATAAAGGCGCATCCATTCATGACGTGGGGCTCCCTATAGCATCCCCGCGGGATAGTGCGATAGAATCCGAATATCCGAATAAATCGCGATGTGCCGCGTCACGCGTTTGCTTCGAATCGGCCCGTGTGTACTTGCTTTCGCCGGGTTTCTGGTCGGCGATGAAACACCAGGGCCGTCCACGACCTACTCCCTCGCTGGATTGGCCACAAATTCGATAACGGGTGCGCCAATTGTGCGCGCGCTTGTGCAAGCGCAATGCTACGGTTCACGGCATCCGGCGATGGAAGATATTCTGACCGACGCGAGCGGCGCATTTCACTTCACAGGTCTGCCAGCGGGCTCTTGTACGCTGTCGGCAAAGAGACCTGGATTTGAGGATGGAGCGCCGGCAGAGAGCGGACCAATCACCATTGGCCCGTCGCGCGACAATCTGCGAATCCCCATGAAGCCGGTTACGGTCATCGCGGGGAAAGTGGTGGATAGAAATGGCGATCCGCTGGAGGGTGTGTTGGTACAGGCCGTGCGTTCGCAGATTGTGGACGGACGCCGGGAACCGGAAATCTACGCATGGTCTACAACCGACGACAGAGGCCGGTTTCGTCTCGGGAATCTCTGGAAGGGGCCGTATTACGTGCGCGCCGTTGGCAGGAGCGGCGGAACGCGATATTTGCTCGGTACCGAACTGCCGCATGCAGGCGGGGCGCAATCATTTTCGCCTGTCTACTATCCGAACTCGCCAGATCTGGACTCCGCCACCGCGCTCCCGTCCAGCCCCGGAGAGGAGTTACACGCCGATCTGACGATCGCCATCGAGCCCGGCTACCGCATTCGCGGTACCATCGGCGGCTTTCTGCCGAACCAGCCAGCCGATGTTGAGCTGTTGCGCGGCAGAGACGACTTCGCAACAGGTCGTGTTGTGGTGAACGCAGCAACCGCCCAGTTCGAGATTCACGACGTCACCGCTGGCTCCTATATGCTGCGCATTACGCAGTCCAGCGGCGAAACACGAAAACGCGCCATCCTGCCGCTGAACGTCGCCGGCGACGTCGTCGGGCTCAGGCCCGAACTGATTCCCGGTGTCGATGTGGTGTTTCAGTTCCACGGTGGCGGAAATGACCAGGCTTCCGGTGGCGGAGACGATGACGAAGAGGGCGCCCTCGTTGCGCCATCCGGTCACCGAGTTCGCATGCCGTCGTCGGGCAACGTGCAACTTCGCGACGAAGACAGCCCGAAAAGCGACCCCCTGTTCGGTCGGCCCGATGAAGAGGGTTTGGTGCGTGTCAGCGGTGTCCTGCCCGGCCGGTATTCGATAAGCGTGACCCCTTTTCGCGGATACGTATCTTCGATTGCCTGCGGACCGCGCGACTTGACGGAAACGGAGGAAATTGAGGTGACGGCTGGCGGCGCTCCAATGCCTGTCGAGGTCACGCTCCAATCCGATGGCGGCTCCGTCGAGGGTACCGTGACTACGGGAGGGAAGCCCGCTTCCGGCGCGTCCGTGATTCTGGCGTCGGTTTCGTACCCGCACGACATGGCAGGTCCCATCCCCACTGATCAGGAGGGGAAATTCCGTTTCGAGCAGGTCGCACCGGGGGCCTGGAATGCGTCGGCGTGGCGCGGCGAGGAAGAGGTGGAGTACAGGAATCCGTCCGCGCTCCAGGCGCTCGGCATTCAGTCCGTAAGTGTAGCGGTGCGGGCGAAAGAAAAACAGACCATTGAAATCGTGCTGCCGGAGGACCGGAAATGAAGGCTCGGTGTCTCCTCGGCCTGCTCGCTCTGGCCGCCGCGTTCCAGCCGGCCGTAGGGCAGGACGCGGCGCAACCAAAATCCTGGCGCGTGGCCGGCAAGGTAGTGAACTCCGTGACAAACGAGCCAGTGCCTCGTGTGCGCCTGAGCCTGCGTCCCATGGAGCCCCCGGGAGCGCCGATCTTCGCGATATCGGATGAAGCGGGGCGTTTTTTGTTCGGCGCCGTCCCTGAGGGGAAGTTCGAGCTCGCCGCCGAACGCAGCGGCTTCCCGCGACAGGGATTTGGATGGAAGATCCTCGGTGGTGGTTTCGGATCGGCCGGATCGGCGATTATCACCGGCCCCGGTCTGGACATGGAGCGCCTGGTCTTCCGGCTAATACCGCCCAGCGCGATTTCTGGCCGAGTCCTGGACGACCAGGGAGATCCGGTGCAGAATGCCGTGGTGCAGTTGTTCCGCTCTTCCGTGGAGGCCGGTAAACGGCGCGTCAGGTTGCTGACCTTCACCTACACCAACGACGCAGGCGATTACCGGCTCTCGGGGCTGGGCGCGGGTTTGTACTACGTCGCGGCGGCAGGCCAACCGTGGTACAGAGCCGCGAGTGCCGCACAACAATTCCTGCGGATGGTGGGAGCCGGGGCGGACGGGCAAACTACCAGCGCCCTTGGCCGAGCCGCTTACCTTTTGACCTACTATCCCGATACCAGCGATCCGCGCACGGCCTCCGCGGTGTCGCTGAAGCCCGGCCAGGAATTCACGGCCAACATCGAGGTGCGGACCAGCAGCGGCGTAGCGGTGACTGCGACGCTGGGTGGTACGACGAAGCAGACGCGGATGCTCTTAAGCACGTTGTCCATCGACGGCAACCAGGCCATTCTCCAGTGGAGTCAGGGCATCGGACCCAGGGCGGTTTTCAGCGGGGTGACTCCGGGGCGATACCGCATCGTCGCCGCTGTGGAGGGACAAGCGGCGCAGAGCGAGATGAAGGAGATCGACGTCGGAACTTCCGACCTCGATGTGCAGATTGAGCCGGGCGGGACGCCGCGAATCAGCGGCAAGGTGGAACTGGATGGAGGCGACACGGATGCCCTGCGGGGAGGCTTCGTCATGCTTTACGACGCGGGGAAAAATCTGGGCGGCCACGAACCGCTGTCTCCGGACGGATCGTTCAGCGGCACCGTACCGCCGGGACGGTACAGCGTCTCAATTGGTGGAGTGAAGAATCTCACTTTGCGGTCCCTCTCCATTGACGGCGCTGCCGCGCGGGAAGCGGTCGTGGAAATTGAAGCGCCGGTGACGAGGGAAATCATGATCCAGGCCACCCTCAGTTCGGCGCGTGTGCAGGGGCACGTCTTTCGTGGCGACGCCACCGCGTGCGGCGCGATGGTCCTGCTGGTGCCCGCTGCGGAAGCCGGCAATCCTTTCGACTATCAAGCCTTTCAGACCGAGGCCGACGGCAGTTTCGATTTTGTTTCCGTGCGACCGGGAAAATACGTTCTCATTCCAGTCGAGGACGGAACGGAGCTGGAGTATGCCGATCCTGCGGTGCTCGCACCGCTGCGCGCGAAAGGGAAGTCAATTGAGCTGTTCCCACAGGAAACGCTGCACGAAAGGCTCGATCTGCCGGAGCCGCCGGTGGTTGTCAAGGAGAACGCCGGCAGCCACTGACCCCGAGCCCGGTGCGTCGTTGACCGCCTGAATATGATCGCCTACCGCTTCGCCTTCGGCGTCGGCGCCGACATCAGCTTCACAAACATCTCATAGAAGCGAGTTTTGTCCAAATCCATCTGAATCGCGACTGAATTCACATGGATTTTCGGCTTTTCCGCCTCCGTCCACGTGAGGGTGTTTCCGTACCCGGCTCCGTGCCCGATGTCCACGCTCATGTAGCGGCTTTCCTGGTTGGTGATCAGAGACGGGTCCAGCCAGGCGGCCGCCGCAAGTTCGTCCCACATGTAGTCCCCGGCCCGGTTGAAGCGAGCGACGTAGCGCGCCAGCGGCGTTCCCGCCGCCTCGATCCGCTTCACCATCTCCGGCGTGAACCGGGTCTTGATCGAAATATCCACCGGCGTGCAAGTGATCTTTTTCCACGGCGCGCGCAGCGCGATGTACGCGGCTTCGGGATCGAACCAGATGTTGAACTCATGCCGCGGACTGTTGGCGAACTCCGGGTCCGTGGTCTGGGGATTCAGGCTTGCGCCCATGAAAACCAGCTCCTGGGCCAGCGCGGCGAATTGCGGATCGAGCGCGATGGCCAACGCGAGATTGGTCATGGGCCCGCCAGCGTAGATGGTCACCTCGTGCGGATATTTGTGCACCATGCGCACCAGGAAATGCGCGGCGTCTTCGTCCGAGGCGCGAGCGGTGGGCTGCCCCTCCGGCAGCGCCGGCACCACCGATGACTCATGCCACCAGCGCGGATCCCACGCCCCGGAGTACGTGATCTTCCCGTATTGCTCCTGCCACTGGAGCATCTCTTCGCGCGAGTTCACCAGCGGAAACTCCGCGCCGGCCAGCACCGGAATGTCCGTGCGGCCCATGATCTCCAGCAGGCGCAGCGTGTGCGCTACTTCCTCGTCGCGCCACTGATCGCCGCTGACCACGGTGACGCCGAGCACCTCGGTGTCCGGCGACTGGATCAGCAGCGCAACCGTCTGCATATCGCTTCCGCCCGGCCCGGCGCAGTCCTCGTCGATGATAATCTTCCGCCGCGGCGCGCTCCAGACGAGGGCTCCCGCCACCAGCAGCACAAAACAAACGCGCTTCATTTTGGTACAGTGTAACTCACCAGACTGCGGCTGAAATCACCGGTATGAAGGCTACGAGCTTCGAATCAAAACACCAGAATCTGCTTCATCTGCTGCTTGTGGGACTCGCGTTGCTGACCTATTTCAGGGACCGCGTCGATATCGTATGGGCCCTGATACGAAGCCATCCCGACAGGACACTGCTGGAGCATACCGTTTTCGGGGTTGGTGCGCTGCTCCTGCTGGGTTCGGCCATGCTGGAGACCTGGTCCCACGCGCATCCCCGGTTCAGGAGTTCCCACCCATTGCCATGGCCGCGAATTTTGCTGGTCCTTGCCGTCGGTCTCCTGCTGCCATTCTCAGGCCTCATCGTACTGCTTGTGGGTGAGACCATCCTGATTCTCCGCCTGATGCTTCGCGACGCGCAGACCGTCAGCCACCTGGAGGTTCGGTACGGCGATGCCGCTGCTGACTGGGGCGCTGCTCTTCGCGCTTCGGCTTCGAAATGGGGACTCGCCGTGAGCGCCACGCTGTTTGCCTGGACGTTGCAGGACCGAGTGGCCGAAATCGGCGCTGCCGCCAGCTTTATCCTCTGGCTGGCGCTGAACCTCCCCGCGTGGGTCAAGTCGGATTCCTGACAGCCCACTCGGCTTCGAACTTCTCGCGGGTCACAAACGATTTCTGCGTGCCCACGGACAGCGTCGAGAGAGCCGCGTACAAGTTCGCGCGCGCGATCGCCTCGCCTTCCGCGCAGCCGCTGGCCAGGAAGAACGCGAAACTGCCAATGAACGCGTCGCCCGCGCCCGTGGTATCCACCGCGTTAACTTTGAACGCAGGCACATGCCGAACGCAATCGGCGCCCGCGCATAAAGCGCCGTTCGCCCCCAGCGTAATGATCAACCGCCGCAGTCCGCCGGCCAGCAGCTTCTCCGCGCAAGCGCGCGCTTCATCCAGGCTCCCCACGGGCATGCCGGTCAGCGCTTCGGCTTCTGTCTCATTGGGGACCACGTAGTCGGCGTTGCCCGCGGCCGTCAGATCCAGAGGCTGGCCCGGCGCGGGGTTGAGTATGGCGCGGATCCCACGCTCGCGCGCGAAGTGCAGCGTGTAATAGACGGTTTCGAGCGGAATCTCCAGTTGCAGCACGATGCAATCCGCGGACCCGAGCAGATCGGCCGCGCGATCGATATCCTCCGGCTTCAGACGGTCGTTCGCGCCTTTGACCACCAGAATCCGATTCTGTCCCGAGCTCTCCACGAAGATGGGCGCCACGCCGCTGGAAACTCCCGGCGTGATCCACACGTGGCTGGCGTCGATATCGAGCGCGCCGAAGTTAGCCACCGTGGCCGGACCGAACAGATCGTCGCCGACGCGCGCCACCATGGAGACTCGCGCTCCGCACAAGCGCGCCGCGACGGCCTGATTCGCGCCTTTTCCTCCAAAGCCAAGGTCGAAGCGTTCCGCGAAAATGGTCTCTCCTGGGCGTGGAAAACGATCCGTGAACGTGGTCAGATCCACGTTGGCGCTTCCGACAACCACGACATGCGGCGTGTCGCTACTCATGGCTCAGATACCTCTCGAAGAAGGCAATGCGCGCGGCGTCGCCGGCCAGCGGCACAGTGCCCGTGTGATCGCCCAGCTCCATAACTTCGCGTTGTTCGCCCACTGCCAGCCAGCGCGGCAGTCCTTTGCCGTTGGGATCGCCGGAAGCCGCGAAATTCGTCCAGTACGACGACATCATGTCCGCGATCTTACGGTCCGCGTCGGTGAATGGCCGGTCCGACCCGTACAGCGTGTCCATGGCGTAGGCAATCTCGGAGCTGTGAAAAGCACCCCAGCGCGCGGCCTGAGAACCGGGCATCGGGTGATCCCACAGGTAGATGAACGTTCTTGTCCGCGCTGCGGCGTCGCGCTTCCGCGCCCACAAGTACATCCCCACCAGCGATTCGTCCGTGGATGCCGCGGTGCGCGACGTGTTCGCTTCGTCATCGCTCCCGGCGGGATAGAGCTTCAGGAACTCGTCGGCTGCGGCTCCGTATTTCCTGGCGGCTTGATGTTGGTAGATGTCGGCGCTGACGCGCGGCCCTGGCCCCATCAGACCGTAGGCGATCTCGCTTGTCGTGCAGCCTGTGAGCACCGTGACGTCGTTCAATTTCCCCCGCAGCAGTGCATCGAGCGGAGAAAGTGGAGCAACATAGCCGTCCACGATGGGAGAAAAGCGCGGCACACCGGGCTGGCCCCAGGGGACGGGTTTCAGCAGCTCCTGCCAGGTCATGGCGCGCAGCTCGCGCAGTGAGGAAACGCCCTTCTGCGACGCGAACTTTACTCCATCGGCCTCTGCCGCTGTCAGATTGTTCGGGGCAATCGCCGGAACGCCCGCGCCGGTTTCCACGCTGGATCCGCCGCTTTGCGCGATGGCGCGCTGATACAGCCCTCTGGCCAATGGCGACGCGAGCAGGTAGTGAACCGAGATCGCGCCCGCCGATTGCCCGGCAATCGTGACCCGCGCCGGATCGCCGCCGAACGCGGCAATGTTCTTGTGCACCCAGCGCAGGGCCGCGATCTGATCGAGCAGCCCGTAGTTCCCGGAAGCGTGATGCGGCGACTCCTTCGTCAGCTCCGGATGCGCCAGAAACCCGAACACGCCCACGCGGTAGTTGAACGTCACCACCACCAGGCCCTTGCGCGCCAGCCCTTCGCCATCATAGATGGGCACCGCCCCCGACCCGCTGGTGAAGCCGCCACCGTAAATATACACGAAAACGGGAAGCTTCCCGTGCGCGGATTTTGCGGGCGTCCAGACATTCAGGTACAGGCAGTCCTCGCTCACCTCGTTGTGCGTCAGGAATTCGTACGTCCACGGTCCGATGCCGGCGCGCCCGGGGAACAGGGTCTGGGCGCAACTGGCGCTGAACTGCTCGGCTCTCTTCACTCCCGTCCACGCGGCCACCGGCTGCGGCTCGCGCCAGCGATCGTCACCCACCGGAGGCGCGGCGAACGGGATGCCCTTGAACACGAGGATCGACTTGTCCTGCCCGGCGACACCGGCGACCAGCCCGCCCTCTACTTTGACCGGCTGTTCAATCGCGGCCAGGAGCGGCAACATCGCCGCGGCTGCCGTGGGCAGACAGAGCCACGCTCGAAGCATAACCAACGACTATATCAGGCGAACGGCAATCGCGATTTCAGCAAAACCAACGCCGTTCCGAATCGTATAAACAGTGTGACCTCCATGCAGCTGTGTGGTGTTCTCACGCTGTCCCTGCTGGGTGTTGGCCTGCAGGCGCAGTCGGCGCAGGTTGGCGTCGATCCGCGTGTTGAGTTAATGAGTGTGATCTTTCGCCTGGCCGGGGCCAGCGAATACTCGCAGGGTAAAATTCCCGCGTATAACGACGCGATTGACCGCCATTTCGCCCCGTTCCGCGAACACGAGGCCGTGCGGATCGCACGCGACCTTCATGATCGCGAGGGTGTCGGCTTTGACGCCGTCATGAGCATGGCCATCCACGTCAAGGATGTCGAATCGCTTGCGGAAACTGTTCCCTTCGATCGAGCAACGTCGCTGGACGCTCGCTGGCGCGGGATCAAAGCGCGCCGTTTCCTCGTGGCGGCGCGGAAGTTCGTTGCGGACTCCGATTTCGCCGGATTTGTGAAATCCGAGCAGCCATTCTACGATTCCGTCGACAAGCGGCTGCGCGCCTGGGTCGCCGCGAATGCCGATCTGACGTGGTTCGACCGCTTCTTCGGCTCGCGCACGCACGCTCCCTTTCATCTGGCGCCTGGGTTGGCCAATGGCGGGGCAAGCTATGGCGTCCATGCCGCGCTGGCGGATGGCGTCGAAGAGATCTACGCGATTCCCGGCGTCTGGAAGGTGGATGCGGAGGGGCTGCCCGTCTTCGAGGCCTCGTGGACCGGGACCGTGGTTCATGAGTTCTCCCATTCGTACGCGAATCCGCTCATCGACGAATTTGCGCCGCAGCTTGACAAATCAGGTGATCGATTATTTGAGGCCGTCAGCGCCGCGATGCGCCGGCAGGCTTACGGGAATGGCCGGACCGTGCTCAAGGAGTCGCTCGTCCGCGCCGTGACTGCGCGGTACATATTGGAGCATCAGGGTCCGGAAGCGGCCGCGCGCGAAGTGAACGAGCAACGCAAGCGCTCTTTCCTGTGGACCGGCGATTTGCTCGCTTTACTCGGCCAGTACGCGCAGGATCGGCAGCGCTACCCGACGCTGGAATCGTTCATGCCGCAGGTGGTCGCGTTCTTTGCCGATACGGCTTCGCGCGTGGATGAGCTGGCGCGAGCTTACGATGCAGGCCGTCCCAAAGTGCTCTCCATGAACATCACGAACGGCGCAACCGACATCGATCCGGCACTCAAAGAGATCGTCGTTCGCTTCGACCGGCCGATGGATCGCGGCCGCTTCGGGATTAACGACGTCGCTGCGGCACCGTCTCCGCCGATGGGCAAGGCCTCGTTCGATGAAAGCGGCCGCGTGTTCACGGTTGCGGTCACGCTCGAGCCGAACAAGGAGTATGGATTCAGCCTGAACTGGCCCGGCGGCGATGTTTTCCAATCGGCCGAAGGCGTTCCCCTGAAGCCTGTCGAAGTGAGGTTCCACACGCGAGCTGCACAATAGCGAGGAACCAACGCCGAGGTGGTCCGTATATAGGTCATGGCATCCCTCTGGCGCGACCTCCTGTTCGGCTTCCGGCTGCTCGGCAAGAACAAGGGCTTCACCCTCACCGCAATCCTTGCGCTGGCGCTGGGTATCGGTCCGAATACCGCCATCTTCAGCGTCATTTACGCCACGCTGTTCGCGCCTATGCCGTATCCGCACGCCGATCAGCTTGTCATGGTGTGGTCGAAGATCCAGGGTCATCACAATGGTGTTGCCGCGGGAGACTACCTCGACTGGGTGCATCAAAACAAGTCGTTCCAGGGATTGTACGCGTGGAGCGGATTCAGCGCCAATCTCGCGGGCGAGGAAGAGCCCGAGCAGGTCCACGGCACCCAGGCTACTCCCGGCTGGCTGGGTACGGAGGTCAGGCCGATGCTCGGCCGCGATTTCCTGCCCGAGGAAGCACAGGTGGGCCGCGACCACGTCGTCATTCTCCGGCACAAGGTCTGGGTCAAGCATTTCGGCGGCGATCACAACATCATCGGCAAGCAGATTCGCATCAACGGCGAGCAGTACACCGTTGTCGGCGTCATGCCGCCTGGACAGCAGGACCGCATGCCCGACGACCTCATCGTCCCGCTGGCCTTCAAGCCCGATCAGATCAATCACGATTTTCACTGGCTGCTTGTGCTCGGCCGTCTGAAGGGTGGAGTGACCGTCGCGCAGGCGCAGGCGGACATGGACGCGGTGACGAAACACATCGGCGAAGTTTATCCGCAGGACAAAGGGTGGGGCGCGTTCGTCGAGCCGTTGCGCAACGATTTTGTTCCGAAGGAGCGAATCGCCAGTCTCTGGCTGATGATGGGCAGCGTCGGCTTCGTCCTGCTCATAGCCTGCGCCAATGTAGCCAATCTGCTGCTGGCGCGCGGGACGGCACGGCAGCGGGAGATCGCGGTGCGCGCTTCCCTGGGCGCGTCGCGTGGACGGCTGTTCAGCCAGTTGCTCACCGAAAGTCTGGCGCTGGCGCTGGCCGGCGGCGCTCTCGGTGTGGGCCTCGGCTGGGGAATTCTGAAAGCCGTGATGCACTACATGCCCGAGAACACATTGCCCTCCGAGGCCGACGTCACGCTCAACATCCCGGTGCTGCTGTTCACGCTGATCGCGACCGTTCTCGCCGGCGTGATTGCGGGCTGCGCTCCGGCGTGGCAGGCGATGCGGCTCGATCTCAACGACACGCTCAAGCAGACCGGACGCGCGCTCAGCTCCGGCCGCCACTGGCTGCGGCGCACGCTCGTCGTCGGCGAGTTCACTCTTGCCCTGACGTTGCTGGCGGGCGCGGGTCTGGCCATCCACAGTTTCTGGATTCTCACGCGCCTCGATCTCGGTGTGCGCACCGATCATGTCCTCACCTTTTTCCTGCCGGTGCCTGACGGGCGCCTCACTCAGCCCGATCAGATCCGCAACTTCTATCGCGAACTACTGGCGCGAGTAGAGGCCGTTCCCGGAGTACAACACGCCATGGCCAGCACCGGCCTTCCGATCGACGGCACCGGCTTTGGCATGCCGTTCAATATCGCCGGAAGACCGTACGCGAATCCTGCGGACCGTCCCGCCGCCGGCTTTCAGATGGTCACGCCGGAGTACTTCGATACATTCGGCATTCGCGTGGTTCGCGGGCGCGCCATCGACGAACACGATCTCTCGGGAGGCGTGCGCGTGGCCATGGTGGACGAGAACTTCGCGAAACGCTACCTGAAAGGACTCGATCCACTGCAGGAGCGCGTGGTGGTGGAAGAGCTGGTCCCCGGCGTGCAGAAGCTGGGTCCGCCACTGGAATGGCAGATTGTCGGTGTGTTTCACAACGTGCAGTACGGCGGCCGCCCCGACGACTGGCCCATCATCTATGTGCCCTTCTGGCAAAGCCCCTGGCCGTCGGCGGCCATCGCGGTGCGGACCGGCGCCGATCCGGAGTCCATGACGAAAAGCATCGCCGCGGCTGTGCATACGGTGGACCCCGAGTTGCCTCTGGCGGAGACCAAAACCATGGACCAGATCGTGAGTGAATCGCATGCCGGCGACCGTTTCGGCACGGTACTCTACGGCAGCTTTGCCGCCGTGGCGCTGCTGCTCGCGGCGGTGGGAATCTACGGCGTGATCGCGTTTCTGGTGGAGCAGCGCACGCATGAAATCGGTCTGCGTATCGCGCTCGGCGCGGGCCGGTCGCAGGTGCTGCGGCTGGTCCTCGGCGAGGGGATGATGCTGGCCGGTTGCGGGCTCGTGCTCGGGCTCGGCGGCGCCTGGCTGGTGGGCCGCGCACTGCAATCGACGCTGTATGGTGTCACCGCTCTCGATTTCGGCGCGTTCAGCGCCGTGGCGGCCGTCCTGCTCGCATCGGCTCTTCTGGCCTGCTTCATCCCCGCGCAGCGCGCCGCCGGCGTCGATCCGATGCTGGCGCTGCGCCAGGAGTGAAAAGGGTCACTTCGCGGCGGGCGCCGATAATGGCGTAATGATCACTCGCTCCACCGGTCGCTTGCCCTCCGCCAGCACGAAGCCGAGCGCAGCCAGCGCCTCCCGGGCCGACGCTGCGTCGTTCATGACGATTTTCAGAGAGGCATTCAGCTTTCCCGCGAAGCCGGAGTCGTTGATGACCGCCCTGCCGAGCGCGGTTTCCAGCGCGCCGGCCAGTTGATCCGAAGTCGCGTTCAGGCACCGCAAGGTTTGCGCCTGCGCGTTGTACAACGCAAAGCCGGTTCCCGAGGCCTGCGCCTGCTGAGCCAAGGCCTTCGGTTTTGCCGTTAGCACGTACACATCCTCCGTTGCCGTCGAGTGCCTGATGTCCACATGCGCGACGGACGCGATGGCCAGTTCGATGGCCTGAGCGAGTCGCCTGGGGTCGGCGCCGGGGGTTTCGAGGGACAGGCTGTATTTGACATCGGGGAGCGTGCCAGTCGATGAAATCCGGCTCTCGGGCATGCCCGTGGCCGTGCCGAGCAACAGCGGTAATGGAGCGTTGGTGATATCGGTGCGGCCCCCGGCCATCAGGATGTGCGTGTCCGATTTCGTGTCGCCGCGTGTCAGGCTGATCTCGAAAAGGGCCCCGGGTTGGTGAAATGCCAGAGCCTGGGTCATCGCCGCGTTGTACATGCCCTCCAGTTCTTTGTCGGCGGGGCCGCCCAGGACGACCGGTTTGCCCTCCGCCAGCGCAGCGAGCTGATCGGGCTTCAACTGCTCCGGCCGAACCGTCGTACTCACCACGCGGCCCTGCGGGTCGATCACCATGGTCGTGGGCCGGGCGTTTACGCCAAAACGGTCGAAAAGCTTGCCTGATCGGTCGATTCCGATCCAGCCGGCGATGGGATGCTTCATCAGGAAAGGCTCGACATAGGCCGGGTCCTCATCGTCCACGGAAATGAACCGCACCTTCGCCGGATCGGACGCGGCGATGAGCGCATTCACCACCGGAATCTCCGCGACGCACGGCGCGCACCACGTGGCCCAGAACTCCAGCACCACTACCTTGCCGCGCAGCGACGGCCAGTCCGCCTTCGTCCCGGCGGGCGCCTGCAGTAGTTGAGTGAAGGAAAGCTCGGGAGCCGGCGTGCCCGGCTTCGGCGCATTGGGATTCAGATCGGGAACCTGCGCCTGGACGAGGGGCAGGGCGAGCACGAAGACCAGGAATTTAAGCATATCGTCCGAAATCCTTTGACGATCCTCCGGCAATTCCGTTGGGCCCGTCCGACCCACTTTATTACACTGAAGGCTCATGCGCTGGAGCACTGTACTGATCCCGACGTTGCGGGAAGATGCGGCGCTGCTGGTGCGCGCAGGCTACCTGCGGCAGGGCTATTTGTTCCTGGGCGTGCGGGCGCTTCAGAAAATCGCCGGCATCGTGCGCGGGGAACTCGCGGCAATCGGCGCCCAGGAAGTGCTGCTCACCGACGCTGTCCGCCTCGCGCGCAATGAACTGCGCAGCTACCGTCAACTGCCGCAGATCTGGTTTCAGATTGCCGGCGGCACGAAGATCGAGGTGTCGTGGTTCGGCGCCGCCGACGAAACCATTCGCGCTGCCTGCGAGCGTGTCCTCGCCCGCTGCGGCCTGGACAATGTCGCCGATTTCACGCTGCCTCTGGCCGGTGGTGAAGACTGCCTCGTCCGCTGCCCGAAGTGCGGTTACGCTTCCGCATTCGAGACGGCCTCCGCGCGGGCATCGCAACCGCTGGCTCCCGACCCGGAGGGCGATCGCGACCCCGAAGCCTTCCCCACGCCCGGCCGCAAGACCATCGCCGACGTCGCTGAATTCACCGGCCTTCCCGCAAGCACGCAGATGAAGAGTCTGGTCCTGGTAGCCGACGATCGGCCGGTGCTGGCGCTTGTCCGCGGCGATCATCAACTCAGCGAGGCGAAGTTCGCCTGCGCGGTGGGCGCCGATTCCATGCGGCCGGCGCGGCCGGAGGAGATTCAGGAATGGTTCGGCGCCGGCGCCGGCTCGCTCGGTCCGGTGGGCGTGAAGAACCTGCGCGTCATTGCCGATGAAGCCCTGCGCGGCCGCCGCAACATGATCGCCGGAGCGAATCGCGACGATTATCACCTTCGCCACGTGACGCCCGGCGAGGATTTCCAGCCCGAGTACTTCGAAATTCGCCTGGTCGCGCCCGGCGACGCCTGCCTGAGTTGCGGCGCGGCGATCGCGTTTGAACCCGCTCTCGCGCTCGGCCATTTCCGCCGGTCGGGTTGCCGCGGCCTCCACGTCACCAACGAATCCAGCCAGGAGGTCCCGCTTCCCATGGGCTCCGCCACCTTTGATCCGGAGCGCGTTCTGCGCGCCGCCGCGGAAGTCTTCCGCGACAACGACGGCCTTGCGCTGCCCCGCTCCATCGCCCCCTTCGATGTGATCGTGACACCCGTCAACATTCGCGACGCCGCCCAGCGCGAGGCCGCCGAATCGCTGGAGGCGGAATCCCGCCGCGCCGGCCTCGACGCGCTCTTTGACGACCGTGACGAGCGCCCCGGCGTCAAATTCAAGGATGCCGACCTCATTGGCGTGCCCTGGCGCATTACCGTTGGAAAGAAGCTGGCGCAAGGCATGGTCGAGGTCGTCGAACGCCGAACAAAGGCTGTGCACGAAGTGGCCCCCGCCGAGGCCCTGTCATTCGTGAAGGCGCAACTGCAATGACCATCGACTGGAAACAGGTTCGCGCCGAATTCCCCAGCCTCGCCGGCCGGACATTCCTCGATACCGCCACCTTCGGCCAGGTGCCGCGTCGCACGGTGGAAGCGGTTGCCGGCCATTTCGCCCGGCGCGATGCCACGGCGTGCCGGGATTTCCTGAGCTGGTTCGATGACGCCGAACGCACGCGCGCCGCCGTGGCTCAACTCATTCACGCCACCGCCGACGATATCGCGTTCGTCCCGAACGCGTGCACTGCCCTGGCCACCCTGATGAGCGGGATCGACTGGAAGCCGGGCGATCGCGTCATCACGCTGGAGCACGAGTTCCCCAACAATCTGTACGCCCCCACGGCGGTTGAAGCACGTGGCGCTGAGTTCATCGAAACGACGTGGGATCGCTTCGAGGAAACGCTCGACGAGCGCTCGCGCCTGGTCCTCCTGAGCACGGTGAACTATTCAACCGGCTTCCGCCCTCCGCTCGAAACTCTCGGTCCAGTGCTCCGCGAGCGCGGTATTCCGCTCTACGTGGACGGCACACAAAGCGTCGGCGCGCTGCAATTCGACGTGCGCACCGTGAAGCCCGCCATGCTCGCCGTCCACGGCTACAAATGGCTGCTGTGTCCTAACGGCTGCGGCTTTGCCTATGTGCGGCCGGATGTGCGCGAGTGGCTGCCGGCAAACGTGATTGGCTGGCGCAGTCACCACGACTGGCGCAACGTGGACAACTTGCATCACGGCCGCCCCCAGCCGTCCTCGCGCGCTGAAAAATACGAGGGTGGCATGCTGGCCATGCCGCTGATTTGTGCGCTGGATGCCTCGGTCCGGCTGCAACTCGAACTCGGCCCTTCCAATATCGAGCAACGGGTGATGGAGTTGACTGCGCGGTTACGCGAGATCCTGCTGTCCGCCGGCGCCGCCGTCCCCGATTATGGCTCACAGATCGTGACGGCCTGTTTCCCAGGCGCGGACGCCTCGGTTCTCCAGCGGCGTCTGGAGGCGCGCAACGTCCATGTTTCCGCGCGGCACGGGGCTCTGCGGGTCTCCGCGCACTTCTACAATGATGAAGAGGATCTCGCTCGTTTTCAGGAGACCTTGGGCGAGTCACTTCTCCGGTAACCATGGGCGCGTCGTCAGCATCATTATTGGGTACCGCAAAGCCCGCTGTTTACAAATACTTACAAAGGATCTTGATGAGGCAGTCCCAACCCCGCCAACTCTACCTGACTATCGTGCTCGGACTGCTTCTGGTCCCCGTCGCAGTGCTTGCGCAGCAATCGACGCCCGCCGCGTCAGCGAAACCCGCAGATCCGCCCGCCGCCACATCCGCCGCACCCGACCCACCATCCGCTATCGCTCCCGGCACTCCGGCATGCCCAACTACAGTGCCGGACACAACCGCTCAAGGACAGAGCACCTCGCGGTCAACGTCGGGCGGCACTCCCACCGCCGGGGCTGCCGGCGGCCTCAAAGACCCTTGCGCCCAGGAGAGCAGGAAGCAGAAGGCCGAAGAGGAAGTGAAAGAGGAGGAGAAGCAGCGGGTGGTGGGTGTGGTTCCTGCCTTCAACGTTACGTATCGCCACGACGCCGTTCCTCTCTCTCCAGGGCAGAAAATGAGTCTCGCCCTCCACTCTGCGTTCGATCCGTTTGCCTTTGCCTCGGCGTTTGCCGAGTCGGGCTATCACGAGGCCGACAACGACTTGAAAGGCTTTTCCTGGGGCTTCAAGGGCTATATGCAGCGAACCGGCGTAGCATATTTGGACACGTTCGGCGGTGACATGCTCAACAACGGCATTTTCCCCATCATCTTTCGCCAGGATCCCCGCTACTTCCGGCTGGGCTACGGTTCAAAGAAACACCGCATCCTCCACTCCCTGGAGTCGAATTTCATCGCAAAGAACGACTACAACGGTAAGTGGGGACCGAACTATGGCAACCTGCTGGGGAACTTCGCAGCCGGCGAACTTTCCAATCTCTACTACCCCCACGGCAACACCGGCGTTGGGCTTGCGGCCACCGACACCGTAATTCAAATCGCTGAAGGCGCGGGCGGTTCAATCTTCGAGGAGTTCTGGCCCGACATCGCGCGCAAATTATTGCACAAAGATCCCACACACGGCCTGGATGCCCAGGCTCAGGCGCAGTACGACACGGAGAAGCAAGCGAAGCTAAACCAAAAGGCGGAGCGGAAGCAGGAAAAGAATCGGGATCGGAACCAGAACCAGAACAAAAATCAAAATCCGACTCCGAACCAATAGCAAAATCCGAGTTCAAACCCAAATCCGAACCAGACCCAGGCCGGGCGCTCCAGGTTTTGGGGGCCTGGGATACCCCGCTGACTCGCTGGCGCGCCAACTCCGCTGGCTCCGCCCTTCTCCCGACTTACAGATCACCCAAACGGACGCCGGCGGGCATCGCTTCGACTTTTCCGAGTGCCTTGGGAACGCCGTCGCGGCCTCCATCGGGAACCTGTTCTATCCACAGTCGCGGATGATCGGCGACGTCTGGCAGCGCGCCTACACGCAGGTCGCCACCGACGCGTTTTCCCAGGAACTGAAGGAATTCTGGCCGGACATCAGGCGGCACCTCAAGCACCACGATAATGGTGTCAGTGTTGCGGACTCGAACAGCCAGCATTGACGACCTGCCGGTCCTCCTGCATCATCGCCGAGCCATGTTCCGGGAGATGGGCTTCACGGATGCGACCCTTCTGGATGAAGTCAGTTCCACCGCTGAAGCATACTTCCGGACGGCCCTCGCCGACGCCTCGTATCGCGCCTGGCTCATGGAGAACGAAGACGGCGTGGTTGTGGGCGGCGGCGGTTTGCTGATCGCCGCGTGGCCGGGTTTCCCCGGCGAGCGGCAATCGCGCCGCGCGTGGATTCTGAACATGTACACGGAACCGGCGTACCGGCGGCAGGGCATCGCGCGGCGTCTCGTGGAAACGATGATCGAGTGGTGCCGGGCGGAGGGTTTCAGGGCGGTGGGGCTGCACGCCAGTCAGCAAGGCCGCCCCCTGTACGAATCGCTCGGCTTCCGTCCGACCAACGAAATGCGGCTCCGCTTCTGATTCGGTTTTTCATCAGACCCGGGTTTCTGTAAGTCGCTGATAACACAAGGGGGCCGCTCGCGCGAAAACTCGGAAATGAGGTGTACGTCACCGAATTTGGATCACCCGCCGGCCCTCGATCCGGTATTTCCCCGACGCCACCAGCGCGATCGCCTCGCTGTAGATGCGATGCTCCTCCCGCAGAATCCGCGCCGACAGCGAGTCCACTGTGTCGTCGTCCACCACCGGTACCGCTGCCTGCAGAAGGATCGGTCCGGCGTCGAGGTCCTCGTCCACGAAGTGCACCGTGCAGCCGCTCACCTTCACCCCATGCCGCAGCGCCTGCTCCTGCGCGTCGAGCCCCGGAAAAGAAGGCAGCAGGGCGGGATGAATGTTCAGCACGCGCATGGGGAATTCGCGAATGAAGCACGGGCTGAGCAACCGCATATACCCGGCCAGGCACACCAGATCCACTTCATAGGCCTTCAGCTCAGCCACCAGCCGCATGTCGTACTCTTCCCGCGGCACGCCCTTCGAGGGAATGCACACGGCGGGAAAACCGTGTGCCCGCGCTTTCTCCAGCCCCCGCGCTTCCGGCCGGTTCGAGATCACCACCGCGATCCGCACCGGGAGCTTCCCCGCCGCGACGTTGAACGCGATGGCCTCGAAATTCGAGCCGCGGCCGGAAAGCAGGATGCCGAGCCGGGTCATTTCCAGTTCACGCGCGCCCGCGGCGATTCCACCACGGCGCCGATCTCGTAGTATTTCTCGTCCAGGCGATCGAGAATGTCGGCGGCTTTCGAGAGCCCGCGCTTCGAGACGACCAGAATCATGCCAATCCCCAGATTGAACGTGCGCCGAAAGTCGGCCGCTGGTACATTGCCGATCTCGCGAATGAGCTCGAAGATCGGGGGCACCCGCCAGCTCCGCGAGCGCACCTCGGCCGCCAGGCCCTTCGGCAAAATCCGCGGTGTGTTCCCCGTAATTCCGCCGCCCGTGATGTGCGCCGCGCCTTTGAGCAAACCCGCTTCGCGCAGCGCTCGAATCGGGCGCAGATAGCTGGCGTGCACGCGCAGCAGCTCATCGGCGATGGTCGCGCTGGAATCGTATGGCAGCGGCTGGTCCGGCTTGTAGCCGGCTACCCCGAAAAGCAGTTTGCGCGCCAGCGAATAGCCGTTGGTGTGTAGTCCATTCGACGGAAGTCCCAGCAGCACGTCGCCCGCGTTGATCGCCGCGCCGGTAAGCATGTTTCGCCGCTCGACAACTCCGACGATGAAGCCGGCGAGGTCGTATTCGCCCGCCGCATACAAACCGGGCATTTCCGCCGTTTCGCCGCCAATCAGCGCACACCCGTTGCGGCGGCAGCCGCGCGCCACCCCGGCGATCACCTGACTCGCGACTTCGGCCTGCAGGCGCCCCACTGCAAAGTAATCGAGAAAAAACAGAGGCTCCGCGCCCTGCACGGCAATATCGTTCACGCAGTGATTCACCAGGTCCTCGCCCACCGTGTCGTGCCGGCCGGTCAGAAACGCGACCTTCAGCTTGGTGCCCACGCCGTCGGCTGAGCTGATCAACACCGGCTGTTTGTAGCCGGAAAGCTGAAACCCCGCGCCGAACGAACCGATATCGGTGAGCACGCCCTGCGTGAACGTGCTGCGCGCGTGTTTGCGAATGAGCGCCACCGCGCGGTCGGCCTCATCGATATTCACGCCCGCCTGTTTGTAGCTGATTTGCTTCCTTGATGCCATCCCGGGAGTTGCGGCCGAGCGGCCGCGCGAAAACCAAGTCCCACTATACCGGCTGCCAGCCGCCAGTGCCATCCTGGCATCGTCTGCGGTACACTTCCTCACATGCTCATGCGACTGATTGCCCTGGCCATGCTCCTCTCCGCGCTGCTTGCCGCGCAGACGCAGTCCTCGGCTCCCACACTCCACATTCCCGCCGGCGCGCAGTCCGGTCCCGGGTTTAATGTGGACACCGCGACACGCGCCTGGCTGGCCACCATGCCCCCCGAACAGAAGACGCGCTCCGATAGTTATTTCGAGGGCGGCTACTGGCTCATCCTCTGGGATTTCCTCTACGGCGCGGCCATCGCTATTGTTCTGCTGGCCACGCGCTGGTCCGCGCGCATGCGCGATCTGGCCGAGCGCATCACTCGCTTTCGGCCTCTGCAGACATTCCTTTACTGGACCCAATACTCGATCGCGGTTTTCGTTCTCGGCTTTCCGCTCACCGTCTATGAGGGCTTCCTGCGCGAGCACCAGTACGGACTTTCCAACCAGAACTTCGGCTCCTGGATGGGCGATCAGGGGAAGTCGCTGGCCGTCGGCATCATTCTGGGCGGACTGCTGGTGATGATGCTGTTCGGCATCGTGCGGCGCCTGCCGCGGACGTGGCACATCTGGGGCGCCGTTGCCGCCATCGTCTTCCTGGCATTCGTGCAACTGATCTGGCCTGTGTACATCGCCCCGCTGTTCAACAAATACACGCTGTTGCAGGATGCGCGCATCCGCGATCCCATCCTGCGCCTCGCCCGTCAAAATGGAATTCCCGCCAAAAATGTCTGGGAGGTTGACGCATCGCGCCAGAGCAAGCGCGTCAGCGCCAACGTCAGCGGATTTCTCGGAACCGAGCGCATCACGCTGAACGACAACCTGCTGAACCGCTGTTCGCCGCAGGCGATTCAGGCGGTGATGGGGCACGAGATGGGGCACTACGTGTTGAATCACGTCTACAAGGGCCTGGCATGGGCCGTCATCATCGTCGTGCTCGCGTTTGCCTTCCTGCGCTGGGCGCTGTTGTGGTCGCTCGCGCGCTGGGGCGCACGTTGGAAGATTCGCGACCTGGGCGATGTGGCCGTGCTGCCGCTCGCGTTGCTCATCTTCTCGATCATTTTCTTCGTCCTGACGCCGGTGACCAACACTTTGACCCGCACGGACGAGTATGAAGCCGACATCTTCGGCCTGAATACAGCGCGTCAGCCCGATGGATTCGCCGAAGCCGCGATCCTGCTGGGCGAATACCGCAAGATGGAGCCGGGGCCGGTGGAGGAATTCATCTTCTACGATCACCCCAGCGGCTACACGCGCATCCACGCCGCCATGCGCTGGAAGGCGGAGAATCTGAATCCGTGTGGGGCAGGCTCGCAGCCTGCGGCGGCCTCACAGGCCGCCCCGCACTGATGAGACAACCTCGCAGAGCACGCAAGGTACCCTCAGCGGAGGCCATTGCGCGTATGGCCGACGGCGGGGAAGATGTGTCGCGCTACTTCACCAACCCCGGCAAGATGATGCAACCGATTCAGCCGGCCCGGCCCGACGGAGCAGGAACAACGCAAATCAACGCTCTGAATCCGTTTGGTGCAGGTTCTTAACCTGCAGACCGATTTTCAATCGGTCCACGGCGGGTTGAAAACCCGCGGCAGGATACAACCCTGCCCCACCGCCTCACTCCCACTCGATCGTGCCCGGCGGCTTGTGCGTCAGGTCGTAGAAGACGCCGCACACGCCCTCGACTTCGAGCAGACGCTTGGTCACCTCGCGGCGCAGCTCCTGCGGCATGATCACCACTTTCGCGGTCATCCCGTCCACCGAGTGAATCGGCCGCAGCACCACCGAATCCGGCAGGTCGCCCGTGCCCAGCGGCATCAGCACCACCGGTAACTGCCACACCTCTTTATCGAAACCGGATTCGTGCGTCAACGCCCGGACAATCGCATCGGCCCTGCGCAGTCGCGCCAGCCGGTCCGCCGTGATGTACGCACGGGTCACGCGCATCATCGACATGGGCACGTGCGAGCCGAGCCGCCCCACCACCCGGTTCACTTCCAGCGACTGATTCACCAGGTCCGTCGCCTTGTCCTCGGGAATCAGTTCCTCGAACGCCAGCACCCCGCGATAGGTCCGCGAATCTCCCTGCACTCCCACCGTCCGCACCGGGACCATCCAGCAGCCGCCCTGGTCCGCGATCCTGTGCTCGGTCGCCGAACACAGGCAGCGGATCGCCAGCCCCGGCCCCGGGAACGGATGTCGCGACAGGAACTCGTCGGGGATCCCCAGCTCGTGGCCGATCTCCCGCACCTCGTCCTTATAGAACGAACTGAGCGGCTCCACCAGCCGGCCGGCGGCGATGAGCTGCTGAATCCCGGCCACGCGATTGTGATGCGTTTTGATCAGATCGGCGTTCTTCGTGCCGCCCGATTCAATGGTGTCCGGATAAATCGTCCCCTGGCCAAGCACCCAGTTCGCGTCGAGAAAATTCTCCGTGCGCAGCACGCGATCCTGCACGTCCACGAACTCCTCGCCGATCGCTTTGCGCTTGTCCTCGGGCTCGGTCAGCGCCGCCAGCTTCCCCAGAAACGCCGCCGAAGCATCCTCCACACGAAACGCAGTCGCCCCCAGCGCCTGGAACAGCCGCCTTACGTACTCCGTCTCGCCTTCGCGCATCAGCCCGGTGTCCACGTAGATCCCGTAGACGCGCTCCGGACCCAGCGCCTGCAGGCACAGCTTATATGCCACCGTGGAATCCACGCCGCCGCTGACGAAAAAGAACACGTTGCGCCCGGCCGCGCGCTCCCGGATCTCCGCCTCGATCAGTGGAATCCGGTTCTTCGGATCCCAGTCGCGCCGGCAGCCGCACATGCCGAATACGAAATTCGTCAGGATCTCGCCGCCGTGGCGCGTGTGCACAACCTCGGGATGAAACTGCACAGCCGCAACCGGCCGTTCCCGATGTGCCATGGCCGCAATCGCGCACGTTTCGGTGGACGCCAGCACGTCGAACCCGGCCGGAACCGTCTCCGCCTTGTCGCGATGGCTCATCCACACCTGCGATTCGCTCCGATCAACGCCCGCGAAAAGCGGATGCTCGCGCAGAGGTTTCAGCCGTGCCAGACCGTATTCGCCCTTGTCGCCCTTACGCACCACTCCGCCCAGCGCGTGCGCGATGAGTTGCAGGCCGTAGCAAATGCCCAGCACTCCCGGCCCGGCGGTGAGGATCGCCGGATCGATGGTGGGACTGCCGGCTTCATAAACGCTGGCCGGGCCGCCGGAGATGATGATTCCGCGCCGCTCGCGCAGCTCCGCCGCCGAAGTGTCGCTGGGCCGCACTTCCGCGTAGACCCCCAGGTCGCGAACCTTGCGCGCAATCAGATGGCAGTATTGACCGCCGGCGTCAAGCACCGTGATTTGCGGTTGCGGGCGGGTTTCAGGTGACGGCTGTCTGCCAGGCTGCATGTTCCGTAGCGCACGCACTCATGCGTGCCGTGTTGGCACTCATGCCAACACACGAACGTCGAGAACGCCGCTGACCGACCGCTCCTTCGCGGTCGCGGCTCCGTAAGCCGAACGCAGCTTGCCGATTCCGAGCCGCGCGCGCCAGCAAGCGGTTCTGTGCGCTCTTCAGCACAGCTAGTAGGGCTCCCGGTTCAGCCGCTGAACGATCAGCTTCTCCGACTTGTCCAGCAACGCGTGCGCCTCGGGCAGAAAGCCGATGGCCTTCACCACTTCCGGATCCGTCTCCACGGCAACCTTCTGCGACTCTTCATAGCTGAACGCGGTGACGTACATCTCGCGCTTCAACTGATCGCGAAGCCAGTCGCGATTGTCGGTCCAGTCGGCCTCGGTGAACGGGACCTGCTGCTTCAGCAGGAACTCGTGAAAGTCGTTCTCCACATTCACGTCGGGCGACCAGCCTTTGGGCAGCTTCGCATCGTGCGTCCCGAAATACTGCGCCGTGAAATTGAAGAACGCGTAGTGGCGCAGCAGCTCGCTCTGGAACTTGTTCAGCTTCTGCGAGGGGATCTTCTCGTCCGGCGTGATGCCGCCGCCGCCGTAGACCGTGCGGCCCGTGTCGGTCATCTTCACGTCCAGCGGGTTCTTCTCCTCGGTGCGCTTGCCGTAATAGTAGTCGAGGAACGAGATGTTGGAGTAGTCGCGCTGGATCAGGCGGTTGCTGGGCGTGTAGTAGTGCGCCGTGGTCAGCGCCAGGCCGGTGTTCTCCGGCAGCGGATAGACCGTCTGCACCAGCCCCTTGCCGAAGGTCGTCTCGCCCACGATCAGCGCGCGGTCGTGATCCTGCAGCGCCCCCGCCACAATCTCCGCGGCCGACGCCGAATACGCGTTCACCAGCACCACCATCGGATAGTTCTCGCCCAGAGAGCTGCCGCGCGCCGTATAAGACTTTTCCGCCGCGGCGCGGCCGCGATGCGAAACCACCACCTCGCCCCGTCGCAGGAAGTGCCCGGCCACCGCGATGCCTTCGTTCAGCAAACCGCCCGGATTGCCGCGCAGATCGAGAATCAGCCCCTTGATCTTCGACTCGTCCAGCTTGTGAAACGCCTCTTCCATTTCCTTTTCGGTGGTCTCGTTGAACTGCGTGATATTGATGTACGCCACGCCGGGCCTCAGCCAGAACGCGACATCCACGCTGTTGCGCGGGATCTCGTCGCGAGTGATGTTAAACGTCAGCGGCTTGTCCACTCCATCGCGCGCTACAACCACGCTGACCTTCGTGCCCTTGGGCCCCTTCAGCAAATCCGCAATCTCCGAGGTCGAGAGGTTGTCCGTCCGCTTGTCGTTGACTTCGAGAATGACATCTCCAGGCCGCAGCCCGGCGCGGTACGCCGGCGACCCGCCAAACGGCGCGATCACGATGGTCTTGCCGTTGCGCGGCCCCACCTGCATCCCGACGCCAAAGTAATGGCCCCGCTGATCGTCGCGCAGGGAAGAGAAATCCTTCGGGTCGAAGAAATTCGAGTGCGGGTCCAGCGTCCGCAGCATTCCCGGAATCGCGCCCTTGTAAATGGTTTTGTCGGGATCGGCCTTGTCCGCGTAGTTCGCTTCCACCGTCTCGAAAACGCGGGTGAAGGATTTGATGCTGGCCTTCACATCGTCTTCGGGAGCGGCGGCGGAAACGCGCGTCAGGCCTGGGCCGAGCAGCCCTCCTGCCAGCGAACAAAGCCCGATAAAAAGCGGTACCAGCACGAGGGAACGGCGTGGAGAGGACATCGCAAGTCTGACTTTCATTATAGCGGTCGCCCGGACCGTCATTAATATGGACGCAGTCGGGGCGGTTCGGGGTGCAACTCCGCGGGGGGGCTGGCGAACAGTAACGGCCTGCCCGAGCACGCCTTCTTGTCGCGGTTCTGAATTCTCTGAGCCGCGCACGTTAGTAAGCGGTTGTTGCCGACTTCGCAACTCAATTGCTGTCCGGCCGTAATGTGGCCGCACTGACGCGAAATGTGCCGGTGCTCAGCGCCTGGCGTTGCTGAACGCCGCTGAACGTGCCGCCCAAAAGCAGCCCTCGGAATGCGCTATCTTATATCGGTGTGTCGTTATGAGCGCGGGGGCGGACATGACGAACCGACTGGAGAGCCCGGCGATGTCTTCCGCGTCACCGAGCGACCATATGCTGAATTCCAGGGCGTAGTGGAGGAAGTCCCCGCCGACCGCAATACCCTGCGGGTGTCCGTGTTGATCTTCGGCCGCGCCACCCCGGTGCAGCTCGAGTTTTCTCAGGTACAAAAGTTGTAGGTTCTTTTCTTCAGGCGCTCATTCCGTTCAATCATCAGCTACATTCGACGCGTCTCCGGCTAACCAGCAGGCCTCCGCCTCATTTCCCGGTTATCCGTGCCGGCCGAACCGGGAGTTTCGGATCGGGGCGTTTTTCTCGTCGGCGCTGGTGGTGAACGGCGTGCTCTACGTCGGCACCACCGACGGGTACTTGTACGCGTTGGAGTGGGGAGGCCTTGTGGGGCAGCCTCTCAGGCTGCGGCGGGCTCCCAGCCCGCCCGAGGGGTTGGTCACGTGTCGGAAGCGCGTCAGTCAGGAGTTGGGTTCGCGGCGCGGCACTCCACAACCATGGGTCAAGTCTGGTCCGGCTTCTTCCTGCTGACTGGCCCCATGACGAAGATGGTGTTGCCGGACGGGTCGAGCAGGTCGAACGTTCGTGCGCCCCACTCCTCGTCTCGCGGTGCTCGAAGGACGGTCACCCTTGTGCTCCACTCACGGTAATACGCATCGGTGTCATCAACATGGAGCGATACGCAGGCATCTCGGCCATGACCCTTCATGGGACTATCGAGAGTCAATTGAATTGTCCCGCGCTCAAGGCCGAGTAGTCCCGACCGACCGTCCTCGGACACCTCAAATGTCACGCTGAAGCCCAGCCCATCGACGTAGAACGCCTTCGCAACTGCCAAGTCGTCGGCTGGGAGAATGGGTACCGCCCGTTCCATGTTCTTCTTAGACTAGCCCGGACTATTGAGGAGAACAAGCGCGTCAGACCCCTCCTCTCGCTCGTCGGCAGGCAAATCCCGCCTGGTCGGCTTGTATCCGCGAATTCCGATCCGGACCAATCCGTAGCCGCGTGCGGTCAAGCGGCCGACCTGGGGAGTGCGCACGGGTACTTGTACGCGCTGGAGTGAGGGAGGGCGGGCACGGGACGAGCGCCGGTTCGCGCCGCCGGCACATCAGCCAATCGGCTTGAATCCTCCCTGCTTCGCGGCGATCTAAACTGGCGTATGGCCAATGCAAACAAAGTCGCCCTGATCACCGGGGCGAACAGAGGACTGGGTCTCGAGATGGCGCGCCAGTTGGGCAAGGCCGGCGTCACCGTGGTATTGGGGGCCCGCGATCCCGAGAAAGGCGAAGCGGCAGCCGAGTTGTTGCGCGGGGAAGGCATCGATGCACGATTCCTCGTGCTGGAGGTGACCAATCGGCAGCATCATGCCGCCGCCGCTGAGTTTCTCGATGAGAACTTTGGACGGCTCGACATCCTCATCAACAACGCCGGCATTTCCCTCGACTCGCTCGGCGGAGGCCCGCCGAGCACCACCACCGACGAGGTGATTCGGCAGACATTCGACACCAACTTCTTCGCCCCGGTGGCGCTGACGCGCGTTTTGCTGCCGCTTCTGAAAAAGAGCGAAGCCGCCCGCATCGTCAACATGTCCAGCATTCTCGGCTCGCAAACTTTGCATTCCGATCCGAACAGCCCCATCTACAATTTCAAGGCGCTGTCCTACGATGCTTCGAAGGCCGCCCTGAACTCATTCACCATTCACCTTGCGTATGAACTCAGGGACACCAGCATCAAGGTGAACTCCGCGCACCCTGGCTGGGTGAAGACCGACATGGGCACGGAGGCCGCGCTGATGGAAATTCCGGAGGGCGCGAGCACTGGCGTACAACTGGCGCTGCTCGGTGAAGACGGGCCGACTGGCGGTTACTTTCACCTGGGCAAGCGGGTGCCCTGGTAGAACGAAAGAGGCGCCGATGCCGCCGCGGATCGGGTGGCCTGGCCATCGCGGATTGCCAGCCATCGCACTCACCGGGGACCTGACTCCTCCGATCAACGCATCTCAGCATAGGCGACTACACGTCCGGAGGGATCTGGTCACATGGCGGAAGTGCGTTTACCGGGAGTCATCCGGTGAGGCTTCCCACGACCCGACCTCCGGGGCGCTTGGTGGACGGAAGGGATTTCGCAACAGCTACTGGCGGGTCGGGATCAGCCGTTCCAACGAGTGAGCACAAGCAACCGGCGACGGAGAACCGGATGCCCCTCGGCCCCCTCGTCGTGCCCTCGCCAGGGCCTCCGCCTCGCGGCTATTGGAAATTTTCCACGAGCATGAGGTCCGACCCGGCGTTCTCATTTTCCGAGAAGACCGCGTGAGTATTATCCGGCGACACGTTGATGTCCCAGCCAAACAAGTACTTCTCTGCCCTGGCCACCGTGGTGATCCTGCCGGTCGCTGCGTCAATCACTCGGAGCGTCTTTGGATCCGAGAGAAACCAGACTCCTTTCGCGGTGATGCCGAGGGAGCCCCAGTGCCACACCTTCGGCGCGACCTCTGTTTCGGGACCGCCCGCGACCGGCATGCGGAAGAGAGGACCACCGTTGTTGACGGTCGAGGTGAAATACAAATACCGGCCATCCACAGATTCGAACGCCGCGCCCCCCTCGTGCTGTGTCACCTGGACGGCTGCACCACCCTCGACGGGTACCTTCCAGATCCGCCACTGTCCGGACCGGTCCGATTCGAAATAGATCCACCTGCCGTCTCGGGACCAACCGGGCACCTGATTCTGCGCGTTGCCGCTGGTAAGGCGCCGGGGACTGCCGCCGTCGGAGGCGATGACGTAGATCTGCGGTTTTCCTTCCGCTCGCGAATCAAACGCGATCCAGCGGCCATCCGGCGACCAGCGTGGCGTGCCGACTAGTCCCCCCTCGAGGAAGGTCAGTCGCTGGCAACTGCTACCATCGGCATCACACGTCCACACCTCAGGATTCCCCGAATTCTCGGACTCGAATGCCACCTTGCGCCCGTCGGGCGAATACTGCGACTCGCACTGGTAGTGCCTGGAATCAACGATGATTCGGCGTTCGCCGGTGCGGAGATCCATTCGCCAGAGTCTTCCGGACATGGACCCCACCGCGTATGCCAGCAGGTGCCGGGCAGGCGCAACAGCGGGCATCATCGATCCCGGCGCCGTCCAGCTCAGAAGTTCCGGGGATCTGGCGCCGACCCGCATTCGCCACAATCTCGGTCCAACACTGTACACGATGTCCCGGTTGCTCGCCCAGGCCATCCCCGCGGGAAGCGTGCAGCTCCGGCCGACTAAGAGCTGTGGCGTACCCTCCGGTTTGAAGTCGCGTGTCAGGCGAACTGTATAGAGGCGGAATACGAAAGTCTCAACTGACCTTGCGAACGCGAGAACGCGTCCGTCGGGCGAGAGTCCTCCAGCGAAATCACCCTGGGTGATTTCCCCGGGGTGCATCGTTGTTGCCGGGGGTGGGAGCAGGCGATGCCGCTCGCCCGTTTCCACCGATAGCAGCCAGATCCCATAAGGCTCGTTCGGCGAATCCCGCATCGAGACAACCAGCCATCGCGCGTCTGGCGTCCAGCAGATATGCGGCCAGGTAACCAGCGCCACGTCTGCCTTCGCTAACCTTCTCTCCGGACCACCAATGGAAGGCACCAGCAGGATGGTTCCCTCGTTGCACCGGTAAAAGGCGATGAATCGGTCATCCGGAGACCATGCCTCGAGGAACTCGCAAGGGCCGCGGGTGAGTCGCACCGGCGGACCTCCTCGAACCTGCCTGACATAGATGCCGCTTGGATCGTCGTTCCCATCGTGCGAGGCTCGTACCTCGGACCACCGATAAGCCACACGGCTGCCGTCGGGCGAGAAGGCCGGAGAGTCGACCCAACCTGTCGTAGAGACCAGGCTTACCGGATTCATCACTGCAGGGGGTTGGTGGAATCTGCTCCAGACCAGGAACGCTGCCGCACACGCGAAAAGGGCTGCCAATAGCAGCGCCAGCATCAGACCGAGCCGGCGTCTGCGCGAGGCCGGACTCTGCCGGATTCCCTCCAGCGCACTCTGCAACTCGGCGACGGATTGCCACCGCTCCGCCGGGCCAGCTGCCAACGCCTTCGCAATTACCGGCGCCACCCCCGATGACAGCGCCTCTCCCGCCAACTCTGCCAGAACCCGTCCGAAAGAGTAGATGTCGGACCGCGCATCGAGCGGTTCTCCGCGCGCCTGCTCCGGCGACATGTACCCGCTGGTTCCCGTCACCGTCGATTGCGCCACAGTTCCGTCTTCCTGGCTCACCCTGGCCAGACCGAAATCCGTCAGCTTCGTCTGCCCCGAGCTGGTCACGAACAGGTTGTCCGGTTTGATGTCGCGATGCACGATCCCCTGCGCGTGCGCGACCGCGAGGGCCCGGGCGACCTGAATGGCGATCTGGAAGAACTCCGCCTCACTCACCTGGCCCCGCTCCATCCGCGCGCGCAGCGGCTCGCCTTCCAGAAACTCCATCGCCAGAAAGGCCCGGCCCGACGCTTCGCCAAGCTCATACAGCGTGCAGATGCCGGGGTGATTCAAAGCGGCGACCATGCGCGCCTCGCGGCGCATTCGCTCCAGCGCCGGCGGATGCTCCGCCAACTCCTCGGGCAGGAACTTCAGCGCCACCACGCGGCCCAGGGTCAAGTCCTCGGCCTTATATACCACCCCCATGGCGCCCCGCCCGGCCTCCGCCAGGATCCGGTAGTGCGAGACCACCGCCCCGGGAACCAGCAGGGGGGCTCCCCGGGTTGCCGTCTCCAGCTTGCCGATGAACCGATACCCTCTGCGCGGAAGTGTCTCGATGAAGCGTGGCGTGGCGGCGGTATCGGCCAGCACCTCGCGCAGGCGCTTCATGGCCTGGTTGATGCTGTTCTCGAACTCGACCACCGTGCCGTGCGGCCACAGGCGCGCCTGGATCTCCTCGCGGGTGACCAGTTCGCCCGGCCGATCCAGCAGCATAGCCAGGATCGCCAGGGACTGGTCGGGCACACGTAACCGGGTTCCGCCCTTCCGGAGTTCCCGGGAAGAGAATTCAAACGCGAACGCGCCGAAACGAACTATCCGTACGGCCGCGGCAGGCATAAAGCCTTGCCTCACGCTACCACAAACGCTCGCCGGTTAGAAGCCTAATGCAGTTGTTTTTAGGCGCTTACGATGTCACTTCAATGTCAGCGGCACTTCACTCGCCGTGCATTGAGTTTGCGCCGTCGCTGGCCTATTGTCGGTTGTCAGCCTAGGAACAGCTCAGGAACAACGAGATGGCCGGAGGCGCCCGGTACACGAGGTGGCCCCTGCCTACAACAAATTGCCGACCTGATCGGTTCTTTTGAGTTCAAGGAGGACAGTATATGCGCAAAACGCGAGTTTCCATTTGGAGTGCATGGATAGCCTTCCTGGGCCTTGTGCTGGTTGCCTCCAGCGCGATGGCCCAGATCAAAACATACCCGGCCATTCCGGCCCATCCGGGGCGCGTGATTGTTGGCGCCCAGGCGCGCCCGGCGTCCGTGTCCCAAACACGTGACACAGACCAGGACGACTACATGTTTCTGACGATCGACCCCGAAGGCCGGGGGCATTGCTACATTGATGCCCACGGTCTCAACGACGCTCGCCAGGTGGTAGTCAACTGGACTGACAACTGCAACGCCTATACCAATATGCACGTTGCGCGTTGGGACTACGGCGACTGGGACTCGCTGGATTTCGTGGACGCGAATTGCCCTGACATGGCCACTTACCTTACCAGCTACAACGACCAGGACATCGCCTTCGGGACCTACTACAGCGTCAATTGCAATTACCAACCGGCCGCCGGCATCCACGCGAGGACGGGCAGGTGGTTCGTGTTGCCGTCTGTAGAAGGCTTCCCGGTCAACGAAGGATTCAGCATGAGCAATAACGGGCTCGCCGTTGGCACAGCCTCGACCGATCTCACGTACAGCGTCAACAAGAGCTGGATTTGGGACGGAAGAAAATATCTTTTTCCGACCTACCCCGCCAACTGGGACGTGAACCCTCTTTATGATGGCCCCTTTATGATAAACGACCTGGGACAGATCGTAGGAATCTATTGGGACCTCACGGCTGGCAAGGTGCGCGGCTTCCTCCAGCATGACCAGCAGTTGACGACAATCGATGCCCCAGGTAACCCGCTGGCCACCTATCTCGACAGGATTACCGATTCCGGAACCTTGCTGGTTCTTGGATCGTACACCGACGTGAACAGCCCGTACTACCCGTTCCACAACTGGACCTGGCAACGAGGCGTTTTTACGTCTTTACCCAACGTCCCGTTCCCCGGCGCGGCCTGGACGTTTATCTGGGGGCTGAACGAGCGGGGCGACTTCTCGGGAGAGTGGCTGGACAGCAACAACCTCGAACACGCTTTTGTGGCCTTTCGGAAGTGACCAGGAGCGTGTTATTGGGAGTGTGCTTCTCACATCAGGCTGGTCTTCTCTTACTCAGGCCGCGGTCCCGGAAAAGAGCAACTGGCGCTGCTCGGTGAAGACGGGCCGACTGGCGGTTACTTTCACCTGGGCAAGCGGGTGCCCTGGTAGAACGAAAGAGGCGCCGATGCCGCCGCGGATCGGGTTTACCGGAGATGGCGGAGGGGCGTCTGCGACTGTGAGTTGGGCATGCTCTCGGCTCTTCGTTTGATGCCGTCGAGCCACTGAAGGCGGAGCAGGCCGCTTCCGGGAACAATCAATCTCCAGTAGCGGCCCATGCCGCGGCTGGTAGCATCGTCAAGCGCGAGGACACGCGTCTCGGTGGTGATCGCGGACCATCCGCCGCCCGCATCTTCCACGGTGAAGTTAAAAGCCATTTTGACCGCGCCGGGCTCCCGATAATCGGCGGCCTGCTGCAGAGAGCGCAGGTCGGGGCGGCGTTTCTCGCGCGCATTTACAACTCCCAGCATCACGATTTCACGCTCGCTGCCGCCGGAGAGATAACCCGACGCCGAAAACGCATCGAGAATGCGCCGATCCTGCCAATCGCCGGCATGAACCGGTATGCGCAGGACCGCGCCGCGAATCCTCAGGAGCGAGACCAGGGATGTCATGTCGCTGAACGTTGCCTGGCGAGCCGCCTGAATCGCCTGCTCGGGGCGAGCGTGAACGCGGGTCGAGTGCCTCTCGTTGAACTGGTACTCCGGCATGAGGTCGTCGAGACGGGTTCTGTGTTGCGCGACGCGGATCAGCGGGGCCGGCCAGAGCAGAGCCACAAGGGCCAGGGCCACGCCGCCCGCGAGAATCAGCGCTCCCACGGCTCGTTTGCGGACTCCCAGAAACCGGAAAGGAAGAATCAGGTTCGCGAGCCCGGCGAGCGCAAGCACGATTCCCGAATAGACCAGCGTGCTCAGCGGTTGGTATGCCGCCCAGTGGTTGAAGAGCAGAATAGCCGCGATCGCCATTGCGGCGAGCAGCGTCCACGCCGCAGCCTTGAATGACATTGGCGCATCTCCCCGCGGTCGATCCCGGCCCCTGGGATCGAGTCGCCATCTGTGAAGTACTACGTCAAGAGGAGAGCGCCGGTTCCGCTGTCTGCGGAATTGTTGCGGCCTCGCGGCAGGCGCTTGGTGACTATCTTCGCGCGGCTCGCTTCAGCACGGGCACCGCGCCGAAGCGCCGCTCGCGCGTGCGAAATTCCTCCAGCGCCTCGCGGATCGTGGACGCGTTCACATCCGGCCACATCACCGGGGTGAAGACGAACTCGGCATAGGCGCACTCCCACAGCAGGAAGTCGCTCAGCCGCTGCTCGCCTCCGGTACGGATCAGCAGATCCACGTCTTCGGCGCCCAGCAGGCGCGCGAAATCGTCCCGTCCGCCATCGGCGGCGAAGCGGCGAGCGGTGTCCACGATGCGGTCCCGCGCGGAATAATCCACCGCGATCCGCAGATGCAACGTGCGGCACTCGCGCGTGGTCTGCTCGCATTCCTCCATCGCCGGCAGCAGCAGCGGGGGCAGGCGGTCGCGGCGTCCGAGAATGCTGATGCGCACGCCTTTCTCGACGCAATGCGCCTGCTCGCGCCGCAGATACGTGCGGAACATGCGCATCAGTCCATTGACCTCGTCGGCCGGCCGCTTCCAGTTGTCCGAGGAGAAGGCGTAGATGGTGAGCGTGCCGATTCCCAGCGATGGCGCGGCTTCCACCACCCGGCGCAGCGCGTCCGCCCCGGCGCGATGTCCGGCAATTCTCGGCAACCCCCGGCTCTGCGCCCAGCGGCCATTGCCGTCCATGATGATCGCGACGTGTAGCGGCTTCGACACCTGGTTTTCCCGATCTATCTTTCGCGCATCGCCCGAACGAGCGCTTCCATGTGGTCGATGTATTTTTCGAAAGCTTTTCGGCCCGTGGCGGTGAGCCGGTACTCCGTCTTCGGAATTCGCCCCTCGAACGACTTCGTGCAGGAGACGTATCCGGCTTCTTCCAGCTTGCGCGCGTGCACGCTCAGGTTGCCGTCGGTGGTCCTGAGCAGAGCCTTGAGCTCGTTGAACGTGAGCGACTGGTTGGCGGCGAGCGCGCTTACAATGGCCAGCCGCATCCGCTCGTGAATCAGCCGGTCGAAATCCGGGACCGCCGGTCCGCTCGCGGCCACGCGCGGTTTGCCGCTCTCCGGCAATTCTTTTCGTACTGCGTTTCCCCTGGCCACGCGATCCTCCTTAGCCTCCAAACTTCCTGGCAATCACCAATCCGAACAACAGATGCAGTCCGCCAAAGCCGGCTCCCAGCAGCAGGTTGCCCCATACCAGCGGACAAAACAGGGCCACCGCGCCAACCAGCATGAAGCAGATGCCCATGATGGGAACGACGCGCACCGAGTAAGCGCCGCCGGTCACCACGCCGGTTCCATAGAGCAGAAGCCAGGTACCCGGAATTGCCGAGACAAGGCCTGCGCGGTACAGAACGACGGTGAGCAGCGCGCCGACGACAAGTGGCGGGGCGAAGCTCAGCGCGAAACGCCGCGCGGGGGCGGAGAGCACCGGCTGGTCCGAAGCTTCCGATTTCAGCTTCACGGCGATGGAGCCGATGCCGATGGCCACCATGCCTTCCATCAGCCAGGTGATCAGCCAGCGCTCCGCGCCGGGCTCACGGGCGGCCAGCACTGCCGCAACAATCGCCGTGAGGCCGATGATGCACCCTCCCCAGCCGGGAACGGCGGTGAACTCGCCGGCCCGCTCCATGGTTTCCCGGATGAAGCGGAGATTGTCCATCGCCCGGCTGTGCAGGCCGACGGGCTCCTCGGCGGGCTGGCGGATGGGACGGACGCTTGCCATGTTGTTATCGGCAAGTATAACGCAAGCACTTTGCAATGTAAAGTAATATTCGGAAACCGCCCCGTCCCACGATCTCTCCCCGCCTTTTCATCGGCATCGCTTCCCTGGCGCACAAAACCTCTGTCATTGTTCGAAACCGGAGTTCGTTGCTCTGTCGTCGGAGAAACGGGCCACGAAGCGCACAGGACGCGGTGGCGAGACATGAGCGGCCAGGGCCGGGCGCTTCGCCGTGAGGGTGAATCAAGCGGCTCGGGAGCGCCCCTTAAACAGAGACGGAAGTAAGCCGAACCGAGCCGCGACCGCAGGGAGCGGTCGCCGGAGTTTACAGCAACCGGAAGTTGACTTCGATCTGGGCCATCACCTTCACCGGATGGCCGTCCTTCATGCCCGGACGGAAGCGCCACTTCTCCACCGCCTCGATGGCTTTCTGATCGAGTCCCAGGCCGAGCGGCTTCACCACGCGCACATCGCGCGGATTGCCTTTCTCATCCACCACGATCGCCAGGATCACGGTGCCCTGGTACTTGGCCTTGCGGGCTTCTTCGGAGTAGTCGGGGTCGGGCCGGTAAATCGGCACCGGCTGAGATACGCCGCCGCCGATCCGATACACGCCGCCGCCGGCATTCCCGCCGGAGCCGGGACCGAAACCACCGCCATTGCCTGGACCCACGCCGCCGCCACGGCCGCTGCCGATTCCGCCACCGGAGCCGGTGCCATTCGAGAGAACGCCGTATTTCGAAAGCGGATCGCCGTAGTTGTCGGCCTGAATCTGCGGCAGCTTGGCGTCCGGCTGGGCGATGATGGTCGGATCCATTACCAATTTGGGATGCTCGTTGAGGACGACTGCCGAAGGCGGCACGAACTGCTTGTCCGAGATGCGCGGAAGCTTGCCCCTGCTGGCCGGAAGGGGAGACCGGTTGCCACCGCCACCGCCGCCCTGCATGGCATTCTTCTTCGTCGCCATGTCCGGTTGATACGGCGCCAGATTGGGATCGACCAGCGACACCACATTCCTGGCCGCCTGCTGCACGGTGGGATTGAAGCTCACCGTGAAGATCAGCGCCACCACGACCGTGTGAATCAGCAGCGAGGAAATGCCCGCCTTCTTCTCCTGACCGCCGTAAAAGCCCCAGATGTCCTTCACCGGGACGGGCTGCGACGTGACCTCCAGAGGAGGAAGTTTGGGAGGCCGAATCGCCTCCTTAATCTCGTGGAAGAATCCCTTGTACCAGGGCTTCTCAACGTTGATGAGAAGGTGATCGAGGGGGTCTTCGTTCCTCGGCTGGAAACCGTCGGGCTGTTCAGGAGAGGTCATACTCTGTTCTCAGCAATCCGCGTACCCGCTGCGGTCCTCAGAAGCTCTCCCATATGTAGACGCGGAAACCTCCACCGGGTTGCAGATGTTTGCTCTATGGGATTCTAGCACTTCCAACAACGCGTAGTCACCCGGTATGACTTCTTGTATTGTACCGCGACCAAAGTTTCTCCCTCCGCGCCTGCCGGCTTTTCAGAACAGAAAGTCCTTGTGAGCGGGACTCGGCAGGGCCACGTCCGACTTGGCCAGGTAAGGGTATGGATTTACCGGAGTTCCATCGAGGCGGACCTCGTAATGCAGGTGCGGCCCGGTCGTCCGGCCACTGCTGCCGCTTGCCCCGACGACGTCGCCCCGCCGCACTTCTTCCCCGGCAACAACCAGCAACTCCGAGAGGTGCGCGTAACGGGTCTGCAGGCCATTGCCATGGTCGATGATCACCATGCGTCCGTAGGCTCCCGACCATTCGGCATGAATCACCACGCCATCCGCCGTCGCCTTCACCGGCGTGCCGATGGGAGCCGAAATGTCTACACCTGTGTGCGTTGCGCCCTCACCCGAAAACGGATCCTGACGCTGGCCGTAGGGGCTGATGATGCGGCCCAGCAGCGGCCACAAACTCGGACGCGTGTTGGTCTGCCAGATCCGCGCGTACTGATTGAAGCCGCGCGAGAACGTCGCCGCCTTCAGGAAGTTGTACTCGGCCATCGTCTGGTGATAATTCGGCATCAGCTCGGCCGTGTCTTCGCCGCGGGATTCCGGGGAGTTCAGGCCGTAGCGCACCGATACTTCGCTGGCGAAAAGCTCCAGCGTCGCCAGTTGGTCGTTCTTCTGATTCGTGACCTTCTGCAGTTCCCGGTAGCGGGTCCGCAGCGAATCGACTTCGGCGCGCAGCGAGTTGTAATGCGCCACCTTCCATGCCATGCGGCCATAGCTGGCGACTGCTCCAATGATGGTGAGGAGGCCGACCAGAGCCAGCAGAAATACCGCGTAGATGGCGTGATGGGGAATGTGAATGCGGCGGAGGCGTCCGTGCAAAGAGTGGGCCAGCACAACGACAAAATATGGCTTGAGCTCCAAAAAGCCTCCCTGGATAAAAACCCCGGCGCAACCGGCCTGGGGATCCCAGAACTTCGTTGCGTACCGGGGAAGAACGTCTCAACGATTAACGAAACTTTACTTTAACGAAATGGCACACCTGTGTCAACCCGACACAATGTAAGGTATCTTACTTAAAGAGGCTACGGGTCCCACCGTGGGACTCCGACGGGGACGGACTAACTGGCTTTGGACTGATCCACTGATCGTCCACGCAGAAGTCCGTCCCCGTCTTCCTTGCGGACTTCTTCCGGGCGGCTAGCCCTTGCGCTTTGGATCGATGCCCAGCCGCTTGATCTTCTGGTTGAGGGTGGAGAGCGGGATGCGAAGGCGTTCGGCGGCGGCCGTCTGGCTCCAGTTGACCGCTTCGAGAATCTCGGCGATGCGGCGGCGCTCGAAATCGGCCACTTCTTCAAAAAGGGAAGCGTCGGCCGGAAGTCCTCCGAACGCATCCTGGCGAATGCGGACGCCGGCGGCCTGGAGAATCGAGTCGGGGAGAACGTCGGCCGGCACGCTGGGCGAGGAAGCCAGCACCACGGCGCGCTCCACGGCGTTCTCCAGCTCGCGGACGTTGCCCGGCCAGTTGTAGTCCATCAGCAACTGCATGGCATCGGCGTCGAAGCGGAGCTGGCTGCGCCCGTCGGGTTCGAGGAATTTGCCGTTCTCGCGGCAATAGCGGTTGAAGAAGTGCTCCACCAGCAGCGGAATGTCTTCCTTGCGTTCCCGCAGCGGGGGAAGGTTGATGTTGATGACGTTCAGGCGGTAGTAGAGATCCTCGCGGAACGTCTTCTCTTCCACCATCCTGCGCAGATCGGCGTTGGTGGCGGCGATGATCCTGACGTCCACGCGGATCACCTCCGCCGATCCCACCGGCATGAACTCGCGCTCCTGAATCACGCGCAGCAGTTTGGCCTGGGTTTCCTGTCCGATGGTGCCGATCTCGTCGAAGAAGATGGTGCCCTTGTTGGCGGTCTCGAAGTAGCCTTTGCGGGAGGCGATGGCTCCCGTGAACGACCCCTTCACGTGCCCGAACAGCGCCGCCTCCAGCAGATCGGGCGTGCCGGAGCCGGTGTTCACGGCCACGAACGCTCCATCCGCGCGGGCGGAGTTGGCGTGAATGGCCTTGGCGATGAGCTCCTTGCCCGTGCCCGTTTCGCCGGTGACCAGCACGGTGGCGCGGCTGGGCGCCACTTGTCCGACCAGATCCAGTATGCGCAGCATCCGCTCGCTGCGTCCCACGATGTTCGGGAAGCTGTAGCGCTGTTTCAGCGCGCGCTTGAGCTGGATGTTCTCATGCTCGAGGCGCGTGCGCGCGATCATCTGCTCCACTTCGATGAGCAGCTTCTCGTTGTCCCAGGGCTTGGAGAAATACGAGCTGGCGCCGGCCTTCAGCGCATTCACCGCGACTTCGACGGAGCCGTACGCCGTGATCATGATGATGGGCGTTTCGGTGTCGCGCTCGCGGGCTTCGCGGAGAACTTCCATTCCGGAACGGTCGGGCATCATCAGGTCGAGCAGCACCAGATCGTAGCGGCCGGACTCCATCTTGCGCAGTCCTTCCACGCCGTTCTGGGCCTGATCGACGGAGTAGTTCTCGAGCGTAAGGAGCGCTTCGAGGCTCTCCCGGATATCCGTTTCATCGTCCACTACCAGAATTCGGCCCCTGATCAGATCGCCGTCGGGCACGTCGAGCGGAAGTTTGTCAGGCATGGACAGGCTTGCGAACCATGGGGAATCCGAGCTGGAAACGGGTGCCTTCTCCGGGCTGACTCTCCACCTCCATGTCGCCGCCGTGTTCGCGGACGATGCCGTAGGAGACCGACAGCCCGAGCCCCGTGCCTTTCTTCGCCGCTTTGGTGGTGAAGAAAGGATCGTAGATGCGGGACAGATGCTCCGAGGAAATGCCCTGGCCGGTGTCGCGCACCTCGGCGTAGACCGTGGAATCGTCGCTCCAGGTGCGCACGGTCAGCAAACCGCCTCTCTCCATGGCGTCCCGCGCGTTCAGGAACAGATTCAGGAACACCTGCTGCAGTTTGCCGGTGTTGCCGCGGATCGGCGGCAGCGGATCTTCAAACCGGAATTCCGTGCGTACCCCGACCCTGGTGAGCTGGTGCTCGATCAGGGCGACGGTTTCGCGGATCAGCCGGTTCAGGTCGAGCTCGGCCAGCTCGGTGGTGGACGTGCGCGAGAAGTTCAGCAGGGAGTTGACGATCTCGCTGGCCCGGAAGGTCTGGCGCGCGATCTTGTCCAGCAGCTTCGATTGGCTGCTGTCGCCGGAAATCTGCTTGGCCAGCATCTGCGCGTAGGTGGAAATCACCGCCAGCGGCGTATTCACCTCGTGGGCGACGCCGGCGGCCAGCAATCCGATGGAGCTGAGTTTGTCGGCCTGCACCAGACGGCGCTCCAGCTCGTCGCGGTCGGTGATGTCGTCGAAAATGATGAGCCGGCCGATGCGCTCCAGATCCTTCGAGACCAGCGGAGCGATGGCCAGATTGAGAATGGCCTCGCGGGGCTCCTCGGCGTGGGCCGCGCCGTTGCCCGAACCGCCATTCCCGTTGGCCCAGGCGGCGACGGCCGCCGCCGACTTCGGATGAAACGCGAACTTGTAGACGTTATATACGCCGGTTTCGGCGCGGGCCTCGTCGAACTTCTCGCAAAGCTCGGCGGGAAAGAGATCGCGCAACGGCCTGCCGATGGCCTGCTCGCGCGGCACGCCGGTGAGCCGCTCGATCTGCGTGTTCCAGCTCCCCACGCGGTCGTCGAGGTCCACGGCGAGAATGCCGACGTTGATGGATTCGACGATGTTTTCGCTGAAATCCTTCAGGCGCTCGTATTCTTCGGCTTTACGCTGCAGCGAGTGATAGAGGCGCGCGTTATCGATGGCGATGCCGACGTAGCCGGACAGCGTAACCAGCAGCTCGACGTCGTCGCTGGAAAGAAAGTCGTTCTTCTGGGTGCGACTGATGCCGAGCCAGGCGATGGTGCGTCCGCGGGCGGCGCAGGCGAAGTAGTAGGTCAGGTCCAGATCGGCGATGGTCGCGCGCACCGTGCGCGGCCAGTCGTGCGAGCGCATATCCAGCAGGTAGTGGGTGCGCTCGAAAAACAGGTATGGCTTATCCGGCGCGGCGGAAAGAAAGCTCAAATCGAGCGAAGCGTCGCCGGGTTTCGGGAGACGCTCGCGGCGCGACCCGACGACGGTGCGCAGCACGAAGCTGTCGCTTCCGTCCGCGCTCACGAAAAAGGCGAGGTGCTGAATGGGCAGCGTGTGCACCAGCCGGTCGCCCAGCGCCGCCATCATCGCGTCCAGATCGGTCTCCGACGTCAGCTCGCGCGCGAACGAGATCAGGTTGCGGCGGTAATCGTAGCGGCCCCGGTAGAAGACGTGTTTGTCGAGCTGCTCCTGCAGCCAGTCGCGAATCGGCTGAAAGATGAAGGTGGCGAACAGAATGAGCCCGACGATGGGCGCCGGGCTGAGCGTGTCCAGGCGAACGAACGTGAAGATCAGCCCGAAGAAAACGGCCAGCACGCACAGCGTGGCCAGGGTGTAGACGTAGCCCTGCTGGAAGATGATGTCCACGTCCATGAGCCGGTGGCGCAGGATCGCGTAAGCCCAGGTCACCGGAATCAGCACGAGCGACAGGACGGCCATGCGCTGGTAATGGCCGGGAACCGAACCCACCAGGTACGGCAGCACGTACAACACGGTGAACGGGAGAATGCCCAGCACCGCGCCGTTGCGCATGTAGGTCAACTGGCGGCGCAGGACGGGATCTCCGGCGCGGCGGTATTCCACCGACAGGGCCGCCGCTCCCGCCAGGTAAAACGCGCTCAGGTAGAGCAACCACACGCGATCCAGGAACACCTCCACCTGAATCAACGGGGCCGCCACGCGCAGCATCCCCTGCATGACCAGCACGTAGACGGTAAGCAGAAGCAGGCCCGGCAGGTACACGACAATCGCGCGCCCGCGGCCGCGCAGCCATTTCGGCCGCTCCGGAAACACCAGGCAGAAATGCAGGAAAATCGCCGGAACGATGCATCCGGCCACCACATTGCCCAGGTAAATCACCTGATCGAAGTTGTTCAGCTTCCCGGTGAAGTGGAAGGTAGAGAGCACGAAGGAGCCGAGGCAGAAGAGGAAGAAATGCGTGGCGTGGGTGGCGTTGCCCCGGCGAAAATAGACAAACAGCCCGATCAGCAGGAAAGCGGCTCCCACCACGTACTGGTAGTACACGGCGGAATCGACCACCCGTTCTCCCACGATCACGGTGGCCGGAATCTCGATGCCCGCGCGCTTCAGCGCGTAATCGGCCTTCTGCCACACGCCGACCAGGGCGAGCGCCTGGGCCACCTGGCTCTCACCCGTGATTTTGTGGCCGTTAATGGAAAGGATGGAGTCGCCGGCGCGAATACCGGCCTGTTCGCATGGCCCGCCGGGACGAACGTACATGGCCACAACAGCATGCTCGCCCCCCTGGTCGCGATCCACCCAGACCGCGCCGTCGTCGGGCAGATGATATACGCTTTGCTGCTGAAAACTGATGATGGCGCAACTCACCGCAGCCACGGTGACCAGCACCAGCAATGCACTCACAAACTGTCGCTTCAGCTCGTTCACGGTCCGTTACCGTCCGGTGAAAACGGCATGGACAAAAGCCCGGACGTACTCTTCCACCTGGTGCTCAGCAACTTCGCTACCATGCACATTAGTCCAAGCCGTTGTTGAGGATACAGTAGCCCGCCACCACCGGATTTCCTTTTTCGGGAGAATACACTTCTGAAAAGTGAACCGGGAACAACGCCCCTCTTTAGACGCTCACCGCGGCAGTTTCGGTTGCCCGCTCCCTATGGCCGCGGCTCGGTAACGTGCTGCCGACCTTTCTGAGCCGCGCGCGCAGCAAGCGGTACGTCGGACTGATTCGGCGCTCCGCTAATGCGCTTCCATCAGCTGCCCCAGAACGGGCAGCGGCACGGCGCTTTCCTCCAGCGCCCTCCTGTGAAAATCGGCAAGGCTGAAGCTGCCCTGATGGGCTTTCTCATATTCGTGGCGAACGCGCCACCAGCCCTTTCCGCCGAGGAAATAATACGGCAACTGGGTCGAGGAAAGCTGCGCGCGCTGCAGCTTGGCGGTGGCCTCCTCTTTTTCCTGGTACGTCTGGTTGAGCATCAGATCCATGGCCTGCTGGTCGGTCATCCCCATGGTGTGCAAACGGATGTCCAGGATGGCGTTGCCGAGCACGCGCAGCAACTGCTTGTAGAAGCTCATGCGATACCCGGGCGCGTTATTCAGGTAACCCTCGTCGGCCATCATCTCCTGCGTGTAGAACGCCCAGCCCTCGATGTACGGACCGTTGCCGTAAATGCCTCGGAGCACTCGCCGCGAGGGCGGCTCCACGCGGTTGGCGTACTCGAACTGCACGTAGTGGCCGGGCATGGCCTCATGCACGGTGAGGTGCTGCAGCCCATAGGTGTTGTATTCGCGCAGCTTCGATTCCACCCGCTCCTTCGGCCAGTTCTTCGGAATCGGCGTCACCCAGTAGAAGGCGCCCAGTTGCGGCTCCAGCACGGGGGCGGGAGCGAACCCGCCGACGCCATAGATTCCGCGCATAAACTCGGGCGTCTCGATCACCTGCAGGTTCTTCGAGTCGGGAAGCGGGACGAGGTTCTTCTCGCGGACAAACGCGGTTGCCTCGGCCAGGTCCGCGCGCGCGTCGTCGAGATAGTGCTCGGGTGTGGTGTGATCCTGGGCAATCTTATCGAGAGCCTCGCGAATCGTCAGCGGCGCGGCCAGCTTCGCCATCCTGTCCTGAGTCGCTTTCAGCTCGGCTTCGGCGTCGGCGAGTACCTGCTCGGGTGTTTCGTCCACCTCCAGCGTGTACTTGAATTTCAGATCGTAGTTGGTTTTGCCGAGACGCCAGTCGCTGAGGCGCGCCGCCAGATCGGTTTTCAGCCATGAGCTGAAGGCGCGCAGGGAATCGAGCGCTGGTTTGGCGGCTTTGTCGTAGTCGGCGCGGAGCGCGGGCGGGACGTCTTTCTTCAGAGTGTCTTCAATCAGGCCGATGTTCCCGTCGTTCTCCTGCTGCGCGACGCGCGTCCATACCTCCGGCGCGCTGACCAGATTCGCCTTCGCCTGGTCCAGCAGATTCGGGATTTTGCCGAGCCGCGCGATGATCTGCTTGTAACGGGCCTCCTTCGGCGCGTAATTGAGCACCCAGGGCTCGAACAACGCGTTGCCGACGGTTTCCACATAAAGCGTGGGACTGTGCCGGTAGCTCTGGATGCCGTCGAGGTCCAGCAGCGCCCCGGCGATCTGATCCTGGATGATCCGGTAATCGGCCTGATCCTCGGGCGAGAGCGCGCCCGCGTCGATCTTCTTCAGCCGGTCGCGAAAGCCTTCCCAGAATATCCGCTGGCCGCGGATACCGGCCTGGCTGTAGTCGTCGATCATCTCGTCCAGGGGAACGCCTCTGTGGAAGTGGTAGCCCTGCTGCGTCGCGCCGACGGGCGAGAGCGCCAGGCTGCCGTAGACGAAATCGCTGCGCACCGGCTCGAAATCCACTTGCTCTTTTCCTTTTCTGCAGGAGACCAGTCCCAGCGCGGAGGCCAGGACCACCAGCAAACTTCTTTTCAACATGTCGCTACCGCCTTTTCGCAATCTTCCGCCTCGCCGAACTTCACGGTGTGGATGTTCGGGTCGATGCCGCGCAGCAGACCGCACAGGACGCTGCCGGCGCCCACTTCGAAGCACTTGCTCACGCCCTGGGCGGAGAGGAATCGCATGCTCTCGGTCCAGCGGACCGGGTTGGGAATCTGTTCATAGAGGCCACGGCGCGCCTCGGCGCCGCCGGTCACTGGCTGCGCCCGCCAGTTATTCACCAGCGGTACAACCGGATCGCGGAATTCCGTCTCCTCCAGATGCGCGGCCATGCGCTCCTGCGCGGGCTTCATCAGCGAGCAGTGAAAAGGAGCGCTCACGGGGAGCAGAACGGCGCGGCGCGCGCCCGCGGCTTTGGCCAGCGCCATGGCGCGGGCGACGGCCCCGGCGTGTCCGGCGATGCCCACCTGATCCGGCGAGTTGAAATTTGCCGCACTCACTACTTCGCCCTGCGCGGCTTCGGCGAGAATCGCGTCAAGCTTGTCGGGTGGCGCCTTGAGCAGCGCGGCCATGGCGCCCACGCCTTTGGGCACCGCTTCCTGCATGTAGCGTCCGCGCAGGCGGACCAGGCGCACCGCGTCGGCAAACTGCAGCGATCCCGCGGCCACCAGCGCCGAGTATTCGCCGAGGCTGTGCCCGGCCACGAAGTCTGGCGCGAGGCCGTTCTCGCGGAGCACGCGGAACGCGGCGGTGGAGACGGCGACCAGCGCGGGTTGAGTGTTTTCGGTGAGTTTGAGATCCTCGTCGGGGCCCTCGAAGCAGAGGCGGGACAGAGCGAAGCCCAGCGCGTCGTCAGCCTCTTCAAACACGGCGCGCGCGGCCGGGTAGCGCTCGGCCAGGCTTTTTCCCATGCCCGCGTACTGCGAGCCCTGACCGGGGAACAGGAAAGCGATCTTCATGGAAGGCTGGAAACACCAGTGTATCTTTACCGGGGTAATCCCGTGCATCCGCGCTTGATGCACCTTTACGAAAAATCATCGATCCTTTCCTCGCACTCCTGCGTCAGTACCGGTGAAGGGAGAACGTGATGAAGACGCCTGTGATGCCCAATCCGGCGCCGGCGCGGCTCGAGAGCGGGCTGGTGTACTGTCCAATCTGTACCCACACAGTGGAGGTGGAGATTCTGAGGACGGCGCGATCGGCGCGTGTGAGAGACGGCGAGAAGTGCCCGCGCTGCGGTTCCTCGATCGGATCGGCGCATGTGCTGAGTCTGATTGACCGCGCCGCCTGAATATCGTGGTAAGGTAGCTAATGTGAGACGGAAGCCGCTGCCCCCCGAGCGAGTTGTGGACAAGAGAATTCTCGAGAGCGCGACGAGCGGGATCGAGACCGACAAGCTCAATCACATGTCAAAGTGCGTGGTGTGCGGATCGGCTTGCCCGGCGGATTCCGCCGAAGGGTTGTGCTGGGTGTGCCGCCGTCTCAAGATCAGCGCCTGGCGCGATTCGGACCAGCAGGCCGCCGCTCAGGAATAACACCTACTGCGGAAGCGGGCGGCCAAAACTCCGCTGTAACGCCTGCTCGTAGACGTAGCTCCCCGCGGCTACATCTTCCATTCCCAGCCCGACCGATTTGAAGATGGTGACACGGTCGGGCTGCCATCCGCGCTGGACCGTGGGCAGCTCCACCACGTTCGACCAGGAATCGGCCAGGATGATGTCGCCGGCTTCGTTCTCAGCGGCGTCGCGCGCGTCCACGGCGACGATGGCGGCGCGGCGGACGAGTTCGGAGGGCAGTTCGCGGCGGTTGGCCATGTTCGAGCCCATCGCATTAATGTGCGTGCCCGGCGCGATCCAGCCGTCTTCGATCACCGGATCTTTGGAGTAGGTTGCGGTGACCACGATCTGCGCTCCGCGCAGGGCTTCTTCCGCGGTGGCGGTTGCGGCGGCGTTCATCTCGGCGGCGAACGCTTCCCGCTTTTCCGCGCGACGGCTCCAGACGCGAACGGTCCTGATGGGGCGGACCGCGCGAATCGCCTCCACCTGCGAGCGCGCCTGAAAACCGCTGCCGATGACCGCGAGCGTGTCGGCCTCGGGGTTCGCCATCAGATCGGTAGCGTAGCCGCTGGCCGCGCCGGTGCGGATCTGGCCGAGATAATTGGCCTCCATGAGAGCGAGTGGGCGCGCGGTTTCGGCGTCATACAGCGAGAAAAGGAAGTATGCGCCGTATTTCGGGTTGGTGGCGTAGAACTTCAGGCCAAAGTAGTTGCCAAAAGCGCCGGGGACCTGATGCAGGATGGAGCCGGTTTTGAGCATCAGCCGGCGGCGCGGCTGGCTTTGCGCTTCCCCTCGGGCGAGGGCTTCGAAGGCCATGCGCATGCGCGCGATGGCTTCGGTCATCGGGAGTAGTTCCCGGACTTCAGATTCAATAAGATACAGCATCTCAATTTGGTGACGTACACCTCATTTCCGAATTAACGCGCCCGGCCGAAATTCGGAAATGAGGTGTACGTCACCGATTTACCCGTCACCGATTTACCGGGTCGGGAGTGTCGGGTTTCAGGCCGAGTTCCGCGATCGCGGCGGCGGCCCGGGCTTTGTCGAATTTGTCGTCCCGCGCCAGCGCCGAAAGCGCCGCTCCGGTGATCGCCTCCGCCGAGATCTCGAAGTGCTTCCGCAGATACTCGCGGTTGTCGCTGCGCCCGAAGCCGTCCGTCCCCAGCGAGGTCAGCCGGCCGGGAAGCCATGGGGCGATCTGATCCGGCACGGCCTTCATGTAATCGGTGGCGGCCACGATTGGGCCTTCATGCCCGTCGAGCGTCTCCACGAGGTACGGCCTTCGCGGCGTTTCCGCCGGATGCAGCCGGTTCCAGCGCTCCACATCCAGGGCATCGCGGCGTAGCTCGTTATAGCTGGTGGCGCTCCACACATCGGCATGCACGCCGTATTTTTCGGCCAACAGCCTCTGCGCCCGCAACGCCTCGTTCAGAATCGGCCCGCTGCCGAACAGATGCGCTTGTGCCGCGCCGCCCTCGGCGGCTTTAAACCGATAAATTCCGCGCAAAATACCCTCGGGCGCTCCTTCGGGCATCGGGGGCTGCGCGTAATTCTCGTTATAAACGGTGATGTAGTAGAAACGATCCTCGTTGTTCTCGTACATGCGCCGGATACCCTCGCGCACGATCACCGCGATCTCGAACGCGTAGGCCGGATCGTAGCTGTGACACGTTGGCACCGTGCTCGCCGCCAGCAGGCTGTGACCGTCCTGATGCTGGAGTCCCTCGCCCGAGAGCGTCGTCCTCCCCGCCGTGCCGCCCACCAGAAAGCCGCGTCCGCGCGCGTCGGCGAACGCCCAGATCAGATCGCCGATCCGCTGGAACCCGAACATCGAATAATAAATGAAGAAGGGGATCATGGGCACGCGGTAATTGCTGTACGCGGTGCCGGCGGCGGTGAACGAACACATCGACCCCGCCTCGGTGATGCCCTCCTCCAGAATCTGTCCGTTGCGCGCTTCCTTATAATAAAGGAAGATATCGCTGTCTACGGGTTTATAAACCTGTCCTTTTGCCGCATAAATGCCGAATTGGCGGAAAAGCGATTCCATTCCGAACGTGCGCGCCTCGTCGGGAATGATGGGCACAATGTACTTGCCCAGCGAGACGTCTTTCAGCAGCATGGTGATGACGCGCACAATGGCCATGGTGCTGGAGACTTCGCGCCCCTGCGAGCCGCCGTATTGTTCGTCGAAAAACTCCGCCGGCGGCGCCTTCAGCTCGATGGGCTTCGGATTCCGCCGCGGCAGACTGCCCCCCATGGCCTCCCGCCGCTCGCGCATGTACTTCATCTCCGGGCTGTCCTCGGGCGGGCGATAGAACGAGACGGTCAGGACGTCCTCGTCGGAAACGGGAATGTCGAAGCGCGTGCGCACATAGCGCAGCTCGTCTTCGTTCAGCTTCTTCTGCTGGTGGGTGACGTTGCGGCCTTCGCCGGCCTCGCCCATGCCGTAGCCTTTGATGGTCTTGGCGAGGATTACCGTGGGCGATCCTTTGTGCGCCACCGCGCGCCGGTAGGCGTTGTACACTTTCACCGGATCGTGGCCGCCACGGCGAAGCGTGCCGATCTGCTCGTCGCTGAGGTTCTCCACCAGTTGCAGCAGCTCGGGATACTTCCCGAAAAACTCCCTGCGCGTGTATGCGCCGCCCTTCGCGGCATAGTTCTGATACTCGCCGTCCACGGCTTCCTGCATGCGCTTGGTGAGGGCGCCGGTGTAATCGGCGGCGAGCAACGGATCCCAGTCGGCCCCCCAGAGCACCTTGATCACATACCAGCCCGCGCCGCGGAACGCCGCTTCCAGCTCCTGAATGATCTTGCCGTTGCCGCGCACCGGGCCGTCCAGCCGCTGCAGGTTGCAATTGACCACGAAGATCAGGTTGTCGAGCTGCTCGCGCGATGCCAGCGTCAGCGCCCCCAGCGTTTCCGGTTCGTCCGATTCACCGTCGCCCACGAACGCCCAGATGTGCCGCGGTGTCGGCTCGATGAGGCCGCGATTTTCGAGGTAACGCATGAAGCGCGCCTGGTAAATGGCGTTGATGGGGCCGAGTCCCATGGAGACGGTTGGGAAATTCCAGAAGCCGGGCATCAGCCACGGGTGCGGATACGAGGAAAGGCCGGGATGCTCGCGCAGTTCGTGCCGGAAATTCTCGAGGTGCTTCTCGCCCAAACGGCCTTCAAGGTAAGCGCGGGCGTAGGGGCCGGGCGAGGCGTGACCCTGGAAGTAAACCATGTCGCCGGGCTCGTCGCCATAGCTGCCGTGAAAGAAATGATTGTGGCCCACTTCGGTCAGCGTGGCCAGCGAAGCGTAGGTGGAGATGTGGCCGCCGATTCCCGGATCGTATTTATTAGCGCGGACCACCATGGCCATGGCGTTCCAGCGGATGATGCTCTTGATGCGCCGCTCGATCTCGCGGTCGCCCGGGTAGGGCTCCTCGGCATCGGCGGGGATGGTGTTCAGGTAAGGCGTGTTGACGCTGAGCGGCGCGGTGACGCCCCAGTTGGCGCCCCGTTCCAGCAGCCGCTTTAGCAGAAACGATGCGCGCCCGGGACCTTCTTCTTCAACGATTTGTTCCAGAGCTTCCAGCCATTCGCTGGTCTCCTGGGGATTCGCGTCCTGCAGTGGTTCTACCGACGGTTTTGTCTCCAGCATTGGTTCTCAGGCTTCCAGGATAGCATTGCGGAGGCGGACGCGGCTTCAGTGCGGGAGCGCGAAGAGGGCCAGTTCCTTCATCGGGAAATGCCTGGCATTATCGGTTATGAGAGTGAGGCCATGATGGATGGCGACGGCGGCAATGAGGGTGTCCGTCACGCTGAGTGTCGAGCCCCTGCGACCGTGTTCGCGCCGGAGCTTTCCGCCCAGCTCGGCGATCTCGAAAGAGATCGGGTAATAGCGCAGGCTGCGAAGAAGCTCGGTCGTGACTGGCTCCTCCTTTGGCCGCATGCCCGCGTAAACCTCGGCCACATTGATTGAACAACAGGCCAGCAGGTGCCCCTCCTCCACGAGAGCGCGCAGCAACTGGCGTCGAGCTTGCTTTTCGTTGATGGCGTCGATGATGACGCTGGTGTCAAGCAGGTAGGTAGCCACGGTTCAGCGGGCAGCTGCTTTCCGAAGCCTGCGTTCGTTCTCCTGGCGGAGTTTTCTCACCCACGCGGCTGCACCCTCGCGAAGCTCGGGATGATCCTGGTCTTTCCAGGCTCCCGCCGCCGCGTCGAGCGCCTTAAGTTGGCGGAGGCGGAGCAACTCGCGCTCGGCCGCCTGCTTGAGAAAAGCGCTCCTTTGCCGGCCGCCCACCATCTCGTCGATGGCTCGGACCAATTCCTCCGGAATAACAACATGGGTGCGTTTGGTTGCTGGAGGCACACTCTAATGTTAACAGAAAGTGGGATTTGCTGGCACGTGAAAGTCAGTCCGCGCGGAGCTTGATGGAGCCGATGCCGCCGTTGACGGACACGTGGATCACCGGTCCGCCACGGCCGTTCTCGTACTGATCGTTGACCCAGCGGTCGCCGCTCTTGTGCAGCCCCTGCACGTCGACGCCGCCGATGCCGCCCTTGGCGTCGGCCACGAGTCCCACCGTGTTCGGCAGGTACACCACCGCCTCGCCGATGCCGCCGTTGATCTTCACGTCGTAGTCGCGCTTCGGACGGCCGCGCAGATCGGCTTCGATGCGGCCCACTCCCATGTCCACGTCGAGGCTGCGCAGCGCCAGGTGGCCCAGTTCCAGCTTGCTCTCGCCCGCGCCGCAGTTGATGCGCAGATCGAGCGGGACCTCGTCGTTGAACTCCAGATCCCACCTGTAGTTGACATGGCCGAAGGGATGGACGCCGCTGGGCTGCCTGACCGTGAGCATGCCGCGGAAGCTGCCGCCGTCATAGTTGACCTCGGGCTTCCAGTCGTCGTGGTTGTAGGTGAAATCGGCGTCCAGCAGCTTCGCCGCGCCGCCGCGGACCTGCAGTTCGCCCGTACCCATGTCGATCTCGGCTCTCACGCTCTCGGCCCGGCCGAGGTCGACGGTCTGATGGAAGTGCCTCGTCCAGCGGTCCGGCCGAGTGTCCACCGTGCAGCCGGCCGCCACCAGGGCCAGCAGGGCCGCCGGAACAACGAGTATGGCGCGTCTCATAGCATCTAATGTTACGCGCAACCGGCCTCGGTTGTTCCGGCCAACAGCGCGGTCCGCGGTCAGCCCCTGGGGGCGCTTCCGGACTTTCCGTTGTCCGACCCCTGCCAGGTGGTGAGCGTCTCCATCAGCTTGTCCACGATTTTTATGGTGAATCGCTCGCTGAAACCGGCCAGGAAGGCGATGACGTAGGGCAGCTCGGGCGTCTTAACCGTGCCGACTCCCTGCGCGCTGACCAGGCTCAGGTAGTAAATCAGGAACACGAACCAGCCGAAAATGGCGCCCATCACCGGCTTGCAGATGTACCACAGCCGGTATTTCGGATCGAAGTCCCTGGCCTGAATGTGAGTGTAGAGACCGTACAGCCCGACGGTGGCTCCGCCGACGGCGCCGTACCAGGCCGCGCCCGAGTGTATGTTCACCAGCCCCGACCATAACCAGAAGGAAGGGCCCGGCCACTTGTAGGCCAGATAGCCGATGAGGAGGATCAGCGCCAGATAGCCGAGCTGCAGAGCGAAAAGCCCGTAGACCAGCGGCTCGGAATGGATGCTGATGTCCGCCCGGTCCAGGGTGGCCCTGGTTTTGAGATACAGCTCCTCGGCGTCGGCTTCCTTGCCATCCTGGCCAGCAGAGTTCTGATCTGCTTGATCGCATCCGTGAAGGCGGTGAGGGAGGCTTCGGTATCCACCAGGGTTTTCGTCCGGGCTTCGAGTTTCTCCAGTAATTCCGGGGCGTGCTTTGCAAACGCCGGTTCATTGTCGCGTGGCATGGGAATCGATTCTCCGTTCCGGTCCCGCCATCATGGTTTTCTGCGAGCCTTGTGATGGTCGATTATATATCCGATTACGCGACGCCGTGGGAGACAGTGACCGGGTGCGGCGGACGGCGGTTATTCCAGCCGACAACTTTGCGTAGACGGACGCTCAACGGCTGGGCTCGGCGCTGCGGAGTGTGCCTGTGGGCAGGAGCTATCCGCGGCGGGGGCGCGTGAGGCCCAGCAACCCGCAAACGGCCAGCATCAAACCCAGCGTGGAAGGCTCGGGAACGGCGGCCGTCGTGAATTCGAGCTCAGTGATCGGGCAGTTGCCGGTCGATCCAGTGGTCGAGTTCGTACCCGGGGCGGCGAGCGCGTTCCCGTTGGCGTCCGGCGAGTCAGCATCGAATTGCAAGGGACCTCCGCCTGCCGGCTGTGTCTCGCGCAAGGTCAAGAGCAAGGTTCCGCCGGTGTAGGTGTAAGGCGTCGTGAAGTTGAACAGCACGAACGGATTCGGCCCCGCGCCGCCGGTAAACTCGTTGGGGTGAGTGCCAGCGCGCCTGAGAGGACCGTGGTAACATCAGCGCCCTGGCTGCTCGCGAATGTCTGCTGAGGCACCCGAGCGCGAAGTCCGAAGTGCTCAACTGAAGGTCCCAGCTCGAGAATGTCTCCGTGGACGGGGGACCGCTACCTTGCCCTCCTTCCACGCGAAACCCGATCCCGGTGATGGACGAGCCCACCGGCATGGAAGAGAACTGCGATGCCGCCAGCGCCCATTGCAACGTGAGTCCCCCGGGGGCGTTGTCGAAAAAAACACCAGTGGTGAACGCATTGCCGTTCGCGGCGGCGTTGGCGTTGGGCGCGACGATGATTGAAGCCGCGCAGGGGAAGGACGCGAGGAGAGCAAGACCGAATACGGTAATCGAGAACCGCATGGTTCCTCCAGTTGGATTACTGTGCAACAACGGCGGCCGGAAGATCCAGCACCTGGCTGCGAGCAGCCTGCCCCCCTTTGGGGCGCTGTGCCGAGCCAGCCGGCGGCCTCTCGAGAGCGCGCCCACCGGCGGCGCTGTTGGTGTAGCTCGCCGCCACGGCAATCGCCTGAATGGTCCGGGTGGCCGACACCTCGATCGCCCCGCCGTATTTGGCGGACGTGGCCGTCGGCGTTGCGCCATTGGTGGTGCAGTAGATCGCCGCGCCCCTGATCGCGTCGGTGATGGTGACCGTCTGCGCCGTTATATAAGTTCCGGCCTGTGGCGAGAAGGCCGGTGTGGCGGCGACGGGAGAGGACGGTGTCTCCGTCCCCGTAACCGGAATCTGCTGCGCGCCGCCGCAGGCGTTCGTGGCCACCGTCACCTCTTCATTCAGCACCGTTGACGCCGTGGTGACCGAGACCGGCGAAAAGTCGACACTCTCATCAAGTAATCCCCCGAAAAAAACCGCGCTCGGGCTGAAAACCGGAAATTCAGAACCAGGGGTTGCGTGTTCCCTTATCGGCCAGTCGCGACGATCGATTAAGAAAAATTACCTGAGCCGGGGGCGCCCATGCAGGCGCAACCACGGGCGCTCCACCCGCACCTGCCTGCCGACGGATGGTGGACCAGGGCCATGGCCTCAGCGGCCTGCCAGGTGAGAGACGCCGCTATTAATTCCCTCACGAATCAATGCACGCGACCGATGCGTACATTCAGGATGCCTCGGAAGATCACCCTGTGATCGCGTGTTACGCGGCACACAGAACTTCAGACTGGGTGTAATCCGCATTTTGGGCATCGTCGAGGAATTCTGTCATGCCACGAATCGCTCTTGAAGAACCTCCTGCTCCAGCGGCGCGAAGGGAGAACGACATGAACGACGCAAGCGACAGCCCGCGGGCTGCCATGCGGCAGTTGTCGTTCGGTTCGAAGAACAACTCCGGAGCGGACGACGCGGCGGCGCCTTCCCCGAAACTTCAGAAGCGCAGTGCGTTAAGCGTTTTCTCAACCTGGCAATTCCCATTACACCCTGACTCCCTGAGAGACAACCATTCACGGCCGGAGGATTTCAAAATGTTCGAGAAGCGATCTATCGCGGCAGCCACGACTCGCAAAAGCGCTGTTGCAACATCCACAAGCAATCTCAAGGGCTGCTTCAGCCTGGCAATGCTGCTTTTGTTTTTGCTGGCAGCCATGACCAACGCCTTTGCGGCGCCGACAACCACCACAACCACGCTGAAAATCGGGCTGCAAGCCACGCCGAACAATGCGATCACCACTGAGCCTTATGGCACCAGCGTGACGCTGACCGCGACCGTGACGGGCACGGGGGCGGCAGGCACGGTGGCCTTCACTTACGGAAGCGGACCCACCACGATCACCGGATGCGGCACGCAGGCAGTGACTTCGGGAACGGCGACCTGCACCACCGCCACACTGCCCCTGGCCTCCAACGAATCCCTGAAGGCTACCTTCAACCCAACGAGCTTATCGGCCTTTACCTCCAGCAGCAGCGCCGCGACGGCTTTCGCGGTAACGCAGGTCACCACCACAACCGCGCTGAAAGTTGGGTTGCAAGCCACGCCGAACACTACGGCCACCACGGAGCCTTACGGCACCAGCGTGACGCTGACTGCGACCGTAACGGGCACGGGGGCGCCAGGCAACGTGGCCTTCACATACGGAAGCACGCCCACCACGATCAGCGGATGCAGCGCCGTGGCAGTGAGTTCGGGAACAGCGACCTGCACCACCGCGGCACTGCCGGTGGCCAGCAACGAATCCCTGAAGGCTGCCTTCACCTCAACGGACACGACAGACTATACCTCCAGCAGCACCGCCACCGCGACGTCTTTCGCGGTAACGGCAGTCGCCGCGACAGACACGCTGACGGCCGCGCTGGCATCCGGGGGCGGTAACATCACCTCCGCGGCCAGTGGCGCCAGCGTGATTCTGACCGCGACCATCTCGCCTTCCGTGGCGCAAGGCTCGGTGCAATTCAAAGTCGCCGGCGCCAACCTGGGAAGTGCGGCCACCGTGAACTCCTCTGGAGTCGCGACTCTGACCACCACCGCACTGACGACGTTGGGAGCCAACGCCCTGACGGCCGTATTCTCCCCAACGACGTCAGCGAACTTCTCCAGCAACACCCAGGGCTCACTAACCTTTACGGTGACGAAACCCGCCTCGCAGACGGCGCTGGTAGTCGCACCAGGCCCATACTACTACGAAAGCCCCGTGCTGCTGACCGCGAACGTAACCCCCTCGGGGGCCACGGGCGGAACCGTGACCTTCTCCGACGGAGGCAGCGCGGTGGCAACATGCACCCTCAGCGCCGGCACATGCAGCCATTCCTTCGCTCCAACGTTGCTGGGTTCCAACTCGCTGACGGCTGCTTATACTCTGGATTCGACCTATGCCAACAGCGGCACCGCCTCCGCCACGTCCATCTCCGTCGTCGCCAACCCCACGGCGGTCGCGGCGAGCGCCTACCAGTTAGGCACCACCACCCCGCTCACTAACAACGCCATCACCTATGGCAACAGCTTCACGCTGAGCGCGAAGGTAACGGCCGCGGGGTCGGTAACGCCCTCCTCGGGGCACGTATCGTTCTACGATGGCTCTACCCTGTTGGGATCGCCGGTAGCGGTCAACAGTTCCGGAGTCGCCACCCTGGCCACTTCCACCACCCTGGCGGCCGGCAAACACTATTTCATGGCTTCGTATGGCGGCGTCTACGCAACTTCCGGCGGGGGGGCGGAATTGAGCACCAGCGTTTCCCCCACGGTGCCAGTGACCATCAGCCAGGCGGCGCCCCTGACCATCACGGCCTCCAGTCCCTCTGTAACCTATGGCTCACTCGTGCCGGTGATCACTGCGAGCTATACCGGTTATAACGCCCCGGACACCAGCACAACCCTGACCACGGCGACCAGGCAGCCGAAATGCACCACGACCTATACGGCGACCAGCCCGGTGGGAACCTACCCCACAAGCTGTTCCGGCGCGGTAGACACCAACTACACGATTTCCTACGAGCCCGGTTTGCTTACCGTGAACGGGGCGACGCCGACGTGGAGCAACTTCAATTCCGTGGTTGTCACCTACGGGACCGCAGTCCCGCTGGCGGCATCCACAAACTCCGGCGGCGTCATCACCTACCAGATCAGCACCACCTCACACGGTGGCACGCAGACGACCATCACCTCCGTGCCCGCGACCGAACCAGCGGGTACGTACTATGTAACGGCCAGCGTGACCGCAAACGGCAATTACGCAGCGGCCAGTACGCAAAGAACCGTGACGGTGTATCCCGCGCCGACGCCGACGTGGAGCAACTTCAATTCCGTGACGGTCGACTACGGGACCGCAGTCCCGTTGGCGGCAACCACAAACTCCGGCGGCGCCATCACCTACCAGGTCAGCACCTCCTCACATAGTGGCCCGTATACGACCATTACCTCCGTGCCCGCGACCTACACACCGGGAACGTACTATGTAACGGCTAGCGTGACCGCAAACGGCAATTACGCAGCGGGTAGTACGCAGAGAACCGTGACGGTGAATCCCGCGCCTTTGACCATCACCGCCCCCAGCCCCGCTTCAACTACCTTTGGATCGACCGTGACGATCAGCGCCAGCGACGCGATTTTTGGAGGTTTTGTTAACTCGGAAACCAAGACAGTGTTGACCGGGACGCTGGCCTGCACCTCGGATTACACGACCATCAGCCCCCCGGCTACGTACATCACCCATTGCACGGGATTGACGTCCAGCAACTACGCGATTACCTGGATCGACGGTTCGTTTGTCGTGACCGGGGTGCAGCCGACTGTTACCTGGCCGACCACCGCCGGAGGAATCACCTACGGTCATGCGCAGACCTCCTCCACGCTGGGCTCCTGCTCCGCCACCTTTAACGGCTCCCCCGTGCCCGGTAGCTGCTCTTGGACAACCCCCAGCACCATCCCCCATGTGGGCGCTGCCCAGAGCGTGACCTGGACGGCATCGGGAGAGTATGCGGCGGACTACGCCTCGAAGACGAACGCCAGCTTGTCTTTTGGCAACGTGACCGCGGCGACACTGACCACCTACACCGACCCAACAGCCAGTTCCATTCCGGTCGGCTCCCTTCTGTCCGCATCCAAGCTGAGCGGCGGTTCCGTGACATTCACTATGCCCGCCGGCGGCACCGTCACCGTGCCGGGCACCTTCAGTTGGGCAACCAGCAGCGTAGTACCCAGCGTTCCTGGCACGAGCTCCCTGCAGGTCACCTTCACGCCAACGGGAACAAATTACCTGGACTACAACGTCCTGACGAATGCGGGCAATGCGAGCCTTACCGTAACCAGGGCGACGCCGACGATCACCGCGCCGACCAACTGCAGCAGTCCAAGCTTCACCTACGCCTATGGTCAGGCGCTGTCCGCCTGCACCTTCAGCACCGGTTCCGCCGCCGTTGGCAGCACTCCGGTGACGGGCACATTCGCCTGGGCCAACGGAGCCACCGTCCCTTCCAAGGGCACGGCGGTGAACGAAAGCGTGATCTTCACGCCCACGGCTGCGAGTCCGCAGCTTTACAACACAGTGACGTTCACAGTGCCCGTTTACGTCAACGGCGTGACGCTGACGGTCAACTGGCCGACGGCATCCAGCATCACCTATGGCCAGACGCTGAGCAAATCCAATCTGAGCGGCGGCTACGCCTGCCCCACGACGTGTACTCCTTCTAACCACGTGGCCGGAAGCTGGGCCTGGAGCTCCTCCGATAACGCCACCAGCACAGTGCCCCATGTGGGCGTAGCTGCCCCGAGCGTTACCTTCACACCGACCAATACCAATTATGCCGTCGCGACGGGCACGGTAAGTGTCACCGTGCTCCCGTTAGCGCCAACGGTCACGGCCTGGCCGACGGCCGGTTCCATCTTCACTCCTTCGACGCTGGCCTCCTCAGATTTAACCGGCGGTACCGCCACGGGCCTCGCAAGCGCCGCCGTGGACGGCACCTTCTCCTGGACAGCCAGCGGCACACAGCCGGGACCCGGCACCGCGCAGTACCCCGTAACCTTCACGCCAACAGCGGGAGGAAACGGCAACCCGTACGACCAGTCCGACTACAGTACCGTGGACGGATCGGTGTCCATTACCGTCAACCCGTGCGGATTGCAGGACGGCAACCTCACCAGCAGCTCTTTCTCCACGGCCCAGAACGACTACACCTTCGCTCAGGGCATCGTCGGTCTGACCTTCGACCTGGAGGGCAGCATCAACGAGAGCGTGGTCTGCGCCCAGAATACCGGCGAGCCCTTCACCGTCACCCTTACGGATCCCTCTCTCACCTCCGGCTCCGCAAGCACCAACACGACCGACTCCATCACCAACGGCACCAACTCCGCGGTGCTGGCCTACGGCCCGACAGCCACGGCTGCCGCCGGCGCCACCATCGCCATCAACAACGATGGCGACAGCCCCACCCTCATCACCACCGCCAGCGACTATGACAACGGCGTGTTCGCCTCCATGGGCGGCACCGTCAGTGTCGACGGCACGGGTGGCGCCACTACCATCAGTACCTCGGGGACCAGCTCGCACGCTCTGGCCGCAACTTACGCGGGTACTCTGACGGTCACCAATGTGCAAGCCACGACCACCGGCAATAGCAGTGCGGTGATCATGACCGGCGGCGGCGGCGGCGGCGTAACGCCTCCGGGTGGTGGCAACGGCACTGTGACGGTCAATGGCGGTACCTACACCGCCAGCGGCACTCATTCGTCGGGTATCCGAGCCGCCGGCATCGGCACCCCCTTCAGCACGATCACCGTTACCGACACCAGCGCCACCACCACCATTGCGGCGCAGAACGATGCGGCCGTGGTGGTGGAGGGCGGGAACACGGTGACTATCACCAACACCGACCCCGCCAGCTCGGTCTCCGGCGCGGGGGGCGACTATCATGGCATCTTCCTGTACTTTGGCAGCAGGGGAGACGCCTCCCAGGGCCCCGGCACCTTCACCATGACCGGTGGCACCCTCATCTATACCTGCGACGCGACTCTTACGTCGGCGAATCCTTGTGACACGGTAGGCACTGCCGTTCTCGCCAACGACCAGAACTATCCGGCTACGCTCTTCGCGGTTACCAACACCACGGAGGCCAACCCCGCCAACATCAACCTGACGGATGTGACCGTGATCAACACCACGCCATCCGATTACAGCCCCGTCAACAATCCCGACAACCCCAACGGAACCCTGCTGACCGCGGCGGCTCTCGGCCTTGGAAACCCGGCCTTTGTCAACTTCACGGCCAAGGGCGAGCAACTGATCGGCGACATCATCGTGGACACCAACAGCACGGTGAACATGTCCCTGCTATGGGATGGAAGTGTCGGCTCCTCGCTGACCGGCAACATCGGCGGCACTACTGGTAACACCTACTATCCCAACGAGGGAGTAGGAACGATAAACCTGACCATCGATGCCAACAGTACATGGGTGGTCACCGGGACTTCTTCCTACCTGACCCACCTGTACAACGCCGTCACCGACAACAGCAACATCACCTGCCAAAACACCGGGCAATGCGCGGTTTATGTGGGTGGAAGTATCACGCCACTGGCTGGCGTCAACTAAGCCACTGAGCGGCGTCAACCAGACGCTTAGCGAACAGGGGGCAGGGAATAGTTTCCTGCCCCCTGTTCTGTTTTCTGCCCCGTTGTCCTCTGCTCTCTGCCTGGGGTCACATCTGTAATAGTGAATTCTTACCCGCCAGACCACCTGCCCCAAAACCCACCCTTGATTCCAGATGGCGGAGAGAGTGGGATTCGAACCCACGTTAGAGTTACCCCTAAACACGCTTTCCAAGCGTGCGCCTTCAACCACTCGGCCATCTCTCCGGCGCGGTCGGGAAACGAACGCCACCAGTGTAACAGACCAGGTGCGTTTCGGCTCTCCCGCTCCAGCCACTGCAACAACTTAGCAATCGGGTCGACCGCCGAAACCGCCCCGCTCGCGTGTTAAGATTGGGAATCCGGGAACACGCCCGAGCGGTTTTCCGTTTCCACTATCTGGAAGCTCTTTCGGGAAAGGTCTATGCCACGTTTCCAATCGCTTACTGCGGTTCTATGCTCTTGTCTGTTCCTTGCCTCTTCGGTTTTCGGACAGTCCGCGCCGCCGGAATCGGCCATTCGCATTGAGAAGCCCACGGGCGGGCTGGGATGGCTGACGCATCCCTATCAGCGGCGCGAAGTGCCCCCCATCAGCCTGCGCAACTCTTCGCGATTGTCGTCGCTGATCCGCGCCGGTAACCTCTACCTTTCCGCGCAGGATGTGGTGGCGCTGGCGATTGAGAATAACATCGACGTGGAGGTACAGCGCTACGCACCCCTGCTCAGCCGGGAAGTGCTCAGGCGCGCGCAGTCCGGTGGAGCGTTGCGCAGCGTCGGTCTGGGCGTGGCCGCGGGACCGCAGAGCGTCAGCCTGCAGGGCGTCACCATCAATAATGCCGGACTGGGCGCCGGCGGCACTGGCGTAGGCTCCGGGGGCGGCATCGTCACGCAGCTCGGGCCGGGGCTTCCCAACCTCGACCCCACGCTGTCGCTGGTGGCCTTCTATCAGCACATCACCAGCCCGCAGAGCAACACCGAACTCACCGGAACCACGGCGTTCACGCTGGATTCGCGCGCGTATCAGGCGCAGTACTCGCAAAACTGGGATTTCGGCCTGACCGCGCTGGTGACCTACGCCAGCCAGCACACGCGGGTCAACAGCGCGCTGTACGATCTGAATCCGTACACCGGGGGCGATCTCGATCTGCAGCTAACCCAGAACCTGCTGGCCGGCTTCGGGCGGCCCGTCAACACGCGCAATATCCGCGTCCAGAAGAACAACGAGAAGGTGACCGACCTGCAGTTCAAGCTGCAGGTGATCGCCACGGTTTCGGCCGCTCTCAACCTTTATTGGGATCTGGTGGCCTTCAACCGCGATGTGCAGGCGCGGCAGCACGAGGTGGAAACGGCGCAACGCCTGTACGAGGACAACCAAAAACAGGTGGAGATCGGGTCGCTCGCCGAGATCGAGGTGACTCGCGCGGAGTCGCAGCTCTACAGCGCCAAACAGGATCTGCTGATCGCCCAGACCAACGTGCTGCAGCAGGAAACGGTTCTCAAGAACTACCTCAGCCGGTCGGGCGTGGCCGCCGCGGATCTGGCCGATGTACACATCGTGCCGCTGGACAACATCGTGGTCCCGGAAAAGGACGAGATGGCGCCCATCGACAAACTGGTGGAAGAGGCGCTGGCCAGCCGGGCGGAAATCCAGCAGGCGCGGCTCAACGTGGACAGCAACCGCATGAACCTGGTGGGCATCAGGAGCGGGCTGAAGCCGGCGCTGCAGGCGTTCGCCGAGCTGACCAATAACGGTCTCACCGGCCAGCTCACGCCTTACGGCGCGCTAACCGGGGGGCCCGGCCTCGATTACCTCGTGGGCGGCTATGCGAACCTGCTGGGCGAGATCGCGCGGCGCAACTATCCCAGTTATTCGGCGGGTTTCTCGCTGAACATCCCGCTGCGCAACCGCGCCGCCCAGGCCGACTACGTCACCAGCGAACTGGAGATGCGGCAGAACGAGCTGAGCCTGCAGAAGAACGTGAACCAGGTGCGCGTGGACGTGCAGAACGCGGTGATCGGCCTGCAGCAGGCGCGGGCGCGATATGACGCCTCGGTGAAAGCGCGGGTCCTGCAGCAACAAACGCTGGATGCCGACCAGAAGAAATACGCTCTGGGCGCAACCACGGCCTATCAGGTGGTGCAGGATCAGCGCGATCTGGCCACCGCCGAGAGCGCGGAGGTGCAGGCCATGGCGAATTACAGCCACGCGCGCATCAACTTCGCGCAGGCCATCGGGACCACGCTGGACGACAATCACGTCACCCTGGCCGAGGCGCTGAGCGGGCGCGTCAACGCAGCTCCTTCGACGCTGCCGCCGGAGGAGAAGCAGTGAACGCCGCGCGCAAATTGCTGGCGGTGGGGTTGTCCTGGCTGTGCCCGTTTTCGTTTGTTTCGGCGCAGCAGGCGGACATCGCGCCGGTGCGGCCCCACGCGCCGATTTTGTGGCGGCCTTACGAAGCCGCCGGCGTGCCGCCCATTCGTTTGGCGAATTCACCGCGGTTGCGCGAACTGGTCCGCGGCGGGAAACTCTATCTCACCGCGCAGGACGCCATTGCGCTGGCGCTGGAGAACAATCTCGATGTGGAAGTGGCGCGGTACAGTCCGTTTCTGTCGGCTTGGCAACTGGAACGCGCGCAGGCCGGCGGCGCATTGCCCGGCGTGCCCAGCAGCGCGTCGCAGGCCGGCTCGGTGGCCAGTGGACAGGGCGTCGCGGGAAGCCAGGCTGCCGCGGGCGTCAGCGGAGGCGCCGCCAGTACGGCATCGCGGACCACCAGCAACACCAGCATCGCCCAGATCGGTCCGGTGACCCAGACGCTCGACCCGATCTTTCAGGACACCACCACCTTCAGCCACGTCAGCACGCTTTATCCCGATATCGTGCAGAGCGGAACGCCGGTTCTGATTCAGAACACGCGCGCTTACAGTTCGACGCTGCAGCAGGGCTTCCTCACCGGCGGCAGCGCCACGCTGAGCTACACCAATCACTATCTGAATGAAAACGCCACATCCGATGTGCTGAATCCCTCCGAGGCTCCCAACGTTTCGCTTGCGCTGCAGCAGAGCTTTCTCCAGGGCTTCGGCACCGCCGTCAACGCGCGGAACATCACAGTGGCGAAGATCGGGCTGAAGATCTCCGACTTGAACTTTCGCACGCAGGTGATCTCCGTTGTCGTGAACGTTCTGAACGCCTACTACGCGCTGGCCGCCGATTACGAGGACGTGAAGGCGAAGCAGAGCGCGCTGGACGTGGCGCAGAAGTTCTATGCGGACAGCCGCAGGCAGGTGGATGTGGGCACTCTCGCCCCGCTGGATCTGACCACCGCGGAATCGCAGGTGGCCGCCAGCCAGCGCGATTTGGTGATTTCGCAAACCAGCCTGCAACAGGACGAGCTGACGCTGAAGAACCTGCTGAGCCGGACAGGACTCGCCGACCCCGTGCTCGCGGGCGTGCAGATCGTCCCGGTGGACCGGATTGCCATGCCCGCCAGCGAGGATCTTCCGGCGGTAAGCGCGCTGGTGAAGCAGGCGCTGGCCACGCGCAGCGACCTCGCCGTCGATCGCGAGAACCTGAACAGCTCACAGACCTCCGCGCTGGGAACGCAGAACGGGATTCTCCCCCTTTTGGTGGGCTTTGCGACGTTGAGTCAGGCCGGTCTGGCGGGGGTGCCAAAAACGGTGCAGTTCAGCGAGGGCAACCAGGTGTTTACCGAGACCCCGAATCCGTACTTTGTCGGCGGGATGGGAACCGCCCTGGGACAGCTCTTCCGGCGCGATTTTCCGAGCGAAAGCGGCGGTGTGTATTATCAGGAAAGTCTCAAGAATCTGCAGGCCCAGGCGGACTACGGAGTCGACCAGCTCCAGCTCCGGCAAACCCAGCTCCTGAACCAGAAGGACCTGAACCAGGTTGAGGTGGACGTGATGAACGCTGTGGTCGCCCTGCGGCAGGCCCGCGTCCGTTATGATGCTGCGGTGCACAACCGCATCCTGTCCCAGCAGCTTCTCGATGCGGAGCAGAAGAAGTTCGGCCTGGGTGCGTCCACGCCTTACAACGTCGTTCAGCAGCAGCGTGACCTGGCGTCGGCGCAGTCCGTCGAGATATCGTCGCTGGTCGCCTGGAGCAAGGCGCGGATTGCTCTGGATCAGACCCTGGGAACCACGCTGGAGACCTATCACGTCAATCTTGGTGAGGTCCGTAATGGCAGAATCTCGGAAGCACCGTCTCCGCTCCCACCCGCCGGCGATGAGCCGGGCCGGTGAAGCTGCGCATCTGTCGTGTCAATACGGTATGGCGGATGACTCGGCGTTCCACCTTACGGTTCATTACGGAAAATTTTACGAACCAAAAGGGCGCGGCATCCATCTAACACCATGTAAACCACGTAGTCAGTTTTGGAAGGATGTTTGCTCCGTGGAGGAGCGTAATGACCGGAAAGGCTCAAGGAACTAAGGTTGCTCCCCTTGTAACCGCCCCTGAAGTTGCCAAACCCTTGACGTATCTTCTTTGGACCCCAATCTAAGACACCCTGCCCAACCAGTTCCTTGAGCTTTGGACCGGCAACGGTCCAAAGCTGTTCCGCTTTCGACGCGCGCTGCCTCACTTCCAGGGAAAGAGCAGGCCGACCCGCTCGAACATGTTGCAAAGCGCACCAAACTGCGGCCAGTTGAGAATGTACAGGTGGCCGTTTACAGCCACCATCAGCGGTTCATCGCTGAAGTCCCAGTGGCCGCTTGGATCGCGATTCGGCCAGCCGGGGATCATCTTTCCCGATTGCTCGTCGCGCACCAGGTTCTCCCAGGCGTGCCCATGCTGGAAGACGTTGAAACTGACCGGGTTCTTCAGCCGGCTGCGCATCTGCTCGTTCATGTAGGCCACTTCGCGCGGATCGTCGTTCTGCCAGCGCGCTCCCACGCGCAGGTTGCCGCCGGTCGTGAATTCCGCGTACAGAACGCGGTCGATATCGCCAATGAACGGCAGGCCGTCGCGGTGCAGCAGCCGGTAGGTGGGGACCCCGTTCTGCGAGAACTGCTCGACGTAGTGTCCTTCCAGCAGGGCGTTGTAATTCTTCTTCGGAACCAGCTGAAAACGTCCCGCCTTGCCGGCGACGGGTTTCAGGTCGTATTCAGCCAGAGCTTCTCCGGATTTCGCGACCGGACATACCACCTGACCTACAAAGGGTCCCTCTTTGGCGGTGTTCCAGGGTTTGTGCACGGCTACCGGCTTGGCATGATAGCCGGCGTGAATGTAGTCGAGGCGTTTTGGGTTGCAGCCGCGAGCCACCAGAATCTTCCCGCGGCTGATGCCCACGTACGCCCGGATTTCCTCTTCGGTGTAGCCGAGGATCCGGCTCGCCTGCTGATACATGCGCGGTGTGAAAAGGTATCGCTCGAGGTATTGCACCATCGCCGGATTGCGCACGAGAAACCCGCCGATTCCGCGGCACCCTTTGGCGAAGATGGCCACGACGATCATGGGGATGATCACGGTCAGGATCTGCGCCCAGAAATCGGCGAATTCCCTGGCGGCTTTGTCGGCGTCCCCTCTCATCGCCCACTCGATGCCGCGGTTCATTTCGTCCTTGCCCGCGGCGTAGATGTAGGGGGCCTGTCCGGCAAGCTCGGACAACCCGACGCCGAACAGCAGCCAGCCGGCCAGTGCCGCGCCCAGCGCCGCGCCGGATCCCGCGCCGGCAATGGTCCCCGCCAGAGGGATGGTCACCGTGCCGGTGAGTCCGCCGATCGCGGCGCCGATTCCCGCGCCCGCGCCGATGATGGTGAACTGGACGGTGAACTGCTTGGCCATCTCGAAGCCGAGCACGAGCATGTCGTGCGGCATCGCGTTTTCCATCGCCGGGACTAGATATTGCTGGGTTACCGACAGCTTCAGAGCTTCACCGAGACAACCGAAGTGGAAGAAAACATCCTTGAACTGCTGATTGCCGTAGAGCGGCGACGCCTTGACGTTTCCGCCGAGCGTCGACATTCCGGTGAAGTACTGACCGTATTGTTGTTCCCACCAATCGTCCGCCACCGCAGCCCTCCTCCAGCGTGCCAGCCATTATAGCGAGGGCCTCGAGACTCCGCCAACCTGCTGGAAAACTGGGTGTTCAGCGTGCCAGTGAAACAGTCCTCGGCAGGCCAGCCTCTAACCTGCGAGGTGAAGATTATGCGTTGTCTGAAGATTCTCTTTTTTGTGGCGGTGGCGGCGTTGTGCGTCACCGCTACAAGCGCCAGCGCCGCGCCCCAAGTGGGTGTCGCCATCGGGGTGGCGCCCGATTGTCCTTACGGTTACTACGACGTTCCGCCGTACGCCTGTGCACCGTACGGTTACTACGGGTCGGAATGGTTCGTCAACGGAGTCTTTATCGGCGCCGGGCCGTGGTACCATGGCCCCGCCCATTTCTGGGGCCACGTCGATAACCGCCTCCATCCGGATCACGGCTATCACGGTCACATGCCGGAGCGTGGGGAAAAACGCGAGGAAGCGAATCGCGTCGATCGGATGCCCAACTTCCACGGCAATGAAATGCGCGATGGGCATGGCCACGCGCGGCACTGAAGGCCCGTCGCGTTTTCCTGTTGCGATCCCGGACAGCGCCGGCTCCATGCGGAACGGCGCTCTTTTTGCATTCGCCCCTTGACGCCGCTCGTGAAAGCCGAAACAATAAGTTGTTAAAGTGTTTTTACGCCGGCAACACCTGCATTTCACGGGGATCGGCGGCATCGGCATGAGCGGCATCGCGGAAGTCCTGCTGAACCTCGGCTACGAGATCAGCGGGTCGGACCTTCGCCTCAGCCCGATCACCGACCGGCTGGCCAGCCTCGGCGCCACCGTTTACGAGGGGCACGCGGCGAGCAATGTCGCCGGCGCGGCCGTGCTGGTGGTCACCTCCGCGGTGGACGCGTCGAATCCGGAAGTGGTGGAGGCGCGACGGCTGGGCATCCCGGTCATCGCGCGCGGCGAACTGCTGGCCGAGCTGATGCGCCTGAAGTTTGGGATCGCCATCGCCGGCAGCCACGGGAAAACCACGACGACGTCGATGACCGCGGCGATTCTGAACCACGCGGGACTCGATCCCACGGTGGTGGTGGGCGGACGCACCGCCATGATGGGCGGCAGCAACGCACGGGTCGGCAAGAGCGATTTTCTGGTAGTGGAATCGGACGAGAGCGACGGCTCCTTCCTGAAGCTGGCGCCCATCCTCACGGTAGTGACCAACATCGACCGCGAGCATCTGGACCACTACTCGGACATTGAAGCAATCCGCGCGGCTTTCGTCGAGTTCGTGAACAAGGTCCCGTTCTACGGCGCGAACATCCTCTGCCTCGACGACGAGAACGTGCGGCAGATCCTGCCCTCCATCAACCGGCGCAGCATCACGTACGGCCAGAACCCGCAGGCTCATCTGCAGGTGCATGGGCATTCCTGCGGGCATCTCTTCAGCCGCTTCTCGGTTCGCGCGCGCGACCGCGAGCTGGGCGAATTTCAGCTCAACGTTCCCGGTTTCCACAACGTGCTGAACGCCACCGCGGCGCTGGCCGTCGGTCTGGAGCTGGGCGTGGACGTGGAGCAGGCGCGGGAAGCGCTTGCTTCCTACAGCGGCGTGGACCGGCGATTCCAGCGGCGCGGGGAAGCGCGCGGCGTCACCGTGGTGGACGACTACGGACATCATCCGACGGAGATTCGCGCGACCCTGGAGGCCGCGCGGTTGTGCGATTATGGGCGAATACTGGTGATTTTTCAGCCCCACCGCTTCACGCGCACCGAGCATCTGATGGGCGATTTCGCGCGCTCCTTCCACCAGGCCGACGCGGTCTTTCTTCTGGATATCTACGCGGCGTCCGAAAAGCCGATCGAAGGCGTCACCGCCGAAGCGCTGGCCGAGCGCATCCGCCAGTGCGGGCACCGCTGGGTGGAGTACGCGGGCACGATTGACAAAGCCGTGGACGCCGCCAGCAGGGCGGCGCGGCCCGGCGATCTGGTGCTTACACTGGGCGCCGGAAACGTGTGGCAGGCTGGGGATCGTCTGCTCGAGCGGCTGAGGGGAGGGAACTGAATGGCGGTTGCCGGCAGTTCCGGGAAACGGCAGCGCGGATCGCGTATCGTCCGCGTGATTCGCTACGTGCTGCTCAGCCTCGCCGTCGTGGGTGTGCTTGCCGGCGCAATCTTCGGCGCGCAGCGTGCGGAGCGGTTCCTCATCGAAGATCCGCGCTTCGCGCTGCCCGGCCCAACCGAATACGGTCAGGAGAGCCCGAACATTCACCTCACCGGCGTCAGATGGGCCTCCCGCGCCAGCATTCTGCAGGTTTTCCGGCCCGATCTGAACCGCAGCCTCTATCTGCTGCCGCTCGCGGAACGACGGCGCGCGCTGCTGAATGTGGCCTGGGTTCGCGAGGCCTCGCTTACCCGCATCTGGCCCAACGAGCTGGCGGTGCATATTGAGGAACGCCGGCCGGCGGCATTTCTGCAGATCCCCTTCGGCCCGATGTCGCGTTTTGCGCTGATCGACGGCGACGGCGTCATCCTGGAGCCGCCGGAAAAGGTGCGCTTCAATCTTCCGGCGATCGCGGGCGTGGAAGCGGACGCCCCCGTTGCGGATCGCTCCGTGCGCGTTCATCGCATGCAGCAACTGATGAACGAGCTGGGCCCGCTCGGCGCGGACGTGTCCGAGATCGACGTGGGGGACCTCGACGATCTGAAGGTGCGGGAGCAGGTGCAGGATCACAACGTGCTGCTGCACATCGGCGATCACAACTTCGCCAGCCGCCTGCGCACGTTCGTCAATGAGTATCCCAACATCCGCCGCCGTCTCCCCGCGGTCGCCGAACTCGATCTTCGGATCGACGACCGCATCACCGCGGTATCCGTGAATCCGCCGGGCGGAGGCCGGCAGTAATGGCCAACGAACCGTTGTTAGCCGCCGGACTGGACGCGGGTGGGCGGAGCACGCGATGCGTGATCGGAATTGTGGAGGACGGGCGGCTTCGTTACCTCGGCCATGGTTCGGCGCCCGCTGCCGGCTGGAATCGGGATCGTCTGGCGGATTCGAACGCGCTGACGTCGTCCATCAGCGTGGCCGTAAGCGAGGCGGAAAAGAAAGCCGGCGTCTCGATCGAGGGAATGGTGGTGGGCGTCGGCGGCATCGGCGTCGATGGGTTCGACAACACCGGCCTTTATGAGTTCAGCCATCCCCGCACCGTCACGCAGGAACACATGTCCTACGCCGTGGAGCGCGCCGCCAGCGTTCGGCTCGAGGACGACCGCTGCCTGCTGCAGGTGTTCCCGCAGGATTTCACCCTCGATGGCCGGGCCGGCTATCGCAATCCGAAAGGCGCCACGTGTCAGCGGCTGGAAGCGAATGTTCACATAATTACCGCGCCGCGGCACGAGCACACCGCGCTGGTGAACGCGGTGCATCAGGCGCATTACGCCGTGGAGGAAACGGCGCACGAGCCGATGGCGGCAGCTTACGCGGCGATTCTGGCCGAAGATCGCACGCGCGGCGTGGCGCTGGTGGACATCGGCTGCGATTCGACGGACTTTGTGGTCTACGAGGGCGAGTCGCTGGTGCTGGCCCGCAGCCTGCCCATTTCCGGCGATCATCTCACGCGCGACGTGGCGTGGGTACTGAAGGTGCCGTATGAGGACGCCGAACGCATCAAGCGCGAGTACGGGTGCGCGATGGTGGGGCTCACCGCCGACAACAGTCTGATCGAAGTGCCGGCGCCTGAGGAACGCGGCCCGCGCGAGACATCGCGAAAACTGCTGAACGAGATTCTGGAGGCGCGCGCCGAGGAGCTGTTCGATCACTTCCGGGAAGCGCTGGCTTCGGTGGCCATGGAGCAGAATCTGCTGGAGGGCGTGGTGCTCACCGGCGGGGGGGCCTTGCTGGCGGGCATGTGCGACCTGGCGGAGAAAGTGCTGAATGTGCCGGCGCGGCTGGGACTGGCAGTGGGGATCGAGGATTGGCCGGAAGAGATCGACAACGCCGCCTGGACGGTGGCGGCGGGGCTGTGCATGTATTCGGCGCGGCTCAAACTGAAACGCGAGTGGAAACGGAAAGCGCCCGGCCTGATTGGGCTGGTGCTGCGGTGAAGGGTGTGGGGCAGGCTCTCAGCCTGCGGCGGCCTCGCAGGCCGCCCATTGAGGTTGGAAACCGGGAGGATCAGCAATGGATGGTCTGAAGTTCGCTATTCAGGACGAAATTCCGACGGGCACGAAGATCAAGGTGATCGGCGTGGGCGGCGGCGGCTCCAACGCAGTGGCGCGGATGATCAGCGAGGGCCTCACCGGTGTCGAGTTCCACATTCTCAACACCGACGCGCAGGCGTTGAACGCGTCGTCGGTGGACAACAAGCTGGCCATCGGGTCCAAGATCACGCACGGACTCGGCGCCGGGGCGGATCCGACCATCGGCCGGCAGGCCGCGCTGGAGGACACCGAGCGCATCATCGAAGTTCTGGAGGGCGCCGATATGGTGTTCGTGACGGCGGGGCTGGGCGGCGGCACCGGCACTGGCGCAGCTCCCGTGGTGGCTTCACTCGCGCGCGAGATGGGCGCGCTCACGGTGGCGGTGGTTACCCGTCCCTTTGCCTTCGAAGGGCCGCGGCGCATGAAGCAGGCCGAGAAAGGCCTCGCCGAACTGGCGGCGACCGTGGACACGGTGCTGTCGATTCCCAACGATCGGCTGCTGGAGCTGGTCCCCAAGGGCACCAGCTTTTTTGAAGCCTTCAAGCTCGCCGACGACGTGCTGCGCCAGGCGGTGCAGGGCATTTCGGACATCATCACCACGCCGGGGCTCATCAACCGCGATTTCTCGGACATCCGCGCCATCATGGTGGGGATGGGCTACGCCATGATGGGCACGGCCACCTGCCGCGGCGAACGCGCCCCGGTGGAAGCGGCGCGTCAGGCCATCAGCAGTCCGCTGCTCGAGGAAGGCGGCGTGAAGGGCGCGCGCGGCGTGCTCATCAACATCACCGCTTCCAGCCGTCTGAGCCTGCACGATGTGAACGAGGCCTGCTCGCTGATTCGCGGCGCGACCACGAACGAAGACGTGCAGATCAACTTCGGCGTCGTGATGAACGAGGAGATGGGGGACGACGTGAAGATCACCGTGATCGCCACCGGCTTCCACCGCGAGAATCTGCCGAAGATCGCGCGCGCGGCGGCGGCATCGGCATCGGCTTCGCCTTCCCCCGAGATCGTTGAACCGCCGATCGAACGGCCCGCGCCCGGTCCGCCCGAGCTGTCGTCGTTTCCGTTTGTGAGCGAGACGCCGGAGCCGATGATTGACCCGGCGGCGGAGTTCGAGCCGGAGCCGGAAGTCTCCTCCGCGCCCGAACCGCAGGCGCCGGTCACCGAGCCGGCCATGGACGATCTGGACGTGCCGGCGTATCTGCGCAGGAACCGGCGAAGGTAAGATCCGGAAACCCAGTCGGCGCGTAGTGCTGCATTTGGAATCGCACGCCGCGGGGAGTGCCGTGCCACGCCGTACTGTACCACGGCACCGCCGCGTTAGCCCTTTAGTTCGAGGGAGGCGGGGTCGGGTCCGTGTTGGGACGTGGATTGAAGTCCGCCGGTATGTTGTTTGTAATGCCGAGCAGACGATCCGCCGTCACGATGCCCAGATCGCTGCAGCCGAGCTGGGTGGTCTGCGGGAGCGTCGTGACGAATTGTTGCGCGATCAAGGCGAAGGTTGCCGGAACCGGAGCGTCGAGGCCCTGCAGACGAGCAACGCTGAATGCCTCGGTCAGATCGGAGACTCCGGGGGTGAGGGCGTCCTGCGGACCCAGATCCGAAATCCCGAACTCCGCGAGACCCAGGTAGCGGCCCAGCAACTCATCGGGCAACATGGCCAGTGGCGGAAGGCCAAAAACGGTATCGACGAGTTTCACCACCGACGCCTGGCTGCCCTGGCCGTGTGCGACATAGCCGAGGTTGGCAAACGGAGAAATCACGATCAGCGGGACGCGCGGCCCAAAACTCATCACTTTCGAATCCGGCCCATCGTTGACGATCGGAGGGGGGACGTGGTCGTAGTCGCCTTCGGAATCGTCCCAGGTGATGATGATCGCGCTCTGCGACCAGTAGGGGCTCAGGGCGATGGCATTGACCGCCTCGGTAACCATCGCCTCGCTGATCTGCGCGTCGGAGTAAGCGGGATGGTCGTCGTCGCCAAGGAAGTTGGCCTGCACCTTCGCATCGGGATCGGCCGGCTTAAGACCCATGATGTTGGTGTAGCCGCCCTTGATATAAAAGACTCCACCGGAGGCCGGCAACGCCTTGTCCTTAAGGGCCGTAAAGAAATCGTTCAACCCATGCATCTCATTTCGAAGCGCGGGAGTGTTGGCAACGTAGCCGAAGTACTGCGGGCCATTGTGATGCGTGACATACGAAGCATGCGACCCGTCCCCAAACAGTTGTGGCGAACTGGTGTCGGTGGGCTCGCGGTCAAATCCTTCCTGATACCACGCGAACGGAACCGGGACCTGCGGCAGTTTGCTCAGAAACGCAACGTCGTCCTGCACGTCGACAAAGTCCGAGGAAGCGGTCGGATCGGTGACCATGGCCGTGGCCGCGGTGCTCCCCAGCATTGACAACGGCAGGGTCGCGTATGTCAGGTTGGACTCGGTCGGGTAGCCGGGATAGTCGGTCGGATTCACCGGCATCGGGCTGGGCTGAGGCGATGAGGGAGAACCCCAGAACGGGTCGTTGTCGGTGAGCAGCGGCATGTAGAGCGCCGGCAGGGCGGCGGCTGCGCTGGGGTGCAGCGCCCATTGCGTCTGTCCGGACTGCGCTCCGATGATCGCCAGGTTGCCCGGCGTGGACGGTCCGGTGAAGGACTGGAAGATGTTGTCGAAAAGAACGAACCGGTCGGCATACGCCCACAGGAGCGGAATAGTGTCGCAGTCCTCATAGGCCATGGACAGCTCGCCGTACTGCTTTGCCTTGATGGACGGGTTGCCGGTGGGGCTGTACTTCAACTCCTCGGTCACCGCGTACTGATCCATCTGCGCGACGCCGCTCTGGACGTCCATCTTGGCCACCATGCGCACGTGCGAGTGGTCGATGTCGTCGGTATCTGCCGCGTATTGCGCGGGCCCGATCAGGAAGGGCGAGATCGTCGACTTCGACCCGTCAGTGTTCACAATCGTCTGAACGAACCCGGGGGTATCCGAAGCCGGCTGGCTGAATAATCCATTGGCGCCTGGGAAGGTGCCGAAATACGAATCGAACGACCGGTTTTCCTGATAAAGCACGAACACGTACTTGATGTTCTGCTTCAGCAGACTGGCCAGCTCCGCGGCTGTTACTGGCGGTTCGGGCCGCGTCCCGTCGCTGCGCAACGCGGCTTCTTTAACGGCCTCCTTGTGGGCTTCGAGGAACTGAGCCCGCGCAGCGTCGACTTTGCGCTCCTGCGCCCATGTCGACGTGAATGGCTGGAATACCATTAACGTTGAAATGGCTATTGGCAACACCTGTAATCTTTGATTTGACACCTCCACTCCCTTCTTCCGACGAATCGGACAAACCCGTAGCAGTGTGACAGGAAGACTGTATCAGTAAGGGATTTCAAGCTACTTACGCGGGCGTGACAAACCAGTTCAAAAGCGATTAAAAATCAGTGCGGTTCCGCGCGGGCTGGGAAGCGTCAGACGATCGCCAGTGATGCTGAACTCACCCTCCACTACCGGGCGGCCGGGGATCTCGAAGCGAATCGTCTTTCCAGTGACCGCGTAGGTTCCGTGATCGACTCGCAGGATGGTGATCCAGAGGACTCGTCCATCGGGCATGAAAAACACGCGCGCCGGATACCTCCCTCCCTTCCACTCGCGAACGCAGGTCCACTCTCCCGCGAGCGCGTTCTTGTTGTCGCGAGCCGTTCCCACGCGGGTGATGTCCGTATATTTTTCCGCCTCATCCTCATCGAGGCGTGCACGATCCTGGTTATCCCATTCGACTTCCAGCTTCTGCGTGCCGGCCTCGCCTTTCAGAACCACCGTGTCGGTCCCGATAAGGCGGTAGGTCCCTTCCGACGCCACGGCCGACCAGGAATCAACCTGGTCGCCGGCGTGAAACTCGAACACTGCGCTTAATCCCGCGGGTGACTCCACCGCCGAACGCCATCGGCCGAACAGTGGATCCTCGCGCGATTGCGCCAGCAGTGCGGTGGATAAGCTAACAAGTACGAGAGCGGGAAAAAATCCGGCGAGCTTCTGCATCTGCATACGAAAAGTATGGCAGCAGCAGGCGCGTTTGAAAACAGCGCAGCGTCAGCGATCCACAGTTTTCACGATTCTCTAATCGTCGGCTAACGCCGTTGTCATCAAGGCGACCGATAAACGCGGCCGGCCGCCGGCAATAATCAGATGCCACGGACCACAGACCAAAGTCTGTGCCACCTGTTATCAGAGACCTGGTGGCACAGGCTTCAGCCTGTGAAGGCCTTTTTCAGGAACCGATTAGAACCCGACCTTCGCCGAGAGCTGTAATTCACGGGGCGTGCCGCGGCCGGCGTTGTAGTTGCTGATGGTGGCGGTAATCACCCCGAAGTTCGCCTGTGAAATATCGGCATTCGGCGCCGCGAACTGGGGACCATTCAGGGCATTGAACAGATCGGCGCGGAAACGCACATTGAGATGCTCGGTAACGGTCACGAATCTGGAAAGCGCCATGTCGATCTGCGTGATTCCCGGCGCCCGGAAGGCGTTGCGCCCCAGGTTTCCAAACGTCTGATTCGCAGGTACGGAGAACGCCGCCGGATTGATCCATTCCGCGGGAGTTGAACCACCGGCCGGGGTGAGGGACACGCCGGCGACATAGTTCGGGCGCATTTCACCGCTGATCGCGAACAATCCCGGAACGGCGGCGTTCGATCGATCCACAGTGATGTCGACCGGCAGTCCGGTTTGCGTCGTCCCGATCGCGCTCACTTCCCAGTTGCCCAGAAGCGCGCGTGCAATGCCCGGCGAACTGAAATAGCGCTTGCCTGCGCCCAACGGTAGTTGGTAGACCGCGGACAGATTGAACATCTGCCGGACATCGTCGTCGCTGCTGGCTTTGTCGCATGCCCTGCAGAAGGAATCCTGCGGAGTGTCCGACTCCCCACCGCCGATGCTGCCGTCATTAATGGAGTGCGACCACATGTAGTTTGCCGAGAGAAGGAACCCATTCTCGAAGGGGCGCCGCACACTGGCCTGCAATGCCTCAAACGTGCTGTTACCAACGTCACCGCGCCAGGAAACGGCGCCGAACGCGGGATAAGGCACGACGTTAGTCCCCGGAGCCGCCAGGTTCGTGTAGGTGGTGGTCAGCACATCCGTTCCCTTGTTGCCCATGTAACTCACCGTCGCCACGAGTTTCGCCGGCAGCGTCCGCTGCAGGGAAGCGGTCCAGGCGGCTACGTAGTCGTCTTTGCGGTTTCGATCCAGATCGCGCGGCGATACCGCGCCCAGTCCACCATTCTCGGCATAGATGAGGAACGGCATCAGCGGATACGACAAGCCCGTGTATGCGGGATTGGTGCTGTTGAACGAAAAGCGGTCCACCGTGTTGGAGATCGGCAGGTTCTGGTCATCCAACTGCCCGTCCGTGTGATAGATTCCAGCGCCCACCCGCACCACCGTTCCACCGTGCGACCACGCAATGCCTAACCGCGGGTCGATGTCGTCGTATCGCGGATGAAAGTAAGCGTCGGTGTTCGGGCAAAAGCCGCCGCACGTCGCAAAGTCGAATGGCACATCGTCATTATTGATGGCGTGCAGCGCATTAAAGATGTTGTAGCGGACGCCCGCGTTAATCGTCAAATTCGGGTTGACTTTCCATTCATCCTCGGCGTAGCCAAAATACTCCGTTTTGCGCTGACGCACCAGGGGGAGAATCGCCGTGTAAGACGCGGTACCCATCTCGTTGTTCAGGAAATTCTCCACCGAAGTGTAAGTCAGGGTTCCGCTGCTCGAGGTCCCCTGGTTGAGGAACATGCGCCTGGCCTCAAATCCGAACTTCAGGGTGTGATTCCCTTTCGACCACGAAATGTCATCCAGCGCGCTGATCGCCTTCGAAGGATTGTCGGAAGTGGTGTCGCCGGCGAGAGAACTGAATCCCGACACGCTGAACGTGAATGGCGCCGGAGAGATGGTTCCGCTGTGATAGAAATCCTGGTTAATGCCGAACTTCGCTTCGTCGACCAACGTCGGCGCGAACACGTGCAGCAGCTCCACTTCGCCGTTGTTGAACTTCGTATCGTATCCGGTAAGAGCGATGAGTTGCCCGGTTGGAGTCGTCTCCACGGCCTGGTCGGCATTGAAGCGCAGAAACGCGGTCGTCTGGTCGGAGTAATGGTAATCCAGCCGGATCATCCCGGAGTCCTCGTTGTCAACTTGTCTCCCGGGAGCGTCGTAATTCCAGACGTTGGCGTTCGAGGTGGGCGAAGTTCCGGCCGGATAGGCCTTCAGAATGGGCGCCAGGGCCGGGGACGCAGCGAATGCGGCGGCGATGAAAAAGGGGCTTGGCACGAGCCCGATCTGGGTACCATCCAGCCTTTGCCGCAATCCTTCATAGTTGGCATAGAAGAACAGCTTGTTGCGCAGAATAGGCCCGCCAAATGCGCCCCCAAATTGATTCAGCAGAAAAGGATTGGGCGAAGGTCCATTAAACGGCGTGCGCGCTTCCAGAGCGTCGTTCCGGAAGTAATCGAACGCATCGCCGTGAAACGAATTTGTGCCGGATGGTGAAACCACCGCGACCTGGCCGCCTGCGGTGCCGCCTTCCACGTCGGCGCCAAACGTCTGGTCCTTCACGTCGAACTCGGCAATCGAGTCCTGCGGAATCGTGAGCCGTACATACTGGCGCTGCATCTGGTTGAAGATTGCCGTGGCATCCACGCCGTCCAGAGTCAGATTGTTGTCGTCCAGTCCATGACCGGCAAAACGAATCGTGCGCTGGTCGCCGGTGCCGTTGTTGATCGCTCCCGGCACAAGAGCCGTCAGCGCAGCCCAATTGCGGCCGTTTATGGGAAGCTCGTCCACCTGCATCTGTTCAATGGGGGAGCCGATGGTCGCGTCCACTCGATCCAGTTGGACCATGGCCTCGGTGACTGCGACGTTCTCCTTCTTCCCGGCCACGTGCAGAGTGACGTCCAGCGTGCGAGTCTGGCCAACATCCTGTCTCACGCTGTCCACACGGGAAACGGCAAAGCCTTCCTTGCCGATCTCAATCCGGAAAGTGCCCACTGGCAGATCCGCGATGGTGTAGCTGCCTTGTACGGATGTCAGAGCTTCGCGTTGCAGTCCGGTGGTAGTGTCAATGACTTTGACGGTGGCAAGCGGGACGCGGCCTCCCTGCTCATCGGTTACGGTTCCCGTAAGCGCCGTTCGCGACACCTGCGCGTGAGCGACCCACGTAATGACAGGCAAAAGGAACAGAACTTTCATATGGGCGCGGGCTTAATCATCATCGTATCGCGCGAATACGACGATCAGATGAATCCTGTCGCCGGTCAGCACTATTATGAATCTTCGGCATCTTCGTGCAGCGGGACTGGCGCCTCGATGCAGGGAAGCGCTACGCCGGCAGCGGCGTCGCCCGGGAGTGGGGAAGGTTCCGCGCAGGTGGTGCGGTGAACTTACTTCCGCTTGCGGATGTAGATGTTGCCGTTCAGGCTGGTGAAGGACATCTCCGGGCCGCCGCCGTTGATGGTGCCGTAGGTGGTGCGGTCCTGCTTAATGCGATGCTTGCCGCCATGCTCCTCAACGATGGGAGCACCGCTGTGCTCCAGCAACACATCGAAATCGGTGTACAGCTCGCCGTTGTCGGTCTTCATTTTCAGGCGGGCGCGCGTATCCGCGGGCAGGGTCACGTCGATCTCGCCGTTGAGCGAGCTGAACGACATCGGCTTGTTCGGCTCCACGCGCACAACGTCCGCATGCACGCCCCCGTTGAGGGAGCTGGCCACCACCGAGCCGGAAATGTTCGTCAGCACGATTTTGCCGTTGTTGGCGTTGGCCTCAAGGTCGCCGTTCAGCCCGTCAACCTTGACTTCGCCGGAAATCGAGGTGGCCTTGAGCGACGTATTCGGCGGCGCCGAGATCATGATGTCGCCATCGGCATCGGGAGGCCCGCCGTTGATGGTGACGGTGTTCTCGGACTCCTCTGCGTTGAGGCCACGCTCCATGGGAATGCGGTGCAGGCCGTCACTCCGGTCATGGTCGCGATGACGAGCCATGTCCTTCGTTTCGATGACCACCACGCCGGGCGCGCCCACGGTGACCCGGATGCTGCCGTTCAGGGTGTGCACAATTACACGAGCGGGCCGTCCCGGATCGCTGAGCGGGATGCGAATGCCGTCCTGCGCGCAGACAAGGCCGGCCAGCGCGGCGGCAAGTACAAACAGTCTGCTTTTCATGATTTCTTCTCGGAATTCAGGATATAGATATTGCCGTTAAGCGTATCGAAACCAATCTGCGGTCCGCCGTTGCCGATGCGGACTTCCGTGCCACGGTTCCGCGAATAGAGCCTGCCGGTCCAGTGACCGCCGGCGGAGGGCAGGGCAGTGGCGTCGAAATCGGTCCAGGCTTCGCCGTTGAAGGTCTTCAACTGCACGTCGGCCGAAAGGCCGGGCTGAAACGTCACGCGCAGTTCGCCGTTGATCGACTTGAAGGAGGTGGGCCCGGTCGGGTTCTTCGCGAACTCCACTCTGACCTTGCCGTTCACCGTGTGAGCGTTGCCCGATCCCGCGATGCCGTCCATTTCGATGCTGCCGTTCACGTTATTCACCTCGAAATCGCCGAACGCCCCGTGCACCGTAATGTCGCCGTCGTTGACCGTGGCGAGCTTCAGAGCCATGCCGGCGGGCGCTTCCACGCGGAGCTCGTAGCGGACGGAGTAGTGGCGCTCGTGGCGGCCGGTACAGCAATCGCCATCGCAGTCGCATGGATATTTCACGCGCAGGCGAACGTCGTTGGCGTCCTGCGACGACTGCAACACGACTTCGCGCTCCGCCAAAGCGAGGTCCTCGGCCGAACGGCCGCGATCGATCCGCACCATGCTGACGCGCACATCGGAGCCGGAGGAGGCGGTCACGCTGATGGGACCGGTCACATTCCCGATGGCCAGCCGCCCGGGCGCGGTGGTGTGGAACGTTTTCTCGCCGCGTTCCGTCCGCTCCTCGGCCAGCAAATACGGGCACACTACCAGCGCCAGAACCGATATCGCTCGTTTCATTTGAATTCCTCCCTACTCCAGTTGCCGTAACGCCCACTCGGCGTGCGTCTTCACCGCCGGATTCACATCCGTCTGCGAGATCAGGTTCTGAATGGCCGGCGCGGCGCTGCGTTCATGGAGCTCGACGATTTCGTCGAGCACCGCGATCTGGGCCAGCGGCGAGTCCTGGCGGGTGAGCGACTTCGGCAGCGCGGTGCGCACTTCCGGCGTAGTGGCGAACCGCCCCAGCGCTTCGATGGCCGCCACGCGCACGTTCACGTTCGGATCGTGATTCGCGGTGGCGATCAACGCATCCAGCACCTGTTGGTTCCCGCTGCTTTGCTGCACCACCCAGTCCACTCCTTTGAGCCGCTCGCCGGCCGATTCCTGGCGCAACTGCGCCAGCGCCACCATCTGCTTCATGTCCGTGATCTCATCCTGCAGGCGCGCCACGGTGGTGGTGTCGTTCGTTTCGCCGCGCTGAAGCGTGAGCCGCCCGATGCCGATGCCCGCCGCCAGAATCACTACCGCCGCCGCAGCCTGGAACACCGGACTGTGCAGCCACGCGAAGCTCCAGCGCCGCTCGCGGCGGTCACGATAACCGGAGAGCCGCGTGTAGAACTCCTGGCGCAGATGCGGACTCGGCTCGAACTCCGGCAGAAGCTCCAGCCGGCTCCACACGCGGCCCAGCTCATCCACTTCCTGACGGCAGCCCGCGCAGGCCGACAGATGCTCTTCGAACTCCGCCGGAACGTCGCGCGACCCGCGCCACACGTCCACGAAATACTTCTTTGCGTCGTCACACTTCATACAGCCTTCTCCCCGGCGAGCTGGCGGTAATTCTCGCCCAGCGCGCGCACCGCCCGATAGACCCGCACCTTCACGGTGTTGACTTCGCAGCCCAGCAGCGCCGCGATCTCCTCATACTTCAGGTTCTGAAAGCGGCTAAGCAGCAGCACCTCCCGCTTCTCCAGCGGCAGGCACGCGAGGGCTCGCCGCAGAAGCGAGATTTCCTGGCTCCGCGCCAGTTCCTCGTCCGCGCCGTCGCGCTGCGAAACCACCTCGAAATCTCCGGGCAGCACCTCGAACTTCCTTTTCCGCGCGGTGTCGGTCAGCAGATTCCGCGCAATCTGGTACATCCAGGCCAGAAACGGCCGATCCGGGTGGAAGGTGTCCTTGTACTTCAGCACCCGGAAAAACACCTCCTGGGCCAGGTCTTCGCTCAAGCCGCCGTCGCCGGTCATGCGCAGGAAAAAGCGGTAGACCGGGCGGTGATGGCGTTCGAACAGTTCCGCGAGCGCGGCGGTGCGGCCGCGGCTGACCTCGTTCATCAGGTCGGTGTCGGTGGCGCCGTTCACGTTATTGAATACCGCCGGGGTGAGAAAAGGTTACGCGCCATACTGTTGACAGGGTCGCACGAAGAGGGGCGGATGAAAACCAACGCCACACGGCTGCTGGATGGCATGGGGATTCGCTACCGGCTGGCCGAGTACGAAGTGGATCCCGACGATCTGGCGGCCGAGACGGTGGCTCGGAAGATCGGCCTGCCGCCCGAGCAGGTGTTCAAGACTTTGGTGGTGCGCGGCGACCGCGGCGGTGTGTATCTGGCGGTCATCCCCGGTAACCAGGAGCTGGATGCGAAGGCACTGGCACGGCTCAGCGGCGGCCGGCACGTGGAGATGGTTCCGCTCAAGGAAGTGCAGGGGCTGACCGGGTACATCCGCGGCGGGGTAACGGTGCTGGGCTGCAAGCGGGATTATCCGGTCTATGCGGACGAGACCATCGAATTATTCGACGAGATTGCGGCGTCGGCCGGGGTTCGAGGGACGCAGATTGTGCTGGCCCCGGCCGATTATCTGCGCGCGACGAAGGCGGTGGTGGGAGCGATTGCGCGGGACAAGCGCGAGTAGAATCGGGCATGAGGAGTCCTCAGGTCTGCATCGACAAGAAGGGTCGAGTAATCGCTCCGTACAACGACGGCTACTAGGCTCGATTGTTTCGGAGCCCCCAGGGCGTTCGTTCGATGGTCCTGCCCCGCTCTCGCGGGTAGAATCGAGCCAGCAGCACCTACTCTATTTATGGTTGCGTTCATAACGTGCACTCCGGAATTGTGTCATTTATGCGCTTAGCCCTGGCTCTGAGTACCGGCGCGCTGCTCTTCGCGCCCGCCGCTTACGCGCAGAATCCCGCGACGGCGGGTGCGCCGTTGAAGATAACCACCACGTCGTGCCCGGGAGGAACGCAGGGCGCGGCCTACGCGGGCTGCACCATCCAGGCCAGCGGCGGCACGGCGCCGTACACGTTCTCGGTGGACAACAGCGGCAACTATCCGCCGTTGCCCGAAGGCATGTCTCTGAACGCGAATACCGGAGCCATCACCAGCGCACAGATTGGCGGCCAGGGTACCTACATGCCGGACATCGTCGTGAAGGATGCCGCGAGCGCTCAGGCCACCCAGCAGATCAGCTTCGCGATCGGCGGCAGCAATGCCTTTTTGGCCAACATATTCCCGTCGTCGTCGATATTCCATCATCGAGTGGATGCAGCCAGCACCGGCCTGCCCGTGGACACCTCGCCGGCGGCGCCGATCTACAGCGCCTATCTGCCCGCCACCGTCAAGCCGTTCTTCGGCAACACTTCGGGTGCGCCATTTCCCAACGGTATCCCCGCTTTCGAGGTTCCCTGGAACCAGCCCGACGTGGCGGTGTCAACCACTCAGTATCAGTGGTATTTCACATCGGGGCCGATCCCGGCGAATGCTCCGGTTGAGGGGACCAGTGCGAGCAGCGGAGACAGGCACGTCCTCATCTATCTGGAGGCTGGCGGCGGCAATCCGCCCGCGCTGTACGAGATGTGGCAGGGAATCTACGAGGGCGGGCCATGGACCGACTCCTCGAACGCGTTGTGGCCCGATGTCACCTCGAATGCCCTGACGACACAAGGGGATGGGACATCCGATGCAGCCGGGCTCCCGGTTGCGCCACTGCTCGCTAATGCCGACGAAGTGATTGGCAGCGGGACGCCCGCGGCGCCGAACGGCACGGTGCAGCATCCGATCCGCTTCACACTGAACCACATGTTGAACTACTGGGTCTGGCCGGCCACGCAGACGGCTGGAACGGGCTACTGCGACAACGGGTCGGGAAAGTCGATTCCAGTCGAGAGCATGATCTCGCAGGCCACTCCGCCGAGCTCCTGCACGATGACCGGCCCCGCCGGAGAAATCTACCGGCTCAAGGCTTCCGTCGCCACTCCCTCGTGCGCGGCCACGAGTCCGCAGGCGGCCATCATCATCACGGGGTTCCGGAATTACGGGATTATCCTGGCCGACAACGGAATGAGCGGCGGCCTCATCGGCACCCCCGACGCGCGGTGGAACGACAACGATCTGCAGTGCCTGACGAGCCTCATACTGAGCGATTTCGAGCCCGTGAATGTGTCGAGCCTCATGGTCAACAGCGACAGCGGGGCCACCCCGACGAATGTGCAGTCCCAGACGATCACGTTCACCAACCCAGGCGCGCAGACGGTGGGCACGCAAATGACGCTCGTGGCGATAGCAACCTCGGGGCTGGCGGTAACGTTCGCCTCGCAGACCACCGGCGTTTGCACGGTGAGCGGGACGACAGCGACGTTCGCCACGACGGGGACCTGCACCATTCAGGCGACACAGGGGGGCAACGCGAGCTACAGCGCGGCGGCTCCGGTAACGCAGAGCTTTAGCGTAACGGCCAATAACCGGAGCTTTGTCTCCGCGCAGGGCAGCGACTCGAACAACTGCTCGGCCGCGGCGCCGTGCCTCACGTTCGCGGCGGCGCTGGGGAGAACCAGTTCCAGTGGTGAGATTGTCGTGGTGGATTCCGGGGACTACGGCCCGGCCACGATCACGCAGCCGGTCATCATATCGGCGGTGGGCATCACCGCTTCCATCACCGCCACTTCCGGGAATGCCCTGACCATCAATACGACTGGGAATGTGACCATCAGGGGACTGGGTATGCACGGGCTGGGCACGGGGAACGATGGCATCCTGGTCCAGCAGGTCGGAGTTCTTCGTCTCTACAACGTCACCGTGGAGAGCTTCGCGAACGATGGAGTCGAATTCGACGCGGCGGGCCGCTTGTCGGTGGACAATTCCCGATTCACCGACAACCAGTATGGTGTGGCGATGCTGAATGCATCGGCGCAGGGTTACATGCACCGAACGAGCCTCGATCACAATTCCGCCGCGGGGGTATATGCTCCGTCGGGTGTCGTAGCCGCGGCCGATTCGTCCGCTCATTTCAACGGCGCCGGTTTCCAGTCCAGTGGAGCCACCATTGTGGTTGCGGGAAGCCAGTCGGTTGCTAATGGAGTCGGGATGTCGGCTTCGGGCGCGAGCTCGAAGATGCAGTTTTCGTATTGCTCCGTCGCGCAGAACAGCCTTTATGCTTACGCGGCGGCCTCGGGCGGCGCGGTTTCGGGGAGCGGTCCCGGTACCAGCAGCATCACAGGACCGGCGAACGGGACACTCGCGAGTCCGGCCAGTCTTCAGTAAAAGCGGTCGGCCCGAAACTGCGATATGATCTCGGGCGAGGGCACATTGCCGCAGTACTGGGTTCATTCTGATGAAAAAGAGAGCGTTCGCTCTCGTGCTGGGGACCTCGTTACTGGTCTCCGCGCAAACCGTTCCCGGCCGTGGGACCGATCTCCTTTCGCGAATTCCATTTTCATTTGAAAGAAACGCTGGCCAGTTTGACGACCGCAAGGTGGACTGGGTGGCCACCCGCGCCGCATATCGGATTGGCCTCGGAGCGACCGGGGCGGCGATTCTGCCGGCGGGCGTGCGAATGGGATTTGTGGGCGCGAGCGCAGCCGCAAAAAGCGAAGCGCGGGAACCGCTGCCAGGCAGAGTCAATTACCTGATCGGCAACGACCCGAAGCGCTGGATTCGCGATGTCCCCACGTCCAGTCGTGTCCTGTACCGCGACGTCTACGATGGCGTGGATGTGGCCTGGTACGGCAGTGAAGGCCAGCTCGAATACGACCTGGTGGTGCGGCCGGGCGCGGACACCGGCCGCATCGCGCTACGCTTCGAAGGCGCGAAAAAGCTGCTGCTGGAACCCGGCGGCGATCTGCGCATCGATACCGCGAGCGGGCCGCTGACGCTGCGCGTGCCGGCGATCTATCAGGAGGCCTCCGGCATCCGCCAGCGGATCGAAGGTCACTATATCTTGCGCGCCGAAAACGAAGTTGCCTTCGCCCTGGCCGATTACGACAAGTCCCGTCAGCTGGTGATCGACCCGACGCTGGTGTATGCGACGTTCTTCGGCAGCGGGTATGCCGGGATCGCAGGCGTATCACTGGATGGGCTGGGCGACGTCTACATCGCCGGCGGTTGCGATTGCTCGGTGCCAATAGTGAACGGAATCCAGTCCAGGGCGCACAGCATGTTCGTCGCGAAGTTCGATCCGACCGGCAAGACGCTGCTGTATTCGACCTACATAGGGGGATCCGGTTCCGATGGAATCTCGTCGATGGCGCTCGCCTCGGATGGAACCCTGGCGGCTGTGGGCACCACGAACTCGACGGATTTCCCTCTGGTCAACGCTACGCAAACGACGAACACCGGATCATTCGTATTGGAATTGAGTCCGTCCGGGGACAGTCTGGTGTTTTCGACATTCATCGCTGCGGGAAGTAGTCTCTCGTACACGAGTCAGGGGGTGGCCATCGATAACGCCGGGAACGCATACATAAGTCTCGCGGCGGCATCCGGACCAGTGGCCAGCTCAATCGTCAAGCTATCGAGCACCGGTAGCCAGGCCTACACGTTCGGTCTTTACCAGTTCGGAGTAGGCGCGATCGCCGTCAACGCGCAGGGCTCGGTATATCTCACTGGCGGCACCTTGGAGACCACATTCCCCGGCAATCCGCCGGGCGCGTACACGTCGAACAACAGCGGCGGAGACGAGTCGTTTGTGGCAAAGCTGAAAGTCGATGGGAGCGCGTTGGAGTGGGCTACGTTCCTGCCCGAAGAAGGTGGAATCAATGCCATCGCACTCGCTCCTAACGGGACTGTGTATATCGCCGGCCAGACTTTTAGCTCGAATCTTCCGGCCACCTCCGGCGCGGTTCAAACGGCTTACGGCGGCGCCGGGGATGGGTTTCTGGCCAGTCTCAGCGCTGATGGAATGCAGTTCGGATTCGCGACTTATCTCGGTGGGAGCCGCATTGACGCGATCACGTCACTGACGGTTACGTCCGATGGGAATCTTGTTGTAGCCGGCGGTACAGGGTCCGTGGACTTCCCGGTTGCGTCGGGCATTCAGCCGGTGTACCCCAGCGCGCGCTACCGATTCCAAAAAAGCACGGATTCGGGAGCGTCGTTCGTCCCAGCCGACAGCGGTCTGCCCTCGCCAGGCGCAACGGTCTCAATTCTGCCCGACCCCTCGGATCCATCGACAATCGTTTTCGATAACGGCTCTGGCGTATACCTGAGCACGGACGATGGTGCGACTTGGACGAATGTCTTCGGGCCCGGCAGCGATGGAAATACCGTTCGCAGCCTCTCTAATCCTTCCGTGCTCTATTTGGCCGGAGATGACCTATATCGGTCTTCTGATGGCGGCCAGACGTGGAATGCCACCGGATACGACTTCGGATGGGGGACCTACGTTCTGGGAATCAGCCCCAGCGACCCCGACACGGTAATGGCGTTCGACAGTACTGGCGGCGGCGAATTCCGGTCGACGGACGGCGGGAAGACGTTCGCAAGTGTGACCACCGCACCGGGTCTACTCACAGGATTCAACGAAGTCGTATCGAGTTCGGATGGCTCGATGTATGTGACCGGTGGGGACGAGCAGGGCTATCCACACATGTACAAGAGCGCCGATGGAGGTCTCACGTGGATTGAGCTAAGTGCTTCATCCTGGGAGGCAGCCTTTGCGCTTAGCCCGAGCGACCCCTCGATCCTCTATACGTATGACGCTGACGAGGATGTGGTTCTCAGGAGCACTGACGCCGGATCGACGTGGAAATTAGCTGGGTCAACTGCATTCACGCTGGACTCTCTCGCCGTTGCTCCCACGAATCCGCAGATCCTCTATGGCGCGGACGGCGGGCGAGTGGTGGTTTCTACCGACGGCGGTGCGACTTGGAGCTCCGCTGCAGGTGTTGAGTCGAATGGGCTGAATGGCATCGCGATTAATGCCTCGAATCCCGCGGAGCTCTATGTGAGCACTTTCTCTGCGGGCACTGGGTTTATCGCTAAGCTGAGCGCCGATGGCAAGACGCTGATATGGTCTACCTACTATGGCTCCTACGATGGCGGCGGGCCGAGCGGCGTCGCGCCAGCGCCGGGTGGGGATGTCTGGGTCGCGGGTTCCACATCGGGGAGCCAGCCGGTGACGCCGGATGGACGCTACACGAGCCCCTTTCTCTCCACCCCCGGCTTCCTCGCCCGGATCGCGGACGCCACGGCATCTTGTAGTTACTGGATCAATCCTTCAACTGAGTATTCGTATCCACAAGGATTCTTTGGGGACGGCGGACTTGTTTTCTCTCTGACGGCACCGAGCGGGTGTCCATGGACGGCGACGCCTTCGGACTCCTGGATCCACGTCATACGCAACTCCGGGACGGGTTCCGGCACGATCCCTCTTGACGTCGACGCAAATAACACGTCGGCCACACGCACTGGCACAATCTCAATCGGCGGCGCGGCATTCACGATCATACAGCCGTCACAAAGCTGCACTTACCAGCTCGCGCAGTCCGGTCCCGATGGAACGACAATTGCTGTCACTGCGCCGCCGGGCTGTCCGTGGGATGTCGAGCTGGCATCCAGTGATCCTGCTTCGGTAACGTCAGCGACCACCGGTACCGGTGACGGCACAGTGACGATTTCTGTTCCACCGAACTACAGCGCGGACGAACTCGTCTACGGTCTTACCGTTGGTGGTCAATCCGTGGGCGTCGTGGAGGGACCAGCGGTGACGCTCACGCTGGCAGTTACGCCGAGCAATGCCGGAAGTATCGCTGCGCTTTCTCAGCCCACCTACGGCGTCTATGTGTCCGGTTTTCCTGTGTGCCTCAAGGCAACGCCCAACTCCGGCTGGATCTTCAGCAGCTGGAGCGGGGCCACGCTGGGCGCTAATGGGTGTTTCGCCCCAACCAGCAATGCCACGGTGACTGCCAACTTCGTGCCTCTTTCACCGACTGGAGTGAACAATCGCAGCTTCGTCTCGACGACCGGCAATGACGCGAGCAGCTGCGCGATCACTGCTCCGTGCCGAACGCTGACGCGAGCCCTTGCGATGACAGACGGCTTTGGCGAGATCATTGTGCTCAGTTCCGGGGACTATAGCCCAGCCACCATAGCTCAGCCGGTCACTATTTCGGCGATCGGCGTGGACGCCGCCATTACACAGTCCAACGCCGGTCAGAACGCCCTCACCATCAACACGCCCGGGAACGTGACTATCACAGGACTTAGTCTGCACGGGATGGGGACAGGCAACGACGGCATTCAGGTCCAGCAGGTCGGGGTTCTTCGGCTGTACCATGTCACGGCGGAGAGCTTCAAGGGCGCCGGTGTCGAGGTTGATGGCGCAGACAACCTGTCTATACAGGACTCCCGTTTCACCGACAACTGGAATGGTGTGGCCATACTGAACGGATTGGCGCAAGCCTACGTGCGACGAACCAGTCTCGACCACAACACTTCGGTGGGCCTGTATGTTTCATCCGGCGTTGCGATTGCCTCCGATTCATCCGCTCATTTCAACTCGGACGGTTTCGAGTCCATCGGAAGCACCTTGCTGGTTACGGCGAGCCGGTCGGTGTCCAACGGAACCGGGTTGTCCGCCGAGGGTGCGAGCGCGAGCGCGACACTGCAGTTCTCGTCCTGTTCCGTTGCGCTGAACAGCAGCTATGCGTACGCATCGTTTTCCGGCGGCGCCGTCTCGGGCGCTAACCCCGGTACCAGTCTGCTCAAGGGAGCGACGAACGGATCGCTCTCAGCTCCAACCAGCCTCCAGTGAGGCATTGGGCAGGCCTCGGGGCCGCTCCGCTCAGAAGTGCATCCCCCCGCTGCAAACCAGAACTTCGCCGGTGACGTAGTCCGAAAGCGGCGAGCAGAAGAACAGCACCGCCTGCGCGGCCTCTTCCGCAGTCCCCAGCCGCCGGAGCGGATTCATGGCGCGCGCGGCGTCGAGAACGCTGGGCTGCACGCCCACCGGGATCTTCCGTCCCTTCATCTCGATGCTGGCGGCCGCGCCGGCCAGCGGCTGAATCAGCCGGGTCTCAATCAGCCCGAAACCCACGGCGTTCACGTTGACGTTGTAGCGGCCCCACTCCTTCGCCAGCGTCTTTGTCAGCCCCACGACACCGGCTTTGCCCGATGCGTAGCCGGCCTGTCCGGGATTGCCGTCGAGTCCGCTGATGGACGTGATGTTCACCACCTTGCGCATCACTCGCTGCCCGCTCTCGGCCTCGCGCTTCGCCGTGTCGCGCAGCCATCCTGAAGCGGCGCGCAACACCCGAAACGGCGCCACGATGTGGATCTCCAGCATCTCGCGGAACTGCTCGTCGGTAGTCTTCTGGATTACGTTATCCCAGGTGTAGCCGGCATTGTTGACGATAATGTCCAGGCTGCCGAACGCCCCAACAGTGGCGTCCACCAGCGTCTGTGGGAAATCCGGCGAAGTCAGGTCTCCGGCCAGAAACCGCGCCCGGGGCCCGAGGGCCTCGGCGACTTCCCTTGCCGCCGGCTCGTCGATGTCGGAGATCATGACCGAAGCGCCCCACGAGGCCAGTTCCGACGCGATTGCTTTCCCAATCCCGCGCCCCGAGCCGGTCACCAGAGCGCTTTTCCCTTCCAAAGTAAACGGCATATCAGCTATTTAGCACACGTGAGACCGATCCGCGGCAAGCGCACGACTTTTGTTCCGGTAAGGCGCCGCGGTTCCAGGCAAAAGGTATGGCGGGACTAGGGCCTCCGCAGTACCATGCGAGGCTGCGGGCGTACCACCCAGGAATGTGACGAAACCGCTATTGTCGGTTCGCCGGGGATAACCGAAATTGGAGCAGAAGAGGCCAGGTGAAGAACAGAAAAGAAACGAACGAGCGGCGCGCCTCCGACAGGTTCCCGATCGCGCGCGATCTTCGCTACAAGATGCTGAGCAAGCGCAATGGCGAGGAGAACGGTACCGGCCGGACCGTTAACATGAGCAGCAACGGCGTTCTGTTTGCCACCGACAACATTCTGCTTCCGGGGCGGCGCGTGGAAGTCTCCATCAACTGGCCGGCCCAGCTCAACAGCAGCGTGGGGCTCAAGCTGGTGGCACGGGGGCGGATTGTCCGCTACGGGCAGGGCATGGCGGCGATGGAAATCCAGCAGTACGAGTTCCGCACGCAGGGCAGCAGCAGCGTTCAGTAGGCGGCCGGACAGAGGCGGACCGGCAACGCCTCATTGCGCGTAAGAGACCGCCTGCCGCCTTCGTTGTCCGGCTGTTACTTAGGCGGCCGCCGCGGGGCGGAGCCGCCCACAGTGCGAGCCGAGTAGAGCCGGCGGTCCGCTCCGTTGTGCCGGCGTTCACGTAAGAGAGGTGGCGGCGAAGCGTTCGACCTTCTCTGCAATCCGGTCCCGAATTGTTCGAAAGGCGCCCAGACGATCTTTCTCATTGCCGGCGACCGCCGCCGGATCGTCGAAGCTCCAGTGAATTCTTTCCGCCTCGCCTGCGAAGACTGGGCAGGTCTCCTTCGCGTTGTCGCAGACCGTGATCACGTAGCGAAACTGCTGGCCGGCGAACTCGTCTACGGACTTCGAGCGATGGCCGGAGATATCGATGCCGATTTCGGCCATCACGGCCACCGCCTCCGAGCGCAACTCCGTGGGTTTCGTGCCGGCGCTGAAGATCGCGAAACGATCGCCCACGGCACGGCGGAACAGTCCTTCCGCCATCTGACTGCGCGCCGAGTTTCCGGTGCACAGAACGAGCAGGCGATCTTTGGTCATCTCACGGCGCAACTGGGCGCGAGGCCCGCACGAACGCGCTCATGAACCGGACGTGCGCCGCGGCCTGGGCAATTTCCGCGGGCAAGGCAGGGGCGTCGCCGGCCTCATAAATCCGCGTCGGTTCGATGCCGATGTTTTCAAAACCGGCCGCCGCCAGTTTGGCGCGGTATTCGTTCTCCTCCATCGCCCCGGCGACGCAGTCCACCCAGAGGCGCATATCTTTCCGCAGTGCTTCGGGAATCGCGCCGCGCGTGACGATGTCCGACACGGCGAACCGCCCGCCGGGCTTCAGCACGCGGAAGGCTTCGCGCAGCACGCGGTCCTTGTCGGACGAGAGATTGATCACGCAATTGGAAATGACGACGTCCACCGACTGGTCCGGCAGCGGGATGTTTTCGATCTCACCCTTCAGGAACTCGACGTTCTCGACACCCGCCTTGCGCTGATTCTCGCGGGCGAGGGCGAGCATCTCGTCGGTCATGTCCAGTCCGTAAGCCTTGCCGCCGGGAGAAACGCGCCGGGCGGAGAGCAGGACATCGATGCCGCCTCCGCTGCCCAGATCGAGCACGATTTCGCCGGGGCGCAGCTCCGCCAGAGCCGTCGGGTTGCCGCAACCCTGAGAGGCCAGCACAGCCGTCACCGGCAGCTCGCCTTTCTCCGAATCGCCGTACAGGTTGCCGCTGATCGGATCGCAGCAGGCCGAGGAGCAGCCACACGCGGCGCCCGACGTTACCCGCGATGCAATGCCGCCGTATCGTTCTTTCACCACTTCCTTCACGTCCATTCGACTGTCTCCTTGTTCTATCGGCAGACCTGCACGATGGTTTCCGGCCGCACCGCCTTGTTGCGCGTGCAGCATTCGGCGTACAGGAACGTCAGCAGATCCTGCAGCGCTTCGGTATTCGCCGTGTAACGCAGAAAGGTGGCCTCGCGCTTCATGCGAATCAGGTCTTCGTTCCTCAGCTTGTCCAGATGATGCGAAAGGGTGGAGGCCGGGATGTCCACTTCCTTCTGGATCTCGCCGACCACAAGGCCCTCCGGATGGGCGCTCAGCAGCAGGCGGAGAATCCTCAGGCGAGGCTCGGCGCCCATGGCCGCGAACATATCGGCGAAACGCGCCACCTGCTCGGGTTCGAGTTGCTTCCGTGACCTCATTCCGTATTTCCACTATAGTAGAACTATCGAATCGTGTCAAGGAGACCGACGCGTGGGCCGGGGCGAGCGGGGAGGGCGGCGGTCCCGCGACTTCGGGGTGGGCGAGTCTACTTCGACGGCGGCGTCACATCGAGACTGACATTGGAAAACACCGCGGTCTCCAGAGTTGTGGCGACGTGCGAGCAAACGCCGAGGCCGACGTACACGGGATCCTTCAGCGAGATGTACTCCACCGGCCCCGACGGCTTCAGCTCCGCGCCGGGCTTTCCCGAGTACATGGTGTAGCGGCTGCCCTGGCGGACAATGCGCACGCGCGCCGGCTCTTCCACCTGCGTGAACACCTGGTAGGTTGCTTCGCCGGCCGCGCCGCGAAACTGCAGGGAAGTGAGACCGTTGCCGTGGGACACCGCGTCCGCGTAGGGCGACGACGGATCGAGGCTCTGCCGGACCATCAGCACAGCTTTGCGATGCTCCGCCGCGCTCGTGCCGAGGAACTGCACGTCCGCGGTCAGCGTCAGATCGCCCGAGACCTTTTTCCAAACGAAATAGAACGCGTCGGTGGCGCCCCAGATGTTGGCCCCGCCGCCGGTGATGCGATACTCGCCGGTGGCGCCGTCGTATTGCGCCTTGCAGCCGGGCGGGGTTTGTCCCACGCTTCCCTGATCGGAGAAGATACCCAGATCGCTGGTCTGGGCCAGCGCGAGGGCGGCAAGCAATGCGGTGGCGATGGAGAGCGGCGGCAGGATTCGCGACATGCCTTCAATCGTATCGCCTCCGGGACCACGAATTCGTATTACGATTCTGCAATTCGTAATACACTGAAAGCGGCCATGCACATACCGGACGGATATCTGAGCCCGGCGACGTGCGCGACGATGTATGCCGCCTCCACGCCGTTCTGGTATGTCGCGCTGCGCCGCGTTCGCAAGGCGCTGCACACCCGTCTGCTGCCCCGGCTGTCGCTGTTTGCGGCGTTCAGCTTCGTGGTGATGATGTTCAACCTGCCGCTCCCGGGCGGCACCACCGGGCACGCGGTGGGGATCGGACTGGCCACCGTGGTGCTGGGGCCGTGGGCGGCGATGCTCGCGGTTTCCATCGCCATCGTCATCCAGGCGCTTTTCTTCGGCGATGGCGGCATCACGGCCATCGGCGCGAACTGCTTCAACATGGCCATCGTGGGCGCGCTGGTGGCGTACGCGGTGTATCGTCCCCTGTCGAAACGCTGGCCTGTCGTGGCCGCGGGTCTGGCCGGGTACGCCGCCATCAACGTTTCCGCTCTGCTCGCCGCCATTGAATTCGGATTGCAGCCACTCTGGTATCGCGATGCCGCGGGCGCGCCACTGTACTGCCCGTATCCGTTAAGCGTCACCATCCCGGCAATGATGATCGGTCATCTGACCATCGCCGGTTTCGCCGAGGCGGTCGTCTCCGCCGGAGTGGTCGCGTTTCTCCGGCGCTCCGATCCGGCCATGCTGCAGGGTGGCGCGAGTTCCCGGCCGATTCCGGTGTGGGCAGTGCTCGCTGTGCTCCTCGTCCTCACGCCTCTCGGCATTCTCGCCGCCGGCTCGGCCTGGGGCGAATGGATGGCCTCCGATTTCTCCGATCCGGCTGCGCGCGCGCAAATCGCGGCACAGTCTTTGCATCAGCCGCCCCCGGCGCAGGCGCCGCACGGAATGGCGCGGCTGTCGACAATCTGGACGGCGCCGTTCGCGCGCTACGCGCCGCCGTTCATCCGCGGTGTTTCTTTCGGCTACCTGCTCTCGGCGATGTTCGGCACGGGACTGGTGATGCTGAGCTGCCTCACCGTGGTCCGGCTGCTCCGATGAGTTTCCTCGAACGCACCATTGAAGGCCTCCATGAAGCGATCGAGCGGGCCCTGGAGGCGGAGCATTCCGCCGCCAGACGCGGTCTCCTGCAGCAGATCGACGCGCGCATCAAAGTGCTCGGACTGTTCGCGCTGATCGTCGCAGCCACCATGTCCACGCGTTTGTGGCCGATTGCCGCACTCCTTGCTCTGGCCATCGTGCTCACCGCGCTCTCGCGCATTTCCATCCGCACCCTCATGAGCCGCGTCTGGATCGGCGCGCTGCTGTTCACGGGGGCCATCGCCATACCCGCGCTGTTTCTGACGCCGGGAGCAACCATCGGCTCACTTCCCATCACCAGGCAGGGCGTGACCACGGCCGGCTTTCTCATCCTGCGCGTGGAAACCGCCGCGACGCTGGCCATTCTGCTCGTGTTCACCACGCCCTGGGCGCATGTCCTGAAAGCGCTGCGCGTCTTCCGCGTCCCCGTCGTGTTCGTGGCGGTTCTCGGCATGACCTGCCGCTATATCCTGCTGCTGCTTGAGATCGCGCACGATATGTTCGAATCGCGCCGCAGCCGGACCGTGGGAACGCTCCGCGGCCGGGAACGCCGGCACATGGCCGTGGCCAGCGCGGGGGTCCTGCTCAATCGGTCGTCTCAACTGAGCGGCGATGTCTATCTGGCTATGCAGTCGCGTGGATTTCGCGGCGAGGTTTATGTGCTCGACGATTTTCGGATGACGCCTCGCGACTGGGCCGCACTGGCCGCCTTCGCCGCGCTCGTCGCCGTAGCCGTGTGGGCAGGCCGCTGATGCTCTTCGATGTCGATCGCGTGACGTTTCGCTACGAAGGCGTTGTCGCACTGGACGATCTCAGCCTTTCCATTCCGCGGGGAAGCCGGGTCGCCCTGCTTGGCGCGAACGGCTCCGGCAAGTCCACGCTTCTGCGCCTTCTGGACGGCCTGTGTTTTCCGCAAGCCGGCAGCGTCCGATTTCGCGGGGGCGAGCTGACTGAAGCGCGCTTCGCCGAAGACGCTTTCGCCGGTGGCTTTCGCCGTGAAGTCGGCCTCGTGTTCCAGAATCCCGACGTGCAGCTCTTCAACCCCACCGTATTCGACGAGGTGGCCTTTGGCCCACTGCAACTCCGCTGGCCGAAGGCCGACGTCCGCGAGCGCGTCGCCGGGATTCTCGACCGCCTGCGCATCGCCCATCTCCGGGACCGCGTACCCCACCGTCTTTCCGGCGGCGAGAAGAAGCGCGTCGCTCTGGCCAGTGTGCTGGTTCTCGATCCCGCCGTGCTGCTGCTCGACGAGCCGACCGCCTCGCTCGACCCGCGCAGCCAGAGCCAGATCATCGATCTTCTGGTGGAATGGGGCGGCGGAGCGAAAACGGTGATCGTCGCCACGCACGATCTGGCCGATCTGGAAGACATCGCCGACCGCTGCTGCGTTCTCGATTCCGGCCGCCTGGTGGCCGAGCGCGCGCCGGCCGATGTTCTTGGCGATCGCGATCTTCTGGAGCGCGCCAACCTGGTCCACGCCCATCGTCATCGTCACGCCTCGGGAGTGATGCATTCCCACTCCCACGAGCATCGTCGATAACCGCTCCGAAACCAGGTGATAATGATTCCTGGTGAGCAGAAACGGGAATTCTTCCGAGCTGGAGCGGCTTTTCTCGTCTCCCGAAGCTCAGGCCATCAAGGCCGAAATCGTGGAGGTTGGGCGCAAGCTGTGGCAGCGCATGTACGTGGACGGCAACGGCGGCAACATCTCCTGCCGCATCGGGCCCGACGAGGTCATCTGCACGCCCACGCTGCTCAGCAAGGCCGATCTGACGCCCGAAGACCTGTGCCTCGTCGATCTGAATGGCCGGCAGTTGCTGGGCGCGCGGCCACGCACCAGTGAGATCCTGCTGCATCTGGAAATCTACAAAGCCGTGCCGGAAGCAAAGGCCGCGGTGCACTGCCATCCCCCGCATGCCACGGCCTACGCGATCACCGGAACCGTGCCGCCCACGGGGATCATTCCCGAGTGCGAGGTGTTCATCGGGCAGGTCGCGCTCGCGCCGTACGAAACCCCGGGTACGCAGACCTTCGCCGAAACAGTCCTGCCCTTCGTGAAACACCACAACACCGTATTGCTGGCCAACCACGGGATCGTTTGCTGGGCGGACACCGTGACGCACGCCGAGTGGTACGCCGAAGTGCTGGACACTTACTGCTGGACGCTCATGGCGGCGAAGCAGATCGGCAATCCGCTCACGCGCATTCCGCCCGATAAGGTGCGGGAACTGCTCGACCTGAAAAAGCAGTTGGGTCTTCCCGATGCCCGGCACGGCAAACCGGACTGCGATCTCTGCGACCCGCCCGCCGATGCCCACGACGTCGATGAGATCGTTCGCCGCGTCACCGAGGCGGTGATGGCAGCGCTGAACGTCAAATAGGAGCGCAGCCGCGCGGCTCAGCAAACCGCTCCCTGTGGTCGCGGCTCAGTCGCGTTGTCCTCTGCTACTTGCCCCAGTTGTTCACCAGTTGCGTCGCGTCCACGCTGCCAAGGCCAGTCGCGAAATCCCAGCCCGGCGTCGTTGAATACGCCGGCGCATACGACGAGCTGGACGTGGAGAGCACGCCCTGCGTATACGAGGTCCGGCCCCGCCGCCCGCTGCTGCTCGCGGTCGAATCGTAGCAATCGGTCGTGCCCGTGCAGTTCACATCCATGTCACCCAGCGTAACGTCGTGGAAAACGCCCGTTGTCGTCGCCGCCATGTGATAGTAGGTGGGGTTTGGATTCCCCTGCGCTCCGTAGTTCTGATTCACCAGCGCCTGGATGCCGGCGAGAATCGGCGAGGAGAATGAGGTGCCTCCCGCGCCGGCCCAGCCGCTCGGAGCGCCGGTACAGGGGGCGCCGCCGTTGCGGGGGTCGGTGAAGCAGAAAACGTAGTAATGGCCCCAAACGCCGTTCGCGGCGAAGAGCGACACATCGGGGATGTCGCGCACGCCGTCATTGGGATTGCCGGTTGCGACCTGCCACGAGGGCTTGGCATATCCGGCGCAGCTTCCGCTCACGACGCCGCTGCTTGAAGGCGATCCCGTGGCGCAACCGCTGGGGCCGCCGCTGCCGGCGGCCACCACGAGCAGGCCATCGGCGCTGGCCGTGCTGCTGTTGCAGAAGCCGTTCGTCCCATAGGGCGTACTGTAACCGAGGTAAGTGGAGAGAAAAACGCTCGCGCAGGAATCGTTCCACGGAATCTCGGGGATGTACGATTTCGCCGAACCGTAAGTCGCGGTATTGGTGCTGTTCCAGTAGGTGCTGTTGGTCCCCTCATACGAATCGGCGAAATCCGTGCCGCCCACGGCCACGTTGTAAGGGGTGGAAGCGAACGCGCTGACGCCGATCCCGTGCGTCGCCGCGGACGCGCCGGCGTCGCAACTGGCCGCGCCTTCATCGCCCGCCGACACGAACACGGAGATGCCCTCGCCCACGCCCTGTTTGTACAAAGCGTTGATCGCCGCGTTGGAGGTCGCGCCGTTTTCGGCCTCGCATTCGCCGTAGCTGATGCTGACGACGGAGGGGTGCGAGGCGGCGTTAATCATGTTCTGCAGGGCGATAAAACCGCCGAAAGTGGTGCGCGTGTTGGCGCAGGAGGCCACTTGAATCGCCGCGTTGGGAGCGGCCGCGCTGGCCCATTCCGCATCGAGGATCGCCTCGACGTCATCGCTGTTCACGCCGGGATCGGTGCAGTTCGTCTTGCCGCTGGCCGGCGCCGGGTGCACCGTGGCCAGCGAACCGGACGAGTACGATGACAGCCCAAACGTGCTGCGGAAGGTAGTCCAGTCCGCGCTGCTGTAGAGATCCGTGTCCTCGATCACGGCGATGGTCTGCCCCTTGCCCGTCACGCCGCCGGTGAACAGCGGATTCAGATCGTAGATGGTCGCCAGATCGGCCGGCACCAGAGCCTGGTAAGTGGCGCCTCCGGAGGTGAACGTGTAATCCGGCCGGGCCCGCCGCATCGAGTGCGGCGTGAAGTCGTGCAGGGAGACGATGCCCACCACGGCCGGGGCCAGCGCTTCGGGAATCTTCGGATCGCTCATGTTGGCGACGTGCCGCTGCCCGTTGCCCTCAAGCTCGTGGATCTCCGTATGGAACGCCTCGGCAACCTGTCCGGCATTCCCCGAAAAATCGATGATCATACCGCTCGGCTGGACGTTGTCGACCGTAAAGCCGTGCGATTCCAGCCAGCCGGTGACGGTCCGGATGTCCTCAGTGGCCGGGCCGAATCGCTCGCCAATCTGGGCCGCGGTGAGCCAATGATGATAGTCCGCCGACTTCGGATTCTGCACGTCTTCCAGATACCGATCGAACGCTGCCTCCTGTTCGGGGGAGCGGCGCAACTGGAGCAGCATGTGGTCGAGGGCAAAGTCGTGAGTCACCGCGCCGCGGTCGTTCTCCGCCGTCGCCTCCGGGCGGGTGTTGCCTTCCAGCGTATGCAGCCGGCTCTCAATGATGGTTTGCGTGATGAGGGGGCGCGCAGTGCGTGCGCCGTCCAGGGTCTGTGCGGGGAGAGCGAGCGGAAGCAGCAGCGCGCACCCACAAGCAAGGCGTCTTGCGATCATGAAAGTCCTCCAGCCTTTCGGCTCGTCCGAGAAAGGGGGACCTATCTCAGATATAACTATATACTGCCATTCTCGACGGCTAAATGGAACGGCAGGTTGCGGGAAATGGCGTGGATGAGCCAACCCCTCAGATAAACCCTGGGCCAGTTACCTCCATCGGCGCTCCGCCCTGCCTCTGTGCTACAGTGCACAGAACGCGGCGGCGTCCTTCCTGAAGAGGCGAAACCGGACGCCGGCCGCGCCCGTTGTGCGCGGTTTCGATGAAGTCTGGCAGAGTTGGGCGGAAAGGAGCGGCTATGGCGGCGGGGGCAACGGAACACGAAGTGAAGTCGCGGGACCAGCGGATTGAGGACGGGAAGAAGCGGCGGGAGCGCGCCAGCCGCGCCGGCCAGAGGGATCTCCGGGCCGACCAGCGCCGGTTCGACCCCATTGAAGTCGTCCTGAAATCGGCCCAGGGCCGCCTGGAGCGGCTGCTGCCCATCAAGTACGCGCGCATGGCGGTCTCGCCGTTCGCGTTCTTCCGTGGCGCGGTGCCGGTGATGGCCGCCGACCTCGCGCGGCTGCCGCACTCCGGCATCGGCGTGCAGATTTGCGGCGACGCGCACGTGCAGAATCTCGGCTCCTTCGCCGCGCCCGACGGCCGCCTGGTGTTCGACTTCAACGATTTCGACGAGACGATTCATGGCCCGTGGGAGTGGGACGTCAAGCGCATGGCCGCCAGCATAGTGCTCGCGGGGCGCGAGGCCGGCCACAAGACCTCCGGTTGCCACTCCGCGGCGGAGATCTTCGTGCAGCGTTATTGCGATTCCATGGCCGAGTTCGCGGGCGAGCCCCTGCTGATCGTGGCGCGCCATCAGATTCATCGCGAGCAGCGCATCGAGCCGGTTTCCGCGGCGCTGCGGCAGTCGCAGCGCGCCACACCTCTGGAAGCGCTGAAGAAGTTCACGGAAAAGGACGGGCATGGGAATCGCCGGTTTCGCGATGGCCGCCCGGTGTTCTGGCGCGCGAAGGGGGACGAGGCCCGCGCCGTGCTGGCCTCGCTGCAGCTTTATCGGAAGTCCCTCCGGCATGAAAGCCTGCATCTGTTCAGCTTCTTCCGCCCCATCGACGTCGGCTTCAAGGTGGTGGGCACGGGCAGCGTGGGAATGCGCGACTACGTTGTCCTCATGGAAGGAAACGGACCCACCGATCCGCTGTTCCTGCAGGTGAAGCAGGAGATGCCCTCCGCCTGGGCGCCTCACCTGCGCGTGGTCTATGACCATCAGGGGCAGCGCACCGCCGAAGGGCAGCGAGCCATCCAGCCGGTGTCGGATCTGTTGCTCGGCTGGACCACGCTGGGCGGCCATCAGTTCCTGGTGCGCCAGCTCAACGATCACAAGGGCACCATCGATCTCACGAAACTTCGCGGCGGTGGCCTGGAGAGCCTCGCCATGGTGGCGGGCGAGCTGATGGCGAGGGGCCACGCGCGCTCGGGCGACGCGTGCATGATCCATGGCTATTGCGGCAACGGAACAAAGCTGGCGCGAGCCATCGGCGAGTTCGCGGCCGAGTACGCCAATCAGGCCGAGGCCGACTACGAAGCGTTCCTGAAGGCCATCCAGGGCGGCAGGATCAAGGTCGCGAAGGCCGCGGCATAGCGGTGCGAGGCCGGCTTTTCGCGATAATCTGAATGCGATGCCGGAACAATCGGTGTGTGTCATTGCCGGGATGGGGCGGGGTGTCAGCTTCGCTGCAGCACGACGTTTCGGAACCGCCGGTTTCCGCGTCGCCATGCTCGCCCGGCGCGCGGATCGTCTTGCTGAATTTGAGAAAGACCTTCAGTCCGCCGGCGTCTCCGCCGGCGGCTATGCGGTGGATCTGGGCGTGGAAGCGCAGGTACGGGGCGCCTTCCAGAAGATCGAAGGCGAGTTCGGGCCAGCCAGCGTGCTGATCTACAACGCGTCCGCCGGGCGCCCTGGCCGGCCAACGTCACTCAGCGAACGGGCTCTGCTGGCCGACTTTCGAATCAATGCCGTTGCGCCGCTCTGGTGCGTGCAGGAGGCGCTTGACGGCATGGTGGAGGCGGGACGCGGAACTATCATCTTCACCGGAGGTGGACTGGCGCTGGCGCCGCAAACCGATTTCGCATCGCTCTCCATCGGCAAGGCGGCGGTGCGAAGCCTCGCGTTCTCTCTGGCGCAGGAGCTGGAAGGAACCGGGATTCACGTTGCAACGATTACCATTTGCGGCTATGTGCAGGAGGGAACGCACTTCTCCCCGGAGCGTATCGCCGAGGAGATGTGGCGTTTGCACAGCCAGCCGGCGGGCCAGTTCGAGACGGAAATCGTCTACCGTTAGCAATCGAACATAAGACGAACAAAATGTTTGACACAAAGCGGCACGGAGGTGTATTCTAAAGGCGAATATAAGGCGAATCTGGAGCCGCCCTATGCCGCTTCCTTCGAATCTCCGCTGCGGTCCGGCCGGCTGGGCGTACCCCGGCTGGAATGGAGTTGTCTATCCACGCGGCGCAGGCGGCCACTTTCGCCCGCTGGAGTTCCTCGCCCAGTTTTTCGACGTCTGCGAAGTCAATCGCACGTTCTACCAGCCTATTCGGCCCGAGGTGGCGAAGTTCTGGATGGCACAGGTTTCGGCGAACCCGCGCTTCCTCTTCACGGTCAAGCTGGGTCGGCGCTTCACGCACGAGCGTTCGCTCGACGCCGCCGAGATCGCCACGTTCAGGGACGGCATCCGCCCGCTCGATCGCGCGAAAAAGCTGGGCTGCGTGCTGATGCAGTTTCCGTGGACCTTTCGGTTTACCGAAGAAAATCGCGATTTTCTGATTCGCCTGCGCCACTGGTTCCGCGAGTTCCCCCTGGTGGTGGAGATGCGGCATGCAAGCTGGATGAGGGAAGAGGCCGTGGGCCTGCTGATCGACAATCACCTCGGATTCTGCAATATCGATCAGGCCGCATATACGAAGGCGATGCCCCCAACGGCGCTGCTCACCTCCGACATAGGCTATGTCCGGCTGCACGGCCGCAATCCCAACGACTGGGACCAGGAGCGCACAGGACGCGGCGGCGTCCACCCTGAAGACTCGGAAACGGACGGCGGCCGCGTCCGTTGTGCGCGGTTTCGTGGGAAGTTCGGCCGCGGCGACGAAGGCGCGACCGCGCGCAGGCCGGTGGCGCGGCACGACTACCTGTACACCCCCGAGGAGCTGGCCGCGTGGAAACAGCGCATCGCTGAAATCGGCCGCCTCGCCACGCACATGTTCGTGATTACCAACAACGACGCGGGCGGAAAGTCGGTGGTGAATGCCCTGCAGCTCGCCGCGCTTCTGGGCGATTCGCGCCGCGACGCGCCGGCCGAACTGATCCGCCGGTATCCGGAGGCGCTGGCGCAGTTTCACTCCGACTCGCCCGTGCAGCGCGAGCTGTTCGCCGAAACCGGCCGCGCTGCTTAAGCGTTATACTGCTGAAATGCCCGGGCGCATTGTCGACGACACAACCTTCCGCCGCCTCATCCGGGCCCGCGATTTTCTTGCCGGCGAATATACAAATTCGGTCCGTCTCGAAGTCGCCGCTCGAGAGGCCTGCCTGTCGCCTTTTCACTTCCAGCGCCTGTTCTCCAGCACGTTCGGCGAGTCGCCGCACGACTTCGTCACCCGATTGAGGATGGAAACCGCGCTGCGGCTTCTCGAAGACGGCGAGATGCCGGTCACCGACGTCTGCATGGAGATCGGCTACGTCAGCCTCGGCAGTTTCAGCACGCGCTTCGCCGCCCGCATGGGCCAGTCGCCTTCCGAGTATCGTCGCAACTCGCGCCGCTGGATAGCGCCCGTCCACGGTTGGCCCGTATTTCGCATTCCTGGCTGCTTTCTGAGCTTCTGGCTGCCGGGAGAGGCAGTTTCGCAATTCTGAAGAAGCGTGCGTTCGCGTGCTCCGGTTAGTATTTCCTCAGGGAGCGAAACATGATTCAACGATTCACGGCGGCAACCCTCTTCGTTGCCGATCAGGACGAGGCGAGGGATTTCTACGTCGACAAGCTGGGCTTCGAGGTGCGGATGGATCAGAGTATGGGCACCTTTCGCTGGCTCACCGTCGGCCCGAAAGCCCAGCCCGATTTTCAGATCATCCTCATGAAACTGGCGGGCCAGGGACACATGAGCGCGGAGAACGCGGCGGCGCTTCGCGAGCTGATTCAGAAAGGAATCAGCGCCGCGGGCATCTTCGAAACGGCCGACATTCAGAAGACCTATGAAGAGCTGAAGGCGCGCGGCGTGGAGTTCGTCTCGCCGCCCGAGAAGAAGTTCTACGGCTGGGAAGCCGTGTTCAAAGACCCCACCGGCAACTGGTTCAGCCTGGGCGAGCGCAAGTAGCGGCAAGCGGCGCAGCGCACAGGACGCGGCGGCGTCCACCCTGAATGCACCAAACCGGACGCCGGCCGCGGCCGTTGTGCGCGGTTTCGTGGAAGTACAGTGAAGGAAGATGCTCGCTGCTGTACTGCTGCTTGCCGCCGTGGCCGCTCCGCACGACGTGAGCACGTGGATTCCCGCTCGCTGGTATTCTCACGATCCGAAGTCGCTTGAACTGGTACGCCAGACGCCGGTGAATTGTCTCCTGCTGGAGCAGCGCGACTGGGCGAAGTCGTTCGTCGATGACGCTGGCCAGCGCGGAATCGCCACGCTGGGCGTGATACGTCCCGAAGATCGCGCCGAAGATGCCGCACGGCAAGCGGCCAACCTCGGAATGACCGGTGTCGCGCTCGAAGGGGATTTCCCGGACAGCACGGCATCGGCGGTTGAGCACTCCGGCATTCTGGCGGTTCGTCTTCCTTCGCGCGCGAACCTCGACCTGCGTGCGCCGCTGGTCGGTACGTATCAGGGTGTCTGGCCCGGCGTACAGATTCAGAAGGATGGCGTGGCGGTCTCGGCGCCCAGCGGCTCGCCGTGGATCGACACAAACGCCGGCTTCCTGCGCTTCGTCCGTACGGTGGCCGGCGGCCCCGTGTGGATTGCCAACATGCCGCCGCGCGGAGCCGTGTTAACGGCGGCACGCTATCTTCAGGCCATCGCGGATGCCGAGAGCGCCGGCGCTCACTGGGTTATCGCGCTGGACGAAGACACGTCGAAGGGGCTGCTCTCCGGCGACACGAAGGCGCTGGATCTCTGGCGAAAAATGGGCGAGCTGTTGCGCTTTTATGCGAGCCATCCCGAGTGGCGCGCCATGGGTCCGTACAGCACACTGGCATTGCTGGAGGATGCGAACAGCGGCGCGTATCTCGCCGGCGGCATCATGGACATGCTGGCGGCCAAACACACCACGGTTCGCCCGGTGGCCCTGCGGAGCATGCAGCTCGCATCCATGGCAAGTGCGACCCTGGCTGTCAACGTGGATCCGGCGGCGCTGACGCTCCCGCAAAAGGACGCGCTGAGGGCGTGGACGCGCGCGGGCAACACGCTGCTCACCGCTCCGCCGGGCTGGAAGATGCCCATGCCCGACGATCCGAAGCAGATCAGCCTGAATCGCGAGCAGATCGCGCGGCTGGGCGACATCTGGCGCGAGCTGAATTCGCTGCTCGGCAGCCGTAACCCCGGAGGGAAAGTGTACAACGCGCCCGGCGCGATTTCGAACGTTGTCGCGGCGCCGGAAGGCCGCCCGGTTGTGGTGCATCTGGTGAATTACACGAACTATCCGATGGAGGACGTGACCGTCCGCTTCACCCGACATTTCTCCAGCGCGAAGCTGCTGGCGCCAGACCAGCCCGCGCGCGATCTGGAGGTCTTCGAGGAGGACGCAGTCACCGAGATCACGGTCCCAAAGTTCGCCGTTGTTGCCGTGGTGGTGATGGAGTAGGGCGCCGAGCATATTGCTGGAATCATGCCGTGAGCAATATCCGCCTGCCTGGGATGCTCGCAAAGCGCGGTCCGATCCGGCTCATTTCGGCACGACGGGCCAAGCCATCCGAAGAAAGGAGCTATTGGAAATCGCGATGAGACCGGAATACGACTTCACTCAATCCCGAAGGAATCCCCACGCAAAACAGCTCAAGCGGCAGATCACCATCCGTCTCGACACCGCGGCGGTGGACTATTTCAAGTCGCTCGCCGCGGAGTTGGGCATGCCGTACCAGAATCTCATCAACCTGTTTCTGCGAGACTGTGCGCTGAACAAGCGGCGGCACAGCATTCAGTGGCCGGAGGCTCCCAGGGACGACGCGCTACCCGCATTGCTTCAGCGTTCCGTGTAGGCGCCAAGAGACCTCTCCTCGAGCGAGAGGGTCACCGCGGAAACCGGTTCCGCGCTGACCCGCGTCCCGAACGCCCGCGCCCGATTCTCCGCCCACTGCCGCGCCCAGTAATAGTTGAAACGCGTGAACAGGGTGATCACGAAGAGGACCACCAGTATCGCGATCTTGTTCCCGCCGAGCAACAGGATGGCCGCAAGAAGCGGGATTTCAATCGCCCACGGAATGCCCAGACGCCAGCGGTAATCGCGCAGAATGGCGCGTCCCGGCCCTTCGAGGAAATCCGCCGGCACCGCTGCGCCAAAGAACCACTCCGGCCCGCGGAGCATCGACGCTCTCCATCGTTCGACAATGCGCGGAATGCGCATCACCATGGCAAACAGATACAGCAAAACAAAATACTGGTTCGTTGTCACGATTCACTTCCGTGGAGCAGGCCATACAGTTCGTCGCTGACCACGCTCAGGATTTCCCCCCGCGGCATTTTCGCCAGCACCATTTGCGCCAGCACATTGCGCAACGGGAGGCGCAGTTCCCCGTCGTCCTGCCGAATGCCATCTCGCGGAGCGACCACGGCCCTTGCCCCGTGCTTCACAAGGATCAGACCTTCGCCCTGCAGGTCGCGATAGGCTGCGGCGACAGTATTCAGATTGACCCCCAGGTCGGCCGCCAACTGCCTCACCGGCGGAAGCGGCTGACCCTCGGCAACGTCCCCACCCGCGATCAGCGTGCGGATTCCATCGGCAATCTGCTGGTAGATCGGCCGGCGATTCTGCGTATCGATGGTGATCAGCACTGTATAGTGTATGTATACACTATACTCGCGTGGGGGTCAACTGTAAAAACAGAAATCGGGCTACTTTTGCGAGGGCATTACGTAGAGGTAAATGGTGTGCTTTCTGCCGTTGCCGAACGGGTCCGTCTCCTCGACTTCTTTTGGCTTCCAGCCCGGCACTTTGAAACTGTACGAAACCACGCGCGTCCCTGGTTTGAGAGATTTCTCCAGCTTGGGCCGCAGCATCTCGTTGCTGTCGGTGAGCAGATACATGGTGACGACGTCGGCGTCGCTCAGGTCGGCGTCGCGGATATCGCCCTGGATGACTTTCGCGCGATCCTGAAGGCCCAGCTTCTGGATCCTTTCGCTCGCCTTGCGCGCGATTTCGGGAACCAGCTCCACGCCGACGGCCCGCGCCCGGAACTGCTGCACGGCGGTGATGAGGACCCGGCCGTCGCCGCTGCCCAGATCGTAGACCGTGTCGCCAGGCTGCACGTTGGCCAGCTCCAGCATCTTCTCCACGATGATCTGCGGGGACGGAGCATAGGGCGCGAGCGAATTGCGGTAGATGGAACTGCCCTGAGCAAACAGCGAGCCGCTACCGGCAACGAGTACCAGCGCGAACGCAAGACGACTGGACGAGACCCTCATTCTATTGTGTAGAGATGGACGCGGTTGCTTTCTCGTTCCTCGATTTTACAATCCGCGAACACATTTCGTTGACAGCGTACCAAAGATCGCGGGGCCGGGTGATGGTGTATTCCACCCCATGGAAGTAGCGTACGGTTCGCCCGATGGCATCGCGCCAGGGAACCTGCTGAGGGTTCGAATTGTAATTCATGTAGAACATCGGGAAATCCACCGTACCGATGTCCTTCAGGGTTTCGGTGGGCACGTTCTGATCGAGCATCACCTTGGGTCCGGCAAACACCAGCGCGTCAGGGCGGTCGTGAGCATCGGCCAGCTCTTGGCGGATCAACTGGCTGAGGAAGCCGGTGTCGCCATGCTTGTCGCCCAACTGGTGCAGGTTCACCGTGCCCAGCCTGAGCGAGCTCAGGGCGTTGCCGAGGGCGGGGAAGTCGATCTTGTCGCCGACCACCTGCCGGTACATTACGCGCTGCTCCTGCATGTTAAAGGCGACCAGCGAGAAGCGGCCGAAATGGGGGTCGCGGGAGATGCTGCGCAGAATGGAGACCAGGGCGCTGACGTCTACATCGTGCATGGCCGGCGCCAGGGGGTCCTCGGGGGCGAAGTTGATCAGTACCTTCAGGTTGAGCCCGGGTTGGCCCGGGGCCCGCTCCACCGGCGGCTCCTCCTGGAACTGCTCGCCTTCGGACCGCTCCACATCGTTTGGCCGAATGGTCAGCGTCACATCGCGGTCGCGCGGCTGCAGCGCGGCATCCGTGTCCCAGCTTGAGGCGCACACGCGCTCGGAACGGTCGCGCATGAGCCAGTCCACGTGGTAGGCGCCCTCGCCGACATCGAAAGCTCCCGCGAGCGAGGCATCGCCGTGGGTTTCGTCGTCGATGAAGGGCACATGAACCTTCTGCTCGAAGTAAACCGGCTGATTCTGGTGGGCCGCCGGGGTCACTCGAAAAATGATCGTAAGGGTATTGTCGGAACCCGCGAATTCATTGATCGGGACGGCCACGTCGTAGCCGGCGTGCAGACGCAGGTCGAAGCCGAGCTGCGGTTTCTGCGGAGTTACGGTGCAGGGAAGGTCGTGGCGCGTTTCGCCGGCCTCCAGCACGGCGAGATCGGAGGGGAACATGTTCAGCCGGGCGCCCGGAACAGCATCCCGGAGGAGGATCTGAGCTCGTCCACTGAATCCCGCCAGCACTGCGCACACCCCCAGCGTGGTGGCTACGCCGCGCCAAAGCCGGAGAACCGCACTCCCGAGCGTTCGCATCTGCCCGACCCGTCTTCGCTGTGTTGATCTATTCTATCGGCAATCCGATTGATTTGTTCCAGAGAGGTTGCAAAAATCTCTCGGCACGGAATGGAGAATGGACTCGGAGCGGGGCGGCAGGTTTCTTCCGTCACCGTTTGTGATACAGTTCCTTTGTTATGGCCTCGCGCAGCGTTAACAAAGTGATTCTCGTCGGCCATCTGGGCAAGGACGCGGAGACACGGTTTACCCCCGCGGGCGTGGCGGTGACCAGTTTTTCGGTCGCCACCAACCGGCGCTGGAAAGATCAGCAGACGGGCGACTGGAAGGAAGAGACCGACTGGACCAATGTGGTCCTGTGGCGCCAGGAGAACCTGGCCAACTACCTGACCCGCGGCAAGCAGGTATATGTGGAGGGCCGGCTCCAGACCCGCAGCTACGAGGACAAGGACAACAAGAAGGTCTGGAGGACGGAAGTGGTTGCCGAGGACGTGATCCTGCTCGGCGGGCGTGGCGAGGGTGCCTCCGAAGGTGGCGGCCCGGTTTCCGCTCCCCGCAGTGCACGGCCACCTCAGTCCGGTGGTGGCGGCTCGCGGCCCGCGGAAGAGCCCGGTCCGATGGACCAGGGCATCACCGACGACGACGTGCCGTTCTAGAACGTGGCCCGGAGACGTTTCACCTCGAAGCAGGGCCAGTACCTTGCCTTCATTTACTACTACACGAAGGTGCACAGGATCGCCCCAGCCGAGGCCGACATGCAACGCTATTTCCGAGTAACGCCACCATCGGTGCATCAGATGGTACTCGCCCTGGAGGCCAATGGTTTCATCGAACGGATTCCGGGGGAAGCTCGCTCGATCCGTCTGCTCATCGCCCCGGAAGAATTGCCGGACCTGTCATGAGTTTCGGGTTCGCATGGACAGCGAACGACGGGCGCTCCCGCGGGACGAAGGGAGTGGCATGCGGCCATCGTCCGCCGTCGGATTCGCATGCATGTACGTCCGGAGCACCGCGTTGATGCGTGTCCGATAGCCCCTCTGCCGCCGCAGCCATTCCAGAGGGTCGCCCGGGCCGAGGGATGGCCACACGTGCGATCTGTCTCGAGAGCCGTCCGATTTCCTCATCGGTCCCGGAACGAAACCTCCCCCAGTCGGTGCTTTTCCTGGCCGCAGCTTTTCCAGTATGCTTCTCTTTCATGGCCTTCTGCTTTCCACGCGGATATGATTTGACGCACGCGGCGGGGGCGACGGGCGTCAGTCAGTCGAGCCCGCCCCGATGGCTTCGGCCGGTTGGCGGATCATGAGCCACGATACGCCGGCGTCCGGAACGAAGCCCCTGATCCTCTGCGCCTTGCTTGCGGTACTGGCGATCTTTTCCGCGCTGTTTCTGGTGAAGGACACGGATCTGCGCGTCTACTGGTACGCGATGAGGGAATACTATTCGGGCATTCGTCCGGCGTACGGACCCATGAGCGGAGTCGGCTATCCAATGAATTACCGGTACCCGCCGGTGACCTACCTGATGCTCTACCCATTGCGGTTCACGACCGTTCGCGTAGCGGGGATTTTCTGGACGGTGGGTGAGTGGCTCGCGACGGTTCTGACGGTGCGGCTGGCCATGCGCCGGCTTCCGTTTCACCTTAGCCGAACGGCGGCCATTCTCTGCTGCGCCTCCCTGCTGAGCTACGTGGTGCTGGCGATTCGATACGCGAACATTCAGCCATTCGTCATTTGCGCCCTTTTTGCGGGACTCATCCTGGCCGAGGCGCGCCCCGTCTGGTCGGGTCTGCTGCTGTCGCTGGCGATCACGTTCAAGATCTGGCCCATTCTGTTCCTTCCGTGGTTATTCCCCAGGGGCCGCCGGCGCGCCGCCGCATACACCGGTCTGTGGCTTGCGGCTCTTTGGACCGCCCCGGTGTTCGTGTTCGGCGTGCAGGGCTATTGGGCGATGCTCGGCCAATGGCGCGACGCCATGACTCAGATTGCCACGACGTACTCGGAAATCTATTACGTGCTGGGCCAATCGCTGTTTGAGGTCGTCCTTCGCTATTGCGATTTCCTGACCGGGGCTTTCCGGGATGTCGCCTGGATTCGCTCGATCTCGCCGGCCACGGCGGCGCATGGAGCGGAAGTCTTCGCGGCGGCGGTCTACATTGGGGTGACGTGGCGTATGCTTCGTTCGGACCGTCGCCAGTTGTGGGCGTGGGATGGCGCCGCCTTTGTCCTTTACTCGCTCGTTGAGCCGCACGCCGTGAAGAGCGGCCTGATTTCCCTGGCGCCGGCGGTTTTGACGGCAGGATATCTTTACGCGCGCGGCAGACGCGAGCTATGCGGCGCATCACTGAAGCCTGAAGAGCGCAGATCCGCCTCAATCGCCGGCGTGTTGTTCCTGTGCGCTTGCATGCTGTTCTTCCTCGGGACCGTGATCCAATACCGGCCGTGGCAGCGATTCCTGCTGGCGGCTGGTCTGGATTGCTGGGCCGAAATGCTGCTGCTGGCGGCGTTCACGATCTGGATTACACGCACGCCGATCGCGCACGACGCCGCGAATGCCGGGGGCGATCGCGGGCGGCTTGACTCGTATCCAGAGGACGGCAGGTAACGCCGCTGTCACCGAGGAGGACGTGCCGTTCCGGTGGATTGCCGACGGCGTCCTGCCGTCGGGCGTGCGGAGCCCGGGGAGGGCGCATTTTTCGGCGCCAGGTTCGCGTTCATGTAACTGCGGAGCACTGCATTAATTCTGGTCTGATAGCCCTTCTGCCTTCGCAGCCATGCGAGAAGGTCGGCGTCGAGGCGGATGGTGATGGTTTGCTTTGGCTGCGGGATCACCACGTGCGCGTCCTTCCAGAACGCTGCATCGGTTGGTTGAACATCCGAATCGTCTTCGATGGCGCGCCGGATTTGCTGATCGGTCCGCGAGCGAAGACGCTCCCAGTCGGTGCTATTCATGTCCGAGACTTTTCCAGTATGCTTCTCTCTCATTTCTTCTGCCCTCCAGGCGGATATGATTCGGCGTATGCTTGCCGACACATCGGTGTAGATCACGGTGATCTCAATGCCCTCCACCAGGCCAATCGCGTAAACAAGGATCTCCCCGTAATCGAAGCGATCATCCGCGTTCTCCACCGTGGGACTTTCGAAGATCCTGACGGCATCCGCGAATTCGATGCCATGGCGAGCGATGTTCCGCCGGTTCTTCTCGGGGTCCCAGTTGTACGTCATGCCGTCATATTTACATTATGTATTTACGCGGAGCGCGCCGCAATGGTCCTGCGTCAGTCTCCATGGCGAACAGGTAACAAGTAACGAGTACTGCGCCGACCCCCAATCCGGGCGGCTGGTCACATGGTCTCCGGCGCCGGGCGCGTACGCCGCTTACGACTATTCGAGCCCGATTCAGTTTCACAACGCTTCGATCCCCGGCAAATTCACGATCACTCAGGGCGGACAGGTGGTAGCGGAAGTTCATGTCGAGGGCGTCACCGATCCAGGGAAAGTGGATGACGCGCGGTTCAGTCCGGCGGGTCTCGCTTCAGCCGGCGTCGGTCCGCTGATGAGCCCGCCATGGATGGTTCGCAGCATGGTGGCGCGCGGCGCGACCTTGCCCAGTGCCGTCATGCAGGTAGAGCTGGTGCACGGCATGCTCACGCCGGATCGCAGGATGACCGAAACCGAGATCGTGGCCACCAGCGACGTGAGCCTCAACCAGGCGGCGCTCGATCACGTGGCGCAGTGGCAGAGTTGGCAGGCGGAGGACGAGGACCAGCCCGGAGCGACCCCGCAGGCGCACGAAGTGTACTTCACGGTGCGGTTCGCGGTGCCGGGACAGTAGGACGAACAGGCGGCCTGAGAGGCCGCCGCAGGCTGGGAGCCTGCCCCACGTCATTTCTTTCCGTATTCCAGGTGCAGGCGCAGACTCTCGATCCAGAGCGGCCCGCGATCCTGGTTAAACGCCGGGTTGTTGACGTGCTGCACGTCCACGGTCGCGAAGAAGCCACGGCACAATTCGGCGTTGTAATAAGTCTCCCAGACATATTCGGGCGCGTAGTTGAGCGCGCCGTCGCCAATCAGAAAGTCGAGCCCGCCCGCGGCGAGGTACTGCGCATGCACGGCGGAGAGCCCGCTCACGGTCAGCTCCGTGGCCACCGTGTCCGACTTGCGATGCCAGCGCGTTCCCGTCACCGACACGCCGCCCGTGGCCAGCCGGTCGATTGCCGTGAAAACGAATGATTCCGTCTTGCCATCGTTCCAGCCCAGCCGCGAGAAGATCCCGATGTCGGACGTAATTTCCTGATCGAAGCTCACGCCGTCGCCGTACTTCAGCCGGCCCACTTGGCGCGTGGCGATCACGTTGGGAGTGGTGTTGGTTTCCCGCGCGATTTGCAGGGCTTCGCCGTAGCTGCCCGAATCGGTGTGATTGAGATAGGTGAGCGCCCGCACCGCGCCGGGGTGCTTGCCGATGGACCAACGGCGCTCGGCTTCAAATGTGTCGCCGCGGTCGCGAAAGAGCCGGCGATCGAAACGCAGGCCGTTGGCGACTTTCGGCACGGCGGCGCTGCTGTAGCGGAACGACCAGTTGCGGGTGTGCAGCTCGTGAACCCAGCCCCACGTGTAGCCGCGCGTATCGGCCGGATAGTCCCACGCGCCGTTGTACATGATCGCCCAGCCCATGAACTGCGATCGGGGGTCGTGGGTGTAGCGATTGTTGTCGAAGAAATCGGTGAGGCTGAAGCGGCCGGCATAAATGGTGTAGCGCACCATGGGCCGCGTGCCCGCGAGCTGGTTGTCGTCGCTTTCGAACGATTCGCGCTCTTTGCCGAAACCGAAATCATGTTGGATGTAGGCGCGCGCGAGATAGGGTTTAGGAGTGGCGCCGGCCACGCGCGGCAGCTCGCCGTTGGGGGAGTTGGCCAGGCCGTTAACGCCGCTGAAACCGCGTCCGCCGGCAACTTCGGGGTCCACGTAGACGATGGTGTCGTCTTCAATGCGGTATCCGATGAACAGCGTGGTGGTAAGAGAGGCCTCGTGTTCGGGGTGATTCACCAGGCTGAGCGGGCCGGTGTAGTCGGCGGGAAACGAGCCGTGCTGCTGGCCGATGGAGGTCGCCTGCCAGTACAGATTCCAGCGCTCGTCGGGGGTGTCGGCGGGCGTATTGTCCTGGGAGCGCGCGAAGGGCGCGGCCAACGCGAAAACAACGACGAGAGCGATTGAGGAGCGCAACCGCCATTATCGCAGGCGTGTTTCGGGTGCTGAGTCCTGCATTGTGCGAGCTGTGGACTTCAGAGTTCCTTCCAGCATACGCTCCGACACTCTAGCGATAATGCCGCTGGCGATCCAGCGGAACACCGCCGGCACCTGCCGCGAGAGCACCAGCGCCTCGCATTCGACATAGACGCCGCCGTCCTGCTCCGCAAAGCGCCAGTAATCGTCCAGCGCCCAGATGAAACCGCGGTCGTGAGCGGGCGTGCCGGGCGGAGAGTCCACGGATGGGACCTCCCGGACGCTCTCCGAGTTCGACTCGATGATCAGATGCGTGGCGTCCGTGGGGCGATAGGCGATCCGCAAGGTCACGTCGAATACGGCCGTGATCAGCGGCTGCTGCACCAGCCGCAGATAGACCTGAAAGTCGTTGCCGTTTCGCGAGAGAACGCGCGACTCCACGATCACCGGTTTCATGTAGCGCTTCCGATTGCTGTAATCCTGCAGCCCCGGAAGCACGCGGGCGATGGTGGTGTGCGGAACAAACGCCGCGCCGATCCAGTGCTGCACCTGGCCGTGCGGTATGGCGATCTCCGGCCGAAGCCCCAGCGATCCAGCGGAGACCGTGAGGATCTGCCCCGCGCGCAATCGCGCAAGTCTCGAGCCTGACGCCAGCCGCAGCAACGTCCCAGCCGACTGGTCTTCCTTGACTCGCGCCGCCACGGAAGCAGAGTACTGCCGAAACGCCCGTATCGTCTCCGGCGGGGGCTGAGCGATCACCGCTCGCGGCGCCAGTGAGGCTGCCAGTGCGAAGGCCCCCCAGAATCTCATTTGCCGGCCACCTGCTGTCGAGGATAGCCGATGACGTGACTAGGGGCGCACGGCTTGTGCCGCCGGCCCATTCCACTGCGCGTCGGGCAGATTCCAGCCGCCGCCCAGGGCCTCGTAGAGCTGCACGATCGCCAGGCGTCGCTCGAGCTCGGTCTCCGCGAGAGCGTTTTCGGCGGGAAAGAGCTCCTGCTGGGCTTCCAGCACCTCGAAATAGCTGGATTTCCCCGCCACGTAGCGCTGCTGCGATACGTCCACGGCTTCCTGATACGCCTTCACCGCGGCCGTCTGCCGCTCGCGCACGGCTTCCAGCTTTTCGCGCGCGATCAGCGCATTCGATACGTCGCGAAACGCACTCAGCGCGGCCTGCTCGTACGCGGCGCGGGCTTCGTCCCACTCAGCGACTGCCTGGCGTTTCTGCGCGCGCAGCGTCCAGCCTTCCCAGACAGGCCCGGCGGCGAGACCGGCCACGCTCCAAAGCGACGCACGTCCCTGGGTGAAGTCCGCAAGCGGAGTGCTGATCCGTCCGAACAGCGAGGTCAGCCCGATGCGCGGGAAGAAGTTCGCGGTGGCGATGCCGATCTGCGCGTTGGCAGCCCGCACGCCCTGTTCCGCCGCCAGCACGTCAGGCCTGCGCTCCAGCAGCGTGGATGGCACGCCCGCGGGCACTTCGGGCGGAATCGTCTGCTCCAGCAGAGTTCCCTTGCGCGCGATTGGGCCTGGCAGAGACCCCAGCAGCACGCCGATTTCGTTCTCCTTCAGCGCGATCTGCCGTTCGAGGTCGGGAATGCTGGCGGCCGTTTGCTCCATGGCCGCTCGCGCCCGCGACGTTTCCAAACGCGATGCGGTGCCGCCCTCCAGCCGCTGTTGAAAAATGTCGAGGCTTCCCCGAAACGACTCCGTCGTGCGCCGCGCGATGTCGAGGCGCAGATCCAGTTCGAGCAGCTCATAATACGCCGTGGCGACGCTGCTCACCAGCGAGAGCAGTACGCCGCGCCGGGCCTGCTCGCTCCCCATGTACACAGCCAGCGCGTATTCGTTCGATCTGCGGATGCGGCCCCACACATCGGCCTCCCAGGCGGCCTGCAGGTAGGCCGCCGCCGTGCCCTGGCGAGCGCCGTACTCCGGGGCGGGAGTTCCCAGCGATTCGTTTTGTCCTCCGCTGATTCCGGTTTCATAGATAACACCCGGCAAATATTGTGAGCGCGCCTGCACGGAAAGCTGTCGCGCCTGTTCCACTCGCGCGGCGGCCGCGCGCAAATCCAGATTGTTGGCGATGGCTGTGCGAACCAGCCCCTGCAGGGTCTCGTCGTGGAACACGCTCCACCAGGGAAGATCGGCCATGGAGGCGGATTCGGCGGCGGTTTGTCCACGATATGCCGGGGGCGCGGGCGCCCTCGGTCGCTGGTAATTGGGCCCGACGACGCAGCCCGTCAGCAGCGCCAAAGCCCCGCTCAGCACAACCACAGCGAGCCGGCGCATTATTGAGCCTCCTTCGAGCGCCTGTGCCCGCCGAGGCGTTCCATGAGATAAAACGTCACCGGAATCAGCAGCACGGCGATGCAGGTGGCAGCGGTCATGCCGCCGATCACGCAGCTTCCGATGGCCCGCCGCGCCAGCGCACCCGCGCCACTTGCCGCCCACAGCGGCGCGCAGCCCAGAATGAAGGCGAACGAGGTCATCAGAATGGGACGCAGCCTCAGCCGCGCGGCCTCCAGCGCGGCATCGGCCAGGGACATGCCGCCTTCGTAGCGGACCTTGGCGAACTGCACAATCAGAATCGCGTTCTTGGCGGCCAGCCCGATCAGCATCACCAGTCCGATTTGCACGTAAACGTCGTTGGTCATGTGGCGCACGGCCAGCGTGGAGAGCGCTCCGGCAACGGCGATCGGCGTTCCCAGCAGGACGCTCATGGGCAGCGTCCAGCTTTCATAGAGCGCCGCCAGAATCAGGAAGACGAACACCAGCGACATGCCGAATATGGCCACCGCGGGCAGGCCTTTGCGCGCCACCTGCTCCTGAAACGACATGCTGGCGTAATCAAAGCCCATCTCGCGCGGCATGGTCTTCGCGAACACGTCTTCCAGCGCATCCATCGCCTGCCCGGAGCTGTAGCCCGGAGCGGCGCTGCCGAAAATCTGCGCGCAGCGGTATTCGTTATAGCGCTGGGTGAATTCCGGACCGGTGATGCGCCGCAGCGTGGTCAGCGCCGAAAGCGGCACCATTTCGCCGTTGCGATTGCGCACATAGAATTGCTGTACCTCTTCCGGCCGCGTGCGATGCTCGCCCTCGGCTTCCAGAAACACGCGCCACTGGCGGCCGAAACGGTTGAAGTAGTTGATGAACGATCCGCCCATGAACGTCTGCAGCGTGTCATACACGTCGGCGACATTGACGCCCTGCGAAATGGTCTTGTCGCGATCGACATCGACGAACACCTGCGGAATGGTGGGCAGGAATGTCGTCTGCAGGTTCGACAACTCGCGCCGCTGGCGCGCGGCCTGCATGAACTGCTTCAGGTTCTGGTCTAGGAACGCGATGTCGCGGCCGGCGCGGTCCTCCAGCACGAACGTAAATCCGCCGGACACGCCAATGCCGGGAATCGCCGGTGGCGTGATGGAGAAGGCGATGCCCTGCGGCAGCGAGGACAGACGGCCGTTCAGATATCTCACCACGCCCGCAGCCTGGTCGGCTTTCGACTCGCGCTCGTCCCAGGGCTTCAGTTTGATGAAGTAGAACGCCGAGTACGTGTTCTGCACGCCGGACAGGATGTTCACGCCGACCACGCTGATGAAGGATTCGATCGCCGGCACCCTGCGGATCACGTCTTCCACCTGGCGAACCACATCGTCGGTGCGCTGCAGCGACGCCGCATTGGGAAGCTGCACCTGCAGCATGACGTAACCCTGGTCCTCTTCGGGCAGGAATCCCGTGGGCAGCCGTTTGGTGAACCACCAGGAGGCAAACGCGCAGACTCCCAGCATGAGCACGGCGATGACGGACTTGCGGATGAGCGCGCCGCAAAGCCTCACATAGGTGTTTCGGGCGCGCCCGAATGTCCGATTGAACAGCCGGAAGAACAGGCCCAGCGGCCCGCGCGCCGGCTTCTGCGGACGCAGCAGGATGGCCGCGAGCGCCGGGCTGAGCGTGAGCGCGTTGAACGCCGAGATCACCACCGATATCGCGATGGTGATGGCGAACTGTTGATACAGCCGGCCGGTAATGCCAGGCACGAACACCGTTGGCACGAAGACGGCGGCCAGGATGATGGCAATGCCGATCACCGGCGCCGAAACTTCCTCCATCGCCTTGAACGCCGCTTCCCTCGCCGTGGACCCTTCCTCGATGTGGCGCTGCACCGCTTCCACCACCACAATCGCGTCGTCCACCACCAGTCCGATGGCCAGCACCAGTCCGAACAGCGAGAGCGTGTTCAGCGAGAAGCCGAACAGCGGGAAGAGAATGAACGTGCCGATCAGCGAAACCGGCACGGCCAGCAGCGGGATCAGCGTGGCACGCCAGTCCTGCAGGAACAGATAGGTCACCAGCGCCACCAGAGCCAGCGCTTCCAGCAGGGTGATGACGATTTCATAGATGCCCTGGCGCACCGGCAGCGTGGTGTCGAGTCCCACGCGATACTCGACGTCGTCCGGGAAACGCTGCTTCAGCTCTTCCATGCGCTTCTTCACGCGGTCGGCGGCGTCGAGCGCGTTGGAGCCGGGCAACTGGTACACCGGAATGATCGCCGCGGGATCCCCGTTGAAACGCCCGCGGACGTTGTAGGTTTCCGCGCCCAGCTCGATACTCGAGACGTCGCTCACCCGCAGCACCGAGCCGTCGCGATTGGCCCGCAGCACGATCCGGCCGAAATCCTCCGGCGTGAGCAGGCGGCCCTGCGCCCGCATCGTGTAGGTGAATTCCTGACCGCCGGGCACCGGCTCGCCGCCCACCTGCCCGGCGGGATTCACGGTGTTCTGCTGCTGGATCGCGGCGGCGATTTCCGGTATGGTGACGCCCAGCTTGGCAAGCTGATCCGGCTTCACCCAGATGCGCATGGCGTAGCGGCCGCCGTACACCAGCACGTCGCCGACGCCCGGCACACGCGTCAACTCGTCCACGATGTTGATGTATCCGTAGTTGGCGAGGAAGTTGCGATCGTGCGTGCCGTGCGGCGAATACAGCGCGATCATCATCAGCGGCGTGCTGGTGGCCTTGCGCACGATCAGTCCGTAGTTGCTGACGTCGATGGGCAGTTGCGTGGCCGCCAGCGACTGGCGCATCTGAGTGAGGATGAGATCGATGTTGGGCTGCGTCTTCACGTCGAAGTTCACGCGCATGCCCATGCTGCCGTTGTTGGCGTTGGTGGAGAGCATGTAGTTCATGTTGTCCACGCCGCTCATCTGCTGCTCGATGGGCGCGGCCACGGACTGTTCGATGGTCTGGGCGTCGGCGCCGATATACGTGGCGCTGATGGTGACTTCCGGCGGGACGATTTCGGGGAACTGCGCCACCGGCAGCGAGACCATGGTGATGACGCCGAGCAACACCGTGAGGATGGCGATCACGATCGCCACAATGGGGCGCCGAATGAAAAAGGGTGACATGGCCGGCTACTTCGCCCCCGCCGCGTCTTTCGGATTCACCACAACGCCGTTGCGGACCTTCTGCAGGCCTTCCACCACGACGCGCTCGCCGGCCCGCACGCCGTCCTCGACGATCCACGAGGTCCCGATGCGCTCGCCCATGCGCACATTGCGCATGGCGACTTTGTTCGCCCCATCCACCACTGCCACCTGGTAGGAGCCCTGCAACTCGCTGACCGCACGCTGCGGAACCAGCACCGCCGCCTTGCGGACCCCCAATACCGCGCGCACGCGCCCGTACTGGCCGGGCCGCAGAACGTTGCCGGGATTCGGAAAGAGAGCGGCGAGGCGCAGCGCGCCGGTGCCCACATCCACCTGCCGATCGGCCATGAAGAACGTGCCTTTGTGCGGATACACGGAACCATCCGCGAGCACCAGTTCAAAATCGTTCATCCACGAGCCGCCCGAGCCGCCCGATTTGATGTCCCGGCGGCTCTGCAGGTACTCCTGCTCGCTCACCGTGAAGTACGACTTGATGGGATCCACCGTGGACACCATGGTGAGCGCGCCGCTGGTGGGCGACACCAGATTGCCCACCTGCACCGTGGCCAGCCCGGCAATGCCATCCACCGGCGCGACGATGCGCGTGAACTCGAGATTCAGCGCGGCGTTGTCCACCGAAGCCTTCGCCGTGGCGATGGACGCTTTCGCCGCTTCGATCGCCGCCTGCGCGGCATCCTCATTCGCGCGCGCCTCTAATTCGGCCTGGACAGCGTCGTCCATCTCTTCCTGGCTGATCGCCTTCGTCTTCGCCAGCGGCGCATAGCGCTTCACGTCCAGTTCCGCCTTGCCCAGCCGGGCCTCGCTCTGCGCGAGATTGCCGTTGGCCTGTTGCAGGTTTCCCTCGGCCTGTGCGAGCATCCCTTTGGCCTGATTGAGCGCCGCATCGAAGGGCCGGGAATCGATTTCGAACAGCAACTGGCCTTTGCGGACGAAGGAGCCCTCTCGATAATCCTGGCGGAGCAGGTATCCGCTCACCTGGGCGCGGATTTCGGCGTTCACCCTGCCGTCCAGCGTCCCAATCCACTCGCGGACAATGGGCACATCGCGGGCCTCGGCCTGGGTAACTTCAACATCGGGTGGGGGCATATGCCCCACAGGCGTCTGCGAACCGCAGGCGCCCAGCAGCGTCACAAGAGCCGCCAGCGGCGGAATCCACACATGGCTGACGCGCCAGGAGGAAAACACGGATCTATGAGTCATTTCGAAGAGATGTCTTGATGTGTAAGCTATCACGCGAGCACGCCGGATGCCAGAAACGGCGCGATTCTCATACCGCTGTAACGCGGCCGACCTAAACTGACTGCTTGTTCAAATCGATCTTCCTTCTGCCTGCGTTCGCCCTGGTCCTCTCCGCCGAGCCTCGTCCGGTTCTGCTGATTTCCATCGACGGCCTGCGGCCGGACTGCGTCCTGAAAGCCGATCAGTATGGCCTGAAGATTCCCAACCTCCGCCGCATGGTGGCCGGCGGCGCCTATGCGACGGCAGTTCACGGCGTCTTCCCCACCGTCACCTACCCCAGCCACACCACACTGGTGACTGGCGTTTCCCCGGCTGGCCACGGCATCTTCGCGAACACCACCTTCGACCCCACCAATGCGAACTACGGCGGCTGGTACTGGTATGCCGAAGATATCAGAGTTCCGACCCTCTGGGACGAGGCCTCGAAGGCCGGGCTGACCACCGCCAATGTTCACTGGCCGGTCACCGTGGGCGCGAAGATCGATTGGAATCTCGCGCAATACTGGCGCGCAGGCACCCCCGACGACCGCAAGCTGCTGCGCGCGCTTTGCACTCCGGGTCTGCTCGATCTTCTGGAGCGCGATCTGCCGCCCTACGCGGATGGTTCCGATGAAAGCCTCGCGGCGGACCAGCGGCGAAACCTGTTTGCGATCCGCCTGCTGGAGTTGAAGCGCCCGGCTTTCATGACCGTCTACTTCGCATCGCTCGATCACGTGGAGCACCAGTTCGGGCCGTTCAGCCCGGAAGCAAACGCCACGCTCGAGCAACTCGACACCCTGGTCGGGGCGCTGCGCGATGCCGCGGGTCCGGGCGTCGTGGTCGCGGTGGTATCCGACCACGGCTTTGTGCGAATCGACAAGGACGTCAATCTGCTTACCGAGTTTCTGAAGGCCGGACTGATCACCGTGGATGAAACGGGCAAAGTGACGTCCTGGCAGGCGGGCGGATGGGCGGCGGGCGCCACCGGCGCGATCATGATCAATCCGCAGGCGCCAGCCGGCACGAAAGAACGAGTCGCCGAGGTGCTGGGCCGCCTCAGTAAAGACCCCGCGAACGGTATCCAGCGCGTGCTGGACAGCAAGGAAATCGACCGGCTCCACGGTTTCCCGGGCGCCGATTTCGTCGTGGCGTTGCGGCCGGGCTACTCCTTTGGCGCGCGAGTCACCGGGCCGCTGGTCACCGACTCCGCTCTCCGCGGCATGCACGGATATCTTCCGGACGTAGCGGACATGGACTCGACTTTCCTTCTGGCCGGGCCGGGCGTCCCCGCGGGCCGCTCGCTCGGTGAGATCGATATGCGCGACATCGCGCCGACTCTGGCCGCAATTGTCGGAGTTCGTCTGGCCAGAGCCGAAGGCCACGACGTGTTGGCCGGCACCGGGCGGAGCCGCCCACAGTGCGCGCCGAGTGAAGCCGGCGGTCCGCTCCGTTGTGCCGGCGTTGACGTGTTGGCCGGCACAGGGCGGAGCCGCCCACAGTGCGAGCCGAGTGAAGCCGGCGGTCCGCTCCGTTGTGCCGGCGTTGACCTAAGAGCCGCGCAATAGCGAATGGCCGAAGCCGCCGTCGCCCTGAACTCCGCCCGCCGCCGCGCCCGATGGCAAACGCTCACCGTCTCCCTGCTGGTGACCGGTTACGCCGGTTACTATCTGTGCCGGTCGAATCTCGCCGTCGTGATGCCGCTCCTCATTGCCGATTTGTCGCGGCGAGGGATCAGCCCCGATGCCGCCCGAATCATGCTCGGCTCGGTGGCTTCGTTCGGCGTGCTCGCGTACGCCATCGGCAAGTTTCCCAGCGGCAGTCTCGCCGACTATTTGGGCGGCCGCCGCAACTTTCTGCTCGGCATGGCCGGCAGCGTCGTTCTTACCGTTGCTTTCGCGCTTTGCGGAAGCCTGCCCCTGTTCACGCTGGCGTGGATGGGCAACCGGCTGGTGCAGTCGATGGGCTGGGCGGGCGCCGTGAAGATCGCGTCGAAATGGTTCTCCTTCCGCCGCTATGGGACGGTGATGGCGATCATCAGCCTCAGCTTCCTGTTCGGAGATGCCCTCGCGCGCCAGTTCATGGCCCTGCTGCTGGCCGCTGGTCTGGGGTGGCGTAGCGTGTTTCTGGTGGATGCGGCGGTGTTGGCGGCGATTCTCGCGGTTTGTCTCTGGCTCCTTCGCGAATCGCCGGCCGCGATTGGCGAAGCGGAGCCCGCGGCGAATCCCGCGAACCTGTTCGGCGGTGCGGATGCCGGCGCGAAGCCGCGAAGTCTGGCCACCCTGCTCAGGCCGTTTCTGACCAGCGGCGTGTTCTGGCTCGCCTGCGCGCTTTCGCTCGGGACAACCATCCTGCGCGAGACCTTCAATCTCTGGACGCCTACCTGGCTCACGCAGGCGGCGAGCATGAGCGCCGCCGGTGGCGCGAGCAGCAGCGCCATGTTCTCCATCTTTGGCGGCATTTCGGTGATCCTCTGCGGTTTTCTCAGCGATCGGCTGGGGCGCAGCGGACGCGCCGCCATCATGTTTGTCGGCCTCACTCTCGCGAGCGCGACGCTACTTGCGCCCGGGCTCGATCTGTTGCATGGCTCGCGCCTTCTGCCGGTGGCATTCATCGGCGTGGTGGGCTTCCTGATCGTGGGCCCTTACTCCTTCCTGGCCGGCGCGGTCGCGCTGGATTTCGGCGGCAAACAGGGCAGCGGCACCGCATCGGGCATCATCGATGGCGTCGGCTATCTTGGCGGCGTGCTGTCGGGCGATGCAGTGGCCCGCGTCTCCGTGCAGTTCGGCTGGGGTGGGGCCTTTCTGGCGCTCGCCGCAGTCGCGGTATTTTCGAGTGTTGCCGCGGGAGTGTTTCTGCTCCACGAAAGGAAAAGTGTAAGTGACCTCGCGTCATCTTCCTGACGTTGTCAGGCTGACTCAGCCTGAGTCAGCCTGAAGTCAGCCTGACTGTGGAATTAAGCCACGCTCCAGTTCACCGATTCTTCAACTCAAATTCGCAGAATTGAAACGGTCGGGATAGTACACTCAGCGGAACGTAGTCTCGTCGGTACACGGAAATTGCAGCGCGAGTGCGGACGAATCGCCGTCCCCGGGCATTTCGTTGTGACGGTGTACACGGACACGGCGGACCAAACAACCATTTCGGAGATGGAGGCGAACTTGAAAGATAACTTGTATTTGCGGAATGTGCGCGGAGCCGTCCTGCGATGCGCAGTTGCGTGCATCCTGCTGGCTGGCGCGCTGTGCGCCCAATCCACCTACGGCACGATTACAGGAGCAATCACCGATCCCAGCGCGGCCGTAATCGCGGGTGCAACCGTTGAGGCGAAGAACCAAAGCACGGCGGAGGTGCGTACGGTGAACACCGACGCCGAAGGCTTCTTCCGCTTTGTGGACCTCGACCCGGGGACTTACGTGGTCTCCGCGACGGCGAACGGATTCGACCGCGTCGAGCGTAAGGACGTGATCCTGAAAGCGCGCGAAGAGGTTCGCGCCGACATTCAACTCCCCGTCGCCGGCGGAGCCCATACGACCGTGGAGGTGGTTGGCACGCCGGTCGTGTCCGAGGCGCTCACGCTCTCCGATTCCAAATCGGGCGATGAAATCAACTCGCTGGCTCTGAACTTTCGCGCTACCGCAACCCCCAGCCCGATTGGCGTGGCCACGCTCGCGCCGGCGGTGACCAGCGATCAGAACGGGACCATCAACATCTCCGGGCAGCTATCCACGGCCACGGCGTATTCGCTTGACGGAATCTCCACGCAACTGCCGCGCTACGGTGGCCCCACCTCGAACCTGTTTCCTTCGGTGGAAGGAATCTCCGAGTTCCGCGTGAACAGCGTCAGCAACAGCGCCGAGTTTTCGCAACCGAGCGATATTACGGCCATCAGCCGAAGCGGCTCGAACGATTTTCACGGCGGCGGCTTCTGGTATCTGCAGCGCGAGGACTTCAACTCGCCCGATCAGATCAGCGGCATCATACCCACCGGCGACGCCAACACTTTTGGCACTTCGCTGGGCGGGCCCATCTGGAAGAATCACACCTTCTTTTACTTCGACTACGAAGGCGTGCGGCTCGATCAGGATACGGTAATCGACACAACGACCCCGCCCACGCAATGGCGCACGGGCGATTTCTCGCAGTCCGGCGCCACCATCATCGACCCGCTGAACGGCCAGCCCTTCCCCGGGAACATCATCCCATCCCAGATGATCAATCCGGTTTCCGCGAAGATCCTCCCGCTGTTCTTCCCGAACCCGACGAATTCCGAGGCGCAGCTCACCGGCAACAACCTCGTCGATCCGTTCCCCGGAACGTACTCGAACGACGGGTTCGATGGGCGAATCGACCATATCTTCAACGACAAGCACCGCATCTGGGGCCGGATCACCCAAAAGAACATTAATCAGGTCGGTACCGACAGCGCCACCGGCGATACCGACTACAACCCGCTGATGGGGCCGTTCACCACCGGCCAGGATCTGTGGAATCTGGCAACGTCCTGGGAGTGGATTATCAAGCCGACGGTGGTCAACGAATTCCGCGTCGGCTTCTCCAGCGCCGACTTCACCTTCAGTTATCCGCAGGCCACGCAGGGCGACAACATCATTCAGGAACTCGGGATCGGTGGATTGCCCGGCCCACCGAAGAACGGTCTTGGCGGCGTGCCGGCGTTCTACATCGGCGACTTCCTGGGCGGCGTCACCAACCAGTACGGGCATCCGCGCGTGCAGTCGAACGGCGTCCTAGAGTTCAACGACAACCTGTCGTGGGTGCTGGGCAAGCATAACGTGAAGTTCGGCGGTGAGTTTCGCCGCGTCGATTATCGCGACAACATCACGTTCCTGATTGGCGACGAGTACGGCGACTACAATTTCACCGGTGCGTTCACTTCGATTCCTGGAAAGACCAACGCGGACGCCAACGGCTTTGCCGATTTCCTGCTGGGATTCGTTTCGGCCGCGCAGCAGGCGCAGAACGGTCCCGATGGCAAGCCCTACGGGTTTCACTACGGCGGTTTCATTCAGGATGAGTGGCGGTTGCGCCCCAACTTCACTGTCACCATGGGATTGCGTTATGAAGTGAACACCCCGTTCGACGATGCGACCCACCAGTTGGGCAATTTCCTGACCAACGTTCCTGGCGGCGAACTTGTCGTGCAGAACAACGAAGCGCCCATCAATCAGGAATGGAAGGCCGCTGTCGGAAACACCCCGTTTGAAACCGCGGCACAGGCCGGCCTGCCTAACACGCTGCGTTTCACGGATTACGAGAACATCCAGCCCCGTCTCGGTCTGGCGTGGAGTCCGGGCAACAACAACAAGACCGTAATCCGCGCCTCCGGCGGCGTCTATTCGGTGCCGGTAATGGGCGCGGTGCTCTACTCGCTGCTGGGCATCGACACCAGCTATTTCGCCGATTATGTGTCTACGGCGGCCAATCCGCTGGTCTTCCCGAACATCTTTACCGGCAGCGGCGGAGCTCCGCCCTATCCCGGTTATCGCCGCGCCAATCAGCTCCATCTGGACGATCCGCGCGTCGAGCAGTGGAATTTCTCCATCGATCACGATCTCGGCTGGGGTATGCTCGCGCGCGCCAGCTACACCGGCTCGCACACGTACCACCTGATTGACAGCCCGAATCTGAATCAGGTGGCGCCGAACACGGTTGGCTACGCGGCCTTGACGGCGACGCCGGCCCTGCGCCAGCAGAACCTGCTCTTCCCGAATTTCTCCGAGGTGCTGACGCGCGAAAACGGCCCCAGCGACAAGTATGAAGCGATGACCTTCGAGCTCAACAAGAACTTCGGCAACGGTCTGACCTTCGCCAACAACTACACGTTCTCGAAGAACCTCACCAACGCTCTCGGCGTCGCGCCGACTTCGGCGACGCCGCTGGGCGGACAGGTGGACAACGGCGACAACGTCAACAACATTTTCAACATCGCCGCGGACACCGGGAACGCTTTCTACGATCCGCGCAATCGCTTTGTCAGCACCATCGTTTACACGCTGCCGTTCGGAAGGGGACAGAAGTACCTCAGCACCGTAAGCCGGGCGGGGAATCTGGTCGTCGGCGGCTGGGGTGTGACCGGAGTGACCGTGCTCCAGAGCGGCTTCTGGCTTACGCCGTACTTCCCGAGCAGCCTCTCCGATCCTTCGGGCACCAACCCATCGCAGCGATCGGTGGCTCAGCAGCGTCCGGACTGCGTGGCCGGCGTGAGCGCGACTCTTTCGAATCCGACGATCGCCGATTACTTCAACGTGGGGGCGTTCAGCATCCCCGCCAGCAACATCGGGCGGTTCGGAAACTGCGGCGTCGGCATTCTGCAGGGCCCCGGCACGGCGACTTTCTCCATGTCCGCCGGCAAGACCTTCCAGGTGACCGAGCGCCTGGGCGTACGTTATGAAGCACAGTTTGCCAACCTGTTCAACGTCCTCAACAAGGGGATTCCGAACATGAACGTGGCCAGCGCCGGATTCGGGCAGATCACTTCGAGCCAGCTCGGCTCACAGGCCGGCCCGCGCACCATTCAAATGATGTTACGCGTGCAGTTCTGACCCATACACTCTCTCGGGCCGCCTGCAAACGGGCGGCCCTTTTTTCGTGAGATGACTTTCAAACATATTCGCGCCGTAATCCTCGACTGGGCGGGCACCACTGTGGATTTCGGCAGCCGCGCGCCGGTCGTGGCTCTGCAGCACGTGTTCGCAGAGGGCGGAGTGGCCGTGTCGGTGGAGGAAGTCCGCCAGGGCATGGGCCTGCTGAAAAAGGATCACGTCCGCTCCATCCTGGTGCTTCCGCGCGTGAGCGCGGCGTGGGAGTCGCGGCATGGCGCCGCGCCGGGCGAGAAAGACGTGGAACGCTTGTTCTGCGAATTTGTCCCGGCCCAGGCCGACGTGCTGGAGCAATACAGCGACGTAATTCCGGGCGTCGCCGCCGCCGTGGAGAAATGGCGCGCCGCGGGTCTGCGCATCGGCGGAACCACCGGCTATACGCGGGACCTCATGGAGATTGTCCGCGCGAAAGCGGCCGAGCAGGGCTACGCGCCCGATGCCAGCATTACGCCGGACATGGTGGGCGGCGGGCGGCCCCTGCCGTTCATGATGTATCGCAACGCACTCGAGCTTCGCGCCTGGCCGCTGTGGGCCTGCGTGAAAATCGGCGATACGCCGGTGGACATTCAGGAAGGTCTGAACGCGGGTGCGTGGTCCATCGGCATCACCGAGACGGGCAACGAGGTCGGTCTCAGCGAGGAGGAGCTCGCTTCTCTCGCCGCGGACGAGCGCGTCCGGCGGGTGGACCAGGCCGAGGCCGTCCTGCGCGGGGCGGGCGCCCATTTCATTGCCGCGTCTGTCGCCGAGTGCGATGCGTTGCTGGAAGAAATTGACGCCCGTCTTGCGGCCGGCCGGGGCCCCTGGGAGCCGCGCCGATGAAACTCCTTTTCACGCCCGGCCCGCTCACCACCAGCGAGACGGTGAAGCAGGCGATGCTGCGCGATCTCGGCTCTCGCGACGACGAGTTCATTGCCATCGTCCGCGGAATTCGTCGCGACCTGTTATCGCTGTGCGGGCCGGGCGCGGGTGACTACGAAGCGATTCCCATGCAGGGCAGTGGCACGTTTGCCATCGAGTCGGCGATTTCGTCGGCGGTTCCACGCAACGGCTCGCTCCTTGTTCTGGTGAACGGCGTCTATGGCAGAAGAATGGCTCGGATCGCCGAAGTTCACGGGATCGAGTGCCGGCAGCTCGTATTCGCCGAAAACGAGCCTGTGGACCCGGCCGCTGTGCGCGAGGAACTGGCCCGTGTTTCCGCAACGCATGTGGCCGTCGTGCACTGCGAGACCACGACGGGCATGATGAACCCGGTGGAGCAGATCGGCGCTCTTGTGCGCGAGGCAGGCGTTGCATACATCGTGGACGCCATGAGCAGCTTCGGGGGCATCCCGCTGGACGTCGGAGCCGCGGGCATCGATTTTCTCGTGTCTTCCGCCAACAAGTGCATCGAAGGCGTGCCCGGTTTCGGGTTCGTCATCGCCCGGCGGCCGGCGCTGGAGGGCTGCCGCGGCCAGGCGCGCACCCTCAGCCTCGATCTCTACGAGCAATGGGCCGGCCTGGAGCGCGACGGGCAGTTTCGGTTCACTCCACCGACTCACGCTCTGCTCGCATTTCGCCAGGCGCTGGACGAGCTGGCGGCCGAGGGAGGCGTGACCGGCCGCGCCGCGCGTTATCAGAGCAACGCGGATACGCTCGTCGCCGGCATGCGCGAGCTGGGGTTCGAGACCTGGCTGCGCGACGAGCACCGCTCGGCCATCATCACCACGTTTCGCTATCCGGACGATCCCGGCTTCAGCTTCGAAGCGCTCTACAAACAGCTCTCCGACGCGGGGTTCGTCATTTACCCGGGAAAGCTGACCGCCGAGGGTTGCTTCCGCATCGGTAGTATCGGCCACATCACGGAGAAGGACATTCGCGCGCTGCTCTCGGCCTGGCCCGGCCGGCCACAATCCCAGCCAGGAATCCCACTCCGTACGCAAGCTGGTAAGTAGCCAGGACCAGCGGCAGCGCCGGAAGCAGATCCCGGCCGTGGCGCCGTGCCGCTGCGAGAAAGGCCACCGGCGCGCAGATGAGCCAGACGCCTGCCGGCGCGCTCAGCGTTACCAGCGGCCAGCGCCAGAACGGGGCCAGAGCGGCGAGCACGATGGCGGCCGGCCGTGCTTGCGAATCACGGCCACCTTCCAGAAGCCATACTGAAACTGCTGCGCGAACAGCGAACGTAACTTCGCGCGCGGCCGATACCACGGCCGAATCCGCGGCGACTGCCACACTCGCCCGCCCGAGTGGACGATGCGGAGGTTCAGCTCGTCATCCTGATTGTGCGCCAGCGTTTCATCGAAGAGCCCGACGCGCTCCAGCGATCGCCCGCGCCAGCACCCATACGGCACCGTATCCACCGGCCCTTCATGTTCAGGATCGTGGAACTTCGCGCCGCCGGACGCGAAGGGAGAGTGGAAGGCAGCAGCGATCGCCCGTGCCAGCCAGCCGTCGGCTCGCGTTTGCGCCGGCCCGCCGACATTGTCCGCGCCGGTGCGTTCCAGCACGGCGAGGCACTCCCGAAGATAATCCGGCGCGTATTCGGTGTGTGCGTCCATGCGGACGATCACATCGCCGCGGGCGCGCCGAATGGCCGCATTCAGCCCCGTTGCCGGAATGCGTCGAGGATTGTCGATGACCGTCAGCAGCGGCCACTCGCGCGTCCGGCGGTCCAGGATCTCGCGAGTGCCGTCGTCGCTCAGCCCCTCGGCGACGATGACCTCCCACTCGACGCCAGCCATATCCTGAGCGGCGACAGAAGCGAGGAATCTCTCGATCGCCGCGCGCTCGCGCCGGACTGTGGCGACCACCGAAACGATCACTTCACCGTGAACGAAACCGAGGCGACGTGATCTTCCCAGGCCAGTTCCAACTTGCCCTTGTTGCCGCCCTCATCGGTGAGGGTGTACTTCAGCGTCTCCACCATCGCCTCCGGCTTACTCATGGTCATGTTCACGCGGCCCAGATCCTGCGCCGGATCGTAGCGCAGCCCCCACTCTTTGGTTGCCTTGCTGACAATAAGCTGCCAGTTGTTGGGATCCTGGATATTAACAAACAGCGTGTAGTCGCCGGCCGGCACTTTGAGGGTCTTGATCTGGAGATCGACGTCGGTATGCAGCGCGGTGGCGGCGTTCGCGCCCGCGCGCCACACCGGATAGTGCGGGTCCTGGGAGATCTTTCCGCCGGGACCGAACAACTTCCCTTCGCGGCCGCGCACCGACGGCGCCGAGTAGTTGATCGTGATCGATTTTCCGCCGATGGTGACGCTGGCCTCCGCGGCCGGACTGGCCTGGGCGCACGCGACACCAACGGAGACAACGGCAGCAAGAGCGATTTGCAGGGCGGTTTTCATCATGGAATCACCAGTGAACATCTTAGCAACCGGCGATCCGCCACCATTTCACTTCGTGTCGATGAACGTGTCGACGCGCAGACCTGACGGCAGTTGCTGGCCGGGGTCGAGCTCGATCATGGTCTCCAGGATCTTCGTGTCCACGCGCTCGGTCGGTTCGTCGGTGCGCACGTTCTTGCGGCCGAGAATCTGACCGATGCCATTGCGGAGGCCAAGCCAGAGTGGACATCGCTGGCGGGTGGAGTCAACATCGAATCATGGCGGAAGATGCTCGCGTTGTGAAGCTTGACGCAAAGTTGTTTCAAGAGCCGCTTGCGCGCCTGGCAGAGACCATGGTGCAGAAGGTCTTTCGAGAAGGCTCCGCTCATTTGGGCGCACCGCCCTTTGTTGGTGAGGACATGGCGGTCATCATACGGCACGCCCTTAGCACCTACGACCTCCTGTGCTATCTGAACGCCGATGAGCGCCGCATTGAAGATTGCGACTGGCGACCTGCTTATGGCGTTTGCGCGATGCCGCTCGTTCGTTCTCTAATCGACTGCTTCTTCAATGTGACGCTGATTCTCCAGAGTCCTGCAAAGAACGGATTCTGGTACCGCCAGAGCGGCCTGAAGAAGGTTCTTAAGGGTCTCGACGATGACTCTGAGCGTTATCGCGGAGACGCGGACTCGGAAGCGTACATCGTCGAGTGTCGTTCAGCCGTGGACTTGTCTTTCATGAGGCCGTTCAAGCTGACCATCGAGGAGATCCTAGGCTCTCCAGACTGGCCGACGCTGGGTAGATACCTCTCACAAAAACAAAAGGGAGCTACTCTTAACGAACATCAAACCCTGCTCCAGACATTTACATACAGGGCTTGGCGACAATACTCTGCTCTTTCACACGGTGGGATGGAGGGGTTCATTGATTTCCTGGGACATTTTCCAGTCGGCATGTACTACATGACTGATTTTCTCCCAAAAAAACTGCGGCCGCAGATCGATAACAGCTACGTATTCCTCATATCGGCGCACATTGCGCGCGCGGCGACTGTGCTGCTGGCAATGATTACAGAGCTGCAAGCCTATTGCCGTTTCGACGGCGCGAACATCGATCAGAGAGTCGCACAGCTTTGGATTGTCTTGTTACCAATTCTCGAAGCGAAGGAGTTGTACGACGGACGATATGCGCAATTGATGAAGGACAGCAGAATGGTAGCAGCGTGACCACCAACGCTGCCCTCGTACTGCCTGTTGCGGCCGTTCTCTAGGCACGAACAACCATGATAACGTGCCACAGTCTGAGGGCATGATATGAAAATGACACTTCTCGACAAATGCGTGGTTGGTCTGTTCGCTTTGCTCGTCATTGCGACAACAGCCGCTCTGGTTCTCCACTTCGATATGGACGCTGCCATTAGCCGCTTCATCCCGCGCTCGGATATCTGGAAGCTCGTTGCGGTGTGGCTGATTGTTGCCACCTTGGAGCAGGTTCACGGGGTTCTCAAAGATATCCGAGATGCCGTCCGGAGGACGGATACGCGACCTACATATGATGCAGAGTCACGGCGCTCTCTTCGCAGCATAGAACGCGTTTTAGTGGCCAAGCTTCGCTAGAATGCTCCATCGCTTGTTCGGCCTTTGCTCCCTCCTTCACTTCGTGTCGATGAACGTGTCGACGCGCAGACCCGACGGCAGTTGCTGGCCGGGGTCGAGCTCGATCATGGTCTCCAGGATCTTCGTGTCCACGCGCTCGGTCGGTTCGTCGGTGCGCACGTTCTTGCGGCCGAGAATCTGGCCGACGCGAATCACGTGGCCAGTGAAGCGGCGATCGCCGAATGCCTCGGCGGTGACCCACGCCGGCTGACCATCGCGAATGCGCGCCACGTCGGTTTCATCGACGTCGGCGCGGACGCGCAGCCGCGAGCAGTCGCCCAGCGTGACGATGGGCGTGTCGCCCTTGCCCGAAACGCTCTCGCCGGCATGCAGCTTCTTGCGCAAAATCACGCCGTCGATGGGCGAGCGAATGATGGTCTTATCCAGCAGCGCGCGCGCTTCAGAGACCTGCGCTCGGGCTTCGGCCAGCTCGGCAGCGGCGCGGTCGCGATCCTCCACCCGCGTCTGGTTATCCACCAGCTCGTTCCGCTCGCGGGCCTCGGCAAGCCGCGCCTCGGCAACCTTCAGCTCGCGATCCGCAGTTTCGAACTCGGCGCGCGCGATGACCTTTGCGTCGAACAGCTTTGCGCGGCGCTCCCGCTCGGCGCGGGCGTTCTCAAGCACGGCCTCGGCTTCACGAACCTCGGCGGCCGATTCCCTGCGCTCCTCGCGGCGTGAGCCATTGTTGAGGCGATCGAGCGCGGCTTCCTTTTCAGCGACCGTGGCCTCGGCCAGCTCGAGGCGCGCGCGGTAATCGCCATTATCCAGAACCGCGACCACCTGCCCTCGGCGAACGGTCTGGCCTTCCTCGACGGGGACCTCGGCGAGTTTGCCGTCGAGCTGCGAGGCGATCTTGATTTCCTCCGATTGCGGCTCCACGCGGCCCGCCGCCACCACTACCGGCGAGCGGCTCGCGACAGCAGCCGGTGGACCGCTCATGGCGGTCGTTTTGGGCGAATGGGCCACGGCCAGGAACGACCCGGCGAGCAACACGACCCCGGCCAGAATCCACCATTTGTTTTTCATGCCACCTCCTCCAACAGCTCTTCCTCAGCTTCAGCGCCCTTGCGGCGAATGCGCCCGTCGGCGATTTCCACCATGCGTGTGGCGTAATGCAGCACGCGCGAATCGTGCGTGACGATTACAACAGCGCGGCCACGCTCCTCGGCCAGCCGGCGCAGGATATCCATCACGTTTTGCCCGCTGACCGCATCGAGCGCAGCAGTAGGCTCATCGGCCAGCAGCACCGGAGGATCGCCCGCGAGCGCCCGCGCAATCGCCACACGTTGTTTCTCGCCGCCGCTCAGGTCCGCGGGATACGCCGCCGCCTTGTGCGCCAGTCCCACCTGTCCGAGCAACTCCGCCGCCTCCGCGCGCGCCTTCCGCTTCGAGCGGCCGCGCAGCGTGAGCGCCACTTCGACGTTCTCCTGCGCCGTCAGGGCAGGGAACAGATTGAAGCCCTGGAACAGGAAGCCGAAATTCCCCAGCCGCACGCGAGGAAGCTCAGCTTCGCGCAGCTTCGCGATGTCCTCGCCGCGCACCAGCACGCTCCCGCGCGAGGCGCGCAGAATGCAGCCCATGATGGAGAGCAGCGTCGTCTTGCCGCTGCCCGACGGGCCGCACAGCATCAGGATTTCGCCGGCGTGCACGTCGAGATCGACGTTCGCCAACGCGCGCACCGCAGCCGCGCCCTCCCCGTAGATCTTCGACACTCCGCGCAAGCGAATCACCGGTTTCATGAGGTCATCCTTTGAATACGAGCGCCGGATCGATGTCCGTGGCTTTGCGAATGGAAATAATGGAAGCCGCCACGCACATGATCACCGCCAGCGCGAGCGTGCCCGCCACCATTTGCGGCGGCAGCAGGATCTCCGTCGTGCCGTTGGCGTTGCCGCGCACGATCAGCAGACCGATGGTGATGGCCACCGCGTAGCCCATGAACGCGCTGAGCAGCGCCTGCTCGACGATCACTCGATAGATATAGCGGTTTCGCGCGCCCATCGCCTTCAGAGTTCCGAATTCGCGGATGTGATCCACGGTGGCCGCGTAGATGGTCTGCGCGACGACGACGAGGCCCACCAGCAACCCCAGCACCGCGCCCATCAATGTGGTGACGCCCGCGCCGGTACGAAACACCCAGTAGGTTTGCGTCTTGCGCACCATCTCCGCGTTTGTGTAGATGTCCACGCCGGGAACGGCGGCGGCGAGGCGGCGCTTCAGGTCCGCGATATCGACGCCCGGCTGAGCCCTGACCAGCAGGAACAGAGTCTGGTCTTCGTTCAGGCGCGTGTAGTTCAGCGCGTTCTTAAAGCTGGTGTAAATGTATGGCGCGGTGGTGAAGGAGCGAATGCCGCGCGTGAATCCGGCCACGCGCGCGCGATGGCCTGCGATCTCCACGGTGTCGCCAATGCGCGAAACCCCCAGCTTTTCCCGGAAGAGCTCGTCGATGAGCACTGCGTCGTCGGCGCGCACGTCGTCGATGGACCCCTGGACCACGTTCCACGGACCGCCCATCCGGCCATCGGGATCGAAGCCCGTGATCTGCACCGTTTCCTGCGAGCCGCGCGGCAGCTTCCACGTGCTGAAGACCAGCAGAAACTTGTCAACGCGCGCCACGCCCCGCACTTCCAGGGCCTTGTAGCGGCGAGACTCGGGCATGGCCGCCCCGCCATTGACATGAGGGATGCCCGGCGCGGCGATCCAGATGTCGGCTCCGCTGTGTTCGACGATGTTGGCGCTGGTCTCGAGGAACCCCAGGAAAAGTCCGAACTGCACGACGATCAGCACCAGCGCGAAGACGATGCCGGTGAGGGTGACGCTCAGCCGCACCTTATCGTGAAACAGGTTCTTCCAGGCCAGCGTGGTCATCTCGTGCGCCTCCTGTAGTGAACTACGATTTCAGAATGAACAATGTTCACACTGAACACTGTTCATTATAAGGACAGTGCTCATCCATGGCAAGTTTTTTCTTTGTGAAGGGGGATACGCTCAGGCCTGAATCGCCCGAACGATCAGATCCAGCGACTTCTCGATCAGCGTCTTCTTCGGCGCCCAGGTGAAGCCGGGCATGTCTGTGGAAGTAATCAACATATTGGTTACGCCGTGGGCCATCATCCACACGCTCTGGGCGAGCACGCGCACGTCCTGCCTGCGGATGGAGCCGTCCTCCATTCCCTTTTGCAGGCCCTGGGCCAGGATTTCGAATCCCCGCAGCCCGGCCGCCGGCTTATCGGCCATTTCGTGTCCCGAGGCGTGCACCAGCGCGTGAACGTTGAACGTGACCAGATAGTGACTCGGATGGGCCAGCCCGAACTCGATGTACAATTTCAGCCCCTGGCGGATCAGCTCCAGCGGAGGCAGGTCCTTCTGGATGAGCTTCTCCAGCCGGACGGTGAGCTTCTCGAACATCTCCTGGCAGATGGTCGCCAGCAGGTCGTCCTTGTCCTTGAAATACAGGTAGATCGTCGAAGGCGCGTACTCGATCTTGTCGGCGATCCGCCGGATGGAAGTGTTCTCGAAACCTTCGCGGATGAAGAGCTCGCCGGCGGCATCCAGAATCCTGGCGCGCACTTCTTCCCGTTCGCGTTGTCTTCGTTCGGCGACACCCATCGTACGCTGTAATGTTACAAAACGCTGTTCAGGAGTTCAAGGGTTTTGTTGCTGCAGCCCGCGACGGCTCACCAGATACAGCGCGAAGCTGCCCAGCCAGTGGCCGCCTTCATAGTGTTCGCTGCGGATGCTCTCGAGGCCAGCCTGGCGAAGTTTCGCAGCCAGCCCGGCGAGTTGCCCGCGGCGCGGGTCGTCCGGCGGCAGCTTCGAGACGATCCCCTCCAGCATCCAGGCGCGGCTCAGGTTGAGGCCCGCCAGATGATACAGCTTGCCGTCGGTGAAATCCGTGACGTGCGTCGGCTCCAGGTCCACGCGCGGCAGAAATGCCGCAAACCAGCCTGCGAACTCGGCGGGCGGCAGGATCCGGCGCACGACATCGGCCTCGGCCAGGCAGGGTGAAAGGAAATCCTCGCCGGAGGGTTCGTAGGCGAGCGGGCAGTTGGTGTCCCGGAGATAGTAGTCGCGCGCTCGCGATTCCAGCAGCCGTTCGAACTCCGTGTTCCCGGTATTGCGCGCGTAGTCGAGCATCATGCCGAGGCCGAACGCCGTGTTGTTGTGCTCGCCGACGCGAATCGGCCAAACCAGCTTTGGCAGCCACGAGCTGATCCGCGCCACCGACGCCAGCTCCAGCGGACGCAGCGCGATGGCCCACTGGCGCAACTGCGGATCGTCGCTTTCGTGAAGCTCGGCGGCAAGCTGCAGCAGCCACGCCAGCCCATAGGGCCGCTCGAAGGTGTTGCGGCCGGTCTCGTTCAGATACTTCGTTTCCTGCGCAATATGCGCGCCGGTCAGGCTCTGCGCCACCGCCTGGCGCGCTTCCGCCGCAAACGGCGCCTGCGGAAACAGCCGGATCAGCCGCACCAGCAGCCAGTGCCCGTGAACGGACGAATGCCAGTCGTAGCAGCCGTAGAATGCCGGCGTGAGTTCACGGGGCGGCTTCACATCGGCGTCCGAATTCAGCGCGTGCGCGATCTTGTTCGGGTATTCCTTATGGATGCAATCGAGCGCCAGCCTTGCGAAACGCGCCGCCTGCGCCTGATCGAAATCGGAATCGGCCATGAGGCCTCCGCACAGGGTGAGGCCGAGCAGAACCGGTTTCACGAGACGGCCCACCGCCTCCTTGCGGTCGCGGTTCCGTAAGCGCTCACGAACATGGGTCGCCGATTCCGAGCCGCGCGCGCGAGCAAGCGGTTCCGCGCGTCCTGCATCACTTTAGAACGGCCAGCGGCTGGCGTGACGATCCTTCGCGCTGGGCGCCGGGCCAGGACCGTTGCCCACCCCCGGGTTGCCCACGTACGCCTTGCTGAAATCGACGTCGTTCTCGCTGAAGGTGAGCTGGCGGTCGAGGATCATGTCCAGCGTCGTTCCCCGCGCCAGAACGGCATCGGGACCGCGCGTCAGCAGGACACCGATGAGCCCCGCGGTGGCGCCCGCAGCCGCGCCGAGCAGCGCTCCCTCGCCCGCATGGCCGCTGCTCAGTCCTCCGGCCAGCGCTCCAATCGATGCGCCGCTTGCCGTGGTTTCGCCCACGGTGCGAGCATCGCCACCCTTGTTGCCTTCGCCTTTAATCGAACCTTCCTTGCGATCCAGATCCTCGCTGGCGCGTCCATCGAGAGCGCCAATCGTCGCCTTGAAATCGCGGGTCACGCCGTTCGGAAGGGTCAGGGAATCGAAGCGAATATAGAACTCGCCGCGGCCCTTCACCCGTCCCGGGCGCGTCACCTTGGTCACTGTTCCGGCGACATAGCTTCCCACCGGAATCACCATCTTGCCGCGGAGCACAATCGGGAAGACCGTTTCCAGATACACGCGGTCGCCTTCGGTGGAGTTCTTCGTGCTGACACTGTTGATGAGGCTCAGAGGAATCCGCGTGCCCGGGTCCACCACGTATTCATGTCCGGCGGCGGCAGCGGGCGCAGCGGCGGGTGCCGGGGTTTTCTCCGGCGCGGTCGCGGCTGGTTTGTCGGGCACGGTGGCGGCGGGCGCGGCCGCCTGATCCTCACCCAGCAACACGCCCGCGGCAATCAGAATTACAGCGATGTAACGGCCAATCATAACGCCTTCCCGGGAAAACACTGCCAGTGTTTCCAGTGTACCGGATATTAAACGTGCGCCGAATGCGCGGGGTTGCGCTCCTTGTTCGCCAATCCGGCGAGTGCGAGAGCCTTTCGTGCCATTGTGCTCAGCGGCAACGATGCGATCTCCGTCAGCGGCGTCCAGCGCAATTCCGGAGGCAGCGCTCGCCGCCCGGCGGAAGCGAGCGACACGTGACACCGATGAATCGTGTTGACGATGGTATGCCGGAACTCAGCGACTTTCTTCTGAATGCGCGCGCCGGGGATTTGCTCCGGTTCCGGCAGGTCCCAGAACCCGGCCAGACGCCGGCTGTCGGCGGCCACGCGACGCAGCAGGACTGCGCCGTTGCGCCGGATGACCAGCAGGCGCCGCACTACGTCCACGGACGGCCGCTTCGGCGACTTCACCGGCACCCGATGCTGCAGGCCCAGCGCGTGAGCCTCGCACCAGTGTGAGACGGGGCACGCCGCACACTGAGGATTGCGCGGCAGGCACACCGTGGCGCCCAGTTCCATGAGCGCCTGATTGAAATCGCCGGGCCGGGTCCGATCGATGAGCGCCTGCGCCGTCTGCGTGAGCCGTTCTCGCACGGCCCCACCGCGCGGATCCGCTTTCTCCGCGGTGATTCGCGCGAACACGCGCAGCACATTTCCGTCCACCGCGGCCCGCCCGTGGCCGAACGCGATGCTGCCGATTGCCGCGGCGGTGTAGTCGCCCACGCCTGGCAGCGCGCGGATGTCCGCGTAATCGCGGGAGTACTCGCCACCGAGCGCAATGCGCTCGGCCGCCTTCCGCAGATTGCGCGCGCGCGAGTAGTATCCGAGTCCCGCCCAGCACGCCAGTATCTCGCTTTCACTCGCTTGCGCCCACGCATCCGGTGTTGGATAGCGCGCCATGAACCTCTCGTAATACGGCAGCACTGCCGCGACGCGTGTCTGTTGCAGCATGATTTCGGAGACGTGAATCGCCCATGGGTCGGTCGTGCGCCGCCACGGCAGATCGCGCCTGTTGCGGTCGTACCAGCCGAGCAGCGCCCTCCGAAATTTCGCGGGAGAGATTTCAGACATGCGGCAGTTCGCATGTTAGCGTAAGTCGATAGGACGCGTAAGCCGAAGGACGTAGAATGTAGATGCTCCAGAATAATGTCACCCCCTAACTGCAACGAGAAAGTGTCACCCCCGATGGGAGGGCATGGAGTTGAGTCAGAAGGAACTGCAGCGCGTCAAGGTGATCGAGAACGCGGTGGAAGGA